>WNGD01022303.1_pt1 | contig 10853 bp, 12 predicted proteins | sample 5400671 | NCBI WGS metagenome assembly WNGD01 (sample SAMN13153369, study PRJNA577476) | soil metagenome | isolation source: 40 cm soil or saprolite under grassland replicate 2 | place: USA:California | collected 2016-06-15
TTCATCGTGGGCTCCGAGGGCTACGCGGCGATCCGAATCGCGGTGTTGTGCGGGCAGCCGTTCGTGATCAGTCGCTCGAGCTCGTGGACGTCGATGCGTGAGCTCGCGAGACGCGCCGATTCGCGCATGCCGTAGCCAAGGCTTCGGAGCCGCTGCGACCGCCAGCAGAGGAGGCTGATTTCCTCGTCGAGCCGGCACCTTGCGTCAAGGATGGGGGTTTCGTCCACCGTTCGCGTCCTTTCGTTTCCGTTTGCTAGAGCGCATTGCCCGTGCGAAGACAATCCCTGCCGCCTCGGCGAGGCTGCCACCGCTGACTTCGAGCTCAACATCGGCGCGTCTGGCACGGATCGTCGGCGTCTCGCCGTCCCGGATCTGCAGCCGCCAGCCCGCGAAATGAAGGAGCTCCAGCAGGAACGATCCTCCGCGATCTTGTGCAAGTAGGCCGGTCGTCATGCCGCTCACGATCGCGCTCGCGTCTGTGTGGGATCTGTCTGTCGCCTGAGTTCGGCGGATACGGGTGCAGGTCTCGAGAGCGGATCGCGGCTGCTGATACGGCTTCGTCGAGTACGCGGCTCAGCTGACGCTGAGATCTCGCTGAGCCGCGGCACCTATTTGTGGGGCGTTGTCATCGATCAGCCGATGCCGCGGCACAGCCGCGCATCCGAGGAAAGGAGCGGCGATGCCGCGTTTGACCCCAGTCGAGCCCGCAACGGGCGAGGCGAAGGAGCTGCTGGACGCAGTCCAGGCGGCTCTTGGCGTGACCCCGAACATGACGCGCACCATGGCGCGCAACCCAGCCGTCCTCAAAGGGTTGGATGGAGCTGAACGGCGCCCTCGGCAAGACGCTGACCCGGGCGCTGAACGAGCAGATCGCCCTCGCGGTCGCCGAGGAGAACGGCTGCGGCTACTGCTACTGCCTCTCGGCGCACACCGCGATCGGCGGCATGATTGGTGTGAGCGAGAGCGAGCTTGCCTTTAGCCGCGAGGGCAAGTCCTCGGATCCCAAGGTCGCGGCCGCGCTGCAGTTCGCGCAGACGGTGAACGCCAAGCGCGGCAACGTCAGCGACTACGACATCGCTCAGGTGCGTGCGGCGGGCTACGACGACGCCGACATCGCCGCGATCGTCGCCCACGTCGCTCTGAACGTGTTCACCAACTACTTCAACCTCGTCGCCGAGACGGTCATCGACTTCCCCGAGGTCGCACCCGGAATGGCGAAGGCGGCGTAGACGACATCTGGCGGCCCTGCTCCCACGGGCGCGGGGCCGCCACCCGCGAAAGGAGATCCAATCGTGTATGTCGCTGAGCTCTGGCGCTATCCGGTCAAGTCACTAAAGGGCGAGCACCTCGATGCCGTCGAAGTCCGGGCCGACGGAGTCGCCGGCGACAGGCTCGTGCACGTCCGCAGCGCGAGCGGTCGTGTGATCACGTCGCGAACGAAGCCGCGCCTGCTCGCCCTCCGTGGTGAACTCGGCGCGGACGACACGCCGCTGATCGACGGCCGGCCCTGGTATGCCGATGAAGCCCGCGGGGCCATTCGGCTGGCCGCGGGTAGCGACGCCGAACTCGTCGCCGACGCGAGCCTCGAGCGCTTCGACGTCTTGCCGCTCTCGATTGCCACGGACGGGGCAATTGCAGCCGTTGGCGTCGATCGGCGCCGTTTCCGCCCGAATATCCTGATCGGCGGAGTGGACGGGCTCTCCGAACGAAGCTGGCCCGGCCTTCACCTGCGGATCGGATCGGCGCTGATCGCGGTCGCGCGCTTGCGGCCACGCTGCGTAATGACCACATACGACCCTGACACGCAGGAGCAAGACCATTCGGTGCTGCGACGGATCGTCACGGACTTCGAGGGCGCACTCGCCCTCGACTGTGCCGTCGTCGAACCCGGCCGCATTGAGGTCGGTGACCGCGTCGAGCCGATCCGCGATGCCGGCTCAGCAGCCGAACAAAAGGAACTCAGCGGCCGTCCGTAGCGCCGGCCGCAACATGACGGACGCGAAACGACCGGACATGAAGCACCCTCTACCCATTGCTGGTCGAGAGGCGCGCCAGACGGCGCAGTGACACGGCGATCATCGTCGACCGCATGGAGTTGGCTAGCTGCTCAGCGGCGCCGCCTTGCGAACGCGAGCGGCTACACACGCGTCTTCGTCCGTGGCCGCTACGGTCGCTGACGCCTTGCGAGCGCCCGGGGAGCGAAGGTCGTTGAAGGCTAGTACGGACAATCCGCCCACGGCGCGCCAAGCTTCGCCGGACGATCCGGCTGGGATAGCCAGCCGGCGCTCAGGCCGGACTGAGACGCCACCGGTACAACAGCGGGGATATGACTGACCAGCTCAGCGATACGGCGGTCGGGCCGATGCGGATCGCGATCGCCGTCTTCGAGGGAGCCGAAGAGCTCGACTTCGTCGGGCCCTGGGAGGTGCTGGGAGCCTGGCGGTTCCTGCACCCGGACGACGTCGACCTCTTTCTCGTCGGCGACCACGTGGCACCCGTCACGTGCGCGAAGGGCTTGCGCGTTCTCCCCGACAAGAGCTGGGACGATGCGGGCGAGTTCGACGTGCTTGTCTACCCCGGCGGGCGTGGTACGCGGCCGCAGCTCGGCAACGAGGACATCCGCCAACGCCTCCGGAGATTGAAAGAGCGCGGGGCGCTGATGACGAGCGTCTGCACGGGCGCCCTCGTCTACGCCGACGCCGGACTGCTCGACGGGCAGCCGGCGACGACCTACTGGAGCGCGTTCGACGAGCTTCTGCCGCTCGGACAAGGAATCGTGCCGCGTCCGGACGCGCGCTTCGTCGACGTAGGCGGTGTGATCACCGCAGCCGGCGTCTCCGCCGGTATTGACATGGCGCTCCATCTCGTCGGCCGCCTCGGCTCGCCGGAGAAGGCGCGCGAGGTCCGGCGCTACATCCAGTACGATCCGGAGCCGCCGTACTGAGCCGCGCTAGGCGTCGAGCCATCGTCGTCGGCGGTTGCGGCATCGGGCCGACGTACATCGCGGCACTCGGCAAAAGCGCTTGCTTCTGACGACACCGCTCAACCGGGCGCTCGTCCGCACCTCAGTGACGATCGCGCGCATGTGCTAATAGCTCGTGCTTGCGTCGGTCGCCAGTCCGAGTCGCTCGACCAGCCACCCGGACTGCCACGCGCGCTCGGTCGCCAGCCTCTCGGATGCGCGCGCATCTTCGGCGTCGCCCGCGAGCGCATACGCTGCCATCTTGGCCGCGATCCCCGCGGCATGCGCGGCGGCGCTCGCATCGCGCGCATAAAAACAGATATCGCTCACGTGGCCGGAGAGCGTTCCAGCCGCGGAGGGCTGGCAGGCGACGGCGAGCGCTGCCGCCTCGAGCTCGATGAGATCCGCGGCCCGCTCCAGCTGTGTCGCCGAGCCGAGGTGTCCCTCTTGGCGTAGTGCGGCTGCCGCTTCTCCGGCGACTCGTCGCGCGCACGCGGTGACGAATTCCCAAGCAACCGGCGCCGTCCAAACGCCCACGCGCCGGACGAGGCGTGCGCGCTCTGCGAGCAGAACGTGACCGCGCGCGACGAGCGTGCCGGCCAACTCGGTGCTCCAGAGTTCTTCGTCCAGCCAGTACGGAAGATCGGAAGCGGGATAGCCGCGGAGCGCTTCGCTCGGTACGGCGGAGGACTCGACCCACGGACCGGGCTCGGCGTCAGTGGGCGCCGGCCACGGAAAGGCCGTGAGCGGCTCGAGTGCTCCTGCGGCCAGGAACGTGTAGGCGAGCACCTATCCCCGCTTCCAGCCGCGGAAGGCGGCGAGCAGCGCCTCTTCCGCCTCGCGCGTGACCGTCTCCTCGGGGATACATCCCAGCAGCCGGATCGTTTCGCGGATCTGCTCCAGGTGTGCTCGGCACGGAGGACAGCTCATGATGTGCTCCTCGAAGCGGCTGCGCCGCTGGAGTGATAGAGCGCCCTCGAAATACGCCGTCACGAGTTCGACGAGTTCCCGGCAGGTGAGGTAGTCGGAGCTAATCGGCCGATCCTAGATCAGCGACGATCGGTTAGGTTCGCTGCAATGCCGCAGGATGATCCAGCCGCCACCGTCGGATTCGCGCGCAATCCGAAGCCCGCCTCGGATAGAGAGGTCGTCGGAGCGATCTGTGCGGGCGACGAGGGCGCTTGGGCACAGCTGGTCCACAACCACAGCGCCGCTATGCTGCGGCTCGCTCGCATGTACGTCTCGAGCCGGCCGGTCGCTGAAGAGGTTGTGCAGGAGACCTGGCTCGCCGTGCTGACCGGCATCGGCCGTTTCGAAGGTCGCTCGTCCTTGAAGACCTGGCTCTTCCGGATCCTTACGAACCAGGCGCAGACCCGGGCGGTGAAGGAGGGCCGCAGCGTCCCCTTCTCCGCCCTGACCGCCGAGGATCTCGGGGCCGCCGAGCCCTCGGTCGAGCCCGATTCCTTCCGCACTGCAGGTGAGCGGTGGGCCGACCACTGGAGATCGTCTCCGGACCGCTGGACGGACCTTCCCGAGGCACGCTTGCTGGCGCGCGAAACCGTCGAGTTCGTCGAGCGGACAGCGGCCTCGCTGCCGGCTGCGCAGCAGGCGGTCCTCACGCTCCGAGACATCCTTGGCTGGGACGCAGACGAGGTCAGCGAGGTGCTCGCGATCACCGCGGCGAATCAGCGGGTGCTGCTTCACCGCGCGCGCGCGAAAGTCCGGAAAGCACTCGAGACGCGCTTCACCGCAGACTAGACTCGCTGCGGCTAGATCGCTCAGACAGCTGCTCGAACAGTAGGCGGCATGCGACGCGCATCGGCGGCCAATCCGCGCGAGCGAGCAGATGCGAGGTCGTCCGGTCGCTCGAGCTGCTCGCGAACGAGGCGGGCGCGCGCAGGCGAAACGCTCGCGAGCAGTACTTCGCGCACGAGCGCGTATCGAAACCGGAAACCGTGGCCGTCCACCCGCAGGATCCGGCGTTCGCACAGACGCTCGAGCTCCTCGACAAGCTCGCTTTCGTCGAAGCGGAGAAGGCCCGCCAACGTGGCCGGGTCGAAAGGTGGCTCGAGCACGGACGCCGCCAGAAGGAGACGATAGGACCGGGCTCCCTCGGCGCGGCACTGGGCGCGAACCGTCTCTACCAATGTGCCGGTCGGCACGGGGTCGCCTGTCGCGATCCTCTCGGCAATGAAGCGCGGGTTGCCGCCGGTCGCGTCATGGAGCTCAGGTATCCCGAGCGGCGCGAGGTCGGCGACCGTCAACGGTGCGAGCCGGACACGCGTGTCGGGCCTGAGGCGCCGGAGCGGGTGGTCGGGCGGCGCCTGCTCGCCACGGAGCGCCACCACGATCGCGACAGGCATGCCGAGGCAGCGCCGATGCAGGTAGCTGAGCGCCGCGATCGTTGCGGTGTCCGCCCATTGCAGGTCGTCGATGAGCAGCACGAGCGGCGCGTGAGTCCCGAACTCGGGCAGCACCCCGCTCAGCGCTGCAATCCGGCTGTCGAACTCGGTCTCCCTGAGCGCGCTGCGGAGAGCGGCAGCGAGCGGCACGTAGCGCAGATGCTGTTCCAGCTCGGAGCAGCCTGCGCTTCCGACGCGTATGGCGGCGAGGCTGTTTGCGAGCTCGTCGAGCAGGCGCGACTTGCCGAGGCCCGCCTCGCCCTCCAACATGAGCAGCGCCTGCGCCCCATCGAGCGCCTGGCGTGCCGCTCGCTCGAGCGTGGCGAGCTCGTCGGTCCGGCCGAGCAGACTGAGCGACCCGGCGCAGATTTCCAGGCGCTCGTGCACGACCGGGCGCGGCAGGAGCGGGTGCACGTCGTCCTGGCGAAGGATCGCCGACTCGAGTGCGCGCGTCGCGGCTGTCGGTTGAAGGCCGAGCTCATCATCGAGGCGCGCGCGGAAGCGGCGATACGTGTCGAGCGCGTCGTGTTGACGGCCGAGGGAGTAGAGCGCGAGCATCTGCGCGCGGTGCGCACGCTCATCGAACCGATCGACCGCCGTGACCGCCTGCGCGTGCGCGAGAGCGGCGCCGTAGTCGAGTTCGGCTAGTGCGGCATCGGCCGCGTCGAGATGCGCGCTGAGAACGCGGCCTTGATAGGTCCTGCGAAGCTCCTCCGCCCAGACGGCGTACGGCTCGTCTTCCAGCACCTCGCCTCGCACGAGCGCCAGGGCCTGGTCGAGCGAGCGTCGGGCCAACCGAGTCGGCTCTCGTGCGGCGCGGTCGAGCAGCTCGTCGAAGCGGTCGAGGTCGAGTTCGACCAGATCGCTCCCGAAGCGGTACGCCTCGGCTTCGGTGATCACCAGCGCCCGCGCCCGCGCGCGATCGGGCGTCAGCTGGCGTCGCAGCACCGAGATGAACGTCTGCAGTGAGCCGGCCGCATTTTGCGGCGGGTCCTCTCCCCAGAGCAGGTCGGATAGACGGTCGTTCGGCACGCGATGCCCGCGCGCGGCGATGAGGATTTGCAGGACCTGTTTCGGGCGCGATCCACCGAGATCCCCCGCGCCGAGGAAACAAGCACCATCCTCGATCGCCAGCGGCCCGAACAGCCGGATCTTCAGGCGCTCGCGGCCGTCGAAAGCGCCCGCCGGATGAGGATCGGAGGTCGAGTCGAATGATCGTTGCATCAGGTGCCCCGGCTTCCCGGCAATCTTCCCATCGAATGTAGACAGAACGGTACGTTCTATACAGACTAGTCTGTAAGAGGCGCACAGGCGTTACACCGACTTGGGGGTCTTCGTGGCGAAACCAGACAAGATCGACGTACGGCAGCGGATTCTCGATACCGCGGCGGAGCTCTTCTATCGCGAGGGCGTGCGCGGCGTTGGAGTCGACCGCATAGCCGCGGAATCGGGTGTCGCCAAGATGTCGCTCTACTACCACTTCGGGTCGAAGGACGAGCTCGTGGCGGCGTGGCTTGACCGACGCGACCAGGAATGGATGAGCTGGCTGAGGTCCGCGGTCGAGCGTCGGGGCGACGGCCTGCTCGACGTGTTCGACGCGCTCCGCGAATGGTTCGAGACGCCCGACTTCCGCGGTTGCGCGTTCATCAACGTGCATGCCGAGCTCGGGCGGAGCAACCCCGCTGTGGCAGAGATCGTCGCGATGCACAAGCGCGCGCTCGCCGAGTACCTCGCGGAGCTTGCCCGCCGAGAAGGCGTCGACGACCCGGAATCTCTCGCGCGCGAGCTCCTCCTGGTCGTCGAAGGGGCGATCGTCACCTCGTCGATCCAGCGCGACGCGCGTGTTGCCGACGATGGCCGCAGCGCGGGAGTGAAGCTGATCGCAACGTACGGGTCACATCCGAGACAAAGGCGACGCCCGTCGCGGCCACGCGCGCGTAGATGAGCGGGACGCCGGCCAACGTTCTTCGCTCCGCCGCCTTCACTGACCCGAGAGAGGTAACCCAGCTGGGTCGTCCTCGGCGAAACAACGCTGAGCGACGAGCAGCAACGATCTGAGCGTGCCACCCAATAGACCGCAGATCCGCCGCCTCAGCGAGTGGGAGATGGACGAAGGTCTGCGGCAACAGGCGGAGGCGCTCCTCCAAGCCTGCTTCACGGGCTATCCGGCGCGCTCATATTTCAAGCTCCCGCCGCACGAGCGTTATGTCGCCACTCTGGGCGATACGGTCGTGGCGCACGTAGGCATCGAACATCGCGTGATTCGCGTTGGCGAACTCATCGTCAAGGTGCTAGGGATCGTGGATCTCTGTGTGAGCGAAACCCACCGTTCATCCGGGATCGCCACATCTCTGCTCGGGGAGATCACGAGGCACGCACAACGCTGCGGTGTTGACTTCGTGATTCTCTTCGCCGACAAGTATGAGCTCTATCTGAGGGCCGGTTGGACGCTCGTCGACAACCGATGCTCGTGGGTGAAGATCGACGAGCACCACACCCTTGGGATGACAACCGAAACGTCGCTCGCGGACTGCATGATGGTGAAGCCGATCGGCGATCGTCCGTGGCCACCCGGAGACGTCGACATGCTCGGACACGTGTTCTGAGGGAACTGTTCAACGAGCAGCTGATCGATTGCGCCGTGCGCAGGAGAGGACCTTTCGCGAGAGCGGCCCTCTCCCTTTTGCATGCGGCCGAGTAGGCGCGCGGATGACGTTTGCCTTTCTCTTCGGGAGCGTGTTCTTTGGATTAGCGGAGGCGCTGTGGCTCGATCCGGACAGGATAGAACCCTGGGCCACGCGGCTCTCGTCGGCTGCGGGTTTGGGATGGTTCTGTCGGCACTGAAATGGTTCGCTATCTCGCAACGAGGTCGAAAACCAGGCGAACGGCGCGGGCCAACTGCCGCTCGACTGTCAGCCGCCAAAAGCGAGGCGTCAATCGTCTACGAACGGTCGGCCGCCCCCGCTCTCGGATGTCGCCCGTCGCGGGAAGGGGAGAGCACGGCTCCGCCCGCCAGCGGCACGAAGCCGGGCGCGAGGAAGGCCGGCGCGTCGCCGCCGGCGAGGTCTGTGGCCCTCCCCGAGAACGCGGTCGACCCCGGCAGCCGCGCTCTTAGACGTCGAGCAGGACGGAGACGGAGGACCCTCAGTGCAAGAATCCCCGCCGAGCGCACGTCGCGCTCAGCACCGCCGGCTCGCTACGCGGACGGTGAGGTCAAGTAACCGAGCGGCCCTATGCCGTCGAACTGGCCATCCGCTTGCGGGATCTGCGCGGGATGACCAAGAGACTCTGATCCCGTGCCCGGCAACGGAACATGGCGATTTGCAGCGCCTTAGGTGAGCGCACCACGTCCGGGATTCCCGTGCGGGATGAGCCGGTGACCGGTTGAAAAGCCGGCGGTCGATTGCGCCAGGATAGGCAACAAAGGATGCTGATTTGCAGGATGTTTTCTACGGGAGCGACGGGACTCGAACCCGCGACCTCCGGCGTGACAGGCCGGTCTTGGCCCTTGCGGGCTGAGCGGGGATCGGCGGGGATTTCACGGAAGAGCAGGGTGTTTCTCTCGTCGGCCTACGGGAATCCGCGGGTGCCGCCGGAAGCTTGCGGCGGCCTCCCGCGGGATGTGCGCGGCATGCGCCGTTGTCTTGATGGATAACGGATAACGGATCGGGATCTGCGCGGGGGCGAACAGACCGGAGGGCGGCGGGTGCCGCCCTCCGGTCCTGCCGGGGCTCAGAATGGGCAGTTGCCGGGAGCCGGAGTGACGTCCTGCCGTCGAGTCGCACCTGCCGGGATGAGCTGGACCGCGATCGTTTTCGCCACGGCGCCGCTCTCGTCTCGGATGATGTGCACGGCCCCGCCGCCGATGTCGATGAACGCGTTCGTGCCGTTAGCGGAGTACACGTGCGGCGTGCAGCTCGGATCATCGCCGTCGTATTCAGTCACCGTGCCCTGCGTGACGATTACCAGGCTCGGCCCGGGGTGCGTGTGCCAGCCGGTGCTGGGAACGCACCCGCCGCAGGTGCTGGGATCCCACGTGTTCTGCTGGACGTAGAGGTCGGAATCGCCCTCCGTCTTGATGACCTCGTTCCAGAACTGCGGGTCTTGCGTTTGTACGTGGGAGGAGATCCTTCCGAAACTCCCCTTAGCGAGCGTCGTGCCGCTGAATCCTTGCGACTGCGTCGCGAGGACGTTGCCTGCGTACACGGCAACGCCGATGAGAGCGAGGGCAAGGACCCAGATCCATTTCCGTTTCATGCCTCCTCCTTTCTGGACGGAACCGCTTCGACGATGCGGAGGGGATCGAGCCCGGCGCGCTGCGCCGCCCGTGCTGCGTCGCGAGCCGATGGGGCGTCGAAGACGTAGAAGCAGATCTCGTCCTCGGGAACGTGAATCGCGTGGTCGAAGCGAACGCGGCTCATGTTCCGCGTCAGCTCCTCCGCTGCCGAGCGTGCCCGCCGCTCGCGGGCGGTGCGCTCTCCCGCTTGGCCACGAGCGAGGTAGGTCTCGACGAGGTAGCTCGGCATGCGCTCGACGCTACGGCGTCGGCGCTGCGGTGGAAACGTCAGAACGTCTGAACTTTGACCGGGCTATACGGGTTCGTCGATGCGGAGCCGGCGGGCAAGCTCGGTGCGCGATCGGACGCCGAGCTTCGCGTAGACGTGGGTCAGGTGGCTCGCAACCGTTCGTTCGCCGAGGAACAGCGCGGCGGCGACTTCCCGGTTCGTTCTGCCCTCGGCAACCAGGGCCGCGACGCGCTGTTCGGCGGCCGTCAGCCCTGCCGCCCGCTTGCGCCCGCTGACCCGTTCGAGCTCAGCGCGCGCCTTCGTTGCCCAGCCTGAGGCGCCAATCGTCTCAAACGCCTCGGCTGACGCCTCGATCGCTTGCCGGGCCGGGCGCTTCTGGCGGGCGCGACGTCTTACGACCCCGAGCGCGAGCAGTGCCCGGGCGCAGCCGAGCGGATCGCCGACCGCGTCGTGTTCGGCGACCGCCTGCGCGAACAGGGCGAGCGCCTGCTCGATCTCCGCATGCGCGGCGGCGACGAGGCCGCGGCACCGCGTGACGTGCGCGAGCACCCACTCGCGGGCGACTCGGGCCGCGTCCGCCTCCCAGACGTCGATGAGGCGAACGGCCTTGTCGATGCGGCCGAGCTCGAGGAGCAGCTCGGCGTGATCGGGGGTCCACCAGCGGAGGCTCGGCTCGCCCCACCCGAGCGCCGCTGCCCGCCGGTGCGCCTTGTCGAGCCACTCGAGCGCAGCGGACCGGTCTCCACCCCCGAGCGCGACAAGCCCCAGGACCGCCATGTGCTGGGGTGGGTGGAACCCGAACTGCTCTCGAGCAAGGTCGAGGGCTCGCTCCGAATGCTCGCGTGCCACCTCCAGCTGTCCCCGGTGGACGGCGATGACCGCGATCGGGAGGTGATCCTGGGGTACCTCGAGGCCGTACTGGATCGCGATGTCGTGCGCGCGATCTGCGTGTTCGGCCGCAAG
>WNGD01018400.1_pt1 | contig 10850 bp, 10 predicted proteins | sample 5400671 | NCBI WGS metagenome assembly WNGD01 (sample SAMN13153369, study PRJNA577476) | soil metagenome | isolation source: 40 cm soil or saprolite under grassland replicate 2 | place: USA:California | collected 2016-06-15
ATCTTGCACAGGTCAACATCGCTCGTATGTTAGCTCCCCTTACCGATCCACTGATGGCGGGGTTTGTAGCAGAGTTGGATGCGGTTAACGCCCTCGCTGACAGCAGCCCGGGCTTTCTCTGGCGGCTACAAACATCAGAGGGAAACGCTACTGACCTGCGTCCCTACGAGGATGATCTCATCCTCGTGAACCTCTCACTTTGGGCAAGTCTCACTGATCTCTCTACCTTCGTCTACAAGAGTCGACACCGCCAGGTGTTGCAGCAGCGCCGTCAGTGGTTTCAACGATTCGATGGTCCCTACCTGGCACTCTGGTGGGTTCCCTCCGGTCATATCCCCAGTGTCGAAGAGGCAAAAGAGCGCCTGGCCCACCTGAATGCCCAAGGCGAAACCCCTTATGCCTTTTCTTTCAAAAAGCTATTTCCAGCACCAGAAGCAGTAAGCGATCTCCCTGCTCAGGTCGAATTGTTATTATGAACATTGTTTGGAACCGGCTTTTCCATTCATGAACTTGTATGCGAACCTTGCGCCAGGAAGAGCGACCAGAACTCCGTCGTATGGCTGGCCAATTCCTCGTGCGTGCCGATTTCCGCGATGCGACCATCCACGAGGACCAAGGTGGTCAGCAGCTCAAAAATCTGCCGCTCCCCCACCGGGTCCAGGCTCGCCGTCGGTTCATCTAAAATGATCAGCGGCGCATCGTGATAGAGCAACCGTGCCAACGCCAGCCGCTGCCACTGTCCCCCAGACAAATCGGTGACGCCACCGAAGCCCGCCCCAACAACGGTGTCCATGCCATCGGGCAATGCGTCGACTATCTCCCACAGCCCGGCTAGGCGCAATGCTTCAGCAATGCGTTGTTCCTCCCCTGGAGTGCGCTCACTCTGCATGGTCACATTCTGTCGAATGCTGAAGTGGAAGTGTGAGGGGTCCTGGAAGAGAATAGCCTTCGCACATGTCGAGAGCGGCACCTCCTTGCCCGTCGCCAGCATTGCGTGCAGCGAACCCGTTGTCGGTGGAACTAACCCGGTGAGCAGCTTAACCAGCGTACTCTTGCCGGCTCCATTGGTGCCCACTATGGCGGTGAGACCCGGCGTAAAGTCGCACGAGACATCCAACAGGGCCTTCTTCTGATTCTCTGGGTAGGTATAGCTGACGCTGCGCAGGTGGATGGCCGAGAGTCGTTGCTCAGCTGTCACCTCGGTGCCTGGTAACGTACTTGCCGAGTGCTCCTCAAACGGCTGCGCGAGAAAGTCGAAGAGGGTGGCCGCATAATTGAGCGACTCGACGAGCGACCGCACGGAGTAGATTAGCGACTGGATCATGCCGGAGAGCAAGGCCAATCCAGGAAGGATGACGGCAAGGCTGGGCAGGCTAATCTGTCCGCGGCTGATGATCGCGAAGAGAGCGGAGAGCGCCAATGCGATGCCCATGCCCTGCACCAGGGCGGCCAGCGTGCGCTGCCCGGCAAAGCGTGCCGTGAGATGCTTGAGTTCTGTCAGATAGGTTTCGGCAAGCCAGGCGTGTTCGCGGGCGATGATGTCACTCTGATAGACCCGCACGTCACGCTGCCAGGGGGCATCGACCTGCATATTGGTGAGTGCCTCCATGCGCAGTTGGTTGGGCGCGTTGTGCTCCTGTAACTCGTACATAGCCCGGCTAAAGCGACGTTCTACAAGCGAGGCTGGGATGGCGATCGCCACCATCGCCAGCACCAGCAGGGGCGCGAGGACAAAGAGCGTCACTGCCAGCCCGAGCAACCCCAGGAAAATGGGCATGGTGGAGAGTAGCGAGTCAACCAGGGTTATGGAGCGCTGCGAGGCCTCACGGATCACCAGACCGTAGCGTGCCTGGAACGCATTGTTCTCGAAGAGCGGATAGGGCACAGCCGGCAATTTCTGCATGACACGCTTGCTGATCACCACCCAGGCTTGCTGACGCAAGATGGTGGAGGAACTATCACGCAGGATGATGCTCAGGCGTTGCACCAGGATAAGGATGACCAGGCCAAGCCCGACAAGGGCCACCTTTGGCGTGAAATGCACCGTGCTGCCAGACCCGATGACCTCCTGCAAGAGCTGATGCAACAGTAGCAGCAGGGCCGGGTAAAAGAGCGGCTCGAAGAGGGAGGCGATACTGCTCGTGACAAAGGCGCGGGGATTACAGGTATACAGCAAGCGCAGAGTGGCATGCAGCGTCGCCAGGCGTGCTAGCTGGGGGAGCTGGAAGCGTGTACGTAATGAAAGCATGTCGATTTCTCCTTGTTGATATGACAGCGTGCAGAGCAGGGAACTGATCGTCCGTCCAGAATCAGAGGGTGGAAGCGGGCATACAAGGAGGGGCGCGAGCAGCACAATATGCGCCAGGGGAAACTGGCGTTCGGAGCATTTCCTCACCTCGGCCAGAGACGTACTCTGCGCGAGAGAGGACGGTGCTGCTAGCAGTCTAGGTCACTCAAGTGTGGCCGGTCATGTCTGTTCCTTTACGACGGTAATGTGGTGTGTGGGAGAATCTCCCATGCGAATAGACTATGGCACACACTACTGTCCATTGTCAAGGAGCTGAGAAGAGGCCTGGCGTAAATCAGCCGGAAGAACGGCCAGTCCTGCCTCGGTCATACGATCTTCGCGCAACAATCGCGCAACACGTTCACGATTGGAATCAGACCAGGGGCTTTTCGGACGACGAGGTGTGAAGCGGCCCGCGTAGGTCTCCTGGTCGATGCCCTTGAACGCCCCATCGATCCAGCCAAAGCACAGCGCCTCTTCTACCGATTCCTCGTACGTGATGCCCGTTTTCCCAGAAGTCTTCTTGAAATAGATCAGCCAGATTTCCTTATAGTCACGATGATTCTGTGCCAACCATTCTCGCCACTCATGCCGGGAAGTAGCAAGCAAGGTCTCGCCGATTTCCATTTACTACTCTTTTCTACCCTCCGCAGACGCAAATATCTGGTCAGTCTTGGCCGCCATAATAAAATCATTGCGATGCAGTCCCCCAATTTTATGCGTCCACCACGACACGGTCACCTTGCCCCATTCAGTCAGAAGTGCTGGATGATGCCCCTCTTCTTCTGCCAGTTCGCCAATGTTGTTTGTAAAAGCCAGGGCATGCACGAAATTGTCAAACCTGAATTCTCTCTGTAAACGCTTAACTCCATCAACCTCTAAGATACTCCAATCAGGCACCTGCGGGCGAAATTCGGCAATCTCTTCATTGTTAACTGTCGGCTCACCTTTACGACAGGCAGTACATTTCAATTGTGTTAGTTGGTTCATTATATTAGCCTCCTATCTTCCAATGTGCATAGTTGTTATCGCACCTTCATACGTACCAATCAGCCCGTGTCAATGGTAAACCACTCTTCCCATGGTCAGGCTTCGCCAGCAGTGCCTGGTAGATGTTATTTCGACCAGTCTCGAAGGCATACGCCGAGCTGGACATGTATGAGCGCCAGACACGGTACGTCACATCATTCGTGAGCTTACGTGCCTCCTCAGCATGTTCTTCCAACCGGCGTACCCAGTGTCGCAGTGTGAGCGTATAGTGTTCTCTCAAACTCTCCACATCGCGTACCTCAAAGCCGTTCGTCTCGGCTGCTCGCAGCGTGCTGCTGATCGACACCAGCTCTCCATCGGGAAACACATAATGATTAGCGAAGCTTGCCTTCCATTGAGCAGGAACGAACGTGTTGCTGGCGATTCCGTGATTGAGGAAGACTCCACCAGGGCGCAGTAACTGGCAGGCCTGCTTGAAGTATGTTTGCAGAAGCGCTTCTCCTACATGCTCGAACATTCCTACACTGACAATTTTGTCGAACGAGTTTGCCTCATTCACATCCCTATAATCACGTACCTCTACCTTACACTTTCCAGTCAATCCTGCCTCCCGGAGACGTTTCTGTGCCAACTCGGCCTGCGGCTCGCTCAGCGTGATTCCGTATGCCTCTACTCCATAATGCTGTGCCGCATAGATAACAAGGCCACCCCAACCGCATCCGATATCCAACAAGCGCTCGCCAGGACTCAGGCGCAGCTTGCGGCAAATATAATCGAGCTTGCGTTCCTGGGCCGTGTCTATATCGTCATCAGGAGTAGCAAAATAGGCGCAGGAGTAGACCATGCGCGAGTCCAGCCACAACGCATAAAAATCGTTCGATCGGTTGTAGTGATAGGTGACGGCCTGCCGATCACGCTCTTTGGAATGGATTGCGCCTTGCAATTTCGCAGCAGAATCTGCCGGACGTGGCTGACCAGTAGTCGAAGGCAAGCACATCAGCCTTTTTCAGTAGCGCAACTGCTCCATCATTGCCCACCCATGAATTGATCTGCAAGCGGATAGACAGCTTCAATATCCCCTTCGATATCAAAGTCGTTGTAGATGTATGCCTCTCCTAATGTCAGTTCGGTCGGTGGCAAGAACATCTTCCGCAGCGCCCCGGGATGCTGCAAAACAACCGTAAAGCGTGCTGGCTCTCCCGATTCCGCATCAGGTCTCCACGTGGTACCATCCCACAGTCGCACCGCAAAATTTCGCTGTTGAGAGTCACCAAATAAGTCCTGCAACAAAGAGATGGTAGTTTGAAGTGCCTGGTCAGAGGTTTTAGAGGTTGAAGTCGCCACTGCTTGCTCCTTTGATCGATGAATACCTTCATGGACAGTGCATATGAACAAAATCCAAATCGCTAATAGAGTTGAGCTGGACCTGCGTTTGTCGTGAAAGTTCTGACGTTCACTCATTTTTGCTCATCTCAGTATATCATTTCTTCCTGGTTGTGGCTGAGGTAGCTTCTATTTTCCCTTCTGTCCTCTTTATGTCAATAAGATGACACTGGCTGGCCAAATCCATTGAAGAAAAAGGTTCATAGGGCTTTTAACCTACTCATACAAAAGGAAATTGCGAAATAAACTGCCGTCCCGGCCTTGCTTGAAACGCAAAAACTGGAGTTTCGTAGCTTGCACATTCCAGCGCTCCGGCAAGTTCACTCACACTGCCAAAGCGCTTACGTGGGTCTTTCGACAATGCTTTCAGCACCACCTCTTCAACAGTCGGCGCAATATTGATACCCTTGCCTCTTCTTAAAGAAGGAGGCGCTTCAAACATATGCTGGTGGGCTACCTCGTGAAAAGAGCCACGGAAAGGCCACTCACCGCTGAGCCACTCGTAGACGACAACTCCAAGCGCATACTGGTCGCTGCTCCTGCGAGGTTTCCCCTGCAACTGCTCAGGAGCAGTATAGAGTACCGTACCCTCGAAATCGGGCATGCCTGGCTGACCAGCATCGATACTCTGGGATGTGACAGCAATGCCAAAATCGCTGAGCAAAACCTCACCATCTGCCCCTAACAACATATTATGTGGCTTGATATCTCGATGGATTAACATACGATCATGGATATACTGCAATGAGCTAGCAATCTGCTTGACATAAAAGACGATGGTTTCTAGCGGAACTCGTGTCCCGTTAGGGTGTCGTTGACGCAACGTGCCATGAGGCGCATAAGTCATGACGAGGTAAGGTCTATCGTCCTCGCTACCGAAATCAAAAACCCGCACAATGTGAGGATGTTCCAGGTGAGTAAGAGAGTGAGCCTGAGCCAGAAATTTTTCCACGTCGCTTTTGGCAATACCTCTATGTAACATTTTTATGGCAACAGGCACATGGAGTTCCTTGTGTTCACCAAGGTAAACTTCTGATGATCCACTCTGCCCCAGCAGGCGAATCAGGCGATACCTGTCAAGTTGTTGCTCTATACATTCGCCAACGATCATCCTGAGATCCTATCCTGTGAACCGACACTGCAAGCTTGTTTGGAGCAATTTGGTAAATCTTGATGTTATATGACACAATCAAGATAGTAACATAACTGTTGATGGGTAGCAGCGTATATGGCTAGTCTGTTGGTATAATAGTACCGTCATAAGACCAACATTTGAAAATGCAGGAGGCATAATCCCATAAACGCGGACTTTAGAGGTCAGAGTGACCGCAAACCAGACGACCGCAAGGGTCGCCCCTACTATACGACGGATTGACATGCGAAGGGCGCGTATAGTAGGGGCGGGGCTTGCCTCGCCCTGTTGGGGCCTCACCCCCTTTTATATCAAGTCAGAAAGGAGTAACATCAATGGAACAACGAATCTACCATGGCAACATCAGCCCAGATGCCCTCGCAGACTACCTTGTTGGTATGTTTAATCAGGGATATGATGGCACAGTAGCCCAGAAGGTAGGTCAGGGCAACCAGGTACTCGTACAGATTGGTCTTCTGAGTCACAGTGGAAGGCGAATCCGCCATAGTATTGGAGTGAGCATCTACAGAACACCCGACGGTGTGAGTGTTGCCACCGGTCAAGCAAACTGGTTCGACGATCCTGGCCTTGGTGGTAGCCTCATAGGAGCCTTATACTGGCCTCCACTCTTGCTCTTCCCCCTTGCGCGTGGCATCAACAGCTATGCCCTGTACCAGGATATCTGGCAAGCAATTGATACCTATTGCGCCCAGGTAGGCGCAATGCAAGGCAATGTTACAACTGCCCACGCCGTATACTGCCATAATTGCGGAGTGGTCAACAATGAGGGGGACCAGGTATGTAGAATGTGTGGCACGTCACTCTATGTGGCGCAACAAAAACCACAACCTCCTACCTATCAACCAACTCAAGGAGATGTAGTATGTCCTCGTTGTGGTCAGACCGTTAGTGCAGGCAATTTCTGTAATAATTGTGCCGCGCCACTAAGGCCTACGTCGGCATCTTGAGGGATTTGTCATGAACAAATGGTCTTTTATTTTTGACAAGTCGAATTCTGGTGTCAGAAACTCCTTCCTTTAGTCCTGATAGAGCAATCCAAGCAGCAAACCAAAAACAAGATGCCGGACGATATTTTGGATAAAAGAGGTCCAGGTAGCGAGTTTGGCCAATTCCCCACGTTTCGTCAGAGGGTGATATTTATCGACAAGTGGAGCAACCACCCACATAGAGGCAAGAAACAGTTCACCAAAAATTGCCCCTTTGAGCCAGTTTGGGCCAGGCAGGAACCGTTTGAAGACCGCTGCATAGAGTTCTGCCAGGAGGACGCCATTAAGGAAATGAATACTCCAAGCCAGGAAAGCAAACTTCTGTTGTCGTGCAGATTTCCCAGGGAGTAGGCCTTGGATGAAGCGGACATCACTGTACCGATTGCCTGTGAGAGACATATCCGCTTCCATGACGAGGCTATAGGCCGCTGTTGCAAGCAGCCCCGCTAGAGCTGCGCGCTCAGGGCGCCAGTTTTCTCGAAGGATGCGACGCTTCATCTTGTCTATGGAGTTGTCCTTGGTGTAAGATGATTGAGCTTTCTCATGTTATTGGAAAGAAGCTATTCACAAGCATCCTTCCGTTCTCTCCTTTCGTTAGCAGGGACAATCTTCTTGCTCTCACGTGAGGAGAAAAACCCGCCAAGTCGGTCCTTTTAATGATCAACATTATATCACCCGGGTGAGAAAGAAAGGTTATCTAATCCTTTTTCTCACCCAACTTTCCGCAACCGTGCCGAAAGTTGTTTTTTGGATGATATGGAGGTACTTCATGCCTTACATCGGTGAAATTATAGGAAACTATCGTATCACGAATATTCTTGGAGCCGGAGGATATGGTTTAGTCCTGCTGGGAGAAAATATAAATGATTCCACGTTGCAAGCCGCTGTTAAAATAGCAAATGGGCCATGGGATCTAGCTACCCAGCAAAAATTCCTCAGCGAGGCACAAAAAATCGCAAGTCTGCGACATCCAAATATTGTCCAATTTAAAGACTTCGGAATTTTCAATAACGCTCCATATATCATTATAGAACTTGCAGCAAAAGGCTCGCTTCGCGACCTTTATCCTCCCGGCTCAGTCGTCCCGTTGGCGACAGTGATTGACATCGTCAAGCAGGTAGCATCTGCGCTGCAGTATGTGCATAATAGTGGATTAATCCACCGGGACTTAAAACCCCAAAACATTCTGATTAATCAGCAAGATGAGATGCTGCTGACTGATTTTGGCACTGCAATGAGCCAATCCAGTATCACGACCAATATCGTTGGTACACTGCTTTATATGGCGCCTGAGGTGATTAAGAAACAACCCGAAGTCGCCAGCGATCAGTATGCATTGGCAATTATGGTGTATGAATTCCTTACGGGATCATTTCCGTTTTACGCCAATGACACGCTCGCACTAGCACAGATGCAGCTCAAGGACACCCCTCCCCCGCCAAGATCAATAAATCCAAACATTCCTGTAGCTGTCGAAGCAGTCATTGCTAAGAGTCTTGCGAAAAATCCTAAAGCGAGATATGGAAGCATTCAGCAATTTGCAGACGACTTGGAGAGGGCAAGTAAAGGCTTGGCACCTACTGTACCTGTAGGAAATCCATGGTCAACGACAATCCTTCCAGTTAATGTAGCCCCCACAGTACCAGCCCTGCCGCCATCTGTGTCAAAAAGAAAGCTCAGCATATGGGTTATGGTAATTCCCGTGTTTGTAGTTCTATTCCTATCATTCGGTTTGTTACTAGCGCGTGATGTTAGTTCATCAACAAAATCTCAAACTACAAACCAAGAAAATATCACTGTAACTCAGGCAAGTAAACCGGAAATTACAAATCCGACGAGTGTACCTGCCACACTAGCGCCAACGCCGACTCCAACACCAAGTCCGACAGTAGTCCCAACTCACCCCCCGACTCCTACGCCGATTCCGATAATGGCCTCTCCCTCAAAGTTCTCAGGAACTCTCAGGCAAGACAGTCAAAATACAACATATAATGTTAGTCTTGTCATAACCAATAAGAGTCCGGATGGGAACTTCCAGGGAAAATGGTACGCGACTATCAAGGGCACATTAGAGGATGTCTTTGTAGATGGCCTGATAGTACCGTTTAATCAAAGCGGCAATTACAGCCAGCTAGACGGTCAAAAGGTAAGTCAGATAGAACAGGAGGTTGGGAGCAATGGCCTGCTTCTCTACTTCACGAGTACTGATTACGATCAGGGTACTGACATCTGGCTCCATTGCACGTACTACGCCCTGCTTAGGTCTGACGGGTCAGTAGAAGGCATTTGGTATGCGCCCGACAACAGTGAGCAGGGACCAACCCGGCTACATTCATAAGTTATCTGGGGAGGGGCGTTCTCAAAAAATAGCCTGTTAGCTTATTTTATAGCCCAAAATTTTTACCGGTTCGGTATTGCCCCAGATCACACTTTCACTCTCGACAAGAGGACGAAGATCTTCTTTGTATTGTTTAAATGTTTCGCCACTTTCGTGTATGTTGACGGCTTCCTCACTCTCCCACGTCTCATACAGCCAGAATTCATTAGGATTATCTAAGGACCGATGGACCCCAAAGACGATGTTGCCTTGCTCGCCCTCTTCAATGCGCTTCGGGTTGACCAAGAGCAGGTCCAAGACTTTGTCAGCTTGACCTTTTTTCGCAATCATTCGGACAAAATAGGTGACTGCCATACTCAACTCCTTTCTTCCTAGTGTACGACAAACGAGAGTTTCATGCAAAACCTGTCTCAGGCAAGGACTACCTTGTACCACTATATCCCACTTAGATGACAAGAAGACAGGTAAAAACGCGCTGATTCTGCGTCTAAGTGTGGTTAGACACAGAAAATGAAAGGTTAATCTAAGCACTCGAACCATAGAAATATTGCAAAAGAAATGTAAGAAGTGGTTAAATGAAGTGTAAGAAAAAGGAGCTACCCCGAAAGATAGCTCCTGCACGTATTAGCTTGCCTCTACAAGTCAGGAGAAACCCAACGAATGAAAATCATGCTTTCTGATGTGTACAAAGGCTGGGATGAATACCAGAATCACCTCGTCCGGGCCATCGAGCCTCTCACTGCGGAGCAACTGGAGCTCAGGATATCTCCCCATCTCCGCTCGATTGGCCAACTCGCCAGGCATATTGTACGCACTCGTGCCGGTTGGTTGTATAACTTGATGGGAGAAGGTGGCTCAGAGATCGCGGCCATCGCTCAGTGGGAGTACGAAGGTGACGTGCCATCCACAGCCGAACTGGTGCGTGGTCTGGAAGTGACATTTCGCTCCTGGCAGCAATGCTTGCAGCGATGGACTCCGGAAGATCTGGAATATATTTTTAGAGGCGAACGCTGGGGCGAGCCATATGAACTCTCGCGTCAGTGGGTCATCTGGCATGTGATCGAGCACGACCTGCATCATGGCGGCGAGCTTTCTTTCTCGCTTGGCGCGCACAATCTCGCTGCACCAGACCTTTAAACAAATATCGGGTAAAAGACAGGCACGGCGTTGATCACGAGTTTTCCATGCCTCCGATCCATCGCTGGATCAATGCGACCAATGAGTCTGTCGCCACAAAGGATAGGCATCACATAGTACCCAAACCGGCGTTTGCTTTTCGGGGAATAAATCTCACTTTGATAGGTGAAGCCGAAGAGACGCTCCGTACGGTTCCGATCACAGATCAGATTATCGAACGGAGAGAGGAGAGTGGTATGTGGTTCCCACACAGTCGACGCCACCTGCTCCAGCGTAGGCAACAGGTCTGCATGAATGAACCAGGTACCAGGAAGTTCGCTCCCTGGTTCATGGATACGCGCCCGTACGATCTGCCCCGCAGACTCCAGTTCGGCCAAAACATCCGAAAGTCCAGGGTAGCGGTATCGCGTAAAGTGCTGAGCAATATCGCGTTCGGTCGCCACTCCCAGAGCACGCAAAGACTTCTGGGCAGCGAGGCGGACCACCTCGTGCTCAGGAAGAGGTTCGCAGGAGATCCAGTCGGGCAAGCAACGTTCCGCCAGATCCCACCACTTTTCGCCATTCACTCGCCTGGCA
>WNGD01031048.1_pt1 | contig 10850 bp, 6 predicted proteins | sample 5400671 | NCBI WGS metagenome assembly WNGD01 (sample SAMN13153369, study PRJNA577476) | soil metagenome | isolation source: 40 cm soil or saprolite under grassland replicate 2 | place: USA:California | collected 2016-06-15
GGTGCTGAGAGACTTCCTCGGATGAGCGAGATCGTCCACGTCCCGCCTGAGCTCTCCTCCTTCGTCGGACGCAACGAGGAGCTCGCGCTGATCGACGCGGCGATCGCGCCCGGGAAGGCGCTGACGCTGGTCGGTCCGGGCGGGTGCGGCAAGACCCGCCTGGCGATCCGCTCGTGCCACGCGCAGGTGCCGCGGTGGCGCGACGGTGTCGTGTGGGTCGGGCTGGAGCGGCTGACCGATCCGGACGCTGTCGCGGTCGAGGTCGCCCGAGTGCTCGACCTGCCGCAGGTCGCCGGCTCGGATGCGACCGGTGCGCTAGCGGCGGCCCTGCGCGAGCGGCAGCTGCTGCTCGTCCTGGACAACTGCGAGCACGTCCTCGCCGGTGTCGGGGAGCTCGTGTGCGCGCTTCTCGCCGGATGCCCTGGGATCGGCGTGCTGGCCACGAGTCGCTCAGCGCTCGGACTTGCGGGCGAGCAGGCCTGGCGGGTGCCGCAGCTCGCCCTGCCGGACGCGCTGGCGCTGTTCCTGGACCGTTGCGGCTTGGCCGCGGCCGACGAGGTCCGCGCCGACGTGCACGCCGGCTCTCGGCGGGTATGTGACCGCCTCGACCGCCTGCCCCTCGCTCTGGAGCTCGCGGCAGGCTGGATCGGCACACTGACTCCCGCGCAGATCGCGGATTCCCTCCGCGAACCGTACGCGCTGCTCGACGCCGGCCGGTCGACGGCGCCGTTTCGGCAACGGACGCTCGAGGATTCCATGCGGTGGAGCCACGATCTGCTGGACGAGCAGGAACGAGTGCTGTTCCGGCAACTCGCGATCTTCGAACCGGGCTGCGATGCCGACGCCGTGCTGGCACTCGCCGGTTGCGACGGACGCCCGGACGGGCAGCTGCTCAAGGCGCTGCGTGGCCTGATCGAGAAGTCATTGGTCGTGGCGGATACGACCGGTTTGGTGGCCCGGTACCAGCTGCTCGGCACTGTGCGCGCCTACGCCTTGGCCCGGCTAGACGAATCCGGTGAGACCGAGACGATCCGCGGGCGGCACCTCGACCTGTTCCTGGCGCGGGTGGACGCGGCCGAGCCGCTGCTCGACGCGGACAAGGACGAGTGGCGCGAACGCATCGGTGCCGACTACCCCAACATCCGTGCTGCGATCGAGTGGGGACTGTCGCGGGACGACCCGACACGAGGCCGTCGCCTGGCCGTAGGCGTCGCGTGGTTGTGGCACCTCGAGGACCGCGGCAACGACGGCCTTCGCTTCTTGCGGCAGGCGGTCGCGGTCGGCCGCGGGGCTCGGACCGAGCTGCACGCCCGGTGCCTCGTCGCGCTGGCGCTCGTGGCCGACACGCGGCTGCCAGGCCCCGAGGGCTATGCCAGCGCGCACGAGGGGCTCGCGCTCGCCGAGGACATCGGTGCGTCGGACGTCGGCCGCCTGGCCCGGTCCCTGACCGCCGTCGGGCAGCTCGGCGGAGACCTCGACCTGGCGCGCGACGAGGCCACCCGGACCCGCGACGACGCGCTGCTGGCCGGAGATTCGTTCGTCGCGAACGCCTCGGCCGCGCTGCTCGGACTGATTCACCTGGTCCGCGACGAGTACGAGGCGGCCCTCGCGGTGCTCGCGCCCGCCGCGGCCGCCCTGCTGCAGCAAGGCGACCGAGGTGTGGCGTCATCGGCCCTGTGCTGGCTCGCACTCGCAACCGCATACTCGGGCGACGTCGACGCCGCGGTCGAGCCGGCCGAGGCCGCGGTACGGGCCGCAGAACCGCTCCGTGAGATCCATCGGCTCGGGCTGGCCCGCTCGGGGCTGGCCGAAGTGCTTGTGCTGCAAGGGCGTCTCGACGCCGCGGCCGCCGCACTCGCGCCCGTCGAGTCGCTTGTCGCCGCGTCCGGGGTCCCGATCTTCGTTCCGGGATGGGAGCGGACGAGCGCCCTGATCGCGTTGGCGAACGGGGACCCGTCGAGCGCCGTGGCGTGGTGTCGACGCAGCCAGGAGTGGCTGCCCGAGCTATCCGACCACACGCTCGTGGCCCCGACCCGGCTCGTTCTCGGCATCGCCCTGGGGCGGTCCGGTGAGGTGGACGCGGCTGGCCGGATCCTCGACGACCTGGCCGACGAATCGCGCTCTGACCGCGCGCCGTCCGTGATAGCCGGCGCGCTCGAGCAGAGCGCGATCCTTGTCCAGGACACCGACCCGGACGCCGCGATCGACCGGCACCATCAGGCGTTGCGCATCCGCTCCGATCGCGGGCTCGTCCTCGGCTGCATCGACAGCCTCGAATCAATCGCGATGCTGGCCGCGCAGCGCGGCGCGGGCGAAGAGGCCGGCATCCTTCTCGGCGCCGCCGACCGAGCGCGGGCCCGATCCGGTTACCGCAGGCAGCACTCCGAAACGGAGTCACTCGCCGCCCGTCCCGATCTCGACGACGTGATCGCGAAGGGGCGCGAGCTCGACCTCGCCAGGGCGATCAGCTATGCCCAACGAGCGCGAGGTCCGCGGCGTCGCCCCGACTCAGGCTGGGCGAGCCTGACTCCTACCGAGCAGTCCGTCGTGGCTCTCGCCGTGCAAGGGCTGAGCAACCCGGAGATCGCCACACGGCTGTTCATCAGCCGCGGCACCGTGAAGACACACCTGGCGCACGTATACGGCAAGCTGCAGGTCGCCAACCGCACCGAGCTGGCCCGGCTGGCGGCGAGCATCAGACCGTCCGGGTAACCGAAATAGTTCGGGCGGTTCCTTATGGCCGTCGCCGGCGGTTAAGCCCGGATGCGCCGTGATCTTGGGCGGGTGAGCGTGCCGTAACGCCGAGATGCCCTTGTGCGGCAGGAGAATCAGAGCTTCTCAGGTCTTTGATTCGGCCGTCACGAAGGGCATCTGGCGAGTGCAACTATCTCACGCGGCGCCGGTGCGGTCGGCGCGCTTTGATGATCCGAGTTTGGTGTCGTGTGCCGGGCTGGTGCCGGCGCTGGGGCTGGCCGCTCGGGCGGGGCTTGCCGATCTGGCCGACCGGCGTCTGACGGTGGCTGGCGGTGCGGGTATCGCGGCTGGTGCGAAGGTGATGTCGCTGGTCGCGGGCATGGTGGCCGGTGCGGATTCGATTGCCGACATGGACGTGTTGCGGCATGGCGGGATGGCGCGGGTGTTCAGCGGGGTGCGGGCGCCCTCGACGCTGGGCACATTTCTGCGGTCGTTTCGGTTCGGGCACGTCCGCCAGCTCGACGCGGTGGCGGCGCGGTTCGTGGCCGGGCTCGCGCAGCACAGCCCGTTGATCGGTGCTGGCGCGCTGGTGAGCTACCTCGATGTGGACGACACGGTGCGCGCGACGTTCGGCTACGCCAAGCAGGGCACCGGCTACGGCTACACCGGAGTCAAGGGGCTGAACGCGCTGCTGGCCACGGTCTCGAGCACAACCTCGGCGCCGCTGATCGTGGCGACCCGGCTGCGCAAAGGGTCGGCGAACTCCGCGCGCGGCGCAGCCCGGCTGGTCGCCGACGCCATCAAGACCACCCGGTCGTGCGGCGTGGACGGTGTGCTCGTGCTACGCGGCGACAGCGCCTACTACACCTACGACGTGATCGCCGCCGCCCGCCGACACAAGGTGCATTTCAGCGTCACGGTCCGCAAGGACCGGGCCGTGACCGCGGCGATCGCCTCGATCGGCGAGGACGCGTGGACCGCGATCCACTACCCGCGCGCGGTCTTCGACGACCAACTCGGACAGTGGGTCAGTGACGCCGAGGTCGCCGAGATCCCGTTCACCGCGTTCGGCTCACGCGGCAAGACCCGGCAGGTCACGGCGCGGTTGATCGTGCGCCGAGTCCGTGACGCCAACCCCGACCATGTCCAGCTGAACGCGCAGGGCGAGCTGTTCCGGGTCTGGCGCCACCACGCGATCTTCACCGACTCGCCGCTACCGATGCTCACCGCCGAGGCCGACCACCGCCGCCACGCGATCGTCGAACAGGTCATCGCCGACCTGAAGGCAGGGCCACTCGCGCACCTGCCCTCCGGACACTTCGCCGCCAACTCGGCCTGGCTCGTGCTCACCGCGATGGCGTTCAACCTCACCCGCGCCGCCGGCGCGCTCGCCTCGGCCTTCCACGCCAGGGCAACCACCGCCACGCTGCGCCGACAGTTGATCAACGTCGCCGCCCGCGTCACCCGCTCCGCCCGGCGATCGACGCTGAGGCTGCCCGCCGCCTGGCCGTGGGCCACCGCGTGGCAGCGACTGTTCACCGCCGCGATCGGACCACCAACCCGAGCCTGAACCCGTCCACCGCCGCCCCGGCTCGACCGGAGAATCAAGTGGAAAAGCCGAGCAGATCGGCTGTCCACCCACGCCCCCAGCACTCCAGCCCAACACGAAGATCAACTACACGGCGATCACCAGATCACGCGGTGCATCCGGGCTAAGTCCGCCGTCCAGTCCGACGGCGCAACGGGAGTACTGAGCGGTCGATGCAGCTTTCGGCTGTTCAGATCGAACAGCGTCACGTGGTCCTGCTCGCGAAGCGCGCGGCGCTCGTCGGCGGTGAACGACAGCCAGGTCGACTTCTCATCGCCCACGCAGTTGAGCAGCGTGTTGGCCATCTCGCGCTCCCACCACTCGACGAAGCCGGTCGGATCCTCGCGGTACCGCTCGACCAGTTCCGGATCTCTGTCCACTGTGTACAGAAACTTGTCTAGCAGGTACTTACTCATGCCGGCACTCCGTTCGGGTACCAGGTGAAGTAGGCCTCCATCGTGTGGAACAGGTCGAGGCTGTCGACGTGATCGGCCTTCGCGCCGTCGCCCGCCACACCCATCATCAGCATGAAGTCCATGAACCCGTGGGTGGCATTGCCCGGCAGGTGCAGGCTGTCGAGAGTCACCTCGGCGAGGCAGCCGTCGAGGTCGCCGCTTGCGATCCATTCGACGGCCTTGCGGTCGAATTCGGGATCGGGTCCGTGCTCGCCGAACTGGCGCGGGCCGCCGAGCTCCAGCGACAGGTGGCCTGTTCCGATGATCGCCACCCGCTTGTCCGATGGCCACGACTCGACCATCGTCCGGATCGCCCGGCCCAGCTGCACGAATCGCTTCGGCTGTGGCATCGGCGGCGCGAAGATGTTCGTGTAGATCGGCACGATCGGCAGATCCGCCTGCGGCCGCAGCGTGATGATCGGGCAGGTGATGCTGTGGTCGATCCGCAACTCGTTGCTGAACGCCAGGTCGAAATCGGCGTCGAGCCCGTTGCGCAGGATGTGCGCGGCCAGGTCCTCGTCGCCGCGCACCGTCATCCGCGGCAGGCCGAACTCCCGCTCCTCGTTGTAGAAGTTGCCCTCAAAGAAGGGTGCCTTGCCAACGAGGAACTGGGGCATGTTGTCCAGCCAGAGCTGGTGAAAGTGGTCGCTGCCGACCATGACGAGCACGTCCGGACGCGCGCGGGTGAGCGTCTCGCGGAACGTCTCGATCTTGGCGACCCACTCGTCGGCGAACGGGGGACGGTCTGCGCCGGTCGAGGTGCTCGCCCGGTAGTAGAACGGGTGGTGCGTGGAGGCGACGACCGCCGCAACTGTGGCCATGGCGCGCTCCCTTTTGGTGGGGCTACACAGCATAGTCAAGTGCTTGACATGCCTGTCGGCTCAGCGGATTGTCGAGCGGACAATCGTCCGAGGCGCTGGAGGAGAGCATGCCCGGTCCCGACTCGGTCGTACTGCGTGGCGGCACGGTGCTGACCATGGACGACGGGCACACCGTCCTCCCTGACGCCGACGTGCTCGTGGTCGGCGACCGGGTCGAAGCGGTCGGGTCGGCACTCGACGTGCCGCAGGGCACGACGGAGATCGACGCACGCGGGGGCATCGTGATGCCCGGCATGATCGACACCCACCGGCACATGTGGCAGACGGCGATGCGCGGCTACGGCGCTGACTGGACGCTGACCCAGTACTTCGTCTGGTACTACCTCGAACACGGCAAGGCGTTCCGGCCCGAGGACATCCATGCAGGCAACCTGCTCTCGGCCTGGGACGCCCTGGAGGCCGGCGTCACCACGACCGTCGACTGGTCGCACGGGCTGCAGACCGTCGAGCACGGCGAGGCGGCGGTCGACGCGCTGCGCGCGGTGCCGGGCAGGTTCGTCCTGGCCTACGGCAACATCCAGGCCGCGCCGTGGGAGTGGACCATCGATCCGGCCGTCCACGCGTTCTTCGAACGCCACCCCGCGGGCGACATGCTCGGTTTCCAGCTCGCCTTCGACGTCACCGGCGATCCGACCTTCCCGGAGAAGGCAGCATTCGAGGCGGCCCGCGAACTCGCGCTGCCCGTCACAACACACGCCGGCGTATGGGGCGCCACCAACGACGCGGGCATCCGGCTGATGCACGAGAACGGGTTCATGACGCCGCAGAATGTCTACGTGCACGCGGCCACATTGAGCACGGATTCCTATCACCGGATCGCGGCGACCGGCGGCTCGATATCGGTGTCGACCGAGTCCGAGCAGAGTGCCGGGCAGGGCTACCCGCCCACATGGCAGGTGCGTCGGCACGACATCCCGGTGTCGCTGTCGATGGACACGAGCGTCTGGTGGAGCGGCGACCTGTTCTCGACGATGCGCACCACGCTCGGGGCCGACCGGTCGCGCGAGCATCTGGAGGCGCACGTCAAGGGCGAGACCGTGACGCACACGCACCTGCGAGCCGAGCACGTCGTCCACTGGGCGACTCGCGGCGGCGCGCACGCCCTCGGCCGCGACGACTTGGGCAGCCTGCAACTGGGTAAGAAGGCCGACGTCGTCCTGATCAAGAACGACGACTCGCCGGTGTCCTTCCCGCTGCTCAATCCGTATGGCCACGTCGCCTTCCAGGCTCAGCGCGGCGACGTGCACACGGTGCTGGTCGACGGGCGGATCGTGAAGCGCGATCACCGCCTGGTGGGCGCCGACCTTGCCGCGGTGCGTCGCACCGTCGAGTCCACTGTGGACCATCTGCGCTCGGCCCTCGGCGAGGACGCATGGATGCAGGGCATGAACCCGGACCTGCCGCCCGACGAGGTGCTCGACAACCCGTACCAGTACACCGACTACAAGTCCGACTCGACGCGCGACGCCCGGGGCAGCGTGTTCGGCGACCGGTGACGGCCGGACGGCTGCGCCGACCGGGCGACGACGACGGGGCCGCACGACTCGAGAATGGCCTCGGGCATATCGACTAGCTCGCCGTCGCTGACCGAGGCGCACCGGCGATCTGCGTCCGACTCCGGCCATGTTCGGACCAAGGTCTGGCTCGAGCGGTGGACGTTGGTCTAGCGTCTCAGGACGAAGCCCTCGTGAAACGTATCAATCCGATTCGGGTCGAAGCGGTACCGACGCAGAGGAGGCGCAATGACTCTGCGCGTTCTGGCCGTGTTGCTGGCATTGATCGTCTCGGGGATCGCGCCCGCAGGAGCTAACGGCAGCGTTGCGGTCAGCGCCGTTCAGGTCGGCGGGCTGACGACCGAGCATCAGGACAACCCGCTCGGGATCGACGTCGCCGCGCCGCGGCTCGGCTGGGTCCTGAGCGCGGACGAGCATGGGGTCGGCCAGTCGGCGTACGAGATCGCTGTGTCGACCAGTGCGGGCGGCTCGGCGGACGTGTGGGACAGCGGCAAGGTGAGCTCGTCGCAGTCCTTCGACATCGCCTATGCGGGACCGCAGCTGCATTCGCGGACGCGCTACTTCTGGCGGGCCCGGGTCTGGGACGCCGCCGGCGCGGTTTCGCAATGGAGCGATCCGGCTTCGTTCGAGACGGCGTTCCTCGCACCGAGCGACTTTCATGGCGCGTGGATCGGCGCGCACGACACGCCGGCCGCCCCGTCGCTGAACGGCGCGAACTGGATCTGGTACCCCGAGGGCGATCCGGCCAACTCGGCGCCGGCCGGGACGCGGTATTTCCGGCGCGCGTTCGATCTGTTTCGCACTGACTGCCGATGACGGCTTCACTCTTTACGTCAACGGGCAGCAGCTGGCGAGCTCGCCGCGGGTGACCGACTCCTGGCGTACCGCGATGGTCGTCGACGTCGCGGCCTCGTTGCACGCCGGCCGCAATGTGATCGCGATCGAGGCGATCAACACCGCCACCAGCCCGGCCGGGCTGATCGGCAAGCTGCACGTCGAGGGTTCGGTCGGCGACCCGCTCGATCTCGTCACGGACAACTCCTGGAAGTCGTCCAACACCACCACGACCGGCTGGCAGCAGCCCGACTTCGACGACTCAGCATGGCTTGCGGCGCTCGAGGCCGCCCCCTACGGCAGCGGCCCCTGGGACAGCTCGGTCACGGTGCCGAGCGCGGCGTCAGCGGCGCTCAACGGCGCGAACTGGATCTGGTATCCCGAGGGCGATCCGGCCAGTTCGGCGCCAGCGGCGACGCGGTACTTCCGGCGTGCGTTCGATCTTCCCGCCGGCGATCAGATCAGCAAGGCAAGCTTCCTGCTGACTGCCGATGACGGCTTCACGTTGTACGTCAACGGGCAGCAGTTGGCCAGCTCGCCGCGGGTGACCGACTCCTGGCGTACCGCGATGCTGGTCGACGTCGCGGCGTCCCTCCACGCCGGGCGCAACGTGATCGCGATCGAGGCGATCAATACCAGTACCGGCCCGGCCGGGCTGATCGGCAAGCTGCACGTCGAGGGTTCCGTCGGTGACCCGCTCGACCTCGTGACGGACAACTCCTGGAAGTCGGCCAACACCGCGGCAACGGGCTGGCAGCAGCCCGACTTCGACGACTCCGCATGGCCCGCCGCGCTCGCCGTCGCCCCCTACGGCTCCGGCCCCTGGGACAGCTCGGTCGGCCTGCCGGGCGCACCGGAACCCCTGCTGCGCAAGGACTTCACTGCTGGCAAGACGATCGCGTCCGCGCGCGCGTACATCTCCGGTCTCGGCTACTACAAGCTCTACGTCAACGGGCAGCGCATCGGCGACCACGAGCTCGACCCCGCGTTCACGATCTACGACAAGACTGCCCTGTACGCGACGTACGACGTCACCGGCGCGCTGCAGGTCGGCGCCAACGCGCTGGGCGTGAGCCTCGGACGCGGCTATTTCGGGATGACGAGCCCCGGCGACTGGCTGACGTCGCCCTGGCACAGCGAGCCCAAGCTCAAGCTCGAACTCGACATCACTTTTCAAGACGGCAGCAAGCAGCAGGTGGTCAGCGACGGCAGCTGGAAGGTGGCCGACGGGCCGACGCGCAGCGACTCCGTCGTGAACGGCGAGACCTACGATGCGCGCCTCGAGCAGCCTGGTTGGAACCGACCCGGGTTCGACGACGCCAAGTGGGCGCCCGCGATCACCGTCCCCGCGCCCGGGGGAACGCTTCGCGCAGAGGCGATCCCGCCGATCAAGGTCATCGGCAACCTGCCAGTGGCTCACGTCGCCACGCCGAGCGCCGGCGTGCACGTCTACGACTTCGCGACCACCACCGCCGGATGGGCGCGCGTCGCGCTGCGCGGGCAAGCCGGCGCGGTAGTCGCGATCACCTATGGCGAGAAGCTGCGCCCGGACGGCACGGTCGACAACGCCGGGCTGCAGTCGTACTCGTACACGCTCAAAGGCGGCGGCCTGGAGACCTACGAGCCGAGCTACAGCTATGACGGCTTCCGCTATGTGGAGATCGATGCGCCGGCAGGTGTCACCGTGCAGTCAGTGCAGGGTCAGCGCGTAGATACCGCGGTCCAGAACACCGGTGGCTTCACCAGCTCCAGCGAGCTGCTCAACCGTTATCAGAACGCCCAGGCAGACACGATCCAGAACAACCTTCACTCGATCCCGACCGATACGCCGATGTACGAGAAGCGGGGCTGGACCGCCGACGCGCATCTCTACGCCGACTCCGCGATCGCCAACTTCGACATGGAGAACTTCTACGAGAACTGGATGCGCGTCCACCGTGACGACCAGAACCCGGACGGAACGATCGGCGTGTACGTGCCCACGCAGCCGGATGCCAGGGGTCTGGTCGACCCGGTCTGGTCGGCGAGCTTCGTCCTGATCGACTGGGATCTCTACTGGTACTACGGCGATACCCAGGTTCTCGGCGACAACTATGACGCGATGAAGGCGTGGCTCGACCAGTTCGAGCACGCGATCACACCGACCGGCTACATCTACACCGGCTTCAGCTTCGGTGACTGGGTAGCACCCGGCTTCGGGTTCCCGCCCGAGGGCACCCGGCTCGTCGGAACCGCCTACATCTACAAGACCGCAACGACCCTGGCCAAGATCGCTCGCGCCCTCGGCCGGGACAGCGACGCCGCGCACTTCGACGCACTGGCTGCGAGCGTCGCGGACGCATTCAACGCAACGTTCCTCGACAAGTCGGCCGAGGCCTACTACGACAACAAGTCGGCCGGCTATCGCCAGACCTCGAACCTGCTGCCGTTGAGCCTCGGCATCGTCCCCGAAGCCGACCGGCAGGCCGTGCTCGCCAACCTCTTCGACGACATCAAGGCGCGCGGCCAGCACCTCAACACGGGCGCGCTCGGCACGAAGATCATCCTGCCGCTGCTCACCGACACCGGCAACGCACAACTCGCGTACGACGTCGCCACCAACCCGACCTATCCCGGTTGGGGCTACTGGTTCCAGGCACTCGGCGCCACCACGATGTGGGAGGAGTGGGGGAACACCTCGCGCTCGCACGACCACGCCTTCCTCGGCACAGTGGACGACTGGCTCTACGAGCGCGTCGCGGGGATCGAGCCGGCGGCACCCGGCTATACGAAGATCAAGATCCAGCCGTATCCGGTCGGCGACCTGACGAATGCCGCGGCCCACGTCGCGTCCCCGCTCGGCCAGGTGAGCTCGACCTGGACCCGCAAGGACGGCGACTTCCTG
>WNGD01006829.1_pt1 | contig 10848 bp, 8 predicted proteins | sample 5400671 | NCBI WGS metagenome assembly WNGD01 (sample SAMN13153369, study PRJNA577476) | soil metagenome | isolation source: 40 cm soil or saprolite under grassland replicate 2 | place: USA:California | collected 2016-06-15
CCAGCGGGGTGGAGCGCAATCTTACTGGCGGCAGACGACGTTACAGGTAGTGATGCACACGAGGATGCAGAGCCAATTGAATGCTTTGGTTATATTCCCGAATCTCCAACTACTACCAATAACCGGGCGGAGATTACCGCGGTACTTGCCGTCTTATGTATTGCCCCTCCCGCCTTTTCACTGAAAATCTATAGCGACAGTGAATATACCATCAAAGTGGCCCAGGGCACGTATCAAATGAAGGCGAATGCGGACCTCTGGGCGCTCTATCGCATGTTGCTCAATCGCCGCAAAGTTCCCCCTGTATTTGAATGGGTGCGTGGGCATGCCGGTCACGATTTGAACGAACGGGCCGATGAACTGGCCGGGTTAGGGGCCTGGAATGGGGATAGGGATGCCTATCGTAAATGGCAGGAATCCAGCGCACTAGAGGCGCACAATGCACTGCCATCCGCAGAACTCTCCGCGCTTCGCCAGCAGGTTCAGAAGCTCAAAACATTCTTTGATAGTCTTGATCTGCAAAGCTCGCGGGTGAGTCCTCAAGAGCGACAATTCATTGAAGATATGTATAGACGCCTGCAGAAGAATCATTTTAGTCCTACACCAAAACAGCGTAATTGGGTCAAAGGGCTGGTGGTGAAATATAAAGTGTAATTCCCTGGTAAACCGTCGCTAAAATCTGCTACTATCCTATGCAAGGTGAAGCTATCCACAGAGTCTGAGAAAAACAGATTTTTTCTGAGACGATTGGAGAAAAGCAGAACCAAGCCAACCAGGATAGTAACAAATCTTTCCCGAAACAATCGGGCGGGCATGGGAACCCGTCGGCGGCAACAGCAGCGCCGAGCCAGCGCCCGTGTAGGACACTGGCTTGACCCGTGGGTCAGAGATCGAGCAGGAGCGTGCCCTGCCCGTGTGTTTCATTTGCACCACATAGGCGACGCCGAGGCGTGCAATGTTCACTGAGGCGCAATAATCCCGATCGCCATTGTAGTGACAGCTCTCACAAGACATCCACCGTCCCCACTTCACGGCTTGTTTGCGATCCGATGGCGAGCGATACGTTTTGGCTGCCAACCCACAATGGGGGCAGGTATGACTGGTCCCACGAGGCTGTTCAGTGTGGAACCGCAAGCCGATCAAATGACATTTGTACCGCAGGTGTCGCCAGATTTCTCCTCGGATGGTCGAGTTGTTACGATAATTGCGCCAGCGCCCGCGAACACCTTTGCCTCGTCCGGTAGATTTCAACGTCTTGAGCGATTCCATCGAGAGGAGCGAGCAGCCATACACGCGGGCTAAGAGCACTAAGACATTGCTTGCCAGATGGGCCAATGCGCGGTTGCGCTGCTCATACTTGCGCCAGCACCGATCGATCTCACGACGAAACAGGATCAGCTTCTGATTGAACCATGCTCGTTTGGGGTGATCAGATGGCAAGGCATCCCGCTGCTCTTCATACTTGGCCACTTTCTTCTTCAGTGCATCAATTTGTCGGCGGGTGCGGGCTTGTCTGCCATCAAAACCACCCGTGTTCAGATAGAACGGACGGCCCACTTGTTCATTTTGTTCATCCACGGCGGTTGCCGTCAGTAACGAATGGACGCCCCAGTCTGCTCCGAGCACCCGTTCGACACTTTCCCAGGTGGGCAAGTCCACTTTCTCTACCTCGATGATGAAGTCCAACACCACAATGCGCGAGCCATCCGCCCGTTGCTCTTCTCGCAAGGTAGGAGCCTTCACCTCTCCGCACGAGAGACGTTCTTTGACCCGGTCTGGTAACGGAATGATCGTGTCAACCTTGCGCCAGTGCCAGACTCCGGCCTCGTCTGGATAGCGGAACCGGAACCGCGCCACACCTGCATCCACATCAAGAGCCAAACGATAGGCCTGGCCTTTTGCGCCGCCGTCGTCACCTGCATACGTCAGCATGCCAACTTTGAGCAGAGGGACGGGTTGCAGTTCCTCATAGGTCGTGGGAAAGCGATCATGCGCGAAAAAGTAATTGCAACATTGCTCCACCACATTTTGCAGCACAACAAAGCTTGTTTCCTCTTCTTCCAGGCTCTTTTGCAAGGCCGTGATGGCTTCTTTGATGGCAGGTCGCTTTTTGCTCGCAGGGTGTTTGTCAGTCTTGGGAATGATGAATCCTTCAGTGAGAATGGGGAAGACCAGAGTAAAGGCTTGCTTGCGTTCTGCCTGAGCACGCAGGATTCGCCCAACAACCTCACTTTCGCATCGCCATTGCCGATCACCGTGATACTGTGGGGAGCCCATGTACTTGCCGACCTGCTTCCAGGCAGGGCCAACGCGATCTGCTTTGAAGTCATCGAGGTGGGGCCACAGGAGCGTCAGGGCGACATTGATCACTGATCGCGAGGCATCGAGTAACCGGAGGGCATCGGCCTGGGCCTCGTCTGGCAAACGCACATCGTAGGTTAGGGGCTGGTGAGTACGGCTGTCGCGCATTGCAGCAACTCCTACTGTTTGTGAGAACGCATGCCATACAATCGACCAGAAAAAGAGGCGATGAGCGCCGGCAGGTCATCGGTCAATTCTTGCTCCGGCGTTTTCTCTTCTCCTGGCTCTAACACGGTCAATGTCACATCAAAGCAGGAAAAGAGCGTTTCCAAAAATGCTTGTCCGAAACGGGTTAACCGATCTTCGGAGGTGATGGCCACTTCCGCTACTTTATCTTCACACACCAGCTTGAGCAGGCGTTGCAAGTGCCGACGCCCTGCTTTGAGGCCACTGCCAATATCGGAGAGGACCAGCATCTCTTGCCCTTTGCGCTCGATCTGCGCCCACGCTTGTAGCCGTTCCAGTTGGTTCTCCAAATCATCCTTTTGTCCATGTCCACTGACCCGCCCATAGAGCACGAGCAGTCGCCCATCAAGTTTACCCACCATCCGTTCAATTTCAGCACGAGGTATGCGGACCTCCCGGCCATTCTGTACCACCTGGATACGCCCTGCCTTGATCCACCGCCGGACGGTGATAGGATGCAGTCCCAATTCGTGAGCTGCTGCCCCAATGCGCAAGAGTTTTTGTTCCCGCTTCGCCACCAGTGCTGTTCACCTTTCTGCGCTTGGTGGCCCGAAGACCACCTGCCACGGATGCACCTCTATCTATACCGCCTGTTGCGTGACAAACGGATTATCCTTAATTTACTCAAAGGTTTCCGTCTCGCTCGAAGCCTGGAGTACCACCACGGAAAGCAGGTCGCTCTGATCTGCACACGGACCCCCATAAACACCTTCTGCTCTTTAGAACAGAAGCTTTAGATGAACCGCATGTTCGACGGTAAACGGCTGCTCATCTAGTGGCGCACCTGTCAGCCAGGCCGGACCGGGCCTGAAAAGAACGAGAAAGTACATCGTCTTTCCTCCTTGCAAAAGGACCGCTTAGCCCGCAGAATTGAGCAGAAAGGCTTCGGGTGGTTTAACTTCCCACTCATTCGGAGGCACCTCTTTCACCAGCGTGGGCCAAGATGCCTGGAAAGCTTCCTGAGATTCCCAGAAGGTGAAGCCCATGAGCGTTCCTTTTTCGGGATCTTTAAAAATGTCCGAGACGAACAGGATACCTGGCTGCTTTTTCATCAGTTCGTCAAGTTGGCGCATCTGCTGAACCCCTAGCTCTTCCTGTTCAGGCCGCGGATAATGAATGGAGTAGAATACAAACATGGCTCGGGCTTCCTCCCTCACGCGTCACATAGCCTTTCATCTAAAACAAAGCGCCTCCGCCTTCTGTAGTACTTGTGGTGCCAAGCTCAGATTCAATCTACCAGGCGAATTTATGGTAATTGTAGTAATATTGCTCATCTTTGTCGCTTATCCCGATTCATTCGAGTAAGAATTGACTGGACATCGAAGAGCTGAAAAAGATAGTAATAGTATATAATAGATACATGAATTTGGCAACAATTAGCAACCCTATGCTTGCAGAGCGGATATGATAGAATAAACCGGATTGGAGATACTACCTACCTCAATGGTTGAATTGCTAGCAAGAAGGAAGCAAGATTTTGTATCAAGACCTCGTACAACGCTTGACCGAACAGTTACAACTGAAGCAGCCCCCCATAGGGCTAGCTTTTATCGAGCGTGTTCCTGAAAATGTTCAGCATACGACAAAAGGAGTGCCTTCAGCCTGTACATTCTGGCGTTTAGCTGAACAGGGCGTTTTCTACGCGACCTCTGAAGATCACAAAGAGTGTCCAATCGGCATGATGACGATGGGGTTTGCTATGCCAGAAGCAGACCAGCAACGGGCACAGGCTCTGGTAGGAACGATGGCAAGTGTCCAATATTTTTCTCCCGCCGAAGTCAGTGCGTTGCCAATCGTGAAAAAACCGCACCAGAACATTGTCTATGGTCGCCTGGACCAGTTCCCCGTAGAAGCAGATGTTGTCCTCTGTATCATTGATACGCGGCAAGCGATGCTCATCGCCGAAGCAATGGGAAGCCTGGACTGGTTACAATCAGGAGGTCAAGCAGCCTTCGGCCGCCCAACTTGCGCGATCATTCCACGAACAATGCAAACGAACCAGATTTCGATGAGCTTTGGCTGTGTTGGAGCCCGCACATATACTGGACTGACACCATCCGAGTTAGTCTTGACTGTAGCGGGGAGTGAGCTTGCAGATTTAGTGGAACGTTTGCAGACGACAGTGGCTGCTAATGCAGCGTTGGCCCCATTTCATCAAGGGCAGAAAGAAAGCTCGCTTTCTATTGACATAGTGAAGGCTGGTTAGTATAATCTGTTCGGCAAGTACCCTTTTTCCACTTTACATGTGTGACAGGTAACCATTTGCGTAACGAGTGTAACGCAAAAAGGATGGACGAGTGAGTTTAGCAGCTAGCGTCAATCTGAGCAATGTTCTCTATCATTGGTGAGATTTGCAAAAGAATTGACGTAATTCTCGTAAGGGGCATAAGTAAGTCCTGATGGACTAATGCTCAGCATTCTGGCCCCTCTGTTAATGATTGTGGTTTATTTTTGGTATTGATGAAGGAGGCTGACTCATCATGAGGAGAAGTTGGTCACGTATTCTGGCCTTGACAATGGGGATCCCCTTGTTATTGGCTATACTTGTTGCCTGTGGATCAGGCACAACTGGTGGTACTTCTGCGCCTGCACCTGCTGGTTCGACGACCATCAAAATTGCTACCGACCTACCGACATCCGGTAAAGACGAGAGTAGTGGAAAGCCGGCAGAGGATGGCGCTAACCTGGCCGTTATGCAGGCCAATCAAAAACACACGATTCCTGGTTATACCCTGGCATTTGTGCCTAAAGACGATGTCGGCCCGAGTGGCTTGCACGACCCGACTGTTGGGGCAGCGAATGTCACAGCGCTGATATCCGATGCCCTGGTAGCAGGCATTGTCGGACCGTTTAACAGTAGTGTGGCGAAGGCAGAGATGCCGATTGCTAACCAGGCGCCCATCGCTCAGATTAGCCCTGCAAACACTAATCCCTGCCTGACGAAAGATACAGATGCCTCTGGCTGCAGCGGAAAAAACAATTTGCTGCCGACCCTAAGGCCGACTAACAAGGTCAACTACTTCCGTATCGCGACGACGGACGACCACCAGGGGCCTGCAGGAGCTGACTACCTCTACAAACAGAATGTAAAAAAGGTCTATGTCATCGACGATGCGGAGACCTACGGTATCGGTATTGCCAACGCTTTCGTCGGCGAGTGGCAGAAGATTGGTGGAACAGTGCTTGGTCATAGTAGCGAGCCAGGCACGACCACATCCTATGTGTCGCTGCTCACGCAGATCGCCACTAAGCATCCCGACGGGATCTACTTTGGCGGGCTGGACTCCACTGGCGGTATCCTGATTCGCCAGCAGATGAAGCAGGTACCTGGGCTGCAGAATATCCCCTACAGTGGTGGCGATGGTATAGTGACACCCTCGTTTGCCACGACTATTCAACCTTTAGGGGGCCCATCTAGCTACGGTACGGTCGCAGTGGTGGATACGTCCAAGAATCCCAATGCCGCAACATTTAACCAGCAGTACAAAGCCGCCTTTACGGATCCCGAAAACGTCTACAGCGCTGCCGCCTATGATTGTGCGAACATCCTCATCCAGGCGGTAAAGAAGGCCCTGGCAAATGGAGCGCACACTCCCGCGAGTTCCAGCGACTCGACAGGTGGCGTAGCGTTCCGCACGGCGGTCATTGCCGCGGTTCAGGGTATCCAGTATGATGGCATCACCGGGCATCAGAGCTTTGATACGAACGGTGATACCAATCTGAAGATCATCTCGATCTATAAGCTGGGTCTGAATACCTCGAGTAAACCGGATTGGCTTTACGAAGCAGCAGTGAATGTAGTGTAGTTGTCGCTAGTTACGTAGTTGTACTGCGTATGCTGGCTAGGAAGTTCTCATACCTTCTAGCCCAGAGTATGTCCAGGGGGTAGTCGGCGGATATTCGTCTGTAAGGCTACTCCCCTACTTGCTATTTCGTCAATTCTCGTGTATAAATCTTGTATATTTGACTTGTATATTTGACAGGAAGGGGGGAATCTGCACACGATATGAATCTAACACTGCTTATACAGGAGCTGGTCATCGGGCTCACCACCGGGTTGATCTATGCGCTTATCGCGCTTGGGTACACGATGGTTTATGGCATCATTGAACTGATCAATTTTGCCCATGGTGATATCTTCATGATTGGCACCTTCATCTGCATTTCTATTTTCGGCGCGTTTGGCATTACTAACTCATCGTCGGCCCCTACGGGGTTCAACCTGGTGGGTGTGCTAGTTGTTACTTTACTTGGCTCGATGGTGCTGTGCGCTGTGCTCGGGGTGGTAATTGAACGTGTCGCCTACCGTCCTCTGAGGAATGCTCCCCGCCTGGCTCCGTTGATCTCAGCCATTGGTGTCTCGTTGATTCTGGAGGATATCGGGAAACTCTGGAAAGGCATCACCATTGTGCCGTTTCCACAAATTTTTCCGCAGAACACCTACTACATAGGGCCTGTGAGCTTCAGTAGCGTCGATATACTGGTGTTCGTGGTTGCTATTGTGTTGATGGTTGCTCTCCAGTGGATGGTTACCAGCACGCGCATTGGGCGAGCTATGCGTGCCGTTGCGCAGGATCGTGAGGCGGCTGCGCTCATGGGAGTAAACGTTAACCGCATTATTGCCATTACGTTCCTTATCGGCGCGGGGCTTGCAGGTGCGGCTGCACTCATCTGGGGTTTAAAGTACGGAAATACGAATTTCACACTTGGTTTTACACTTGGTCTGTTTGCTTTTACAGCAGCGGTGCTGGGAGGCATAGGCAACCTTGTTGGCGCTATGCTGGGAGGCGTGCTGATAGGCGTGGTCGAGGCGCTGGCCACGCTCATACCTGACTCTACCAACGGGGGCTTTGGCCTGCCACACGGGGGCGCGCCATGGCACGTGGCCATCATTTTCATTGTACTCATCCTGATATTGGTATTCCGGCCTAGTGGCCTGCTTGGTCAACAGACGCCTGAGAAGGTCTAAGGGACACCAGTCTGCTCCGGTTTTGGAAATGTGTTCTGTCAGAAGCGAGGTGATACGAACGTGGCAATAGCTAATGCGCTTGTTCCGGCGCGCGATACTCGTGCGCTATTGATCAAATGGATCGTCGGGCTACTGGTGCCTATAGCCGTCTTTACTTTCATCTGGAGTGGGGAGGCGATCATCAATAATGCGCTGCTTGGTTTGCTCGGACTACTGGGTGTCTCCGAAATCTCGACACTCATCCAGGTAGCTATTTTTATTCTCATCTTCTATGCTACAGTGATTGCGCTCGCGGGGTACCTCGTGGCCGCCGATAGCGGTCTACGAGGCACGATCGAGCTGTGGATCGATATAGCTGTCTTTGTGTTGGTACCCCTTTTTCTAGTACTCAGCCAGGGTCTGATCATCGGCCTTGCTTTGTGCGCGATTATCTGGGTGGTGTACTTCTTTGCGCGCCGCCTTGTGTACAAGGCGCTCAATTATACACCTCCTACTCCGTTGCTAAATCTGAAAGTGCTCGACGCTGAGCAGCGGGTTGAAGTAAAGAACCGGGCGATCATGGGGAGTTTCTGGTTTAGTGCTGCGTTAGCGGCTGTCTGGCTGATTGTCGATCTTATCTTTTACGCTGTTGGCCAGTTGCCAACAACACTTCTGGTCTGGGTGGCTATACGTACACTCATCTTGCCTGTTGCCGGCTATTTTCTGGGGATGCTCGCTGGAGCGGTTGCCTTGCGTAGAACCGTGGCTGCGAAGAACGGTGGCAATGGCGGAAATAGTGCAGATGGAGGTGGTGGGCAGGCTAGCAGGCAAAGCCAACTGCAGGCGCTATCCACAACCCGCTTTCGTGAAGAGGCGAAGGACCTGGTTCCCAACGACCTGCCCCTGCGAAGCAGCGGCGCGCAGCGTTTCTACCTGATCCTCCTCGTTGCCTTCGTCCTGTTTTATCCTGTTATCGACCCCTTCTTGTTTGGCTTCGGTACAAATGGGCGGTTAGCCGGTTATGGTGATGCAGGCTATTATGTGATCCTGGCACTTGGTCTGAACATTGTGGTTGGTTTTGCGGGATTGCTTGATCTGGGTTATGTAGCTTTCTTTGCTATTGGGGCATATACCTGGGGCATATTCGGATCTACGCAGTTGACCAATGTATTGAACCTGGCACCCATAAACCCGCACCTATTGTCAGCACTCTTCTGGCCAATGCTGATTGTAGCCGCACTGGTAGCGGCGTTATTTGGCGTGCTGCTTGGCGCGCCGACGCTGCGACTACGCGGGGATTACCTGGCGATAGTGACGCTTGGCTTTGGTGAGATTGTGCCGATTGTCTTTTTGGAACTGGATGCATATACAAATGGGACCAATGGCATTGTTGGTGTCCATTCACCGTCTTTTTTCGGCATTGACTGGTCCGTCGTTACCCCGGTTCCCTACTACTATCTGATACTGGCACTGATTGCCTTTACCATCTTTACGAATGTACGCCTGCGTGACTCTCGTTTAGGCCGTGCCTGGATTGCTATCCGTGAAGATGAAATTGCAGCAGCTTCTTCGGGAGTCAATCTCGTTACGACCAAACTGTATGCCTTTGGCACAGGCGCGTTTTTCTCTGGAATCGCGGGAGCGTTTCATACTGCAAAACTTGGTGGGGTCTCACCGGATAGCTTTAGCTTTGGTGACTCTGTGATCTTTCTCGCAATGGTAGTTATTGGTGGCATAGGCAGTATCCCTGGTGTGATTGTTGGGGCGCTCGTTGTCTACTCTATCAACCAGTTTCTTTTGGCACAACTCGATACGATCGCTGCCGATCCTAGTAGTGTGTTATTTGCGATTAAGAACTTTATTATCACTCATGGCATTCAAGGGTTCACCTTTGGCAATATACGTAACCTGGTCTTTGGTGTCATTCTGGTCGTGATTATGATCTATCGACCCGAAGGGCTCATTCCCAGTGCGCGTAGACGGCGCGAGTTGCGTCATACGGAAGATGAAGGAGTCGAGCTAGGGGCGTTGGATGTGGTGCCGGGAGCGCCTGGCTTCGAATCTGAAGTGCGCGTTGAGTAGTAGCGAGCAGGAGTTTGCAATGGGCGTTGAACAGGCAGTTGAACAAACCAATGAGCCTATGTTGAAGTTAGCCAAGGTCTCCAAGCACTTTGGTGGCCTTGCAGCGGTGCAAGACCTCGATATTGAGGTCTTGCCGAAAGAGATTATCAGCATAATAGGACCGAATGGTGCAGGGAAGACAACTGTATTTAATCTTATTACCGGTATCTATCGCCCATCATCGGGCGATATACAACTTGCAGGCCAATCGTTATCAGGCTTGAGTCCCGATAGGGTTCTCAAGCGTGGTATTGCCCGCACATTTCAGAACATCCGCCTCTTCAATAATATGACGGTATTAGAGAATGTACTTGTTGGACAACATACGCAACTCAAGGCGAGGATACTGGGTTCAGTCTTTCGCCCTCCCAGAGTTGTGAACGAAGAAGTTGAAGCTCGCAGGCGTGCTATTGATCTTCTGAGTTTCTTTGGCTCTGAGCTGATAGAGCGGCAAGAAGAATACGTGATTAACCTCTCCTACGCTTTCCGGCGGCGCGTTGAAATTGCGCGTGCGCTGGCTGCCAAACCCAAGTTGCTTTTGCTGGATGAACCCACAGCAGGCATGAACGAGGCAGAAACACTGGATGCAGTAAAGTATGTGCGGCGCCTGCGCGATGAGTTACATCTGACCATTTTGTTGATCGAGCATAAGCTGGCAGTGACAATGGGTATGTCTGATCGAATCTACGTACTCGACTATGGGCGGAAAATTGCAGAAGGCCTGCCTGAGGAAGTGCGCCGTAATGAAAAAGTTATCGCAGCTTACCTTGGTACGCCTACGAAGAGGGGGCAAGAGAGTCAAGAGGAACAAGAAAGTGTTGAGTAATACTGTTAGGGGTACGTTCGTCAGAAACCCTGTGGCGGTAGCCTGGGGCTTGCAACGCAGAAGGAGAAGCGTAAAATGACAAGTGCAGATATTTCTCCCTCTACCTCTGGTGAAAATGTAGCAGAGGCGACGAAATCAACGATGTTACGACTTACCGACGTAGACACGTACTATGGGCCAAGCCAGGTTCTTCGCAAAGTTTCGCTCGAAGTGGATAAGGGCGAAATTGTATGCCTGCTGGGAGCAAACGCGGCTGGCAAAACAACCACGATGAAAACTATCTTTGGCTTGATACATCCCCGCCGTGGCACCATTGAATTCGAGGGTGAACGTATTGATCGCAAATTGCCCGGCGATATCGTAACCTCTAGTATAACTCTTGTACCCAAAGCTCGCCGCATCTTTG
>WNGD01011630.1_pt1 | contig 10846 bp, 10 predicted proteins | sample 5400671 | NCBI WGS metagenome assembly WNGD01 (sample SAMN13153369, study PRJNA577476) | soil metagenome | isolation source: 40 cm soil or saprolite under grassland replicate 2 | place: USA:California | collected 2016-06-15
GTCGCTGGGTCAGCAAGTGCCGTTCCCACAGAGGCTAGGACGACCTGGTGAGTATGCAGCGCTGGCAAAACACATTGTTGAGAACCAGATGCTCAATGGTGAGGTAATTCGCCTGGATGGCGGGATACGGATGCAGCCGAAATAACTCTTCAATAAAAAACATGTCCAGACCTGCAACGGCTCTGGGCGCCGAGAGGTCACTATATTGCTCACCCTGGCTCCATGTGGCCTCTCAAATTGCACCATCCACCCCTTCAGGACATCAGTGCTTAGCAGCCTCATCTTTTCTCTTGAGCACCTCCTCAATGACCTGCTCCAGTGGCCTCGCCCGTCCTTCTTGCCAGGCAGCGGCAAAGGCTTCCTCACTCAGGTGGCGGCCTACGGCTGCGATGGCTCGTTCATGGTCCGTGCGCTCGATCGGTGGGATGGGTGCAGTACAGCATCCTTGAAAAGCTATCGAGACAATTTATAAAGAAAACTCCATGACCGTATGCGATATGCCATTAATGTGGAAAAATTTGTGTTTACTGGGTTGCACAAGAGAGTTAAGGCGACATGGAGCCGATTAGTCTTCTGTTTAAGGCTGTGATTTATATTAACTTGATGATTTCGGTCTCGGCAAAAAGCGACTTTGGTATACAGCAGTATCTTGAAAGAGATAATAATTTACGTATCGTTCAGTGAGGTCTTCTAAAGCCTGAGTTTCTTCTGCACCAACTGACACATGTATCTTTACTTTAGGGTCTCCGCGATGAATGAGGCTATTTCTTATGCGGTTAAACTTCTTAAATGCCTGAATATCATTTTCCCAACCTAGCATTTTAGCATCCTCCGCAAACATGTTGAACCGATCTATTAGTGATAGTCTTTGGCTCTTAACCAGTCTATCAACTAATGACCTTAACGCTTCTTTTTCTTTATCATCCCCTCCATAGGTGTTAATGAGGTAGTGCAATTTCTCCACCTGTTGCCGTTGATCTTCTGGCATTTCTCCTTGTATTCCCTCAAGTATCATCTCAATGGGGATAAAGAGCGCATTAAATTTAGAAACTATATCCCGCTCTGTCCATGCACGTATTAACCAGCTCAAGATTTTACTGCTCGATTGCACCGCTTTTCGATCTGCTTTTCCAATTGCAGGGAAAAACTGTTCAATAACGGGAATGCCAGCCTTATTCACCTGGATGGCTTCTAAGACTTGAATAGGACTACCTGCAAAGTTGTATCCCTGCTTTTCATTATGAAATGCCACAAAATTCTCATTGAGCAACTTCATAATAAATTGTGGATGAAACCGTAAGCCAAGTATACCGCTTAAAAAATCTGCTGCCATGTGGTATTCATCTGCACGGGTTTCTGCAATACGAAGAAGCTCTTGAATGGCGGATTGTTCATCTCGGCAAAAAGCATCGAATAGCTCATCAGTTACTTCGAGATCATGAGAGCAAACTATTTCAGTGAAAAAGCTTCGAGGATAGGGAGACTCCGTTGCATCCCTGTGGTACGTATAGTGACCGAACCTTGATTGTTCACCTGGAATGACATACTCATCATGTTCCGTTTCTACAGTGATGCCAAATTTCGGTTTATTTCCCAAATATATCTCAAGGTGTAGATCATCTCCATTGGTAAATTCCTGGTGTATTGTTTGGTGGTTGGCTATAGAGCAACCCATCGAGTCATAAAGTCTTCGATAGCCAATTCTTACGGATGCCATAGGATTACCCTCCTTATGTTGACTCGGCTATTAAACTACCATTTGGGGCGATCATAACATTCTACTTGCTGATGAGCAACGTTTATAGAGTACTTCGCACAATAGTTTTTAGTCTGCGTGGAGTGGTGTTTATGCTATCGAACTGAGAAACTCATGCCATAAGTCTAAATACCTACCTGCAAGCTCAAATGCGTCGTATTCCTGTTGCAAGAAAATAAAGGTCAGTTTATCACCGTTGGGGTCGTACTCTCTTGCAAGAGCTAGTGGAACTTCTATATTCCTAAAATCAACAAGACGAGCATGTTGTACTCTTGTCGGTCTGGTTAATACCAGGTGCTTCGCCGTATTACAAATTTCTCGGCACATGTTCATTTCTACAGAATGGGAGAGAAAAGAGTTAAGCTGCGCTTGATCTAACGAGGTTGAGTTTATCAGCCAATCTCTCATATGCCAACAATCTTGAAAGAACGATAAAAGTAAATCTCTAATCTCATCAATATTGCTATCTTCAATAGCATCTCTACTCTTGGAAAGAGCGCGGTATTTTCTTTCGAGCCGTCTTAATTGCTGCCGGTACATCTTTTCTATAGCTGCTTTTGATAATCGAACGGACTAATACATAACGATAGGAACAATTTAGTCTTTGTAACTTGCTGGTAATATCGTTGCCAAATCCTTTTAAATGTCTAATCCGTATGAAAGCAATATTTGGGACAGGCACATACCAAACAAGCCTCTCATTTCTCCTAATGAGCTATAAAATACCCAAGATTGATAGCTGCCGTGTGAGAAATGCCGAACATCAAGCCGTTGAGCAGAGTCTAAGAACTTTCGACATGCTGCTCTCATTGTTCTCAGATTTTTAGCAAGTTCACAGTTTTGGTCTAGCTCATTCATTTTCTCAGTAAGAAAATGCCTTATTTCCACAACAGAAGAAATACAGTGCTGAGGTAGTTCAAGCTCGGTTGGATTGTATAAAACTCTTCTATCTTCTAGGAACGTGACTACGCTTTTCGCTGTATCTCGCTCTTTGCGTGGAGGCTCCCATTGAATGCCAAAGACAGGAGCACTAAAACCTGTGATTTTAGATACTATCTCTTGAAACAAAAGCCTCGTCTTCATCCTTTAACCAACCTTCTGTCATGAATTCGTGACAAGTATAACACACGAATAAAAAAGCTCATACATGCTATCCTTTGGGGCAGGGCTTTTTGGTTTACCCGTACTCCCGCAAAAGCTTGCTACACAGCAAATGCAAGGCTTCCACAGGATGCGCGCAAAAATGGCGCATCTGAGAAGCTACATTGGGCACCTGGAGCCAATCCATCAAAGCGAGGACGCCTCCATTGAGGGCAGCCAACGCTTCAGGTGCCCCAGTAATGCGGACCTGGCACGCATCTTCCCCTAGGGTGACATCTCGACGTCGATGTAGCCGATTTTCAATCCGCCAATGGGCTTGTTGCAAGGCGAGCAGGCGAGAGGCGTTGGCTTGCTTCCTGCTCAGATTGGTCAAGCCATAAACCAGCTCCTCGCGCTCTTTGTCTCCGTCTTTGACATATCGTCGTAAGCGAAAGACTTGTGCCACTCCTGCCCACTCCGTCTCAAACCATGCATTCATCTGCGTACTGGTCCACAGTTCTCGAATTTCCAGCCGACCGTGCCCTTTTTGCACGCTTCTGGCATACTGCCACTCCTCTTGCTCGGCATCAGGGTCGTCAAAGAAATCGACCAAGTCCTGATACATTTGCGGCTGATTTTTTTTCACGATGGTCAGGTAATAGCCAGCATACCCATGCACACAGGCACACCACTTCTTTTGCGTGTGCATGGCATCGGTACTGATAATGCGTCCTTTGACTAACGCTGGATGGACCAGCGCGGCGGCAGCACTGATTTCATTTTCCTTGCTGTAGACGGCTCGTTGGGTCAAGACAATGCCACTTTGACACTCATAGAGGGATAAGAGATGCACCGATGGCTGTCCCTCGCTCTCATGCCCGATCGTTCCACGTAAGGTTTTGCCATCCATCGCCACATGGCTGAGCGCCTCTTCCTGCTGGTACGCCTGTAATCGGCTGGGTTCTGTCCCACATTGTTCCACGGCTCGTGCTTTCAGCAGTACGCTGGCGATCACCGTGACGAGTTGGTGCGCATCGCAGCGGGCTAACGCCTCACTATACGTCGAATTGGTCGGAAACCGCTTCGGCCAGTTCAATTGGCAGCGCAGCCACCCTTGTCGTTCTTTGACCCAATCCACGATGCCATTCACCGTCGTTTCTCCGGCCAGTTTCCCTAGCATCAGCAGGGTCAACAACAAGGGCAATGGATAGCGCTTTCCCTTCTTCTTGCGTCCATCTGTCACCTGTTCAAACGCACTATACACGGAGGCCGGATCGATGGTCAGTGTTTCAACTGCTCCTGGTTCTCCACTCTCAAATATGTTAAGGTACATGTACACCATTTCTCGCTTTCATAGGAGTGTTTTGGTTTTTTCCTATTCTAGCAAGAAATGGCTCACTTTTGCGGCTTTTCGGGTAAACCAAAAAGCCCTGTCTTTTGGGGGAATGAACTTCGCACAATCTCCATCGTCAGCCACTCGTTACATTCCTAAAGCACTAACTATCCTATATCCAACCTTTTTCAGGTTCTAAGACGGCATTATTTTTTAATCAGTATCAAAATGTGGAGAGCCAGGTCATAAACGCTAGATTGTGCGACCTAGATAGATTTCTCAGTGTTTAACAGCTTATCATGTAGGATGGGGAAGAGAAGGCACCATATCCGAGCTATTGAAGCTTTGGAGTTCTTCATGCGTGGGGAAACCAAGATGTTGAGAGCATGTGTTTAGGAACGCAAGGTATGAGATATAGGCGGTTTGTACCTGCCGATCTAATTCGCTAAGATCAAGTCCGACAAGCATTCCAATTCCACCTTCGATACTTCTGAGATATCTATTTAAGGACTCTGAGGTCATATGGGTATCTTCCGAGAATGACCAGATAACAGTTGCGTATAACTCTTCTGCGTTTACCGCTTTTGCCCGTAGTTCTAAATTCGGCCATTTGATATGTTCTTTTCCTGAAAGCTCCTGCTCCAAGCTCAGCTTTAACTTTTTATAATTCTCAATCGTATTTACTTCTTCCATTGCTGGTGCTTTCTTTTGTTCGAGCAGTCTTAATAATCTTGTAAGCGCTCTGAGTCGTGATCTTTTTGCGTCGAGGATAAATGCCCTCGCCCGATTGCCTGTTTCATCGGCCAGGATATAGGTGATAGTAATATCTGCCTCTACCATTGCTCTTAATCTACTTTCAAGAAAGTCATTGGAGCCGCCTTTAAGCTGAGCAAGAAAACCACGAATAAGCCGGTGTACCATTATCGTCATATTTAAGAGTAGGCCAAAGCGCAGATCACCAGTTTTGAGGCTATAACCTTTTAGACGCTCGTCAAAGAAGTTCCAAAGCTTCTCAAGCTCTTTAATCCATCGTTCCTGCTTCTTGGTCAAATTCATCTGAGTTCTCCCCTCAAGCGGTAAATCTTCTAAACATGCGTTGAGATAAAAGAAATCTCGATAACGCCTCCTAGTGGGGACGACTCGGTTGCAAGGGTTATAACTCTGCCGCGTGTCTTTATATCAAACGTTGAAACAATTGGGGGCCGGACAATCTTCCACTCCCAAACTACGTGAAGCTCTACAGCTAGGCATTCATGCCCTTCTATAATCAACTCACCGGGGCTAAAGCCAATAGTTTTGACATACTTGTACCTGCGGTTATCTTCAATCTTAGTTTCCGAGCGCGTGTTTGCGGCGTGTTCATCTAATACCTGCTGCTGAAGAATTAAGATCAGTTTGCCAAGTAGCATACCCTCAGCCTCATATTTCACAAAACTTTCCTCGTTCAGTTCTGATTGGATGTTTGCTGCCTCTGAACTGGTTGGAAAGATAAAGTTGGTGAGACAGTCTTCGACTATGACTGAGTAGCTAGGAACTTGGAAGTTTTCCAGAAATGAGGGAAGAGCATCAACTACATCGTCTGCGGTTAAAAGCTCTACTGCGTCTCTCTCAGCCTGTGCTATAGCGTCACTGGTAAATCTTCGTGCAACAAAGAAGCCTTTAGTTGCTCTTACGTCTGCAACTTTTCTGGCAAAGACTATAATCTCGTCTTTATCAACCTTCTTTTTCCAGTTCTTGCACTCAAAAATGAAGGTAGAAAGGTAGCCCTTGCCATTGTTGATCGTGATATAGATGTCGATCTCATGTCTGACACCCTGGACAGTAACGATTTTCTTGCGCTCAATAGTTATTGGGGAGTCTACCGCGCCGGGGTCTGTATCTAGGATTACCATTTCGATGAAATGTACAGCGTCTTCAAGAGCGTCACCCTTCACCTGGGCTTGGGTTCGTGCCATACAACGTCCTTCTTATCCTGTATAGAGTTCTAGTTCTCCCTGCTCAGGTTATCGCCATAAAATAACGTGTTTTCGGTTATGGGCTTTGGTGCCATGCTCTCCCTCGCTAACCGTCATGTTTTTTAGAAGTATAACACAGTTAGTAAATAACCACATCAAGTATAGACCAGAATGGGAAATCGCACAATTTATCGTTTGCGACATGAGACACTGTTTTGAGGCTAGATATACGGAGCTAGTAACCTTGCAATAATTGCACTTTGCGGGTATAACTTCAGTAGGAAATTTCGTGTTTCCTCTGGTAAGGCTGGCCGCAAACCATCTGGTTTTTATGCAGTTCTCATAATTGGGCGTTGATGCGTTGCAGGTGGTTTTTCTGATCGTACAAGAGTACGACATTCGCTAGTCTTACCAGCACCACAACCGGTGTCTCTGCGCAGAGACACCCCGCGCCCAGTGGTTTTATATACTTGTCGCAACAATAGAGACAAGAAGAATGCGATTCGTGGTCGGTGGTTCCCTTCTTAAGCATGCAACGTTACATTGTATACTACTTTCTGCTTGGAGGGGTAACGCATAGCAGGTCTGTGCCTAGTGGCCTCTTCGGTTTCTGCGGAGACGCTTCAGAAAGCGAGAGGCCAAAAAGCCCAGCTAGCTCTTGAGACAAGGCTTTCATTTCTGCTAGGTTTACTGAGAGGTAGTTAGCACCTTTTGGATGTCGGGATAAGAATGCAACCGCACTGACATAGGGCTTTTCTGCCCCGTGTAACCGACGCTGTTGAGAGGGGGCCACCAGTATGCTGACAGCTTCCCTCTCATCGTTTGTTGAGCGTACAAAACTGGCTGGCGACTCATTCAGATTTTGTTGGAAAATTTCAGGGGATGTGTAGCGTCAGTTTCACCCCTCAGGCTTTGAAGAATTCCACCAGCACAGGGGCCAGAACTTCCAGGTTTACATCGTGCCTTTGACCTTCTAATGTGCGAAGCTGCGCGTTGGGCATCGCTTTGCTGAGTGCTTGCGCGATGTCATACATGAATGCAAAGCTCGCACCGCCGTTCATAACAAGTGTAGGGACTGTAACGGTGCCTGCTCGCTCAATTGGTGCTGCATGGCCTTTGCCTAAGACGGCACTGTCATAAGCCAGGGTAGGCGCCACTGCTTCAAACATTGCCCACATTGGCGACCTGCGCATGCCCTCAATCTGTTCGACCGGAGTCCCGACCATCTTCATAAACAGCGCCACAGCATCACCCCGGTGATCCTCTGCTAGTAGCTCTGTAAGCTGTCTGTTGTACTCTTTCCATGTTTGCTGGGCTGCATTATCGGCAGCATATGGCGCTTCATACATTGCTAGCTTTTTGACTTTGTTGCCCAGCTTGATTGCCGCCTCGAGAGCAAGGGCCGCACCAGAGGATAGACCACATACGTAAGCCGACCCGCCGGCTTCATCAATGAGCGCCTCGATATCTTCAACCTCACGTTCTACCGAATAAGGCTTGGTGTCTCCGCTATCGCCGCGACCACGCCGGTCGTAGTTATAGACTGTAAAGTGTGGCGCGAGGAGTTGAGCCAATCCTGGCATGGGGCCGAATGACCGATAGCAAAGTGCGCCATCGACCAGGATCACCGCTAGCCCTGTTCCCTGCCTGTCATATGCGATCTGCGTTCCATCCTTGGAAGTTACTTTTTCCATAAGGTCCTCCTTAAATTAAGCCTGTTTACTATTTACTTTACACTCTCCAGATGCTGCTCGAGGTGATTGAGTGTCTCCTTTATTTGTTCTTTCCTGTGCCTGCAGCTTTTGTACATAACTCTCCAAGTTATTCAGGCTCCCTTCCCATAGCTGACGATACTGGTTCATCCAATCCGCCCCCTCCTTAAGCGCCTCCACCTCTAGTCGACAGGGCCGCCACTGCGCGTTTCGCCCACGTGAAATCAAACCAGCACGCTCTAGCACCTTGAGGTGCTTAGAGATGGCCGGCAAGCTTACGGTAAATGGTTTTGCTAGTTCATTTACCGTAGCATCTCCTTTGCTCAGCAGGTCAAGTATTCTACGACGTGTAGGATCTGCCAGCGCCATGAAAGTCATGCTAAGCCTGTCTGTCAAGGCATTGTACTCTAAACTGGTTTGTCGGGGCATTGTATTTTACCTAATGGTTAATTAACTTGTTAGTATAATACACTAATGCGGTTTGCTTGTCAAGTATTGCTTGGTGAGTTTCCAGGAAGTGTGAGACCAAAAAGACCGGCTAGAACTTGGGTCGTCTCTTTTAATTCGGAGGATGAGCTTACTGAATGGTCGAGGAGTGCTCTGCCTGTTGCCGTGGATCTTTTATTGACTTCGACATAGACAACTGGTGCAGAGGCCGTCTGAACGGCAGCGAAGATGGACCAGTTGTATAATGCGTTGGGCATGATGGAAGCATATACGGCTGACTTGACCTGATCAGAGAGGAAAAGCAATGGCTCAGCCACGTTTTCCTGCTCACAGACGTAGTAATAAGAGATACTGAAGCAAGAGATAGACTGAGAGAGGAGTGCAAAAGACAAGCTATGCCTAGCAATATTATTGCCTATGAGTGGCCTTTGAATGGCACCGCCCACATTGCGTATGAAACCGGTGATAATCACATCCATGAAATGGCCGTTGGACAGAAAGGGACGTGGCGTGATAATGATATCACGCGCGCTGCCGGAAGTCCTGAATTAGAAAATGCCGTCCTGGCAGGCTTTAGCTGGCCAGATGGGCATACGCAGCAGATAGCCTCTACCAGTACAATGGATGCGAATGGCCATATTTACGAATTGGTCATGTACCAGGAACATCCCTGGAGTGCCGAGGATATTATGAGGCAAGCCATTGACGCTGCTCCTGCTGATGGTTTCGCCCTGGTCGGGTATGCCTGGAAAGCTGCCGGAACCAAACACCTCGTCTATAGCGGGCGCGACGGGCATCTGCATGAACTGAGTGCAGGAATCAGAGGACCATGGAAGTATTCCGACCTCACGCAGGTGACAGGTGCCCCTCTTGCTGAGACTTCACTGCTGGCAGCCTTTGCCTGGGAGACCGTCAAACAGAGGCAGGTCATCTACGTGAGTGGAGATGGACACATTCATGAACTTATGAGTGGCATGGATGGCGCATGGAAGCATACGGATCTGACGACAGTGGCTGGTGCACCCCTAGCAGGAGATTCCGCCCTGGCGGCCTATTCCTGGGAAGCCGGTGGAACAAAGCAGGTCGTCTACATAGGCGACGATGGAGACGTCTATGAGCTAGTATGCGGACAGAATGCCGAGTGGACCTTCACAGATTTAACGGGCCTGACAGGAGCACCTCTGGCAGTTGGCTCTGCCCTGGCTGCCTCTGCATGGGAGACAGGTAGGTCCAAATATGTTGCCTATGCCGGCAGTAATAACCATATTTATGAATTGCAGTTGTCGCTGCAAGGGACATGGGAACATACCGACTTAACGCAGCTTCTGGGCGCGCCCGAAGCCAGTAAGGATGTTGTTGCCGCTCACGAGTGGACTCCTGAGTTTGCCAAGCACATAGTTTATCTTGACACTGCAGAGAACCCACACATCCATTCGCTGATGCTGAAACACGGAAGCCAATGGCAGCACACAGATGTGACTGGCTTGACGGGTTCTCAATCGATGGTATGAGGAGTGCTCTGCCGCTTGCCGTGGATCTTTTGTTGAACTCGACATAGGCAACTTGTGGCCAGCCTTTTTGATGGATGGCTACCTGACGTCCAGAAGGACTACGACTGGCTGAACTGATGGCTATGTTTGCAGCTTACTCAGGAACTGGCTTCTTCCTGGAGGTGCCCACCCTTGTTGCCAATATATTCACCGTGGGCTGTACTCGTCTTTGAGAGCGTGATGCGGGCGGGGACCGTCTCCTGGCTGGCCAACAACGCTACCACCAGGACGCCATTCCCATAGGTGACATTGGCATGCTCACCATCGACCTTCTCCGGCAGGGTGAGTTCCCGGTGGTACCCCCCCACCTCCCACTCGTCCAGGAGTACCTCCTTGGCATCTTTCAGCATTGCGCGCCTATCAGCGTGTAAGATTAATTGGCCATAATCAGTCAACTCGACCAGGATGTCCTCTGGTTCAAGCCCCGGCATGGGAGCTGCTACCGTCAGGTGATCCTGCGTGCGGTAGACCTTCACAGGAAGGTTTTGCAGCGGTGTTTGTTCCTGCATATGTTGCACCTCTCGCTTCTTTCTCTATCAGAGATCTTATTGTGTATTCTATCATGAAGCAGATCCTGGATAGAAGGCCTGGAGCTAAGCTAGCTGTCATATGTGGAAGGTAAGGGGGAACAAGTGATTTTACTCCCCTTGAGGGGCAGAAAGAGCGAGGAGGCTCCTCCCTGATCCAGACAAATAATATCATACCAGCAACCAATGCAACGCTGCTCGCAGGTTTTCATGCGCTCGCTCCAATCGCACCAAACGCACGTGGAACGCTACGGAGGGAGTTGAGGAAGAACCTGCTCGTGGAACCTCCTCAACTGACCCATCTCGTCCTCTATGGGCCACAGAAAGATCTTTCGGACTCCTGCAGCCTGGAGCTTGAGGAGTTTTTCGGCGCACTCAGCGGGTGTACCAATAGGTAGTCGCTCGCGCAACAGTTCGACCGGGCGATTGAGTGTCGGGCTCAACATCTCACTGAGGAGTTCTTCGGCCAGACGCCGATCCTCCGTT
>WNGD01006832.1_pt1 | contig 10844 bp, 13 predicted proteins | sample 5400671 | NCBI WGS metagenome assembly WNGD01 (sample SAMN13153369, study PRJNA577476) | soil metagenome | isolation source: 40 cm soil or saprolite under grassland replicate 2 | place: USA:California | collected 2016-06-15
GGCGGTGGAGGACAGGGAGGTGGATCGCCTGCGCCGCGACGCCGGCGCCGACGAGACCGAGTCGGACGCGGTCGGTCATGCGGGTGCGCGGCGCCCGGGCCGGACCACGATCCAGCCCGGGCGCACCGCGGCTACTTCTTCGGGCAGCCCTTCTTGGCGAGCCCGATCTTGCGGTCGATGAACCGGTTCGTCGCGATGTCCGATGCCTTCAGGATGGGGTTGATCGTGTCGAGGCCTCTTGCCTTGAAGATCGGGAGCACCTGGTTGATCACGCCCTGTAGCCGCTTCATCGAGAAGTTGCCGAGTGTGCAGTCGGGGCCGTCGGAGACGATGCCGAGCCGCCGCTGCGTCGCCGTGTTGTAGGCGTCGCCACCCGGGCTGAGCTTCCAGAACGTGTTCAGCGCCGTGACGATCTCCTCGAGCTTCGCGTTCACGGGCTTCGGGTTCTTCATGTAGTTGACTTGCGCCCGTTGCACGAGCGGGACGAGCAGCTTGAAGCACGCCGCCTTCGTGTTCACGTCCGCCGCGCGCGCCGCGAGCGTCTGGGGGTACGGGACGTAGCCGGAGTTCTTGATCAGCAGGTAGGACACTTTCTTGCCGTACGCCGCGATGTCGTGCTCGTACTGGTAAGGCTCGCTCGTCACGAAACCCTGCTGAACGATCGCGCCGTCGGAGGATACGAAGCGGGCCGGGGAGCCGTCGTACGATGTGTCGACCTGCTTCTGGTCGACCCAGCCGCGGCCGATGAGGTAGTCGATCCAGGCACCGCCCGCGAACACGAGCACCTTCGCGCCGCTCGTCTTGATGTCCTGGAACTTCTTGATGTTCAGCTTCTGCGGGTTCCACATGAGGATCTGGGGGCTGAACTCGTCCGGCGCCACGATCGACACGAGCGGCAGCTTCTTGGACAGCTGGATCTCCTCGTCGCTCGTCGCGTAGCCAAGCGTGATGCTCGAGTCCTGGTACATCTGCGAGATCGGCTGCTGGAAGCCGGTGAACGGCCCGCCGGCGCGGATCTCGAGCTGCACGCCGGTGCCCTTGATCGTGCCCGTGTAGTGGCCCTTCTTCGTATCGGTCGTCCCGTTCGTGCCCGCCAGCTGGTAGATGAACCCGTGCTCGGGCTCGGGGAACCAGTCGGTCTGGACGACGATCTTCGCGCCGCACGCCTTCCGGAGCGGGCTCGTCGCGGTCGTGCTGCTCTTGCCGGCAGCGACCTGGCCGACGCCGACTGCGAGCGAGATGACCAGTGCGACTCCGATTCCCCGTGCGAGGGTCCGCCGCTTGTGCCTTGCCATCCTCCCTCCTTTCCTCGATGGTCCAGATCACTCCTCGTGCCAGTTCTTCGTCAGCTGGTGACCGATCAGGCCGACGACCCAGAAGGAGGCGATGCCCAGCGCGCAGCAGAAGATCAGCGCGCTCATGAGCAGGTCGGTCTGTAGGTACGCGCGGTAGAGGTCGAGCAGGCGGCCGAGTCCCGGCGTGCCCTGACGGAAGAAGAACTCGCCGACGATCGCGCCGATCACCGAGAGGCCCGCGGAGACCTTGAGCCCGATGAAGATGTCCGGGATCGCGTGCGGGAGCTGCAGCTTCAGCAGCCGCTCGACGCGGCTCGCGCGGTGCAGCGTGAAGAGGTCATGGTGGTTGGAGTCGACGGTGAGCAGGCCGTGCAGCGTGTTGGTGATGATCGGGAAGATCGCGATCAGCACGCAGACAAAGACGCGGGCGGTGAAGTCGTATCCGAACCAGAGCGCGATCAGCGGTACGATCGCGAGGATCGGCGTCACCTGCATGATCACCGCGTAGGGGTAGAGCGAGCGCTCGATCCACTTCGCCTGGCTCATCACGATCGCCAGCGAGGCGCCGATGGCAAACGCGATGAGGAGGCCGATCATCGACACCTGCGCCGTGTCCCAGAGCGCGGTCAGTTGCTCGTGCAGGTGCTGATGGTTGAGGAGGCCGTTGCGGACGACCTCGTGCGGCGGCGGCATCAAGAAGCGCCGAGAGGGGCTGAGGAACACGTACGAAAAGAGGTAGGCGATACCGACGAAGCAGCCGAGCGCGACGAGTGGCGGCAGCACCCCGCGCGCGAGGCCCCCGCCGCGGCGGCGGAGCGAGATGCGCGAAACGCTAGGCTCGCGGATCGCCTGGAGCTCGGAGGCGGAGCCGCTCACTCGTACCCCTTCCGCAGCGCATGCGAGACCTCGCTCGAGAGGCGCCCGAACTCGGGGTCGAAGCGCAGCTCGGGCGAGCGGGGATAGGAGAACGGAATCTCGAACTCGGTGACGATCCTCCCCGGTCGCGGGCTCATCACGAGCAGTCGTGACGACAGGTACACCGCCTCGGAGATCGAGTGCGTGATGAAGATGGCCGCGAAGCGCTCGGAGACGAACAGCCGCATCAGCTCCTCGTTCAGCGTCCCGCGGGTGATCTCGTCAAGCGATCCGAACGGCTCGTCGAGCAGAAAGAGCGGCGGCTTCGTGGTCAGCGCGCGCGCGACCGACGTGCGCATGCGCATCCCGCCCGAGAGCGCCTTCGGGTAGTGGTTCTCGAACCCCTCGAGGCCCACGAGCCGGATCGCCTCGGTCGCGAGGCGCCGGCGCTCCTCGTTCGAGGCGCCTTCGAGCTCGGCGAGCAGCTCGACGTTCTTCCGCACGCTGCGCCACGGGAGGAGCGTCGCGTCCTGGAAGACGTAGCCGATGTTCTCGACCCGGCGCTCGACCTCGCCGGACGTGTGCGGGCCGAGGCCCGACGCCATGCGCAGGAGCGTCGATTTCCCGCAACCGGATGGGCCGACGACCGAGAGGAACTCGCCGCGGCGCAGCGAGAAGGAGACGTCGCTCACCGCCTCGGTGCCGTCGGGAAAGATCTTGCCCGCCGCGCGGAACGCGATCACCTCCTCTCCGAGGGACGGCATCGCCACGGCCCTTGCGGATCCCGTGGTCTCCGCCGTGCTCATGCCGCCGCCACCAACGACGTCCTATCCCGCCTGCCGCTTCTCGGCCGCGAGACCGGCGCCGATCAGCGCCCGCACCGAAGCGATGTGCGCAGCGGTCGCGCTCCGCGCGCCCGCCGCGTCGCCGGCGGTAAGCGCCTCGATGATCGCTTGGTGCTCCTCGGCCGAGTGTCGCGGGCGGTCGGCAGGCGCAAGCGCGAGGTAGCGCGATTCGGCGAGGTAGGAGTGCAGGTCGGAGAGCAAGTCGTAGAGCAGCCGGTTTCCGCCGGCCTCGGCGATCGCGATGTGGAAGTCCGTATCTAGGGCGACGAGCTCGCCGGTCGGCTCGCCCGCCTCCGCTCCCGCGGCGAACGCCGCGTGGGCGGCCTTCACCTTCTCGAGGGCGGCGCGGTCGCCGTTCTCCACTGCGGAGACGGCCGCGTACTCGTCGAGCGCGCCGCGCACCGCGAGCAGCTCGAGGACCTCGTGGCGGTGGACGTCGAGCCAGCGCGCGAGCGGCTCCCCGAGCCCCGATCGGCGATCGCTGACGAACGCGCCTCGGCCCTGGTAGACGCGCACCAGGCCGAGCGCCTCGAGCGAGCGGATCGCCTCGCGCACGCTCACGCGGCTGACGCCGAACGTCTCGACGAGTTCCCGCTCCGAGGGAAGGCGGTCGCCCGGGCCGAAGTCGCCCGCCCGGATCGCACGCTCGATCTGGAGGCGAACCTCCTCGCTCCGCCCGGTGCGATTGATCGTCGTCAGAGGGCTCGAACGTGCCTTATCCCGTCGCGTCATGCCGTGTTCGTCTCCGCGTGAGCCGCATGCAACTGGTTAGTCAACATATACCAGAGCGGTCGGCGCGTCACCGCGGGGCCGAGGCGGAAGAATCGTCAGGAGGCCTCAGGTCTCCCTCTCAGGGCCCAGCGCTCAACGATCACGACGATGCCAAATGCGAGCAGCGCCATTATCGTCGCGCTCACCACAGCCGTCCACATGGTGAGGATGTTGAATTCGTGCGATGACTCGATGATCAGGTAGCCGAGGCCTCTGTCTGCGCCGACCCACTCCGCGATTACTGCTGAGATGACGCAGGCTGAAGCGGCGATGCGGAGTCCTATGAATAGGTTCGGGAGGCTTGCCGGCCATCTCAACAACAGGAGTGTCTTGATGGGACCTGCACGAAGCGTGCGGAAATACTCGATCGCTTCCGGTTCGACTGATGTTAGCCCTCGCGTCATCGAGATCAGGGTCGGGAAATAGCTGATGAGTGTTGTGATCACGACCTTCGTTGTCAGCCCGGCTCCAAGCGCAATGACAAGTAGAGGGGCGACGGCGACGATGGGCACTGAGTTGACGGCCACTGCAACGGGATAAAGAGCTTGGCGTAGAGCCGTTGAGAAAACGAAGATGACGGCGCCGACGATCGCGATGGCGGAGCCGAGGAAGAAGCCGAGCGCGGTTTCGAGGGCAGTGGGTCCGCTCTGGCGCACATAGAGCATCGGGTTGGTGACGAGTTCTTTGGCGATCGACTGGGGGCTCGGCAGGACGTAGCTGGCTGTTCTTGACGCGGCAAACGCCCATATCCCGATCACGAGTGCGATAACGATTGCAGTGAGGTGCGCAGTCCGGCCGGAGCGTGGACGGAGACGTCGTGCAGCCTGCTTGTCGATCAAGCGTCGCCCCCCGTGGTGTCGAGAAGCTTGCGGAGCAGCCTTGCGGTAGTCGTGAAGCGTCGATCGTCCTCCAACCGAGGCGTGCGAGGGTGAGGCAACTCGTTCTCGACGACGGCGTGAACCGTTCCCGGATGCGCCGTGATCACGACGATCCGGTCGGACATCAAGATCGCCTCCTCGATCGAGTGCGTGACGAGAAGCACCGTGGCGTTGCCACCGGAAAGCGTCTGCAACACCTCGAAGATGAGCCTGCGCCGGGTGATCTCGTCGAGCGCTCCGAGCGGCTCATCCATGAGTAGCAGGCGCGGTGACAGTGTCAGGGCCCGAGCCAAGGCGGCGCGCTGCCTCATTCCACCCGAGAGCTCGTGGGGACGATGATTCTCGAATCCCCCGAGCCCAACTCGGCCGATCCACTCGTCCGCCCTCGCGACGCGCTCCTTTTTCGAGACGCCGATAAGACGTCCGGCCAATGCGACATTCTCTCGAAGCGTCAGCCACGGGAGCATGAGTGGTGTCTGAAAGAGGAACCCACAGTCGTGCTGCGCGAGGATCTCGTGAGGGGACAATCCGCCCACGGTGACCACGCCGTCCGTCGGCTCGACCAGCCCGGCGACGATGCGAAGGAGCGTCGACTTGCCGCAGCCCGACGGCCCGATGACGGCTACCAGCTCCCCTCCGGATACCGCGAGGTTGACGGCCTCGAGCGCGACGGTGACGCCGAAGATCATGCCAATGTTGTCGATGACTACGGGCGGTGGCTGCCCTTGATCAAGGCGGAGCGCTCCGTCCATGGAAGTCAAACTCGAGGCTTATTTCGCAGGTACTAGCGAACCATCGTAGATGTCTGATGCTGGCACGGGTTTCTTGATGAATCCAACCTTCAAGAGCAGGGCCGAGACGGTGTCGATGCTCGGCGGTGCGACCGCGAAGAGCGGACCGGGTGCGTTCGGGCCCATGATGAAATTGCGAGTGTCGAGTGAGATCTCCTTGACAGTCTCCGCTCGCTTGGCACCGGCCTGGAGCGCGATCACCGCGCTCGCGGCGGCGCCTGGATCTGCTCTCGCGGCTTGCCACCCGGCTGCAGCTGCCTTCAGGAACCCCTTGATCTCCGAACGGTCCTTCGTGAAGCCCTTGTCCGTTGTGAAGAAGCAATAGTCGGGCAGTGGAAAGCCGTTATCGGCTGCGACGAAGACTTTGATCGGAACGTGCATCCCCTTGAGAATGAGCCCCTCATTCGTTGCGTAGCCGAGTTTGGCATCAACTCTCTTCTTCAACAACGGCGTCAGATCGAAGCCGGTGATCACGATCTTGACGTCGCTCCTGTTAAGGCCGTTCGCCTTTAGCCAGGCAAGAACAGTGAGCAGGTCTTGGGTATCAACGCCGATGCGCTTTCCGCGTAGATCCGAGAACTTCCTGATCCCGGAGTCAGTGCGCGCGATGATCGAATAGGGGGAGCGCTTGAACTCACAGCCGAAAGATCTTTACTGGAGCACCCTTTGCGCGAGCGGCGAGCAGAGCCGGCAGGGCTTGGATTCCAGCGTTGGTCGAGCCCGCAAGGACGATTTGAATTGGATCCAGCGTGCCGCCAGGACGGACCGAAAGGTCGATTCCCTGGCGCGCGAAATACCCGCGCTTGTCCGCGAGCCATATCCCGGCAAGACTCGTGTCGCCCTTTACCCACACGCCCTGCACCGTGAATCTGGTGAGAACGCTGCGGCTGGTGTTGGCGATCGCCACCGCAGTGATGACGACACTTACGCCGGCTGCGATGCACAGGACGACGAGTAATCGCCGCCGAAACAGTGAGCTGTGCCGCCATCCGTGAAAGCCGAACATCGTGCCTCCTGGCGTGTCGAGCAACTCAGGTAACAGCGCACGAGTCTTGCGCACATCACCTCCGAGAGGTCGGACCCCTTGCGAACGGCTTAATGAACTTGCCAGTTTCCCCGGGCTTGACCGCAGATAAGTCATGAGACATCATACCAGTACGCCGAGCTTATCTTCCTTTCGCGCTCGAGGCAAGTCGATTCGCGGGCGAGCGTCGGCGGAAGCTCCGCCGGATGGTCTTGCGCACCTGTTGGATCACGCGCGATTCGAGATCCTTCCGAGCCCGGGTATCGAGGTCGAGGTCACCCGGCATCTGCCACCCGCCACCATGGTGCACGTCGTCTGCCCGGCTACACTCGGAGTCGACGTCAGTGTCTCCGTCGCGGTCGAGCTTCATGAACGGGGATATGAGGCCGTGCCCCACGTAGCCGCCCGGACGGTTCGCGACCCTGACCACCTACGCCGCGTCCTGGACCGACTCGCTGAAGTCGGCATCACGAAGGCGTTCTTTCCGGGAGGCGATGGAAAGTATCCGATCGGTACCTATTCGTCGGCTGTTGAGCTTCTAGCCGATCTTGCCCGAACTCAGCACTCCCTTACAGATATCGGCGTCACGGCCTATCCGCAGGGTCATCCCTTCATTCCGAGCGAGGTATTGCTCGAAGCCCTTCGACGCAAGCAGGAAATTGCGACGTTCATGGTTAGCGAGACATGTCTTGATCCCGAGACGACGATCTGCTGGCTCCGCGAGATGCGGGAAGCTGGAGTGACGCTTCCACTTATGGTCGGTGTACCAGGGAAAGTACGAGTCGGCGAGCTCATGAAAGCCCTGAGACAGTTCGGTTTGTCGTCGGCACTTGGTTACCTGAAGAAACAGCATGGCATGCTGGGAGCAATCCTAAGACGACGCTTTTCTCCGCAGGAGATTGTTTTTGGAATAGCTCCGTATGTGCACGATGAAGCATTGCAAATTGAGCGAGCACACTTCTTTACCTTCAACGAAATTGCGGCGACAGAGGTATGGCGAGAAGGAGTCCTTGACAACTTTGTTTCCTGAATTCTCGAACTTGCTGGATGCAAATCAGTATCTAGTCCGGCTTTCTCCGTTCTTCCGAGGAACGCGAGCAGCCGGTTGCCGAGCGTACGACCACATCAACGGCGTCTTCGTTGCAATCGACTACGGGCATCCCCGCCAGGATGGGCTCGAGGCGATGAGAGAACGCGTCGTCCTCTACGACACCGCGATCCAGCGACAGATCGAGGTCAGAGGCAAGGACGCCCTCCGGCTCTGCGACTACCTCTTCACGCGCGACCTAAGCGAGCTAGAGGTCAATCGTGCTCGCTATGGATTCTTCTGCCGACCCGATGGCGTCATCATCACCGATGCAGTCGTCACACGTTTCGCGGATGACCGAGTCTGGCTCTCGCCGACCGTCGCGGATCTGATCCTCTGGATTCAGGGAGTCGCGACGGCGAGACAGTACGACGTCGAGATCGCCGAGGCTGAATACGCGACAGCCCGACTCGAGGGCAAGAGATCACTCGACCTCATGCGGGACCTCGTTGGTGAGCTCTACGCGCGCTTGCCTTACTTTCGCTGCGGTCGCGCTCGGATTGCTGACGTCGACGTCCTGATCAGCAAGACAGCGTCGGGCCCTTCCCCTGGCTGTGACATATACGTCCCAAACGGCTCCGCAATGGCTGTATGGGACGCCATCGTCAGCGCCGGACGCAGGCACGGGCTGTTGATCAAGGGCTGGGACGAGCTCGACAACGCCACCATGATGGAATCCGGGGTTCTCTTCTTCTCCTACACGACCAACTACGAAGACCGCATAAACCCGCTCGAGTTCTGGAGGAGCTTCGTCGATCTGAGCGGAGACGAGTTCATCGGCAAGGCCGCACTCCTAGAGATCCAGGCCTCGGGCGGTCCCCGTCGCAGAGTCATCGGCCTCGTCGGCTCTGAACACGACCAGGGACCGATCATCGGGAAGTTGGATGTCAAAGACCGCAACAGCACGGTCGGCTTCACACGCTGGATCGCTTGGTCGCCGACGCTCCAACGCAACATCGGGTACGCTCTCGTCGAGGCCAGATACGCTCAACATGAGGGATGCGCAGTCTCCGTAGTACATCCGAGCGAAGAGGAGCCGATGACGATCACAGCGCTGCCATTCGTCACTCCTCGACGCTCATCCTGATCACTCAAGCAACAAATCTGTCCCGCCCTTGAGCCCGGCGAGCGACGATGGGGCTCAGCGAGTGTCGCCTCGGAGCGGTTCGGGCATCCGCCGTGTGTTCTGGCTGGTTCGGACGGGTGATGAGGTTAGCGCTGCGCGCGGATGGCGTCAGCGAACCGCGGCACACCTGCCGTGGTGACAGCGCCGAGGAGCTCGTAGAGTGGTCAGGGCGGGCTGAGGTCGGCGGCCTGTCGTTCGGGCGCGGCTCGGACGGCGTGCGGATTCAGTCGTATGGGCTGAGTAAGGGCCGCTCGGTTCGGTCAGGCATGCTGGCCTCTCTATTGGTGAAGCTGGATGTGATCGGAAAGCTGGTCCCTCTCTCCGAGCGTGAGGCGGGGGAGCTTCGGGATGTTGCCGCCGCAGATGCGGGTCGATCAACTACTAGACGAGACCTCTCGCTCTTGCTCGAGCGCGGCCTGCGCACGAAGACGACCGTTGCTCTTAGCCGGGCTGAGGCGCGCGGGCTGGTCGAGTTGCTATCCAGCGGCGAGTTCGGCTCGAACCTCGCGCTCCTGCGGGAGGCGCTCCTTTCAGCGCTCGAGGAATAGCCAGCAGTCGGTCGTCGTCCTGCCGGGCGGGCGTGGCTCGGCGGGTCGAACGCGATCCGCAAGGAAACCCAGCCGGCCGCGCCCGTGCGGATGCGGTCGTGGAGGTTTCTGTCTTACAAGCGCGGCAAGGACCAGACCAGAGCGATGATCGGGAGGTGAGTCGATGCCGAGGATCGAGGGATACCGATTTGGTCATCTCGTCGTCGACGGTGAGGAGCAGACGCGTGACGTGATCGTGCTCCCGGAGTGTGTGCTCACCGATTGGTGGCGGGCCGATGGGCACCGGCTCGTCCTTGCCGACCTTGGGGAGGTCGTCGAGGAGCTGCCGGAGCGGCTGGTTGTAGGCACGGGCGCGTACGGGCAGATGCGTCCCGACCCGGAGGCGGTTGAGCAGCTGCGGCAGCGTGGTGTCGAGGTCGAGGCCCTGCCGACGGGCGAGGCTGTCCGTCGCTACGGCGAGCTCGACCCCCGCCGCACGGCGGCCGCCCTGCATCTGAGCTGCTGATGTCCGATTTCGCGCTCGAGAGCAGCGCCTTCGAGAACGCGCAGGCGATTCCCGACCGGCATAGCTGCGAGGGTGAGGATGTCTCGCCGCCGCTTCGCTGGACGAACGTGCCCGAAGGAACGCGGTCGTTGGCGCTGGTCGTCGACGACGCGGACGCGCCGGGCGGCGTCTTCACGCACTGGCTCGGCTGGGGGCTCGATCCGACGGCGGGCGGGTTGGGTGAGGGCGAGTCGGCGCCGGGTGAGGGGCGCAACGACTTCGGCACGACCGGCTACCGCGGTCCCTGCCCGCCGCCGGGCCACGGGCGCCACCGCTACGCCTTCCGCTTGTACGCCCTTGATGCCGAGCTCGAGCTCGGCGCCGACGCGGCGAAGGCCGAGCTCGAGCAGGCGATCGAGGGACACGTGCTGACCACGGCCGAGCTCGTCGGCACGTACGAGCGCTAGCCAGCGAGTAACACCCGTCCGCGCGGGTATCGGCCACGCGTCGATTCGGGTGAGCTGGCGTGGTGCGCGTCTGCGGACGTTCGCCGCGCCGTGTTCGCGCACTGCGGCTCCGAGATCGTCAGGGGCGACGCTCGTACCGTTGCCGCCGCGGTGCGTTCGCACGGAGCGACGACTGTAAGCGGACGCCAGGACCCACCCTTCGTCTGGCCGTTTTCGGCGGCGACAGGGCGTAACGGCCTCAGTCCAGGATCTCGAGCCGAAAGCCTTGATCGTCGGCCACGAGTAGGACGCCCGCGCCCTTGGAGATCGGGCCCACGATCTGGCCGGTGAGCCAGAACACGGCCGCCTCGTTTGTCGGGCTGTGCCCGACGACCAGGGCGCGACCCCCGTCGGGGAGCGCGTCGAGTACTCGTCCGAGCGCCGCACCCAAGGCTGCCGAGTCCTCTTCGACCAGCTCGGGATCCGCGGTGCGCAGTGCTTCGAGCTCCCCGCTTCCTGCCTTCTCGTACGCTTCGCGCCAGCGATCTTCGCTCCCGGAGCGCAAACCTGCCTCGACGATGACTCCGCCCGCGACCCGCTCACCGAGCGCGGCGAGAAAACACGCGAGCGTCTGCGTCGCACGCTGCGCACCCGTGGAGACGAGCAGGTCGTAGCCGCCGCGCAGACGCGCTCC
>WNGD01012495.1_pt1 | contig 10844 bp, 7 predicted proteins | sample 5400671 | NCBI WGS metagenome assembly WNGD01 (sample SAMN13153369, study PRJNA577476) | soil metagenome | isolation source: 40 cm soil or saprolite under grassland replicate 2 | place: USA:California | collected 2016-06-15
GGCTCGTCGAGCAGGTGATCGCTGACGTCGCGGTCGAGGAGGATGACATCAGGGCGTACTACGAGCGCAACCGGGATCTCTTCCTGCGCCCGGAAGTCCGACTGATCACCCACTTCGTCGCGGACGACGCAAAGACAGCGCAATCGCTTCTCAAGCGCCTGGCCGGAGCCGAACGCCCGGGGACGGGCGGCGAGCCGCTCGAAATCCGACGGGGTGAGCTCGCAGGTCCCCTCGAGGACGCGCTCTTCGCGGCGCAAGAGGGCAAGGTGGTCGGGCCCATCGAGACGGAGCACGGCTTTCACGTTGCCCGGCTCGAAAGCGTGATTCCGCAGTTCGTAGCACCATATGAAGACGTACGGACCGTGATCGAAGAGGACCTCCTCGTCGCCGCGCGTGAGCGCGCATTCGACGAGTGGCTTGACGGGCGTCGTCAGGAACTGGCGACCATCGAACCCCAGTTCGAACACCCGGCCCACCCGATCCACGGGATCCCGAGCCACAGGCACTGATCGGAGGCGTGCGGTGACGATGCATGTGGTCGTGACAGGCGGCAGCGGGAAGGCCGGTCGGGCCGTCGTCCGCGACCTCGTCGAACACGGCTACGACGTCGTCAACGTCGATGTCGTCCCTGCGGCCGCCCTGAGCGCTCCGTTTCTGCGGGCCGAGCTGACGGACCTCGGCGAGACGATCGAGGCGCTCCGCGGGGCTCAGACAGTCGTTCATCTGGCGGCAATTCCGGCGCCCCGGATCCGAACCGTCGAGCGCACGTTCGAGATCAACATGCTGAGCACCTACAACGTATTCAGCGCCGCGGCGCTGCTCGGCCTGGAGCGAGTTGTCTGGGCGTCGAGCGAGACCGTGCTCGGCCTGCCCTTCAGTCGGAGCGAGGCCGACAACCTGCTCGATCCAGCGGCAGCTCCGGGCCACCATCCGAGGCCCGACTACGTGCCTATCGACGAAACTCATCCGCTCCGGCCGCACTCGAGCTATTCGCTATCGAAAGTCCTCTCGGAAGAGATGGCGCGGCAGTTTGCCCGGTGGAGCGGCATCCCGTTCATCGGGCTCCGTTTTTCGGCCATCCGCGAGCCGGCCGAATACGAAGGATTTCGCCAGACCGCGCGCGACCCTCACGCGGGGCAGTGGAACGTGTGGGGCTATGTCGACGCTCGCGACGTGGCGCAAGCATGTCGGTTGAGCCTGACCGCCGACATCCGAGGCGCCGAGGCGTTCATCATCGCGGCCGGGGATACCGCGAGCGACCGACCGAACTCGGAGCTGATGGCTGAGTGCTTCGGATCCGTCCCAATTCGCCCGGGGACGGGCGAGCACGACACTCTGCTGGCGATCGACAAGGCGCGGCGGATGCTCGGCTATGCCCCCGGCTACTCGTGGCGCGAGGCGCTTGCCGTTGGAGCGGCTTCGGCCGCCGGCGACGGCGCGGCTCGGGGCAGGAATGGGCGGTAGTCCGATGGAAATCGTCGTCGCTGCTGCCACCAACCTGTTCGGCGGCTCGGAGTCCGAGCCGCGACAGCTCGTTCGCGTCGTGTTGCGCGGATCCGGCGCCGTGACGCAGGAGCCGGCCCGCGTTACGGTCGAGGGAGACCGCCTCCGAAGCGATGGACCGGTCATCGTCGGATCCCTCGAGGCCGGGGCCGAGGCACGCATCGAGATCCCCGTGGAGGTCGACTCGCCGACCTTCGGCGAGACGCTTCCTGCCACCGTCGTGGTCGAGGACGGCTCCTCCCAGCCGACGCGCCACTCCTTCGACTTCGAGGTCGCGGAGCCGGGCTGGCGAATGTTCATGATCTCGCACTTCCACTACGACCCCGTGTGGTGGAACACCCAGGCCGCGTACACCGAGACATGGGGCCGGCGACTTCAATACCGCAGCCCGTTCCAGGAGCCCGGCCTCGCCCTCGTCAAGGCTCATCTGGAGATGGCCCGCCGCGACCCGGACTACAAGTTCGTGCTGGCCGAACTGGACTATCTCAAGCCCTACTGGGACGCCTATCCCGAGGATCGCGACTACATGCGCCAGCTGCTGGCCGACGGCCGCCTCGAGTTCATGGGTGGAACGTACAACCAGCCCAACACCAACCTGACCAGTGCCGAATCGACGATTCGCAACGCGATCTACGGGGTTGGCTACCAGCGCGACGTCCTCGGCGGCGCTCCGGCCACCGCATGGCAGCTGGATGCGTTTGGACACGACCCGCAGTTCCCGGGCATCATGGCCGATGCAGGGATCACCTCCAGCTCCTGGGCCCGCGGCCCATTCCACGAGTGGGGGCCGCGATGGGTGCGCGGCTCGATGCGGATGCCGATCCCGGACCTCGCGGCGGGCAAGACGCCCACGATGCAGTTCCCGACCGAGTTCGACTGGATCGCGCCAAGCGGCCGTGCCCTCTTGACGTCGTTCATGGCGAACCACTACTCGTCGGGCTGGTGGATGGATGCGTCCGCCACGCTCGAGGCGGCGGAAGAGGAGGTCTATCGCCTGTTCCAGGAGCTGGCCGCCGTGGCCACCACCAGGAACGTGCTGCTGCCGGTGGGTACCGACTATTCGCCGCCGAACAAGTGGCTGACGGCCATCTATCGCGACTGGAGCAGCCGCTACGTCTGGCCGAAGTTCGTTCCGGCTATCCCGCGCGAGTTCTTCGATGCCGTCCGACGGGACCAGGCCAGCACGGGCAGGGGATTCTCCCCGCAAACCCGCGACATGAATCCCGTCTACACGGGCAAGGACGTGTCCTTCGTCGATACCAAGCAGGCTCAGCGGATCGCCGAAAACACGCTGCTGGATGGCGAAAAGTTCGCAACAATCGCGAGCCTCCTCGGAGCACGCTTTCCGACCGAGGCGGTCGACAAGGCCTGGCGGCAGCTCCTGTTCGGGGCTCATCACGACGGGATCACCGGATCCGAGTCCGACCAGGTGTATCTCGACCTGCTGGGCGGCTGGCGCGAGGCGTTGGAGCTCGGTCGCGCGACACTCGACGGCGCCCTCGACCACGTAGCTGGCCAGATCGACACCAGCGGGGATGGGCTCGCCGTCACGATCTTCAACGCGCTGTCCTGGGCGCGCACCGACGTCGCCCGAGCGACACTCGACTGGCCGGCCGGCTCGGACACCGGCATCGAACTGAGGGACGATGCCGGCGCGGCCGTTCCGTTCGTGCTCGAGGCGGCACGTCGGCGCGACGATGGATCGCTGGAGCGGGCGCGGCTTGCCTTCATCGCGCGTGACGTCCCGGCGCTTGGCTACCGAACCTATAGGGCCGTCGGGGTAACCGGAGCCGGGGGAGATGCCGGGTGGCACCCCGTGGATGGCACCGCGATCGAGAACGAGGCCTTCGCGGTCCGGGTCGATCCGGAGCGCGGGGGCGCGGTCGTCAGCCTGGTCGAGAAGGGCACGGGCAAGGAGCTCATCCAGCGTGGGCAGGCAGGCAACGAGCTGCTCGCCTACCGCGAATATCCCAATCACCCCCACTTTGCCGAAGGGCCGTGGCACCTGACTCCGGATGGACGCTCGACGTCGTCTGTGGCCTATCCGGCCACTGTCACGACAGAGGAATCTCCCATCGGGCGCCGAATCCGCATCGAGGGTCCCTTCGAACGCAGCCGCCGGACCCAGGAGATCGTCCTGTGGGACGGCATCGGTCGCGTCGACTGCAGCACGCGCCTGGACGACTACTCCGGCCAGGACACGCTCTTCCGGATCCACTACCCCATCGCGCTCGAAGGCGGCCGGCCGGTCTCCGAGGTCGGCAACGCTGTGGTCGGCCGCGGCTTTGGCTTCCCGAACGTGGATGTTGCACAGGTCCCCTTCACGCTCGACAACCCGGCCTACAACTGGTTCGGTCTGGGTTCGACCGCTCGTGTGGCGCTGGTCGACAGTCAGGGGAAGGACGTCCGCGAGCGTGCCTCACGCGCCGTGGGAATCGCTGATGTGGTCGTGCCCGGTGCCCCCGCCCAGGACGAGGCCGTCCGGCGGCTTGCGGTGGCCCTGGTGCGCAGCGGCGTGACCTCGACGGTCGCGCGTCATGACGGCGATCGATATGGCGTGCTCCATATCGATTCGAATCTGCCGGACTTCCGCGTTGCGATCGGCTCGCCGGCAGAGAATCAGTTCGCTGCATCGGTGATCGAGGCGGCCGGCGACCGCTATCGAGCCGAGCTCGACAGGCAACTTGATGGCCAGGGTTGGGCTCGGGTCTGGATCCCCCAGGAGGATCGAGCCCCGGATTCTGCCGAGGCGTTCCCGGACCTGCGCGGACCGCTCGATCTGCCCGTCCTGATCGTTGCCGGGCGAGACGAGGCCGCGACCACCGAGGCGATCGAGGCTCTCGTCGAGGACCTCGACGACGCCGTCATCACGGTGCAGCAACCAGCCGAGCTCGACGGCGACACCGGCCGAGCGGAGAACTTTTCGGTCGCGGTCCTCAATCGCGGCGTGCCGAGCTTCAACATCGAGGAAGGCGGGGGCCTCTACCTCTCATTGATGCGCTCCTGCAGCGGCTGGCCATCGGGTGTCTGGATCGACCCTCCCCGGCGGGCGGCGCCGGACGGCTCGAACTTCCAGTTCCAGCACTGGACGCATACCTTCGAATACGCGATTGCCGCGGGCGCCGGCGATTGGCGCCGCGGTCAGATCGTGCGAGCCGGGCACGACTACAACCATCCGCTCGAGGTCAGGGTCGGCCAGCCGCACGGCGGAACTCTGCCTGCCACGACGAGCCTGTTCGAGGTCCAGCCCGCTTCGGTAGTCGTCACCGCCTTGAAGCCGTCCGGGAATCCTCTCGCCCGGATGGCGTCGCCAGAAGTCGACCCAGGCGAGGGTCTCGTCGTCCGCCTGTATGAGTCGTCGGGACGGCCCACGGAGGCATCGATCCGCTCGACGTGGCCTATCGAGAGTCTCCAGGCAACCAACCTGCTGGAGGAAGGCGGCCGGCCGGTTGACGGATCGGGCTCAGCGATCAAGGTGCGCCTCGAGCCTTTCGAGATCGTGACGCTCCGAGCCAGCCTCGCACAGGCCCCCACGGCGACCGGCGGCCGCTCGCGGCTCGCCCCGGGCTCCGACATTGCGCAGCCCGTCTTCTCGGATTACTGGATGCACAACAAAGGCGCGGCACCGATGGGCTATCAGCCCCTTTCGGTCGGCATTCGGCCGTGGCTGCTGAGCGGCAGCGGCCCCTTCACCTTGCCTGTCAGTGTCGCCTCGGAACGCACCGACGTACCAGTGGCGGGGTCCGTCGTGCTCGAGGCGCCCCCGGGCTGGCAGGTGTCGCCGGGCGAGCGGCTGTTCCGCCTCGCCCCTGGTGCCCACCTCGCCTTCGAGGCATCGGTTTCACCCGCGCCGGGTGCGGCGCCGGGCCGCTATTTCGTGGCTGCGCGCGTCGCCGACCAGGGCCAGGTCTATGAAGACGTCGTCACCATCGATTACCGGATGCCGCGGGACGGCGACGAGCGACGACTCGATGCGAACACGCGCTCCCCGGCGCTGGCTCGCTCGGTCGATCGCGCACTGCATCTGGCGGACATGCGCGCGGAGCGAACGAGGTTCGGGCAGGCGGGCGTCCACGAGCCCGGCGGCGAGCTCAAGGCCGAACTGCTGGACGGCGAGGTCAAGCTCACGGCCGGTGCACGCGGGAAGCTCCGGGTTTCGATCGCGAACAACGCCTCGAGCGAGATCCGCGGCGAAGCCCAGCTCCTCAGTCCACATGAGACCTGGCCGCTCATCACTCCGTGGACGCAGGGGTTTGCCGTGGGACCGGCCGCCGCGACGGTACTGACCTTCGATGTCAGCCCGCCGCCCGAATTCCTGGGCGGCACGTATTGGGCTCTGGTGAAGATCATGTATTTCGGGCGTCTCCTGTACACGGCATCGATCCCCGTAGCTATTGCGCCTGCCGAAGCCGCGGTCGCCCTGAGTGCAGCCGCCCGCCGCTAGGGCTCACCTGCCGTACGGAGAGGCGATGCCAACCAGGATCAAGACAGGAGTGCTTCCGTGGGGCCAGTACACCGACTGGCCGTCACTGCAGCGCGCCGGCCGACGGACCGACGAGCTGGGGTATGACTCGCTCTGGACGTGGGACCACCTCTACCCCATCCAGGGCGACTGGCGCGGCCCCATCTTCGAGGGCTACCTGACGCTGACGGGCTGGGCGGCGGTGACCAGCCGGGTGACGCTTGGGTTGATGGTCGGCGCCAACCCCTTCCGCAACCCGGCACTCACCGCGAAGATGGTCACGACGCTTGATCACATCAGCGGGGGCCGGGCCGTCCTTGGCATCGGGGGCGCCTGGTTCGGGCGGGAGCACGAGGCCTACGGCATTGATTTCGGCTCGGGTTTCGGCGAGCGGCTCGACTGGCTCGACGAGGCCGTCGATCTCATGCGCCAGATGCTGCACGGGATGGACGCGACCGCACGCGGTCCGAGATACAAGGCGAAGCACGTCCGCAACGACCCGCCGCCCCTCCAGGAGAAGCTGCCCATCCTGATCGGCGGCGACGGCGAGAAGAAGACCCTCCACACGGTCGCGAAGTACGCCGATGCCTGGAACACCGGCGGCGACATCGACTTCGTTCGCCACAAGGACGAGGTGCTCCGGCGCTGGTGCTCGGAGGTCGGACGGGACGAGGCCGAGATCGAGCGGACGCTCGGGCTCGGCCTGGTGGTCCTTCGCGACAGTCCCGGCGAGGCGCGCCGCGCGGAGGAGGTCATCCGCGCGCAGCACCCGGGCTACGACGAGGCGGGCCGGATCGGAACCCCACAACAGATCGCCGAGTGGCTCGTCCCCTACGTCGAGCTCGGGTTCCACCACATCTTTTTCGACCTGCCTGCGCCGTTCGACGACGAGACGCTGGAGCGGTTCGTGGGTGAGGTCAAGCCGGCGCTCGAAAGCGCCGCTCGCTGATCGCCCCCGCACCGGCTCCGATGCCCGAGGGTGGACGCCGGGTTGCGGAGCTCTCCTATTTCTTTCCGGCGCACAACGAAGAGGCGAACCTGGGGCCGCTGGTCGGCGAGGCCCTGCTCGAGCTGCCCCGGCTGGCCGAGCGCTTCGAGATCGTGGTCGTCGACGACGGGTCGCGCGATGAGACGCCGGCCATCGCCGATCGGCTCGCCGCTCAGCAGCCAGATCTCGTTCGCGTCGTCCACCATGCGACGAACCTCGGATACGGCGAGGCGTTGCGATCGGGCTTCAGAGCGGCGCGCTTCGATCTGATTGCTTTCACCGACGGGGATCGCCAGTTCCGCGTGGCCGATCTTGGGCTGCTGCTCACCCGGCTCGCGCAGGACGATCTCCCTGATGTCGTCGCGGGCTACCGGCAGGAGCGGGCAGATCCGCCAATTCGAACCGCGTACGCCCGGGCGTACCGACTGGCGAACGGGATCTTCTTCGGACTTACCGTGCGCGACGTGGACTGCGCCTGCAAAGTCTTCCGGCGCGACGTGCTGGGGAACGTTCGCGTGGAGTCGGGCGGGGCCTTCTTCTCGGCCGAGCTGTTGATCAAGCTACGGGCCCGCGGGAGCAGGCTCGTGGAGGTCGGCGTTCCGCATCATCCGCGTACGGCGGGGTCGCCGAGTGGCGCTCGGCCGGCGGTGGTTGCCCACATCACCGGACGCGGCGACCGGCTGAAGGAGCCGGGCTACTCGGGCGTCGGGCCTTCGCGTTTTTCACCTTCCTGGTCCACGCCCAGCGAATTCACGAACTCCCGGAACACCTCGAGTCGCGGATCGTTGAGCCGCGCCTTGCCTGGCCTCCCCTCGCGTTCCTCGGCAGGCGGCCCGCTCCGCGGTTTGGCCACCTCGCCCTCCTCCAGGATGCCGGCATCCTCGTCCTCGTCCGCCGCCTCGGGCGCCACGCCCGCTCGCTCGAGCACGTCCTCTGCCGCGTAGATCTCCGCGCCGGTACGCACCGCGAGCGCGACGGCGTCGGAGGGGCGGGAATCGATCTCCACTGGTCGCCCGCCGGCGTCGAGCAGGAGCCGGGCCCGGAACGTCTCGTCAGCCAGGTCCGCGATGACCACACGGCGGACGGTGACGCCTAGCTCCTCGAGGGTAGCGGCGAAGAGGTCGTGGGTGAGGGGCCGCTCCGGAGCGAGGCCCTGGAGCTTCATCGCGATCGCATTGGCTTCCCACGGCCCGATCCAGATGGGCAGGTACCGCTCGCGGCCGCTTTCCTTGAGGATCACAACGTGCTGACTATTGAGCATGTGAACGCGCACGCTCTCGACCATCATCTCCACGAGCCGGTCGGACATGCTCCGATTATCCCACGCCGTATCGTGGCTGCCGTCGAAGACGGATCAGGACGCCGACGACGAGGCCCAGCGCGAATCCGCCGATGTGGGCGAAGAAGGCTACGCCGCCGGCGTTCGCGCTCGGCCCACCAAGGCTCGTGAAGCCATCGACGATCTGCAGGACGAACCAGAAGCCCAGGACCACGAGGGCGGGAACGGGGATGAGCTGGTAGAAGAAGCCCAGGAACACGAGCGACAGGATTCGCGCGCCCGGACAGCACGAGGTAGGCGCCGAGCACCGCGGCGATGGCACCCGAAGCGCCGATCAACGGCTGCTGCGAGCGAGGGTCGATGGCCACCTGCGCGAGCACTGCGGCCAAACCTCCGGAGAGGTAGAACAGCACGAAGCCCGGTCGACCCAGCCGGTCCTCGATGTTGTTACCGAAGATCCACAGGTACAGCATGTTCCCTAGCAGATGCAGCACGCTGCCATGCAGGAACATGCTCGTCAGGACCGTGGCCAGCACGACCCAGTCAAGGGCCCCACGCGCGATGTCGTCCGTTAGCCGGGCGGGCACGAGGCCGTGTTCGGTCAGGAAGGCCTCGAAGCCGCCGTCGCCGCCGCTCGCCTGCAGGTACAGCTCGTAGGCGAAGACCAGGAAGCAGGCGACGATGATCGCAATCGTGACGTAGGGCGTCCGCCGGGTCGGATTGGCGTCCCGGAGGGGGATCACGTGGGCATCACGGATTGGGGCTGGCCTTCGCACCCTTCGACGGTGATGGCGACGGCTTCGGGGAGGGGGAGGGTGCCGGGCTGCCCTGGCTCTCTGTGACGGCCTGGAGGACCGTGCTCCCCAGCCGGTTGCCGTCGATCCAGATGATCGACCCTGGGGCGCCCCCGGCACCCGGCAGGAAATAGATCCCTCGCAGGTCCTTCCAGCCGGGGTCGCCGTTCGCCAGGCGGTATTGCTCCTTGAACGTGCCGCTTGGCTCATCGAGGGCGACGATTCGGGCCGACGTGCGGTCGTACACGAAAAGCGTGCCCGAGGTGGGCTCTCCGGTCCCCGTCACGAGCGTGTACGGGGCTTCCAGTCGGCGGTGGGCACGACCCGGCGGATAGCGCCGCCCTGCGTGAGAAAGATGTTGAAGTCGATGTACATCGACGTGACGTCGTCCACCTTCTGGTTGGTAGGCAGGCGCCGGGTGGGCGGCGCGGGGTAGCCGCTGCCGTCGATAGCCGGGGTGTAGGTCAATACCTGCTGCTCGGATGGATCCACCACATACAGGTTGTAGAGGCCGGCCTGCGGATCGCGAATGAAGGTGCCGATAGCGCGGACGTCTGTGCCCCAGGCTGTGGCGTTCTTGATCCGGACGCGAGTAAATGTCCCGCGGCCATGGGTGTCAGCAGGGCGCCAGCGCCAGACCGTGTTCTTGCTGTCGAGGATGAGCAGGTCACGGGCACCCGTGGCGAGCAAGCGCGGCTCGGCGGCGATCGCACCCGCGTAGCGCCCGCCAGCGCGAAGCAACGCCGTGGCCTTCTTGGTCGAGGGATCGATGCGGAAAACCGTCTTCGACGCGTGGTCGAGGACATACGGCGCTCCGTCGGGTCCCCGCACGAGCGCCCTGAGGTCGGGCGGCGTCTTGGACTGGGGGAAGGTGAACAGGATTGTGCTGTTGACGGGCTTGACCTTGAATAGCTGGTCCAGGCCGCCCAGCACCTGCCGCCGGAGGGGCGCCAGGACGTCTTCGGACAGGCCGGCGCCCTTGGCAGCCGCCAGGCGCTGGTAGGCGTCGCCCAGCAGCCTGGTGGCCGCTGCCGGGTCGGAATCGATCAGGTTGACGCCGGGTCCATAGACCTGCCTGATGTCGTTCTGTGCGGCCGCCAGCGCCTGCTGGGCCGCGCTCAGCGAATCGAGGCGGTTGATGTTCGTTGGGGGAGCCCACATCGAGACGCCGAGTCCGAGCGTCGCCGCGAACAGCAGAAAGGCAAGCAGGGCGATCGCCGCTCGCCGCTGCGATTCTCGCCGGGAGGACAGCGGTGTCACCTGGTGACGGGCGGGCGCCCGGCGTGGAAGCAGGTCCTGCAGTCGTCGGAATCCTCCACCAAATGCGTTGCCCGCCGCGGTGCGTGCGGCGCGCGCCGAGTCTCGGGCAGCAGTAACACCCTCGGTGACCGTGTCCGCAAGCGGGATAGGCGATCGATCGGGTGCGCCGGCGAGAGGCTCGGGCGGCCTGACCGGCACCAGGGTGCGCTGTTTGCTCGTCACCGCCACCTCGGTCGCCTCGAGCGCGATCGCGCCGTCGCTGCCCGACCCGTCGGCCGCGAGGAAACGATGGTGCAGATGGTCGACGGCCGACTGCGGATGGAGAGTCACCATCGCATCCTTGAGCTCGTCCGGGCCCAGCCGCGCCATCACGTTGGGCGAGATGAGAACGAGCGAATCGCCGACGCTCAGCTCCCCTCGCCATACGTCCGGCTCGAGCTCTGCCGCGGGCAAACCCCGATCGCGGTGTGGATCCGGCAGCGTCGACAATCGTGCGCCACGGATGAGGTACGCCTCGGCCGGCCCAACCGTGGCCACGTACAGCTCATTGCCACGCAC
>WNGD01006835.1_pt1 | contig 10841 bp, 4 predicted proteins | sample 5400671 | NCBI WGS metagenome assembly WNGD01 (sample SAMN13153369, study PRJNA577476) | soil metagenome | isolation source: 40 cm soil or saprolite under grassland replicate 2 | place: USA:California | collected 2016-06-15
CGCTCCTCACATACCGCCCCGGGTATAGCTCGTCGCTCGCGCCTCGCCAGCGGGCCTGGGGGCCAGCAGCAAAATGTACACCTTATTTCCTGACGGGCCCTTAGCAAGCTGCCCCAAAGAGCACAGTGGACCATAGTTTTGGTTGCGGCTGGGCGGCAGAGTGTAACCGAGAATTACTTCCACGACGATGGGACCATTAGAGGGAAGGAAGCGGGAACAACGCCGATTTCCAGCGGAAGCGTGCCGGCCAGTTCTCCGTCGACTTGCGCCCATATTCCTCTGGGGCCCTCGGCTCGCACCGCCTTTGTGCGTGCCCTCTTCACCCAAGGGTAGGTCCCGGGGCGACCACGCCAGGCCGAAAAAACAAACTTGGCATACTCCAGTCTCGTCCCGCCTTCCAGGGCGACAATATCGAGCATACCGTCGCTGATATCCGCTTCAGGGGTCAGCACCAGGCCTCCACCGTAGCCGCGAGCATTTGCGATGATGCAGGCTGCCGTAGAGAAATGCTCTCCCTCGGTCTCCACTTGGAACACCGGAAAGGAATAAGTCAGCAGGGATTGGATCGCGGATTGATAGTAAGCCAGGACTCCAAACATATTTTTGAGACGCTGGCTGGATTTCCAGATCACCCGGGCATCAAAACCGATTCCTGCCATGAGCAAGAACCGGTACGCGCTGCGCCCTGTCAGAATGCCCAGATCCACTCTGCGGACCGTTCCCGTGAGCGAGACATCGAGAGCCTGCACCGGATCGAGAGGCAGACCCAACTCGCGCGCCAGAACGTTGGCTGTCCCCGCCGGGATCAGGCCGATCGGAAAAGGGGGATCGGGCGCCTGAGTCACGATCTCGTTCAGGGTCCCATCTCCACCGCATACCACGAGCAGGTCCGGGGGATTCTCGAGCAAGTCCTGCGCTATGACTCCAGCGTGCCCGCTGCAACTTGTCAGATGCACTTCGACTTCCCAGTTCTTGCGGGACCACTTCTTGAGATGGCGCCTCAGCTTCCTCCAGGCCCTGCCTCTCCCCGCGCGGGGATTCACAATAATGGCCAGCTTCATTTGTATTTTCTTCAAATCCAATCTTTAGCCACAGAGGCACCGAGACACAGAGAAAAGCAAAGATGGAGGATAGAGGATAGAAATCCTTGCATTCGTCCACCTTCAATCTTCAATCCTCTATCCTCAATCTCTGTGTCTCCGCGCCTCTGTGGCTAAGTCGGGGTTGCTGACTTCGCTTTCACCCGTCGGACCAGGTTTTTCGAATCCCCAATTGCTTGAGTTTGTACTGGAGCGTCTGCCTGTGAAGCCCGATCGCCGCCGCTGCCTGGCTGATGTTTCCGGCGTGACGGTCCAGTACGTCGACCAGGTACTCTCGTTCAAACGCGGCCCTGGCCTCTTCGTAGGACAGCTGGGCAAATTCCGCTCTGCCTCGGCCCGAAGGACCACCCGCCGAAATCTCGGCAGGCAGGTCCCCCACGTCGATGGGGCCCTTGGTGCAAAGAACGACGCATCGCTCTATCAGGTTTCTCAATTCCCGCACATTTCCGGGCCAGGGATAATTCAACAGCTTCCGGAGCGCGGCTTCTGTGAAGCCGCTCCATTGGATACGATATTTTTCCGCGAAGTTTTTCCCGAAATACTCGAGAAGCAACTCGATATCTTCTCTGCGCTCCCTCAATGCAGGGATCTCGATGGTGACCACGCGAATGCGGTAGTAGAGATCTTCTCGAAACTCGGATTGAGCAATCGCCTGTCCCAGGTCGCGATGCGTTGCGCAGATGATGCGGACATCAACGGAAAGCGATTCGCTCGACCCGAGCCGCTCGAATCGCCTGTCTTCCAGAACCCTCAGGACCTTGGCCTGGGTTCCAAGAACCATGTCTCCGATCTCATCGAGAAAAAGCGTTCCACCGTCCGCCAGTTCGAACTTGCCCTGCCTTCGGGCAATGGCGCCCGTGAAGGCGCCCTTCTCGTGACCAAAGAGCTCGCTTTCGATCAGGGAGTCAGGCAAGGCCGCGCAATTCAAGGCTACGAAGGGCATGGACGAGCGGCTGCTCCTGCGATGAATCTCACGCGCGACCAACTCCTTTCCCGTGCCGCTGTCTCCCAGGATAAGCACAGTCACGTCTGTGGCCGCCACCCGTTCCACTATCTCGAACACCGGTTTCATGGCCGCGCCCTGGCCCACCATGATGCCAAAGCGCCAGTCCCGGCCCAGTTCTTCCTTGAGAATCCTGTTCTCTTCGCTCAGCCCGTCGCGCTCGCGCGCATTTTTTACCAGCAGACGCAGCTCATCCACTTCAAAAGGCTTGGAGAGGTATTCATAAGCCCCGGCGCGAATCGCCTCGATGGCGATCCGTTCCGATCCGTGCGCGGTGACAACGATGACGGTAGGCGGTTTTCGCCGCGCCGACAGCTCCTTCAGAAAGCCGATCCCGGATCCGTCGGGGAGATTGACATCCAGCAGCACCAGTGCCGGCTCCTCCCTTTCTACGAGAAATCGGGCGGAAGCCAGGTCCGCCGCTTCAAGAATCACGTGTTCTTTGACCTGCAATGCCTTCCGGATTCCATACCGGGCGGCTTCCTCGTCGTCTATTACAAGAATCTTGTATTTCATCGTCGTTGACGCTCAACCGTCAGTCAGACTTCAGACCTCAGACCTCAGACTTCAGACCTCAAATACGTTTGGGCCGATCGCAAGTGGTCTGAGGTCTGACCCCTGAGGTCTGAGGTCTGATTTCAGGGGAGGGGCAGCAGATTGAGAACCGGAACCAGCCGCTCGAGCGTCGATCCCCCTCCATGAACAAACCCTCTGCCATCGGGCGCCAGACGGAAGCCATGATCCCCGAAAATAACCACCGGTTTTCCGGGGTCGATCCGAGGCATTATTTTTCTAAATGCAATTTCCAATTCCGCACGCGCCAGCCGCGTCAGGTCCGCCAGATTCGCTTTCCGCGCATGGACAAGCTCGTCGACCGCATTGATCTTCTCAAAGGAGTGGTTCGTCGCTCCGTCGACCAAAGCGCGATAGAACGCGTCTGTCGAGGATTCTTGAGATGTGAGACCAAATTCGACCGACTGCAATTTCCAGGACCGGAAGCAAGACGGAAGCATCTCCCTAAGGGCGTCCAGCAAGGGCAGGCCAAGGCAATCGATAACGACCCACTGCGCACCGGCATGGCGGCGCAGAAGTTCCACGAGTTTCGCCGGCGGCGGGTCCAGCTTCAAATCCGCGAGATCATTGAGATGCGTGAGCCAAAGCTGAGGCCGGAGGCGAAGCAACCGGTCATTCTGCTCGTAAAGGGTGGCGGCGCGCCGCGCCAGCTCCTCCGCCGTTTCAGGCGGGCGCCGATTGACCAGCGCAAGCGCTGCCGCGACAGGACCGGCTGCGGGGGCCGTTCCAGGCGGCCGCAGGCGCCCATCAACCAGCATTTCCAGAATGCGCACGAGCGCGTCCTCCGGGAGCCCGATGTCTTCCAAATGGCACAAAGCCGCTTCGCCGATCCACTCGGGCGTGACGAGACTCCCGATAAGCTTCTGCTCCGCAAGGGTCAGCCCGGAGGGGAGCGGAATCCCATGCTTCAGTGCTTGCTCGCAGCACCAGGAAACCAGATCACGCCTGGGCTGAGGCGTGTCGCGGCGAATCACGATGCGCGGCCCATGGCGCCGCAAGAACTGCTCCAATGCCTTAAGCAGTGCGGACTTTTCCCAGGCACGCTCTCCTAGAAACTCCAGCAACGCTTCCGGCTCCACCGGCTCGACCAGCTCTACCCCGGAAAGGTGCTGATCGAACAACGACAGGTTTTCGACTTCGGGGTAACCCGCCTTCCCTTCCAGGTACGAGAGCGTCCGTTTATTAACTTCCATCCCCTGATCCACCCACTCCTGAACCTTCGATTTCACCCTCTCCTGCTGGAAAAACAGCGACAGCTCCTGTTCCAGCCCGTTTGCCGCTTCTTCGAACTGCTTCAGCGTCTCGGAGACGGGGGCGTCCTTGCCCTCGAATCCGCAGCGGCACAGGGGTTGGAACTCAAGGTTGCTCAATCCCGGGCAGCGCTGCGACCGTGCCCGCGAGGAAAGCGCCTCCAGTTCCTGCACCCGATTGCCGAGAAGCAAATGCCGGCTCCGCGCCAACCCCGGAATCCGCCAGGACCACATGCGGTGCCCGCTGACGGCCTTCCAGAAGCGCTCATGCTCTTGCTTGTACCAGTCCTGGTATTTCGTGTAGAGAGATTGAGCACGGTCCAGCCAGGTCTCCAGCGCCTCAGGCTGCGCGATCGACACCGGCTGCTGCCGCAGCGCCTCGACGCCAGACGCAATATCCGGATTCGGGCACTCCAGAAGACAGGGATAGCCGAAAAGGTGACGGAAACGCTGGGCCTCGCGCATCAGCCTTTCGAAGCGCGCGGGCAGCGAGATTATCTCTCCGGCTTCCTGGACAAAGCGCGTGGCGGAGCCGATTGTGAACAAGAAGTGCTCGAATGCCTGCAGCTCATGCTCCCCCTTTTCCAGCGCGAGCCAGCTGCCAATCACTTTCTCTATTTGATTCTGAGTCTCTTCGGCCTCTCCCTGGGCCTTCAGCTTTGTGAGAAAGCCGCTCAACTGGTCCCGCTGCCGTCTGCCCAACTGCCGCAATTGTTCGATGGCGCGTTTCTGCGCCATCACGCTCCACTGTTTCGGTGTCCGAATGTCGAAGCCATCGCAAATTATCTGGAGGTCGTGAAGCTGGTTGAGGCTCAAAGCGCGCCCGGGAACGATCTTGTCGTACTGCAGCGGGTTGGCAAGGGTCTCATACGTGTCGCGATAGGAATGCTGGCCCTTGACAATGTCGATCTCTCCCTGAACGAGGAGAATCAACAGAAGGAGGTGGATCTGATCGGGCACGAGCCCGTAGACGGGAGCGCTCAGGCACTGGTAGACACGGCCCGGAGTGGGATGGTGCTCCAGAACTGGGGCAAGAAAGCGCACGAGCTCGTGGCTGTCAAGCTTCGGGCTCACAACGTACTCCGAGCCACGCCTCTGCATGAGTCCCATGGGGACCAGGTAGGCCTCACGGACAAGCTTCACGAAATCAGGCGCTTCTTCCTCTCCCAGGTCGTGTTCGCCCGCGTATTTCATATACTCCCGGTACGCTTCTCTGGGAAGCGGGCCGAATCCAGGAGCGAATCGCTCGAACATCGGATACGTTTGCCGCAGCACCCATTCTCCGCAGGCATTGAGCCAGCTCGCATGACTTCCTTGCGCCGGAGCCGGCGGAGGGGCCGTGGGCGCGCCGGTCGCATCCACAGCGCTCGCATTGCTATATACCGCCCGAATCAGGGAGCAGAACCAGTGCCTCCGCCCGGCGATGCGCTCCTGGACCCTGGCCAGGACACGAGCCGGCAGGGGTCTCTCTTTCAGAAGGCAAAGGGCCGCAAGCTCAAGAATCTCCGGCGTGAGTTCGAGCCTCTCCGGCAATATCCTCGAACAGCGCGTACCCTCGGCGGGAGTCCCCCAGGGAATCCCTATTTGCAGCGCCGGCTCCTCCGGCTCCGCGGGTCTGCCGCCGCCAAAAAAGACCCGCAGGTCGCGTTCGTGAAAGTGCCAGCGCACCCTGCGAGTGTGCCAGCGATCGCGCGGGAACATGAACGGGTTGAACTCTGCCTGCTCCAGGCAAGGCAGCAATAACTCGAACAGCGAGTCGCCGCGATCTGTAAGCTCCTGCACGGTCCTGGCAATCAGCGCCTCCAGGTCCGCGGGGCCTTCGTCTTCCAGGTCCAGCGCGTAGCGCGTTCCCTGCCGTTTGATGAACGCGCCCTGCCGCCCCATGGTTTCGAGAACCCGCTGGACTATTTCCCGATTCCTGCCCGGGTCAATGCTGGATACGTTAAGCAGCAGCCACCGGGCCGCCTCTTCCACTTCAAGCGTTCTCCTCCTCGGGGAAAGGTGAACCAGGATCAGCAGCTTGAAAAGTTGCCAGGCCAGATCGCGCTGTGCCTCCTTCTCGAAAATCACTGGGATCTGCTTGCGGAAGTACGGAAGCACCTTCTGAGCGACGGATAGAAACTCCGCCTGCACTTCGAACAGATCGGCGAAATGGTCCACAATCGCGTCCGGAGTGATGAGGTGCCCCCATGGCTGGTCCAGAAAGGGCGGGACACCCCGCGCCTCGTTTCCGAGGAGCCGGGTCAACGCAAAATCGATGATTCCCCGGGATTGAGAAAAACGGTCGCGAACTTCTTCCAGCAACTCCAGCGTCATCGGGTGCAGCGGATAGATTTCGCAGAGGTCCGCGTAAGCGACGGAACTGTCCGGATAAAGCTTCATCCATTCCCGGGCGAGCTTCTCGACCGCGGGCCGGCAGGAAGGCTTCTTGCGCAGAATGCGCCCGGCGATCAGGTCCTTCACGTGCGCGGGACTCAGGATATACCGTACGGGATAGCGGTCCTTGATCTTGCGGTAAAGATCGTACTCCATGTCGCCCGTGTGCTCGATCTGCTCCTGGAGGGCCGCCAGAATCCACAGGGGATGGTCCTGGGCCCACTCTCCGAGAAACTGCAGGAATCGGAGATCCTCATTGAAGCTCTGCGTCGAGGGCTTGGAGCGGAGAAACTCCGACAACTCGTCGATGATCAGGAAAAGGCCCTCGGGAAATCTTTGCTGAATCCGCTCCCATACACGCCTCCGATCCGTCTGACCCGGCTCTTCCACTTCGAGCGCTTGATCGAAGATCGACTCGAGCGACCGGGCCGCCTGGAAGTTGAGCAACGAAAGCGGCGCGACCGCAGCCTTGCGCCCGGCGAAGGATCCGCGCTCGAGCTGCTGGGTCAGGTAGGCAAGGAAATGCGATTTGCCGGAGCCGTATTGGCCTATCAGGAAAATGCCGCAACCTGTGTCTTTCGCCAGCAGGACCTGCAGCGACTTGAAGTATCTGTCGGCTTCTTCGGTGATATAGTAGCTGGAGCTGATCCAGCCGGCATCGGCGCCGCGCAGGTGCTCGAGGCGGACCACCGGCGGCTGCGGGATCACCTCTATGTGGTCGCGGATTTTCACGCTTCGGCCCTTGGCTAGCCTTTCCAATGTACCACAGCGGCGCTCTTCGATTGCGGATTTCAGATTGCGGATTGCGGATTGAAAAGCGAAATCGGATTGAAAAGCTGAGGCGTCGATCTTAAATCCGCAATCCGAAATCCGCAATCACAGGAGAGGGAGTGTCGGAGAAGTCACTGCTCGCGGCCTTGAGACACAATATGCGGCAGGCACTCGTGCAGGGAAACCTGCAGGATGCCGAACAAATCCTGGCCCGCCTGAAGAAGGAAGATCCGCTCAGCAGGGACACGCGCGGGCTCGAACTGGAGCTCTACCTCAACTCAAACCAATTGCAAGAGGCAAGCGCCCTGGCCAGGCAACTCCGGCGTCTCTTTCCCGATTCGGGGCGCATCCTTTTCCTGGCTGGAAGAGTTGCGTATCGCCTCAAGCACTACCAGGAGGCCGAATCCTGCTTTCGCGAGAGCCAGCGGGTTTTCCCTCACTGGCGGGCGCTCCACTGGCTCGGAAAGACACTCTCCCAAACAGACCGCTACGAGGAAGCTGAATCTCTCTTGCTCTCCGCCAGCGAGCGCACGCCCTACGCCCTTCTGGATCTGGCCTGGCTCTATGAGAGAAAAAACGACCTGGAAGCGGCTCTGGGGAAATGCGAGGAGTTTCTGGAGAAGTACCCTGCGCATCCTTTTGCCGGCGAGCAGCGGATTCGCATCAAAGCCAAGATGCTGGAGCCGGACGCGCTGATCGGAGAGGTGGACACACTGGCAGAACTGGGCGAAGAGATAGGCGAAGCGTTGTTGCCCGAATACGTGGAGCGGTTATTTGCGACGGGGCAAAGCCTGCGCGCCCGCGAGGAAATCACAAAGCGCATGGGCAGCCTGCAGACAAAGCTGGCAGTCCGGCTGGCATGGATCTGCTACCATGCCCGGGCCTATGATCTGGCCTGCGCGCTGTTCCTTGCCAACCTGCACGGACCGACCCTGTCCGACTACAAATATCTGGCGGCGCTGGAAGCGGCGGCCCGCCGGTGCAACCGCCTGCCCCAGGTCCTCGAGGCTTATCGTGGTCTTGCGCAACAAGCGCCTCAACTCCACGGCCGCATCAAGTCCCTGACCCGTCGGGAGCGCAGAGAAAGAAATGACAAATGAAAAATGACAAATCGCAGTTCGTTGTCCGGACTTCTGAGTTCTATTTGTCATTGGTCATTTGTCATTGGTCATTTGTCATTTGACGGAAAATGCTCGCCAAGCTGCAAAGGATTTCCGGGTTAGTAGACACGGCGGAGGGGGCAGAGGAAGTCCGCTCCTCCGCCCCCATGCCCTGTCTTTACGTCATCGGAGTTCAGTCACAGGGAGAGCCGTGAGATCGCCCTGCTTCTCTCCGAGCTGAAGCGCCGTTCCCACTATGCCACCCCCTTGGGCAGCCACGGTGAGCGTTCCGCGAAATGCCCGCAGATCGACCTGCGGAAACAGCTCCTCCACATATCGAGCGAGATGGCCGTTTGAAGGCAGATCGAGCGTGACATTCCCTCCGGGAACCGGTTCGCCGCTTTCATTTCTGAGCGTCAGAGCCAGCTTCACGGCCGTTCCGGCCGACGCTATCGCGACGCCGGTGCTTGTTTTCAAATCAGCGCTGCGCGCAACAGGAATGATAAAGGCCGCCATCGGGACACTCCCGCTCACCGTCGCCATTCCGAGATCGGGACGGGCAAACGTCAATACTCCTCCCACGGCACTGCTGGCGCGGAGTATCGCCGTTCCAGCAACCATTGCTCCCTCTCCGTCTGTGCTCAACACCGCACTGCCCCGCGGCGGGATGGTGATGCCGGCGCTCGCTGGCGTAAGCCAACGATCCGCCGGGACGACCAGGGGATTTCCTCCGTCGTCCAAAAAGGCCAGCGTGCCGGTGCTGGCCTCGCCTAAAGGGTTGGCGAAATAGAGGGAAGAGCTCCAACCTCCGCCATTTGCAAATTGCGCAAAGTACAGGTCGGTTGCGGTGGGCGCCGGGTCTACCGCCACGACGGGCAAGGTCGTGAACTGTCCCAGGTAGGATCCAAGCCGGAGCGCAGCGACGCTCACGAGGCCATCCGTAGAAGCGGCCGTGACGATGACGGATCCCTGGAATTTGGCGGTGTCGGCGCCAGGAAACAGTTCGTGGACGAACTTCGCGACGTGTCCGTTTGCAGGAATGCTCAGAGAGCCGGACCCCCCGCTCACTTCACGCCCATCCAATCCGCGCAAGGAAAGCGCCAGTTCCACAGGGGCAGCTTGCGGGTTGCTGAGAGCGATGCCGCTGTCCAGTCCCTCGCCGGAGTCTCGACTGACAAACGCCATAACCGCCCGACGCGGCGCACCTTCAGGGACACCCGCCGTCCCAAAACTGGGATGAAAGTATTTGATAACCCCTGAAATCGGGATGCCGGCGCTGGCTTGCGCGGAACCTGCAACCAGGTCTCCCGAGCCGTTTGTAGTGAAGGTGGAACTGCCAAGCGGTCGGATGGTGAAGGGAATCCGGCTGGCAGGGGTCTGCCCGTTCACAGAGATGGAAACCGGCTGACCCTGGCTGTCAAAGAAGCTGAGCCAGCCGCTGGCTGTATCCGTGCGTGACGGGTTAGTCAAGACGACGGACGAGACCCACCGGGCCCCGTTGGCGAATTGCGGGAAGTTGGCTGTATACATCGCTCCCTGCGTCACAGTCAAGCTCTGTCCCGCAACGGTCAGGGTTCCGGTCCTGGGAGCGCGAGCCGTGCTGGCGGCGACCGAATACTTCACTGTCCCGTTACCGCTGCCGCTCGCGCCCGACGCGATGGTGATCCAGCTATCATTGCTCGTGGCTGTCCAGTTGCAGCCTGCCGGCGCTGTTACGTCCACGCTGCCGGCGCCGCCACTGCTATCGAAGGACTCAGTGGTCCCTGAAATAGAAAAGGCGCAAGAGGGAGGAGGAGCTGCGAGCGTCGTGAAAGTGCCGTCACCCGACAGCGCGCGATTTCCGGCAGCGTCTTTGGATTCGACCCGGAAGTGGTACAGAGTGCCAGACGCGAGGCCGGATAGAGTTTGAGAGTGAGAGGTAACGAGCGCGGTATCAAGAGCCGAAGAATCCCCGTAGGACGCGCTATTGCCGTACGCAACCAAGCTGTCAGACGCCTCGTTGGTGGTCCATGTAATGGAGGCCCTCGAGGCGGTGATGCCAGTGGCGGCAACGCCGGAGATAGTGGGGGGCGTGGTATCAGCGGGAGGCTGTTGCTCGAGCGTCGTGAAAGTGACGTCACCCGAGACCGCGCGATTTCCGGCAGCGTCTTTGGATTCGACGCGGAAGTGGTACAGAGTGCCGGCCGCGAGGCCGGATAGAGTTTGGGAGTGAGAGGTAACGAGCACGGTATCAAGCGCCGAAGACTTCCCGTAGGAAGCGCTAGCGCCATATGCAACCAGGCTGTCAGACGCCTCGCTGGTGGTCCATGTAATGGTGGCGCTCGAGGCGGTGATGCCGGTGGCGGCAACGCCGGAGATGGTGGGAGGCGTGGTATCAGGAGAAGTCGTGGAGCCTCCGCTCAGACCGGTAATGAGATAAACGTCCGAGTACTCGGACGGGTAACCGAGAATCTCCTGGAGCCCGTAATCGCTGCTGTAGATGAGCCGGCTTCCATCCCGGCTGACGGAAACACGAGGAGTCCAATTATAGCTGTTGAATGGCCGGCTCCTGTGATGCGCCAATCTCACCACTTGGCCGCCGTCGAGCTTCACTTTGACGATCTCGTTTGTATAAGGTTTCCACGCGGCCGACTGGAAGTCGGGATCGCTCGGAGCGTAGGTTTCGACG
>WNGD01006838.1_pt1 | contig 10836 bp, 8 predicted proteins | sample 5400671 | NCBI WGS metagenome assembly WNGD01 (sample SAMN13153369, study PRJNA577476) | soil metagenome | isolation source: 40 cm soil or saprolite under grassland replicate 2 | place: USA:California | collected 2016-06-15
TGAGTGCGGTTCAGCCGAGCGACGAGCTTCCCGGCAAGTCAGCCCTGGACGAGCCACGTGGTGGCCCGACCGTCCTTCGCATCATGCTCGGAAATCAGCTCCGCCGCCTGCGCGAGGAGAGCGGCGTCACGCCCGACGAGGCGGCGTACGAGATCCGCGCCTCCCGGTCGAAGATCAGCCGCATCGAGCACGGGCGGGTCGGCTTCAAGGAGCGGGACGTCGCGGACCTGCTCACCCTCTACGGCGTGACCGACGAACCGGCTCGCGCCAGCATGCTTGCCCTGGCCCGCCAGGCCAACAGTCCCGGCTGGTGGGCCAAGTACGGCGACATCCTCCCGGACTGGTTCGAGCCGTATCTGGGGCTGGAGACGGCCGCTTCGCTCATCCGAAGCTTTGAGCTCCAGTTCGTGCATGGCCTGTTCCAGACCGAGGACTACGCTCACGCCGTGACCGCGCTCGGGTACGGCTCCGCTTCCAACGACGAGACCGAGCGCCGGGTCAGCCTCCGCATGCGGCGCCAGGAAGTGCTCAACGGCGCCGATCCGCCCCGGATGTGGTTCGTCATCGACGAGGCGGCACTGCGGCGGCCGATCGGGGGACGCCAGGTGATGCGCGCACAGTTGAAGCACCTGCTGGAGGTGGCCGCCCTCCCCCACGTCACCATCCAGGTCGTGCCGTTCCGCCGCGGGGGTCACGCGGCCGCGGGAGGATCCTTCACCATTCTGCGCTTCGCCGCGCCCGACCTCCCTGACGTCGTCTACCTTGAGCACCTGACCAGTGCCCTCTACCTGGATGACCGCAGGGACGTGGACCACTACATGGAGGTCATGAACCTCCTCAGCGCGGAGGCTCACCCCCCCGCCGCCACCACGCGCTTCCTCAAAGAGATCATCCAGGAGATCTAGACCGCCAGCGGCCCAGGCGCCCAGGGAGAAAGGCGCATCAGTGCCCAGCAAAGACACTCCAGCGGCAGAGCAAACGGGGGACGGTACCGCATCCTTCGGTCACGAGGCGCCGCTGTCCATCGACACCAGCGTCGCGCATGTTGCCCCCGTTTATGATTACTGGCTTGGCGGCAAGGACAATTTCGCCGCCGACCAGGTGGCCGGTGAGCAGGCGATCCAGGCCTATCCGGATATCGTTTACTCGGTTCGCGCCAATCGTGCCTTTCTGGCCCGCACAGTGCGCTATCTGGCTAAAGATGCGGGAATCCGCCAGTTTCTCGACGTCGGCACCGGCATCCCGACCGCGAACAACACGCACGAGGTTGCGCAGTCGGTAGCGCCCGGCTGCAGCGTGGTGTACGTGGACAACGATCCGGTGGTCTTGGCGCATGCCCGGGCGCTCCTGGTCAGCGGCGAGCACGGGCACACCAGTTACATCGATGCCGACCTGCGGGACGCCGGGCGGATCCTGACCGAGGCTGCCCTGACGCTCGACTTCTCCCAGCCGATAGCGATCATGCTGATGGCCATCCTGCAGCACATCGACGATGCTGAGGACCCGTACGCGATCGTGAGCACCCTTCTCGGGGCGGTACCGTCCGGCAGCTACCTGGTCATCTCGCACCCGGCCGCGGACATCGAGACCGAGGCCATGGCCCAGATGGCCGAGCACCTGAACAAGCTCATGGCGGAGAAGGTCACGTTCCGCACGCGGGCAAAGGTGGCACGCTTCTTCGATGGTCTGGAACTGGTGGAACCGGGGATGGTGCGCGTCCAGGAGTGGCGGCTGAACACCGAGAGGGAGGCCAAGGGCCCGGCGGCCCTCTGGGGAGGGATGGGGCGCAAGGGCTGAGCGGCTCGCCCGCGGATCGCCGGAAAGGGCAGGAGTGACGACCGGTAGCACAACAGGGCCAGATGGAGCCAGCGGCGGGACCCGGTCCGGCCGCGCCAAGATACCGCCCTTTGACACCGATGTCGCGCACATCGCGCGGGTGTACGACTACTGGCTGGGCGGCAAGGACAACTACGCGGCCGACCGCGTGGCGGGTGAGGCGGCGCTCCAGGCCTACCCGGACCTGGTCTCCTCGGTGCGGGCGAACCGCGCCTACCTCGCCCGGGTTGTGCGCTACCTCGCTGGCGAGGCGGGGATCCGCCAGTTCCTCGACATCGGCACGGGCATCCCGACCGCGAACAACACGCACGAGGTCGCCCAGGAGGTGGCGCCGCAAAGCCGGATCGTTTATGTCGACAACGACCCGATCGTCCTCGCGCACGCCCGCGCCCTGCTGACCAGCAACAAGGCGGGCGCCACTGACTACGTTGACGCCGACCTCCGCGACGTCGACGCGATCGTGCAGCAGGCGATGGGGACGCTCGACTTCTCCGCCCCGGTGGCGGTCATGCTCATCGCGGTGCTGCACCTGATCGGCGACGACGAGGACCCGCACGGGATCGTGGCCAAGCTTATGAGCGCGGTCCCGCCGGGGAGCTACCTGGCACTGTCACACGTGGCGTCGGATATCGAACCGGAGAAGATGGCCGCGATGAGAGAACGCCTCAACCGGCTCGTCGCCCAGAAGGGCACCTACCGCACATGCGGCGAAGTCACGCGCTTCTTCGACGGCCTCGAGCTGGTCGAGCCGGGAATGGTGCGCATCCAGCAATGGCGGCCCGACTCCGAGATCCAGGCCAGGAGCGCCACCGCCATGTGGGGCGGGGTGGGGGGGAAGCGCTAGCTCAGCGGGCCGGGAGCGCGTCGCCTTCCGCGCCAGCCCGGTGGCGGGGAACCCAGGTGAATCCCAGTTCCCTGGCCGCGAAGCGCATGCTCAGCTCGAACGCCCGCCTGGTATCCACCGTGGGGTCCACCAGGGCGATCTGGACAGCGAACCCGTCCAGCAGCGCCGACAGCGTCACCGCGAAGTCGGCCGGATCGACCGGGCCGAACTCGCCGGCCTCCTGCCCCTCCAGTACCAGCGAGGAGATCGTCTCCCGCCAGCGCTCGTCGAACTTCTGCCGGACACCGCCCACCTCGGGATGCCGTCCCGCCTGCGCCCACAGGTCCAGCCACAGCAGCCACGAGGTGCGCAGATCGGCGTCCGCCTCGGGCAGGCAGGACATCGCGACCAGTTCCTCCAGCCGCCCGGCCGCGGTGCCGATCGCCGCCATGCGGCTGGTTCCGGTTGCGTACCAGTCGTCCTCGGCGAACCGGATCGTCTCGGTCAGGAGCTGGTTCTTGGTCTTGAAGTAGTAGATGACCAGGGCGGGACTGGTGCCGGCCCGCTCGGCCACATCCGCGATCCGGGTCTCCGGATATCCGCGCTCGTCAATGACCTCCAGCGCCGCCCGGAGCATCTGCTCCCGGCGCTGGTCGGCCGTGCCTGAGCCATCAGCCCGCTGCCTCATGGAAACATCCTCGCCGACAAGAACGCTGTGGGCAGTTACCTCGTAGGATCTGTCGCACACCCTTGTCGCAACGCTACCAGGTTTCTAGACTGAACATTCAGTCAAATTATGGCACATAGCCCTGGAGGTCGGGCTCATGGCTTCAGCGTTCGACGCCATCGTCATCGGCGGGGGTCACAACGGGCTGGTGGCGGCCGCTTACCTCGGCCGCTCGGGTGCGCGCACGCTGGTGCTCGAGGCCCGGGACACCACCGGCGGGGCCGCCACCACCGAGGCGCCCTGGCCCGACGCGCCGGAGTTCCGGGTGACGCGGCTGTCGTACGTCATGGGCGTGATGCCGCCGAGCATCATCAGCGATCTTGACCTGCCCAGGCACGGCTACAAGGTCTTCCCCATGGGCCCGTACTACCAGGCCTTCCCGGAAGGCGGCTCGATCAAGCTCTACGCCGACGACGCCCGGCGCAACTACGACGAGGTGGCCAAGTGGTCGCGCAAGGACGCCGACGCCATGCCCCGCTGGGACGCGTGGCTGGAGGGGCTCGCCGATGTGCTCGGCCCGCTGCTGCTGACCGTGCCGCCGAAGCTCGGCTCCCGCAGGCCCGGTGATCTCAGGGAAACCCTCCGCCTGGCCTGGCGCCAACGCGGCCTGTCGGTGCGGACGGTCGCCGACGTGACCCGGCTGATGACCATGAGCATCGCCGACCTGCTCGACGACTGGTTCGGGTCACCGCAGGTCAAAGGCGCGCTCGCGGTCAACGGGGTGATCGGCACCTGGGCCGGGCCCTACGAGCCGGGCACCGCCTATGTGATGGCTCACCACTCCATCGGCGACATCGGTGACGGTCATCTCGGCAACTGGGGCTTCCAGGAGGGCGGGATGGGCGCGGTCGCTGATGCGATCGGCAGCGCCGCCCGAGAGCAGGGCGCGACCGTCCGCACCGGGGCCCGGGTGGCCCGCGTGCTGCTGGAAGGGGGCCACGCGGCCGGCGTGGTGCTGGACAACGGCGAGGAGATCCGGGCCGACGTGGTCGTCACGTCGCTGCACCCGCAGACCGCGTTCCTCGCCCACGTCGGCCGCGAGAACCTGCCCGACGATTTCGTGAGCGATATCGAGCACTGGAAGTCGCGCAGCGGGGTAGTCAAGATCAATCTGGCCCTGGCCGAGCTGCCGGACTTCACCGCCGACCCCGGCACGAACCTGGGCGAGCATCACACCGGGTCGGTGGAGATGGCACCCAGCATGGAGTACATCGAGCGGGCCTTCCAGGACGCCCGGGAGGGACGGCCCGCCGCTCGGCCGTTCAGCGACGGGGTCATCCCCACCTCATTCGACAAGACCCTGTCCCCGGAGGGCACCCACATCATGTCGCTGTTCACGCAGTGGGTCCCCGCCGACTGGCACGCCCAGCCGCACACCGAGGAGCTCCGGGCCTACGCCGACCGCATGATCGACTGCTACAACGAGGTGGCCCCGAACTTCAAGAGCTCGATCCTGCACACCGACATCGTCGGGCCCTACGACATGGAGCACGACTACGGCCTGATCGGCGGCAACATCTTCCACGGCGAACTGTCGCTGGAACAGCTCTTCCACATGCGCCCGGCCCCGGGCTACGCGGACTACCGCACCCCCGTGCCCGGCCTGTACTACGCCAGTTCGGCCACCCACGCGGGCGGCGGCGTGTGTGGCATCCCCGGGATGCAGGCGGCCAAGGCGGCCATCGCCGACAAGAAAGCCGCCCGCCGCCGGCGCGCCCGGCGGCCATGACCGGAGAACCCCCAGCAGCAGCCAAACGGATGGCTCCCCCCGCTCCCGGTATCCCAGATCCGGCCTCTGCCCACCAGGACCACGGCCCTGCCGGGGCCTACCCCGTCCCCGCCGCCCGTTCTCCGCTCCTGCCGGGGCACGACCACGACCCTGGCACCTACCGCCCCGCGCTGCTCGCGATGCTGGAGGCGCGCAGCGTCGCGGTGGTCGGTGCCAGCTCACGCCCGGGCAGCCTCGGTGAGCGGATGGTGGCCGAGGTCAGCCGGAGCCCCGCCGCGCCGCGGATCTACCTGGTGAATCCCCGCTACCAGCGGATAGCCGGTCAGCCCTGCCATCCGTCCCTCGCCGACCTGCCGGAAACCGCCGACCTCGTCCTGCTCGGCGTTCCCGACTCGGTACTGGCGGAGCAGCTCAGCCTGGCGGCGAGCAGGGGCGACCGGTCAGCGGTGATCTTCGGCGGCGCCTACGAGGTCCCGGAGATCGCACCGGGGACGGCGGGGCTGCGGGCGCGGCTCGCCGACATCGCACACACGGCGGGGATGGCCGTCTGCGGAGCCGGCTGCATGGGATTCGTCAACGTCGCCTACGGGCTGCGCGCCGTCGGCTATGTCGAGCCAGACCCGCTGCCCGCCGGGCCCATCGCCTTGATCACCCACTCCGGCTCGGTATTCTCCGCCCTGCTCCGCACCCGGCGGGAGCTCGGCTTCACCCTGGCCGTCTCATCCGGCCAGGAACTCGTCACCCCGGCCGCCGCGTACGCGCGCTACGCGCTGAGCCTGCCGCAGACCCGGGTGCTCGGGCTGGTCCTGGAAGCCATCCGCGACCCCGGACTGCTGCAGCAGGTTCTCGCGGCAGCCAACGTTGCGGACATTCCGGTCGTGCTGCTGACCTCCGGTTCCTCGGCCGCCGGGCGGGCCATGGTGGCCGCCCATTCCGGTGCGCTGGCCGGCCAGGATGGCGGCTGGGAGGCGCTCGCCGACGCCCATGGCGTCCACCGGGTCGGCGATTTCGCGGAGATGGCGGACACGCTCGAGCTGTTCGCCATCGGACGCCGGGCCGCCAGGCCCGCGCGGCCGTCCGAGCCCGCCATGCCCGGGAGCGCCAACGGGATCGCCACAGTCCACGACTCCGGCCTTGAGCGCGCCCACACCGCCGACCTCGCCGAGGAGCTGGCGGTGCCGTTCGCCGCGATCAGCGATGCCACCAGGAAGCGGCTCGCGGAGGTCCTCGATCCTGGCCTGGAGCCGGCCAACCCGCTCGACATGTGGGGAGGCAGTCGCAACGCCGAGCAGCAGGTGACCGAGTCGCTCGTCGCGCTGGCCGACGACCCGGCGGTGACGGCGGTGGCGCTCGCCGTGGACCTGCTCACCGAGTTCGACGGCGACCGCAGCTACTCGCTCGCGGTGAGCGCGGCCGCGCAGCGCACGGCCAAGCCGCTCGTCGTCCTCGCCAACGTCGCCGCCTCCGTCGACCCGGTGGAGGCGGTGTGGCTGCGCGCGGCGGGGATCCCGGTGCTCGAGGGCGCGCGCAGCGGGTTGCTCGCCCTGCGCCACCTGCTCGAGCACGCGGGCCGCCCGGCGCGCGCGGAACCGCCACGCCTCGACGCCGGCCGACGGGACAATTGGGCGCGGGTGCTGGAACGGGGCGAACCGGATGGCGCCCTGCTGTTCGGCCTGCTCCGTGACTACGGGATCAGGGTGGCGAGGGCCTGCCCGGCCGATACCGTCGACGGCGCGCTCGCGGCGGCAGCCCGGATCGGGTACCCGGTGGTGCTCAAGACCGGCGAGCCGGGCATCGCTCACAAGTCCGACGCGGGCGGGGTCGTGCTCGGCGTCCGCGATCCGGCCCGGCTGACCGCCGCCTACGCCGACGTGGCCGGCCGGCTCGGGCCGCGGGTGCTCGTCTGCGAGACCGTCGGCCCGGGCACCGAACTCGCCCTCGGCATCACCCGCGACCCCGACCTCGGGCCGCTGGTGGTGATCGGGGCGGGCGGCCTGCTGGTCGAGTTCCTGGCCGACCGGGCCGTGGCGCTGCCGCCGGTCGACCCGGCGCGGGCGTTGCGCATGCTCGGCAGGCTGCGCGTGGCCGGGCTGCTGGCCGGGGTGCGCGGGCAGCAGGCCGCGGATACCGGCGCCGTCGCCGACGCGGTCGTCGCGGTGTCCGCGATCGCCTGCGAGCTCGGCGGCCACCTGGAAGCGCTCGACATCAACCCGCTGATCTGCGGCCCGGCCGGTGCGGTCGCGGTAGACGCGCTTGCGGTACGGCGCAGCGGCTGAGTCCCGCCACTCACGGGTGGACGGCAGCCAGCAGCGCGGCGTAGGAGCGGACGAGAGTGGCGCGTATGGGCGCGAGCAGCGGGCTGTCCATCTGCCTGCCCTCCGTCACCCACTGGTCCACCATGTCCATCGCCCGCGCCCGGTGCTCGGCGGCGGGCCGCAGCGCCGCCTCGTCGATCCCGAAGCTGAAGGCATACGACCGTGACAGGGCGTCCACCAGCGGCCCGGCGTCTCCGTTCTCCCCGCGCTGGTGCTGACGGTGCACGCCCCACCACTCGACCTCGAGTTCGGCCGCGCGGGCCGGGTCGGCCGGAGCCCCGTGCGCCAGGCGCAGCAGGGCGTAGAAGCGGCGCATGCACCGGCGGGCACCCGCCGCGTCGCTCTGGAGCTCGGGCGGCGCCCACAGCTGGTTGGCCCGCAGGACCAGCCACGCCCCGTGCACCGTCCTGACCCAGTCCATCCCGAACGCGCTGCGGACGACCAGAATGGACAGCACCAGGAAGCTGGCCCACCTGCGGCGGTAGTAAGCCACCCACACGGCGGCCTCCAGGCTGCCCACCCGGAGCGGGTTGAAGGCCCGCGGCCCGCTGCGTGGTTTCACCCCAGACCGCGCACCGTCGCTCACCGCGCCCCCAAGACGCCAGTCCGGACCAGAGGTTCCCGGGAGAACGCGACTTTATCCCGGGGAGGTACAAGGATAACGCGGCCTTTAACCGGGCGTTTCAGAACAAGACGTACAGCTTGCGGATCGTCTCGTGGATCTGCCAGTTGCCCTGCCAGCCACGGGGGAAGACAGCGGTGTCGCCGGGGCCGATGTCCTGCGGCTGGCCGCCGTCCGGGGTGACCGTCATCCGCCCGGACAGGATGTAGACCGCCTCATTGGTCTCCAGGGTCCAGTGAGAGGGCCCCGGCGTGCATTCCCAAACCCCGACCTCCTGGTCGCCGTCGGCCCACAGCGTCGTGCCCGAGGTCTGCATCGGCTCGCCGGTGGCCTCGTCCAGCGGCCCCCAGTCCTCCAGATCGGCAGCGATCGCCCCGGCCAGGAACGGGGTGGCCGCGGTCGTGTCGGTCATGGCTGGTGCACCGTCCTCTCAGGAGATGGTCAGCTTGCCAGGTGCCTGCTCCGGTGCCGCCTCCGGGAACGGCAGCGCGATCGGGTCCGTGGCCAGCCGGCTGCGGCCGGCGTCGTCGAACCGGTCCAGGCCGAGGGTGGCCGGGTCCACGACCTCGGAAGTGCCGGTGAGCGCCAGGTCGGCGGCCACCCGGGCCACCGCCGGCCCCCACATCATGCCCGCGCCACCGGCGCAGGCGACCGTGACTCCGGCCAGCGTGCCGTGCGGGCCGAGCGCCGGGCCGATGATCGGCAGGTGATCGGGCGTGTAGTCGATGGTCGCCGCCCAGGTCTTGCGCAGCCCGAGCCCGGCGGTGACCGGTACCAGCGTGGCGAGCCGCTCCCGCATGCGGGCCAGGTAGGCCTCATCGACCGAGCCGGCCTCACCCGGCTGCTCGTCCGGATTGCTCATCCCGAACAGCAGCCCGCCCTCCTCGGGGCGCCAGTACAGGCCGGCCGCCAGGTCGAAGACCATGGGTACCCGGGCGGGCCGCAGGTCCGGATGTGGCTCGGTGACGGCGACCTGGTGCCGCACGCCGCCCGCGGGGATCCTGATCCCGGCCAGCGCGCCCACCTCGGCCAGTTTCGGCCCGCCGGTGAGCACGACGAGGGGGGCGGTGACCGGCCCCGCGCTGGTCTCCACCCCGGCGGCGCGGTCGCCCGCCATCACCAGGCCGGTAAACCGCACGTGCTCGCACACCCGCACGCCGCTGATGGCGAGGGCGACCGTGTACGCGGTGACGTTGCGCGGCGGAGTGATGTAGCCGTCGTCGGCGCAGAAGGTGCCGCCCAGGGTGCGGCCCGGCGCGAGGGTGGGATTGACCGCGTCGACCTCCGCGGGGTCGAGCCAGCGCACCGGCACCCCGAGCGAGGACTGCATGACCATCCGGTCCCTGGCCGCGGCCACCTCGGCGTCGGTGAAGCAGGGAAGCAGGTAGCCCTGGCTGACGAAGCCCGAGTCGGTGCCAAGCTCGTCCCGCTGGCCCAGGTAGAAGCGGCGGGACCACTGGCCGAGGCGCACCGCGACGGGCGTGCCGCCCTGCATCCGGACGATACCGGCGGCCCGGCTGCTCGCGCCCTGGCCGAGCATGCCCTTCTCCAGCAGCACCACCCGGTCCAGGCCCGCTCGCCGCAGGAAGTAGGCGCACCACGCGCCGATGGTTCCGCCGCCGACGACCACCGCGTCGGCGCTGTCCGGGAGGCCTGGCGTGGGCATTGGCACGAGCCCGATGCTGGCATAAACTGAACGGTCAGTCAAGGCTGGTCATCCAGAGGACGAAGGGGTGCGATGTACGGGCTGACAGGCGAAGACCTTGCGATCCAGGCACGCGCCGCCACGTTCGCGGACGAGGTGATCCCGCACGAGGAGGCGGCCGAGCTCGCGGGCGGCGAACTGCCCGCCGACCTGGCCGCCGCCCACGCCGCCCGGGCCCGGGAGCTGGGACTCTGCGCCACGAACATGCCCAGGGAGCTCGGCGGCGGCGGGTGCACCACCCTGCAGCAGGTGCTGGTCCAGGAACAGGTGGGGCGGGTGACCAACGCACTCGCCTGGGCTGCCTCGACTCCCCCGTCCTGGCTGCCGGCGGTGGCCACGGCCGACCAGATCAGCCGTTACGTCCGGCCCACCATCCGCGGCGAGCGTGAGGAGTGCTACGCGATCACCGAGGAGGACGCCGGATCCGACGTGGCGGCCATCGAGGCGACCGCCCGCCGGGACGGCGACGGCTACCTGCTCAACGGCGTCAAGTGGCATGTGACCTCGTTCAACACCGCCGACTACGCCTTCTTCCAGGCCAAGCTGGACGGCGCGCCCCACGACGGCGAGCACGCCATGTTCTTCGTGGACCTGCCGAGTCCCGGCGTGAACGTGGTCCGTACCCCGGCGTACTCGCACACAATCAGCCACCACCACCCGATCGTCGCCTTCAGCGACGTCCGGGTGCCGGCCGCCAACCTGGTCGGCGCCGAGGGCGACGGGATGACCTTCGCCTACGAGTGGTTCCGGTTCGAGCGGCTGATGGTCGCCGCCCGCTGCCTCGGCGCCGCGGACCGGCTCACCGCCGAGATGACGGCGTTCGCCGCCACCCGGCAGGTCGGCGGCCACCCCATCAGCGATTTCGGCCTGGTCGCCGGGATGCTCGCGGACAGCCTCACGGAGCTGTTCGCCGCCAGGTCGCTGGCGTACGAGACCGCCCGCGGCATCGACCGGGGCGCCGACGTCAAGGTGGCCCACGCCCAGTGCTCGATGGCCAAGCTCTACTGTTCGGAGATGGCCGGGCGGGTCGCCGACCGTGCGGTACAGGTCTTCGGCGGGCGCGGCTACATGCGCGAGAA
>WNGD01006839.1_pt1 | contig 10835 bp, 6 predicted proteins | sample 5400671 | NCBI WGS metagenome assembly WNGD01 (sample SAMN13153369, study PRJNA577476) | soil metagenome | isolation source: 40 cm soil or saprolite under grassland replicate 2 | place: USA:California | collected 2016-06-15
CCGCCGACTCGAAGCCCAGGTTGGGGTTGCCCCGGCGGAAGCGTCCGGTGCGCAACGTGTCGTCGAACGCCGCGTCCACCAGATACTGGAAGTCGGGCGGCTGGCTGAAGTGGCCGATGCTGGCCACGAACGTCGCGTTCTTCAACACCGTCGACACCGCGACGCGCGGGCTGAGGCTGCGCTGCACGCCCGCCTTCTGCGTGGTCGACCCCGCCGGCGGGCGCGGGTTGAACTGGTCGTAGCGCAGGCCGAACGTGAACGCGATGTCCTCGACGCGGATCTGGGTCTCAGCGTACACGGCGCCGCTGTGCGGCCGGAAGTCCGACGTCGTCGGCGGCGGGACGCTGTCCGTGCCGGTGAAGCCGACGGGAAGGAATCCCTTGACCCGCTGGAACGTCTCGACGTGCTGGGCCGCGAACTCCCCGCCCAGGTAGAAGTCCGCGTTGCGGCCGCCGCCCAGGGTGACGTCGAGCTGGGTGCGCAGCTCTCGGAAGCGATTCCAGGCGACCTCGCCGCGCGACCCGCCGCCGAGGAAGAACGCAGGCACGCCCCACGGCGTGCGATCGCTCAGGTCGGGCGGCGTGAACCCGGGGATGGCGCTCATCGCGCCCGCGGTGTCCCGGGCACGGGCCAGATCCTCACCCAGGACATGGAACGTGGACGAGGGAAATGGTCCAAACGCGGCGCCCGGGGCCTGGGCGAGCGTGCCGCGCACGAACTCGCGGTTGAACCAGCCGACGCGCAGGTCCACCGTCATCGGGTTCACCGAGTTGTTCCCGAACGCCCGCTGCAGGTGCCCGCTCAGCAGGTCCCCCCGCACGTGCTGCGCGGGGGCAAATACGCCGTCGTACTTGTACGCCGGATCGAACAGCAGCCGCTGATCCGTGGACCGCAGGCCGAAGAGCCGGATCGTGTGCCGGCCGAGGGGCGCGGTGATCTTCGCCGCCACGTTCAGCCGCTGGCCGCTGTTGTGCGGCAGCAGCCACGGGGACGCCGTGCGCGGGTCGTTCGGGTCGGTGGGCCGGGGCGCGTTCACCGGGTCGGCGTCGAGCCGGCTGTCCGCGTCCACCGCCGCGAGCACGCCGATGCCGCGCCACACGGGACCGTCGACCGTGGCGACCGCGCGGTCGATCCCGTAGTCCCAGCCGTTCCACAACGGCCGATCGCTCTCGTACGCCAACCGGCTCTGCCACCGCTCGGCGGGGTCGCGGGTGACGACGTTGATGAGGCCGGAGACCGCCTGCCCGTAGCGCGCCGAGAAGGCGTTCGTGACGAGCGACGCTTCGGTGAGGATGTCGGGCGGGATGCGGATGCCCAGGGGTCCCGTCGAGGCATCCACCTGGTTCTTGACGCCGAGCCCGTCCAGCACGAAGGCCTGCTCGCCCAGCCGGCCGCCGCGGTAGCTCTCGCCCACCGCTCCCGCCGACAGCGCCACCGCCTCCTCGAGCGTCGTCACCGGCAGGCGGCGGATCTCTTCGGCGGTGATGCGCTGCAGGTCCTGCGGCGCCAGGGGATCGAGGATCACATCCGGCTTCGCCTCGACCAGGATCGAATCGACCGCGATGGCGTGCTGATGGAGCTCGAAGTTCAGCGTGATCGTCTCCCCGGTGCGCACGAGCACGCTGTCGTGGATCAGCGGGCGGTAGCCGACGGCATTGACCTGGACCCGGTGCCAGCCGCTGCGCACCTCCCGCACGCGGTACGCGCCACCGGTGTCGGTCGCCGCGCCCTGCCGGCCGCCGTCGACGCTCACCAGGGCGGCCCGTACCGGCTCCCCGGTCAGGGCATCCCGCACGCGTCCCGCGATCGCCCCGCCGGTCTGTGCCGTGAGCGGCGCGGCGACGACGAGCAACGCGCCGGCGAGGCGCAGCGACCCGCTCACGGAAGCCGCACCGCCCAGAGGTCCGAGGTCCCCCCAGTGATCATCTCGGCCACCAGCCGATTGCCGTCGGGGGAGAGAGCGGGGTGCCGGAAGAACTCCACGTCACTCGTAAGCGGCACCGCGATGTCCGTGTCGAGGTCCACGAGGTAGAGCACCCCACCGCCGTCCCGCTGCACCGTCCCGATCACGGTGTCGGTCGTGAAGGAGACGCTGCCTCCCACCACCGCGACCAGTCGCCGGCCCGCGACCTGGACGTCCCGCGCGATCCGGGCTCCGAAGTCGTGGACGATGCTGATCGCCTCGGTCGAGAGCACGAGCCGAAAGACGCGGCCGTCGCCGTTGGTCGTGTAGTACACCGTGTCGGTTCCGACCAGCGCCACCGACGACGCCTGATCGGAGCCGGGCAGCATCGCGAACACCGGCACCGGGCCGCCCCAGTCCGCCTTCACGATCTCCAGCCCCGTCCGGAGGGTGTCCACCGGGCAGCCGTGGCACGCGGCGAAGTACACGACGCGCTCGGCGAGATAGACGATGCTGGTCGGCCCCAGCCAGCGGACTTGCGACGCCATCTCGTAGCCACGGCCGCTCGGCGCCAGGCCGGGGAGCACTTTGAGCACGGCCGCGCTGGCGGGATCGGCGAGCGTCCCCGCCACCAGCTCCGTGCGGTCCGGTGCGATGCGATTGAGCGGAGCGTAGGATGTCGACCGCACGTAGGCGATGCGGCCGCCGGGGCCGGGACCGGGTGATTGCCATGCGTCAGTCGAGTCTTCCGCGGCCGGGATCACATCGCAGATCTCGCGGCGGATCCCGCCGCCGTCCGCCGGCATCAGCGCCAGGCACCAGTCGCCGTCCGCCCGGTCGAGCCGCTGGCGGCTGTAATAAAAGCCCCCGCCCTCGGGCAGCCACGCGGGGCTGCGGTCCTGGCCGAAGTTGTACGTGAGGCGCGTTTGGGCGCCGGCAGGGGGCGGGGGCGCGCCATAGTCTGGAAGGTGGAACGGCTGCGTGTGGTCGCATCCGGCCAGGATCGCAGCGGCGAGCAGGACCGGACGGCGGCGGGAGCGCATGCGCGGGGGTATTATCCCTCCGATGGTTGGGCGTCGCAAGCTGATCATCGCGGTCACCGCGCTAGTCACCGCCGTCGCCGCCGTCGGCGTCGCGGCATGGGTCGCCGCCCCGCTCCCCGCGAGCCTGCGCGATCCCGGCCCCGTGCCCAGCGTGACCCTGGACGACCGCAACGGACAGGTGTTGCGGACGACGCGCACGGCCCAGGGCAGCCGCGGCGGCTGGATTCCGCTCGCCGAGTTGGACCCCAAGATCCCGCAGGCGTTCCTTGCGGTCGAGGATCACCGCTTCTACACGCACCGCGGGGTGGACGTTCGCGGCCTGGTGCGCGCGGTCCGCGACAACGTGCGCGCCGGCCACGCCGTTGCGGGCGGATCCACGATCACCATGCAGCTCGCCCGCCTGTTGCGGGGCACGCCGCGCACCCTCGCCGGCAAGCTCAGCCAGATGCTGTGGGCGTGGCGGCTCGACGCCCACCTCGACAAGGCCGCGATCCTCGAGCAGTACCTGAACCGTGTCCCCCTGGGCCAGGGGACCGCGGGGGTCGCCGCCGCCGCCGCGTTGTACTTCGACGCCGACGCGCGGCAGGTGAGCCTCGGCCAGGCGGCCTTGTTGGCGGCGCTCGCCCACGCCCCCTCTCGCGACAATCCCCTGGTGGCCCCTGACCGCGCCGGCGCCCGCCGCGCGAGGGCGCTCACTCGGATGGTCGCGCTCGGGTACGCCACGCGAGACGACGCGGGACGCGCCGCCGAGGAGCCCCTCCTCGCCACGACGCGCACCGGTCCGTTCTTCGCTCCGCATTTCACGACGCGGGTGCTGCAATGGGCCGAGGACTCCGCCGTGACGCCGGTCGGCGAGTGGCGTACCACGCTCGACCTGGGACTCCAAACCGAGCTCGAGGCCGAGGTCCGGCACACAGTGGATGTGCTGAAGGACCGCCTGGTGGCGCACGCGGCCGTCGTCGTGCTCGACAACCGGCGCGGCGACATCCTCGCCTGGGTCGGCTCGCCGGACTTCTTCGCCGACACCGCCGGCCAGGTGGACATGGTCGTCTCCCCGCGGCAGCCCGGCTCGGCGTTGAAGCCGTTTCTGTACGGGCTCGCCTTCGACCGCGGCGTCACCGCGGCGACCGTCCTGCCCGACCTTCCCAAGACCTATCAAACGACGCTCGGCCCCTACCGGCCCAAGAATTACGATCGCCGCTTCCACGGCCCGGTGCGGGCGCGCGAGGCGCTGGGCAGCTCGTACAACGTGCCGGCCGTCGAGCTCGCCGACCGCACTGGCGTGGTCAGCCTGCTGCGTACGCTGCACGGTGCGGGCTTCGTCACGCTCGCGCACGGGGCCGAGTACTATGGCCTGGGGCTGGCGCTCGGCAACGGGGACGTGTCGCTGCTCGAGCTCGCGAACGGATATCGTGGCATCGCCAACGGCGGGGTGTGGCGGCCCGTCAGATGGCGGTCCGACAGTCAGACCGTCCGACTGTCCGACCGGAGATTCATGTCGCATCGAGCGGCCGCCCTTGTCCTCGACATCCTCTCCGACCCCGTCGCCCGCATCCCCAGCTTCGGCGTCGAGACGCCGCTCGACTTCCCGTTCCGCGCCGCGGCCAAGACCGGCACCAGCCGGCACTTCACCGACAACTGGGCCGTGGCGACCACGGCGAACTTCACCGTCGCCGTCTGGGTCGGGAACTTCAACGGCCGGCCGATGCAGGGGGTCGGCGGCATCACCGGCGCGGGCCCGCTGCTGCATCGGGCCGTGCTGCTCACCGCGCGCCGTTACCCGCCCGGTGATCTCCCCGATCCGGCGGCGGCGGGCCTCGTGTCGGCGCGCGTGTGCCGGGTCTCGGGCCTGCTCGCAACCCCCGACTGCCCCGGCATGGACGAGTGGTTTCTGCCCGGCACGGCGCCGACGCGCGTATGCGACTGGCACCAGGGAGCGCGCGTCGCGTGGCCCGCGGAGTACGCGGAGTGGGCGACCTCAGTCGGACCGTCGGACGGTCGGACGGTCGGACCGTCAAGCGCAGTCAGTCCGACCGTCCGACCGTCCGACCGTCCGACCTTTCGCATTCTTTCGCCGCAAAACGGCGACCGCTACGCCCTGCCGGTCGGCATAGACCCACGCTACGCGACGCTGGCGTTGCGGGCCGCGGGCGGCTCCGGCCCCGTCCGCTGGTTCGTAGACGGCCGCCCGTTCGCGGGGGAGCGCTGGGCGCTCGCCCCCGGGCGCCACGCGATTCGGGCCGAAACGGCGAGCGGCGAGCGCGACGAGGTGCGGATCGACGTGCGCTGAGCGTATCTTCCCTGCCGCCGTCGCCACCCCCCCAACCGAGGTCCGCATCGGATGACCGCCTTCTCTTTGCTGCTCCTCGCGGCGCTCCAGCAGCCCGCGCCGGCCGGTCCCGCGCGCCTGCCGGTCGGCACCGCCGATACCTCGCCGTTCCGTCGGCTCGCGTGGCCCACGCCGACGCTGCTGCGCGAAGGCTCGGGCGCGCCCGGACCGCGCTACTGGCAGCAGCGCGCCGACTACGTGATCCGCGCGGCGCTCGACACGGCAGCGCACACCATCACCGGCCGCGAGACGATCCGCTACGCCAACAACTCGCCCGACACGCTCCGCTATCTGTGGCTGCAGCTGGACCAGAACATCTACCGTACCGACAGCCGCGGCGCCGCGATCAACCCCACCGACGCGCGCTTCGCGGGCGCCGGGTTCGTCGGCGGCTACACGATCGAATCGTTCGGCGAAATGCTCGCGGGGCCGCGCACCGCGCAGGGTCCCACGACCCGCGTCGCGCCGCTGCACACGACGGTGAACGGCACGATGCTGCGCGCCGAGCTGGACCGGCCGCTCGCGCCGGGGCGGACCATCACGCTCGACGTCGCCTACCACTTCCAGGTCCCCGAGCACGGGTCCGACCGCATGGGCCGCAAGCAGTACCCGGGCGGCTGGCTATACGAGGTCGCTCAGTGGTACCCGCGGATGGCGGTGTACGACGACGTGCGCGGCTGGAACACCGAGCAATACCTGGGGCAAGGCGAGTTCTATCTCGAGTACGGCGATTTCGACGTCGCGATCACCGTGCCGCGCCGCTACGTCGTCGCCGCCACCGGCACGCTGCTCAATCCGGCCGAAGTGCTCACCGCCGCCCAGCGCGAACGCCTGGCGCGCGCCATCCGCTCCGACAGCGGCGTGGCGATCATCGCCCGCGGCGAGGCCGGCACGCCCGCCGCGCGCCCCGCCGGTGCCGCGCCCACGCTCACCTGGCGCTTCGCGGCGAAGAACGTGCGGGATGTCGCCTGGGCGGCCGCGCCGAACTTCATCTGGGACGCGAGCGGCTGGAACGGCATCCTGATGCAGGCCTACTACGCGCCCGAGGCCAATCCCGATTGGAGCCACGCCATCGGGATGGTCCGCCACTCGATCAAGCACTACTCGGAGAAGTGGTTCCCCTATCCGTACCCGACCGCGATCAACATCGCGGGTCCCGTGGGAGGCATGGAGTATCCGATGATCGTGTTTTGCGGCGACCGGGCGAGCGGCCGCGGCCTGTTCGGCGTCACCACGCACGAGCTCGGCCACGAGTGGTTCCCGATGACGCTGGGCTCGAACGAGCGCCTGTACGCGTGGATGGACGAGGGGTTCAACACTTTCATTAACATCTATTCGACGCGCGCGTTCTATCACGACACGACGTCGGGCCGGGCGACCATCGACCAGTGGAGCCAGTTCGCCGGCAGCGGGCAGGACGTCCCGCCGATGCTCGCCGCCGACCGGATCTCGGGAGACTTCCTCGGCGCCGCCGCGTACAGTAAGCCGGCGGTCGGCCTCTTCGTCTTACGCCAGCACATTCTCGACGACTCGACCCGGTTCGACGCCGCGTTCCGCGAGTACGTGCGCCGCTGGGCGTTCAAGCATCCCACCCCGGCGGACTTCTTCCGCTCGATGGAAGACGGGCTCGGCGAGGACCTGTCGTGGTTCTGGCGGGGCTGGTTCTATCGCAACGACGTCGTGGACCAAGCGCTGGACTCAGTCGTCGTCAGGCCGGACTCGACCGGCCAGAAGATGGCCCGGGTGTACCTGTCGAGCCCCGGCGCGCTGCCGATGCCGCTTGAGCTGCGGCTCACCTATGCGAACGGGGCCAGCGAGGAGGTGCGGCTGCCGGTCGAGGTTTGGTACCTCGGCAACGCGTATGTGTACGAACGGCCAGTGAACGCGGATGTTGTGAAAGTCGAGGTCGACCCGGCCCACGATTTCCCCGACGTGAGACGGGCTAACAATCAGTGGCCAAGATGATGCAAGTGGCCAGGGGACACCCCCTGGCCACTTACGTCTTGCGACCACTCCAGACTTGGCGTCTGGGAACTTATCTAGACACTAGTGCTCTCGGAACTGTAGTAACTGTTCTTTCCCTTCATCCGCAGCAATAGATGCAAGAGAAGCTCTAACACTACGAGGAACACTCCTCCCCACATAAGCCCGGGCAAGTCCCCAAGATCCCGCCGGTACTGTAACCATAGCCAGCGCCCGATCACGTAGCACCACAGCCCCCCGGCGAACCAGCCCGCCAGTCGCACCAGCTTCCCCCCGCCGGTGTCGATCCCCGGCAGCATCAGCAGCAGCACTTCGATGTAGTAGCCGACCAGGGTGAAGCACAGCGCCAGCGAGAACACGTCGAAATAGTCCCACAGGGCGCCGTCGCTCCGGGGCAGCGCGGCGAAGAGCACGAGGCCGATCACAGCCGCGAGCAGCGCGTTGCGGCCCAGGATCAACAAGAAAGGTTCGCGGTTCATGGGTTCGCCCCCACCGGGCGTGCCGGCTTTAAGTATTGGTCCAGCCAGTCCAGGACGACGCCCCACCACAGGCGCCGGTTCCGCGGCCGCAGTACCCAGTGTCCTTCGTCCGGAAAGTACAGGAATTTGGCCGGCACGCCCATGCGCCGCAGCGCCGTGAACGCCTGATAGCCCTCCGACAGATCGACCCGGTAGTCCAGCTGCGAGTGGACGATGAGCATCGGCGTCTTCCAGTTCTTCACGGTATTGAGCGGCGACCACTGCTCGTAGAGCGGGCGGTTCTGGTACGGCGTGCCGCCGAACTCCCAGTCGGTGAACCACAGCTCCTCGGTGCTCCCCGCCATACTGACGGTGTTGAACACGCCGTCGTGGTCGACGAGCGTCTTGAAGCGGTCGGTGTGGCCGGCGATCCAATAGATCATGTACCCGCCGTACGAGGCGCCCGCGGCGCCCATCCGCGTCGAGTCCACGTACGGCAGCCGGGCGACCTGGTCGAGCCCTTTCATCACGTCTTCGTAGGGATAGTCGCCCCAGTGCCGGGAGATCGCGTCGGTGAACTTCTGCCCGTACCCGGTCGAGCCGTGGAAGTTGACCGCAGCGACGACGTAGCCGCGCGACGCGAACAGCTGGTAGTTCCAGCGGCTGCCCCAGTAGTCGGTCCAGGCGCCCTGGGGGCCGCCGTGGATGAGGTAGACGACGGGGTATTTCTTCGCCGCATCGAACGCCGGCGGCTTCTGGATCCAGCCGAACACGGAGTCGCCCTGGGCGCCCACGAAGCCGTACTCGGCGAGCGGCGGCAGGTCGAGGCCGGCGAGCGCGGCGTCGTTCTGATGCGACAGCGGTTTGCCGACGGCCCATACCTCCGGCGGTTGGGTGTCGCTCTGGTGCAGGTAGACGAGGGTCTTGCCGTCGGCAGCGACGCTGACGTTGGTGTTCAGACCGCCACCGCCAACCGCGACGGTACGACGGAAGGACGGAATGTCGATGCGGTAGATGTTGTCGCGTCCCCGCTCTTCGACGACCGCGTAGATGCACTTGGAGTCGGGACACCACGTGTAGGAGCCGACCGAGAGCGTCCATCCGGCCGTGGCCTCCGCCGTCCGACTGTCCGACTGTCCGGCCGTCCGACGTCGTAGCATCAGGCGCAACCGATCCGCCTCGAACCCTGCCCGCTCCATCGACAGCCACGAGAACCACTGGCCGTCGGGCGAATAGCGCGGCGTGTTGTCGGCGCCCTTGTTGTCGGCCGTGACCGCGTGCAGCCCGCTGCCGTCCGGCGCCATGACGTACACGTCGACGTTGGTGTTGTCCGCGACGATCGAATCGCCGTGCATCGCGACGGCGATCTCGCGCCCGTCGGGCGACACCGCCACGTCGCCGTCGCCGCCGGTGGCGATCGCCGGCACGTCGTGATCGACGGGCGTCAGGTCCCTTGCTTCGCCGCCCGCCACGTCCACACGGAAGACGTGCTGGCGCCGGCCGGCGCGGAACTCGTCCCAGTGACGCCACAGCAGCTCCGTCCACAACCGAGCGTCGGTCGGATAGTCCCCGTTGCGGCGATCGATCTCCTGCTGGGGCGGCCATTTTACGTCACTGACGACCAGGAAGCCTTTGCCGTCCGGCAGCCAGTACAGCTCTCCGACTCCCTCGGCGAGGTTGCTGACGCGCCGCGCCTCACCTCCCGTCAGGTCCAGCACCCACACCTGTGGCCCGTTCTGGCGGGTCGAGAGGAAGGCCAGCGTCTTCCCGTCCGGCGACCAGCGTGGGCTGCGGTCCGACCCCGGTCCCTGCGTGAGCTGGCGGTTCGCGCCGGTCGCGACCTCCGCGAGCCAGATCCGGGACACGTTGCGGTTGTCGATGAGCGACGGCGTGGCGACGGCGTACGCCACCCAGCGGCCGTCGGGCGAGGGCTGCGGGTCGCTCACCGCCTTCATGGCGATGAAGTCCTCGAACGTGATGGCGCGCCTTTGAGAAAAGCCGGGATGGGGGATGAGGGATGCGGGAAGCGTGATGACCAGTAGCGCAACGCAAAGGTGTCTCATGTCAGAATTCCGGATGAGTCATGATGGCGCGGACGAGCTCGTCGTACACCTTGGTGTCGGCCGTGACGTCGCCCTGCGCGTCGGTGTGCACATTCCAGGAGCACAGCTCGTTCAGCGCGGTGGCTTCTTCATACGTGAGGTGCAAGGTGTAGCCCGCGCCGTTCGGCGCGGCCGTGTCGAGCACCTGCTTCAGCACGTCCGGCAGGTGCTTCGCGCTCCGGACGGCGTCGTACTGGGCCCGGGTCACGGCGAGATCCATCGGCTCCCTTGCTTTCGCGGGGGGTGGGCGAAATCTTCTCTCCTTCCTGAACGGCCGCAACCCGATGCCCCGCACCGAATTCATCGCGACCGCATTCCACGTGCCCTCGCGCCTCGTCACCAACGGCGACCTCGCGGGGATGATGGAGACGTCGGACGAGTGGATCGTGCAGCGCTCGGGGATCAAGACCCGCTACTGGGTGAGTCCCGGCGAGACCGGCGTCGGGCTGGCGAAGGCCGCGGCGCTCAAAGCCCTTGCCAAAGCCCGCCTCCAGCCCACCGACCTCGATTGCATCGTCTACTGCACCTGCACGCCCGACCACTTCGAACCCGGTAACGGCGTCTTCCTGCAGCGCGAGCTGGGGCTGGGCGACGTGCCGGCGGTGGACGTCCGCAATCAGTGCAGCGGCTTTCTCTACGGGCTGTCGATCGCCGACGCGTGGATCCGGACCGGCCAATATCGCAAGGTGCTCCTCGTCGGCGCCGAGGTGCACTCGCGCGGGCTCGACAAGACCACGCGCGGGCGCGACACCGCCGTGCTGTTCGGGGACGGTGCCGGCGTGGCGATCCTCGGCCCCACGACCGACGACGGGCGCGGGGTCCTGTCCACCCACCTCTTCTCCGACGGCCGCCACGCTGAAAAGCTGTGGGTGGACGGGCCGGGCCTCGCGCACGACCCCTTCGTCAGCCACGAGATGCTGGAGCAGGGGAGGCACCGGCCGGTGATGGAAGGCCGCGAGGTGTTCAAGTTCGCCTCGACCTCGATGCCGCAGTCGGTGCAGCTCGCGCTCCAGGCCA
>WNGD01008675.1_pt1 | contig 10834 bp, 7 predicted proteins | sample 5400671 | NCBI WGS metagenome assembly WNGD01 (sample SAMN13153369, study PRJNA577476) | soil metagenome | isolation source: 40 cm soil or saprolite under grassland replicate 2 | place: USA:California | collected 2016-06-15
TGTGCACAACGGGGTCACACGGCCCGGCGAGCCCGACGAAGCGCAAAGCCTCGCGGCGCTGCTGGCGATTGGTCCAGAGCAGAAGGCACGGATTCGAATCCTCATCGTCGACGATGAGCACACGTTGCGCGAGAGCTGCGCGACCGTGCTCCGTCAGGAAGGCTACGATGTGGCGGTCAGCGGCCGTGGCCACGAGGCACTTGAGCTCGTGAAGCGACGGGCGTTCGACATCGTGCTGGTGGACCTTTATCTCACACAGGTGGACGGCCTCGCCTTGCTGCGCGCCGCCCTTGCCACGAATCGCGACACGATCGTGATCGTGATGACAGGGAACCCGAGCGTCGACTCGAGCGTCGAGGCCCTGCGGCAGGGGGCCTTCGACTACCTCCCGAAGCCGTTCTCGGCCACCCACCTCCAGGTGCTGATTGGCCGCGCGGTGCACACCCTGCTGATCGCTCGCGAGAGCCGCGAGCAGCAGACGGAGCTGGGGCCGCGCCAGGTGGACTCGGACAAGGTCACCCTGCTCGGCACCGCCCCCGCGTTCCGCCGGGCGATCGAGCTAGCCCGCAAGGTCGCCCCCACGGACGCGTCGGTGTTCATCACCGGGGAGAGCGGCAGCGGCAAGGAAATGATCGCACAGTTCATCCACCACAACAGCCGCCGCTCGAGCCGGCCGTTCGTGGCCGTCAACTGTGCGGCGCTGCCCGAAGGGCTGCTCGAATCAGAGATGTTTGGGCACCGCAAGGGCGCCTTCACGGGCGCCGTGCGCGACAAACCCGGCTTGCTCGAGGCCGCCAACGGCGGCACGCTGTTTCTGGACGAGTTGATCGAGATGTCCAAGCCGATTCAGGCGAAGCTGTTGCGGGTGATTCAGGACGGCGTGGTACGCCGCGTGGGCAGCGAGACGACCGATGCGGTCGTGAACGTTCGCTTCATCGCCGCTACGAACAGCGATCCCGCCGCGGCCGTGACGGCCGGCGACCTGCGGGAGGACCTGTTCTATCGTCTGCGCGTGGTGCCGATCCATGTACCGCCCCTCCGCGAGCGAGTGGAGGACATCCCGCTCCTCGCAGAATACTTCCTCTCCACCTATTGGGTGCGGCACCGGAGCAAAGGGGCGCCCTTCCCGAAGCTGACGGACGCCGCGCTGCGCGCCCTGTGTGCCTCCGCCTGGCGGGGTAACGTGCGCGAGCTGCAGAACGTGATCGAGCACGTGGCCGTGATTGCCGAACCGGCGGCGGCGATCCACGCCGAGGACCTGCAACTCGTGGGCGACCCGGCGCCCGTCAACGGCGCGAACCCCGCCTCGCTCGTCTCCACGCTGCTCGAGGAGAGCTACCACGTCGCGCGGGACCGCGTGATCGCGCAGTTCGAGCGGCAATACCTCACGTGGCTGGTCAACCGGGCGGCCGGGAACATGTCAAAGGCCGCCCGCATCGCGGGGGTGGACCGCACGACGCTGTACCGGATGATGGAGCGGCACGGGCTGCAGCGGAGCCCCACGGCCGGGTGGGTGGTCGAACGCGGGCCCGACGCCCCGGCTCAGCCCGTGGAGGTCGAAGCCAACGAATCCGACGCGGGCGCCGTGTGGGACAGGCAGGAGCCGTGACATGAGCGCGAACACCGCCGCAACGCTCGCGTGGCCCGCGCCTGCCGCGCCGCCGACTCCCTCGGCCGGCCGGGCCAAGCCCGCCCCGCACGCTGACCCCGAGGCGGAGAGCTTCGCCTCCTGTCTGAGCGGCCCAACCGGGCTCGAGCTCGTCGTCGAGATGGCGCATGACCTACGCTCCCCCCTCACGTCGATCCTGTTCATGGCCGACGCGCTGCAGCGTGGTCAAAGCGGACCCGTGAACGACGCTCAACGCCGCGCGCTCGGGCTGATGTACAGCGCCGCGTTGTCGCTCTGCACGGCGGCGAGCGACGTGGTCGAACTGGCCCGCGGCGGTAACCGGCTCATGGACCAAGCGCCCCAGCCGTTCTCGGTCACCGAGGTGCTCGCTTCCGTCCACGACATGATCCTTCCTATCGCCGAGGAAAAGCGGATCGAAGTACGACTCGTGCACCCCGTGCCCGAGCGGCGGGTCGGTCATCCCCGCGCGCTCTCGCGCGTGCTGCTGAACCTGGCCACCAACGCCGTGAAGTTCACCGACGCCGGGTATGTCGAAATAGCGGCGCGGCCCGTCACGCAGACGGCGCTCGAGTTCTCTGTCCGCGACACGGGGGGCGGCCTCGAGGCCGGCGAACTGCGGACCCTCTCTCAGCCCTTCCCCAACGCGGGGGCGGGCATGCGACATCACTTCTCCAGTTCTGGTTTGGGGCTCGCGATCTGCCACAAGCTCGTAGCGGCGATGGGCTCCCAGCTCCGGGTGGAAACGCGGCGCGAGTGGGGAACGCGGTTCTTCATGCGCCTCGACCTCCCGCCCTGCACCGGCCCCGCTCGGGACGCAGCAATCCGTTAGCCCGCCACAGGCGTGCTCCCACGCTTGCCGCTGGCGACGAGCGGGTGGAAGAGCGGGTCGTTCGTGAGTTCGTAGCCATCCAAGTAGTAGCGGTAGGCGTGATACTCCGAGCCTTCCCGCACGTCATTGAGTACCGCACCCAACAGTCGTGCCGGCAGACTCCGAAGGATCTCGAGCTTGGCCTCTGCCAATTCCCGATCGGTGCTTCCCAGCCGCAGGACCACAAGCAGGCTTCCCGCGAGCGTGGCCAGGAGGAAGGCATCCACCCCCGCTGCGAGCGGTGGGGTGTCCACGACGATCACGCCGTAGCGCGACCGCAGACTCGTCACGAGGTCCGCCATGCGTGCGGAGCCCATCAGCTCGGGCGCATCGCGCCGGCGCGATCCGCTGCCGAGAAAGTCCAGAGACGGATAGGCGGTAGTCTGCAGGGCCTGCTCAGGAGCGGCATCGGCGACCAGTAAGTCCGTCAAGCCTGGCTGCCGGCTCAGGTTCAGCGCGCGATGCAGGCCGCCGCGCCGCAGGTCGGCGTCGAGCAGCAGCGTGCGGTGGCCCGCATAGGCGAACGCGAGCGCCAGGTTCGAGCTGACAAACGACTTTCCGTCCCCGCTCCCCGGGCTCGTCACGGCCACCACGAGCGGGGCAGCGGCGCCATATGCGTTCATTAAGTTCAGTCGGATGCCGCGGAACGCCTCGACCACGGCGTCCGAGCTGTTTGCACCATTCTGCTCGGCGCCCTCGCCCACGCGTCCGCCGCACCGGGGCACGACACCCACGACCGACATGCCGAGATGCTCCACCTCAACGCGCCGGGCGATGGACTTGCCCAGGCGCTCGGCGACGAAGGCGCCCCCTGCGCCGAGCACCAAGCCCAGGAGCAACCCGAAAGCGAGCAGCTGCGCCAGCCCGATTCCGGCAGCCTTGACCGGGCGGGCGGCGTGGTCGACGATCTCGACTTGGCCGGCCGTAACCGCCTCGGCGATCTTCGCTTTCTCATATTCGATGCGCAGCTCATCCGCGACCTTCCGCGCATTGTCGACGCGCTCCGTCAGCCGCGCCTCCTCCGCGTCAAGCTGCAGGTTCCCGGCCCGGCGGGCTCGTAAGTCGTTGATCGCGGCGATGCGCCCGTCGAGCGCGGCGATGGCGCCCTGCACCCCGGCCTGCACCGCGCGGACCAGCTTCGCCTCGGTGGACGAGATCAGCTGATTGAAACGCGGCAGGTCCGGATGCGACGCCGAGAGGCTCGCCAATGAGTCGCGCGCCTTCTCATACTGGAACAGCTGAGCGTTGAGCTGGACCACCGCCGGACTCGCCGCTACCTCGGGGGTCGAAAGGGCGGTTTGCGTGGCTTTGCGGCTGGTGCTGCTGTCCCGCAGTGCCGCCAGGAGGCCCTCGTCCGTGCGGCGCTCCGCGAGCAGTTGCTGGCGCTGCAGTTCGAGCCCCGGCAGCTCGGTCTGCTCCCGCCCGGGGGACTGCTCCGAGCCGTCAGAACGGGTCCGCCGCTGGAACGCCGTGAGCGCTTGTCTCGCATCGGCCAGCAGCGAATCGTTGACGTTGAGCTGCGATTCGAGGAACTCGCGCCGCAACCGGGACTGCTGCTGCGCCGCGTCGGCGCTCGCGGCCCGGAACACATCGACCACGCGATTGACGACCTCCTGGGCGCGGGCCGGGTCTGGCGCGGTGTACGCGACATCCACGATGTCGGTGCGGAGCCGCGGCTTGACGCGAAGCTGATCGATCAAGCGGCTGATCGCGGCGTCGCGGCTCAGCACCAACAGCAGCCCGCGTTTCACATCCGGCCGATGCACGACGGTGAACCGAACGGTCCCGTCATCCACGACGGTGCCGTACCCCGCGCGGCGCTGGCCGGACGGCGTTGCCACGACGAAGCCGTCTGGGTCGAACGTCACGTGGAGCGACTCGGCGGCCGCATCTGGCGCGATGGCCACGTCCCCAAGGAGGGTCGGCGAGAACTTCCGGGGAAGCACGCGCAGCATCGGCATGCTGTCCACGACGGCACCGGCGACCGTGCGGCTCTTCAGCAGCTCGACCAGCGACAAGAGCGGGTCGGCGTACGCCCCGTCGGCCGTTCGGGCCGGATCCTCCACCACGCCACCTGTGAACGCACGCCGCGGATCCGACAGGCGAATCACGGCCACGGCGCGGTACACCGGCCCCACCACGTAGCCCACCAATCCGGCGGCCGCCACCGCAGCGGTCGTCACCGCGATAACCAGCCACACATGCCGACGCAGCATCGCGACGAGCTCGTCCAGATGGACCGTGCTCGCCGACGCGTCCAGCTCTGCCCGACCCGGGAGCGAGACCGAAGCGGCGTAGGGACTGCCGGGCGGCTGCTCAGGCATCATCTGACTCACCGAAGGCGACTGTACGCAAGTGACTCACCGAAGGCGACTGTACGCAAGGATCGCCGCGACCGCCGCTGTCAGACTGGCGGCCGGATACAGGACGTCCCGTAGGAGGTTGAAACTGGAGCGGCGAGTCACCAGGACCTGGTCGCCCGACGCGATCGGCAGCGTCCCATATCTCGAGTATCCGTTGGCCAGGTTTATCACCAGCGCGCTGTCCCTACGGATCACGCGCACCTTGTCCAACCGGCCTAATTCCGTCGGCCCACCCGCCTTTGCGACGGCCTGCGCGAAGGTCGTCCCCTGTGGCAGGCGATACAGGTTGGGCTGACGCACCTCGCCCGCGACCGTCACTGGGAACAGGGGCTCAACGACGAACTGGACGCCCTGCTCGTACCTCGCCAGCAGGCTGTCCAAGCGTTGCCGCAGCACCGGCAGCGGCACCCCCGCGACCTTCACGACCTGATACAGCGGGTGCTCGAGGGTGCCGTCGGGGGCGACGACGAACTCGCCGCTCAGCTCGGCATGGCGCCACACGTCGATGCGGAGGGCGTCGCCGGGGCGCAGGACCGGATCGCTGAGGGGCGGGGGCGGCGGGCTCGACCGTTGCGCCGCGGCGGACGCGACAGGCCCCAAGAGCAGCGCGACGGCGAGCCACCTGCCGCCAAGGCTCGTTCGGAACTGAAGGTTGGACATTCCTGATGTTCAGGTGCAAGGAACGTGCTGACATCAAAGGAACGCCTCACAGTACCCGGTGCCGGAGACGCAGTGCCGGGCTGTTGCGGTCACGCAACGCCGGTGATGCGCGCGAGCACGCAACCTGCAGTGCCTTCGACGCGATGAGCAAGGCGGCGTTCTGGTCGCTGTGGTGCTTCGTCCTCGTCTTGCCGTGGGACGCGCTCCCCCCGCTGCCGGTCGTGGGTTCCATCCCTCGGCTGGTCGGGCTCGCGGCGTCGGCGGTCGGTGTGCTTTACATCGTCGTACGACGACGCGTCAGGCCACTATCGTGGTTTCACCTGTTCGCCATGCTATTTGTGCTCTGGGCGGGGGCGACCAGCTTCTGGTCGGTCGACCCCGAGGCGACCCAGACGGTATTCCTGACCTATCTCCAGCTGCTCGTGTTGGTGTGGCTGATCTCGGAGATCGCGTGGTCGCCCGACCACCAACGTGCCTTGTTCCAGGCGTACGTCTTGGGGGCGAGCGTAGCCGCCGTCCTCACGATCCACGACTATCTGTCGGGCGTAGTTGCCCTCGAGACCGTGGCAGGGCGCTTCGCCGCCCTGAACCAGGACCCGAACGATCTCGGCTTGACACTCGCGCTCGGGCTACCGATGGCGTGGTACGTGAGCCTGTCGCAAGCGCACCGGCGCAGCGCGTGGCTGTGGCGGCTCTACCTGCCGCTCGCCATCACGGCGATTTTCCTCACGGCGTCGCGCGGATCGGTCATAGCAGCGCTCGTGGGGCTCGCGATCATTCCCTGGACGGTCAGGCCGCTGCGGCCGCGGGCAAAGGCAGCCCTGTACGTGATTGCCGCCGCGTCGTTCTTAATCGCCAGTAACATCGTCCCAGAAACATCCTTCAAACGGATCGCCAGTGCGCCCGCCGACATCCAGGCTGGCTATTTCGGCGGTCGCGGCCCAATCTGGCTCGCGGGGCTGGAGGTGGCGCGGGAGCATCCCCTGGCCGGCATCGGCGCCGGTGGGTTCGAAACGGCCGTCGAGCCGACTCTCACGCAGGCGATGGCGGCCCACAACGTGTTCCTGTCCGTCCTAGTCGAGGACGGCCTCGTGGGGCTCCTCCTGTTCGTCGCGACGATCCTGGCGAGCCTGGCGCCCCTGCGACACGTGCCGCCTCTCCAACGGCGGTTCTCGATTGTGCTGGTGCTCACGCTTATGGCCGGAGCGATGAGCCTCCCCTGGGAGGGGCGCAAGCCGTTCTGGTTCGTATTGGGACTATTGGCGGTGCAGGTCGCGCCGAGACCTGCACCGCAGAAGGTCACTTTTTGACGATGTCTCCGCTCGTCACGCTGCCGGAACGCCCGTAGCCCTTCGACGGGATGTAAATGCTGAAAGAGTCCGCGCCGCTCCCCGCCGGCCCGTTGTCGCACACTATCACGGTGTAGCTCACAACGGCACCGTCGTTCACCACCCGGCCCACGGCGTCGAACTCCACCCCGCGGCTCGGGTCGCTGCACGCGCTCGAGCTGGCGCGATACGCCGTGATCGACGTCGCGGCGTCCGTCGATGGGTCCGTGGTCATCGACGCAGGGGCGCCGTCTGGGTAGAGGTCGCTGTAGTCGGTGACGGTGAATCGCCCCGTGAGGTCGGCCCGCACGTCGAACGCGAAGGTCTGCACGTAGTTCCCCGGCGTGGCCGCTCCCATCCCGAGCTGGCCTTGGCCGCTCACCTCCGGAGGGGGCAGCTGCGCGCCGCACGTCACCGCGAACGTCGTCGTGGCCGCTCCGCCGTCCGACACCGTGACCGAGCTCGGATTCGCCCCGCTCACCGTGCAGTTCGCAGCCACACCCGACAGCGCCACCGGATGGTCGCCCGCCGGCACGGTGACGGTCACGCTTCCGTTCGTCGCGATCGGCTGGCTCGAGGAGCCGTCGAGCGTCAGCGTGTAGCCATCGGGATCGAGGTTCGCGCCGGTCGTACTGGTCGTGACGGTCAGGCTGCCAGTGCCGCTCCCAGTGGGAGCGCAACTGAGCGAGAACGCCAGCGACGCCGTCCCGCCGGCTGACACGGTGCCCGTCTGGGGGTTGGCTCCACTCAGCGTGCAGTTCCCCGCGACGCCCGAGAGCGCGACCGCGTGACTGCCGGTCGCGAGCCCGGTGAAGGTGACGTTGCCGTTGGTCGCCATCGGTTGGTTCACCGCGCCGTCGACCGTGACCGTGTAGCCGTCGGCATCGAGGTCTACGCCGGTCGTGTTGGTGGCGACAAACAGGCTGCCTTTCGAGGCGCAACCGACGTCGACCTGCGTGGCTCCAGCCACGCCGGCAGTGACGGTAACGGCCCGGGGGTTATTCACCTGCACCGTGCAGTTCGCCGCGACGCCTAACACGCTGACCTCGTGCGCGCCCTCCGCGAGCCCTGTGAAGGTGACGAGCCCGTTCGCGGCGACGGCCTGGCTCTGAGAGTTGTCGACCCAGACAGTGTAGCCGTCCGGATCGATGTCGGACCCGGTGGTGGTGACGGCGACCGTGAGAACGCCGCCTGTCGGCAAGAGATCCGCTTGCGGCCGCGGACTCTGTGGATCGGTACACGCGGTCGCGAGCCCGAGCGTCGCGCACAGCGTTGCCAACCAGTTCCGCCTGACGGCGCATACCATACAAGCTCCTCCGCTCCCTTGTTCGCGTGAACGTCGGGCAAGAACCGCACCGCCGCCCGACGCACAAATCTCTTGCGCGACAGTTCCGCTCCACACTGGAGTTCCGCTCCGCACCCCGGCTTTCTCCGTCGCGATCGTCCCACACCCGACGCTGAAGCGCTATGTGGCAGCGACGCGCCACAGCGGCCAGGGACTGCCCCAACCCTCGGCACCACGGGCCGTTAGCGGCGGCAGTGTCCCCGCGGGTCGCTGCGCACACGGCTTGCTAACGAGCGTGGGTCATGGCGACAACGCTCGCACAACCCCCCGCGATCGACGGGCCCGACTTCGACATCGACCCGGCGCTGTTGCAGCGCGACCAGCCCGTCCGGATCCGGCTCGGCCTGCAGCGGCGCGCCCCCACGAACATTCGCCGCCATCTGCTGCGTGCCCTACGCCGCTTCGTCGCGCTCGTCGTCACCGATCTCGCTGCGTTCTACGTGATGCGCGAGCTGGTGCGCGCGGTGCGGGACCAGGCGGTGCTCGGCGCATCGGCTGCGCAGGGCGCACGGGAGATTCTGCCGGCCGGCATTCTGACCAGCTGGCAGTACGCTGCGGCGCTGTTCGTGGGACTGTTGGTGACCGGTAACTACGGCCCGGGCGACCGGCGGCGCAGCCCGTGGCGCCTGTTCCTCGGGTGCGCGCTCGCCACCGCGCTCCCCCTGTGGATGACGATCGTGACGCGCGGGCTCGACCTGGTGCTGGTGCAGTACGCGCTGGTGACGGTGCTGGTGTGGGCGGGGCTGGTGACGGAGCGCCTGACCCTGGACCACTTCGCCGGGTGGGTGCGGCCGGCCGAGGGTGACCGGCTGCACACGCTCTTCGTGGGGTCTGGCGTCGAGTGTGTCGCCGCGATCAAGAGCCCGGCGTTCGGTGCCGGCGCCGAGTATTGGCCCCTCGGGTTCGTGGACAGTCGCCTCCCGACGACCCCCGGGGCGCTCGGGCACATCCAGGACTTCTCGTGGCTGCTCGCGGCTTCGGGCGCACAGGTCGTGGTGGTGTGCGGATACCTCACGGACAAGCAGTTCCAGGAGGTCCTGGACACGGCGCTCGCGGCGGGGTGCCAAGTGCTCTCGGTGCCGCGCTCGGTGAAGATGACAGGGGTGCATCCGACGACCGTGTGGCGGCAGGGGCAGCCGCTGGTGGAGCTGACGAGGCCGTCACTCACAGGGACTCAGCTCTTTCTCAAGCGAGCCCTCGACTTGGACACTCTTCGGACACAAGAGGCTCGGCCTCAATGGTCGCAGCTTCAGGTGTTACAAGTTTCGGTCCATGCATCGGGATGCGGAGCAGCGTCTTCGTTCGGATCCAGGGCTGTATGCGGCGTATGTGGCGAACCACTTCAAGCTGCCGGACGATCGCGACCCACGTCTCACGCGAATGGGTAGCCTCCTCAGACGGACCAGCCTGGATGAGCTACCTCAGCTCATCAACGTGCTGAAGGGCGAGATGTCGCTCGTGGGGCCGCGGCCGATCGTGCCCGAAGAGTTGGCGTTGTACGGTCGGGGGGCGCCGACGTTTCTGTCACTCAAGCCCGGGATTACTGGGGCCTGGCAAGTAAACGGACGCAGTCACGTCGGGTATCCCGATCGAGCGGGCATCGAGCTTGAGTACGCCAGGAACTGGTCTCTGGCACGTGATCTGTCCATCCTGCTGAAGACCGTGCCGGCGGTCCTCAGGGGCCACGGAGCCTACTAGGACCCGTGGTCTCGATCGTTGCGCTCACCCTCGTCACCCTCTCGTTGTGTTGGCTGACATATACGTACTGCCTCTATCCCTACGGCGTACGATTGTTGGCGAGGTGGTTCGGCCAGCCGGTGGTACAGGGAGATGCATGCCCTTCCGTGGTGATGATTGTCTCGGCATTCAACGAAGCGCGGGTCATCGAGCGGAAGCTCGTAAACTCTCTGGAGCTGGACTATCCCAAGGACCGGCTCGAGATCTGGGTTTCATCCGACGGATCCGAGGACGACACCAACGAGATCGTCCGCCGCTTCGCACGCGCGTGCCCTCGCGTCCATCTTGTTGCCTATTCGGTTAACAGGGGCAAGACCGCCGCCTTGATGGAGACAGTGCGCACCGTGCCTGGCTCCGTGGGTGTGGTGGTATTCTCTGATGCAAACTCAATGTACCGGCGTGATGCGCTTCGAAAGCTCATCCGCAATTTTACCGATCCCAGGGTTGGCTGTGTCGCTGGTGAGTTGGCATACCAGGGTCTTTCGGGCGAGGCCACCTATCGGCGATACGAGAATCGCATCAAGCTCGCTCAGAGTAGGCTCGGAGCGCCGCTAACTGCCGAGGGTTCGATCTTCGCCGTCCGGCGCTCGTTGGTCCCTGAAGTCGAAGGGACGCTGCTGGAGGATATGATCATCCCGCTGCGCGTGGCCGCCAGCGGATACCGAGTGATCTATGAGCCCGAAGCTGTGTCGATCGAAGATTTTCGATTGGATGCGCAGGCGCAATGGCAGCGCCGAGCACGGATTGTGAACCGTGCCGTAAGATCGCTAGCAGCTGTTCCTGAAGCGTGGAATCCGTTTCGCGGCGGCCTCAGGGTCGTGCACTTCGTGTCTCACCGCGTGATGCGATGGCTGGCGGCATTTTTCCTGCTCGCGGGCTACGTCGCAAGCCTTCCCTTACTCT
>WNGD01006842.1_pt1 | contig 10833 bp, 8 predicted proteins | sample 5400671 | NCBI WGS metagenome assembly WNGD01 (sample SAMN13153369, study PRJNA577476) | soil metagenome | isolation source: 40 cm soil or saprolite under grassland replicate 2 | place: USA:California | collected 2016-06-15
GAAAGGTGGGAATAGTGAAGCACCGAGTAGTGCTAGTCGTGGTGGGGCTCACGGGCGTGGTGGCCCTCGTTGCCTCGCTGAGCGTCGCCGCTGCGGGGACCCGCGCGGCACACAAGTTGGCCGCGGCCGCGATCAATCCGCCCGCGGTGCAGAACGCGGGCAAGATCCGCGCAAAGTACAAGGGCCAGAAGATCACCTTCGTCGGCGACGCGGACATCGGCCTGAGCCACAAGCGGGACCTGGCGCTCGCGAAGCGGTTCCAGACCGACACCGGAATCACGGTGACCGTGATCCCGCATCCGAAGGATTCGGACGCCTCGTACCAACAGCTGGCGAGAAACTTCTCGTCGCACTCCTCTTCCTTCGACGTCGTCATGATCGACGTCGTCTGGCCGGGTGCCTTCGCGAGTTACCTCGTCGACCTGAAGAAGCCGCTCGCGAAGGAAGTGAAGCGGCAGGCCAAGGGGATCATCCAGAACGACACCGTCAAGGGCCACCTCGTCGCGATGCCGTGGTTCGGCGACTTCGGGATCCTCTACTTCCGCACGGACCTGCTGAAGAAGTACCACTTCGGCCACCCGCCGAAGACGTGGAAAGAGCTCGGCTCGATGGCGAAGACAATCCAGACCGGGGAGCGGCCCGCGCACAAGAACTTCTACGGCTTCGTCTACCAGGGCAACTCCTACGAGGGGCTGACCTGTGACGCGCTCGAATGGATCGCGTCATCGAACGGCGGCCACTTCGTGGACGGCAACAAGGCATCCATCAACAACTCGCACGCCGTCGGAATCCTCAACCTCTTCCGCGGCTGGGTCGGCTCCATTACCCCGCGTGGCGTGACCTCGTACGGCGAGGAGGAGGCCCGCAACGCCTTCGACGCAGGGAACGCGGCGTTCATGCGCAACTGGCCCTACGCCTACGCGGCGAGCCAGACGACGCCCGTCAAGGGCAAGTTCGACGTCACCGTGCTCCCGCACGGGAGCGGCGGCAAGTCCGTCGGGACGGTTGGCGGCTGGCAGGTCGCGGTCTCCAAATACACGAAGCACAAGGGCGCCGCGATCGAGTGGGTTCGCTACTTGACGAGCCCGGGTGTCGAGAAGTACGACGCGATCTACAACGGCAATGTGCCGACGATCCCGAAGGTCGCGCTCGACAAGGCCGTCCGTAAGGCCAACCCGTACCTGAAGCCCGCGATCGCCACGGTCTCTCGTGTGACCCGGCCCGCGCGGTACTTCGGCACTCACTACGCAGCGGCCTCGCAGGCCATCTACCAGGGCATCAACCAGATCGAGAACGGTCAGGACGCGAAGAACGTGCTGCCCACCATCGCGTCGCGGCTCAACCGCCTGCTCAAGCGGTAGGCGAGACGGAACACTCGACAGGGAGGGCGGGAGCGACCCGCCCTCCACTGTCTTCCCGGTGACAACGTGAGCTCGGTTCAGGCCCCGGTTCCAGTCAAAGCGGCGATTCGACGCCGCCGCCCGACGCGGTTCAAGCGCCGCCAGACACGCGTCGCCTGGATGATGCTCCTCCCGGCGCTCGCGATCGTCGGGTTCGTCGCCTTCTATCCGCTGGGCGTCACGATCTACCAGAGCTTCACGAACGAGCAGTTCCTCGGCGGGATCGAGCCGACGAAGTGGATCGGGCTCCAGAACTACAAGGATTTGATCCACGACACGGTCTTCCGCGACGCGATCGTGACGACGATCAAGTTTACGGGGATCACGGTCTTCTTCGAGTTCGTGCTCGGGATGATCGTCGCGCTCGTCGTCAACTCCTCCTTCAAGGGCCGCGGCGTCATGCGTGCGGTCATGCTCGTCCCCTGGGCAATCCCCACGGTGATCTCGGCGCAGATGTGGAAGTGGATGTACGACGACGTCTTCGGCGTGATCAACGACGCTCTCATGCGCTTGCACGTCATCTCCCACCCGGTCGCGTGGATCTCCGATCCGAAGACCTCGCTCGCGGCCGTCTCGGCGGTCGACATCTGGAAGACGACGCCGTTCGTCGCGCTACTGCTTCTCGCCGGGCTCCAGGTGATCCCGAAGGAACTGTACGAGGCCGCACAGGTCGACGGGGCGAGCAAGTGGCAGCAGTTCTGGCGCGTCACGCTTCCGCTCCTGCGGCCGGCGATCCTGGTCGCGCTCATCTTCCGCACACTCGACGCGCTGCGCGTGTTCGACATCTTCTACGTCTTCTTCGGCAACCGCGCCGACACGCAGACGATGGCGATCTACGACCAGAACACGATCGTCGGGGGCGGTGACGTCGGCTACGGCGCGGCGGTGAGCGTGGGCATCTTTCTGATCATCGGCGTGTTCGTCGCCATCTACGTGACCGTGATGCGGGTGGAGGAACAGTGAGCACCGTCGCCGAGCGTGCCCGGACGGTTGCCCAGCCCGGGATCCGCAAGCGCAACCCGTTCTGGCGGCGGGCCAAGCGCGTGCCGTTCCTGCTCCTGATCGCGGCGATCTTCCTGTACGCGATCTTCCCCTTCTACTGGGTGCTCCGCTCGGCCTTCACCCCGGACGGCGACCTCTTCAAGACGCCGGTGCAGTACTTCCCGGTGCACGCGACGCTGCAGAACTTCCGCGAGGTGCTGAGCAGCGGCCAGTTCCAGGACGCGCTCATCAACTCGACGATCGTGGCGATCTCCGTCGTACTCGTCGCGCTCGCCGCAGGCGCCCTTGCCGCCTACGCGCTCGGCCGGTTCAGCTTCCGCGGCCGCTCCGTGACGCTCTACGTGATGCTCTCGATGACGACCTTCCCGCAGATCGCGATCCTCGGTGCGCTGTACACGATGATCAACAGCTTCGGGCTCTTCAACGACCTGAAGGCGCTGATCCTGAGCTACATGATCTTCACGCTGCCCTTCACGGTCTGGGTGCTGACGAGCTTCATGCGCGCGCTTCCGAAGGACCTCGAGGAGGCGGCCTACATCGACGGGGCCTCGCCGTTCCAGGTCTTCTACAAGGTGATGCTGCCGCTCGTCGCGCCGGGGCTCGTGACGACCGGCCTCCTCGCCTTCATCGCCGCCTGGAACGAGTTCCTGTACGCGCTCTCCTTCACCGAGACGACGGACAAGCACACGGTCCCGGTCGCGATCGTCCAGTTCACGGGCAAGTCCGGCAGCACGTTCCAGATCCCGTGGGGCCAGATCATGGCCGCAACCGTGGTCGTGACGGTGCCGCTGATCGTGCTGACGCTGATCCTGCAACGCCGCATCCTCGCCGGCCTCACCGCCGGCGCGGTCAAAGGCTAAGGCCTCGCGAGGCCGTGCTGGCTTTGCCGGTGCGGCTGCTAGACCGCTTCGCGCGTCTCCGGGTCGAAGAAGTACAGGCGGCTCGTGTCGACCGCGAGCTCGATCTGGTGGCCTTCGCGAATCTCGGTGCGCGGATCGACACGGGCGACGATCCGGGTCCTTCCGTCGGCGTCTTCGTCTCCGCCGAGGTAGACGTCGGCGTCCTCGGCCGCCTCGGCCTCGATCGCGCTCGGGATGACGCCCGTGGCGGCGACGCTGAAGTGTACGAGCACCTCCGCGCCGAGCGGCTCTGTGAGGTCGCACTTCGCCTTGATCCGCCGCTCCTGCGGGACGTCGGCCGCGAGGCTCGCGTCCTCGAAGTCTTCAGGCCGGACGCCGAGGATCACGAGCTTCTCCACGTAGCTCTCGAGCGCCGGCCGCCTGCGGGCGATCTCGGGGTCGACGGGCAGCTTGTGCTCGCCGAAGGTCGCCCAGAGCCCACCGTCGCCGCGTGAGAGCTGGGCCTCGACGAGGTTGATCGACGGCGAGCCGATGAAGCCCGCCACGAATTCGTTCATCGGCCGGTCGTAGAGGTTCTGAGGCGTGTCGACCTGCTGAAGCCGTCCGTCGCGCAGCACTGCAACGCGGTCGCCCATCGTCATCGCCTCGACCTGGTCGTGGGTCACGTAGATCGTCGTCACGCCGAGCCGGCGCTGGAGCTGGTGGATCTCGGCCCGCATCTGGACGCGGAGCTTCGCGTCGAGGTTCGAGAGCGGCTCGTCCATCAGGAACGCCTGCGGCTCGCGCACGATCGCGCGGCCCATCGCAACCCGCTGGCGCTGGCCGCCCGAGAGCGCGCGGGGCTTTCGCTTCAGGAACTCCTCGATCTCGAGGATCTTGGCCGCGCGGCCGACGCGCTCTTGCACCTCCGCCTTCGGCAGCTTCCGGAGCTTGAGCCCGAAGGCGAGGTTCTGCGCCACGGTCATGTGCGGGTAGAGCGCGTAGTTCTGGAACACCATCGCGATGTCGCGCTCCTTCGGGGAGAGGTCGTTCACGACCTGGTCGCCGATCTTGATCTCGCCGTCGCTGATCTCCTCGAGCCCGGCGAGCATGCGCAGCGCTGTCGTCTTGCCGCATCCCGACGGGCCGACCATCACCATCAGCTCTCCGTCTTCGATCGCGAGGTCGAGGTCCTCCACGGCCTGCGTGCCGTCGTCGTAGAACTTCGAGACGCCCTCGTATGCGATCTGAGCCACCGGTTCCTCCTCCGTCGGGGCGAGCTTAACTGGATGTCGCGTCGACTTCGACCGAGATGACGAACCCTCCTCGCTCGTAAGCGAGCTTTCCCGGTTCTGGGTCGAGCAAACGGAACCCGTCACCCAGCTCGCGACGATGGGCAATCAGGCGGCGGTAGTGATTTAGGAGCGATGCGGGGTCCTCACGCTGCGCCGCGATATTCCTCTCTTTTGGGTCGACCGCGGGAAGCCAGGGCTTGCCGGTGGTGAAGCCACCATTCTCGCTTCCGTCCCACTGCATCGGGTGGCGAAAGCGGTCGCGGCCGGCACGATCGAAGGGCGGATCAGCCCCGGGGCCGTTTGACATTCCGATCTCGTCGCCCTGGTAGACGAAGGCGGCACCGGGCAGCGTGAGCAGGAGCAATGCAGCGTCCCGGAGATGCTCGGGCCCGACTCTGCTCGCGAGCCGGTCGAAGTCGTGGTTCGACATCACCCAGGCGACTCGTTCGAGCGCCGCAGCCGGCTCGATCGCCGCGCGCAGGCGCTCCGCATCCCATGGCGAGAAGAGGAGCTCGAACGCAAAGACGAGGTCGAGCACCTCCAGGTACCGCGGGTACTCGCTCGTCGGCAGGAAGACTTCGCCAACGAGGAGCGCCTCCCTGGCCGCTTCGCGGATCGCGCCGAGCGCATCCACGACCTCGGGCCGGTTGCCGGAGTAGACGCGTTTGAGCTTGGCCGCGTCTTCACGAAGCGGTAGCGGAAAGTCACCCGACGCGGGCGGATCATCCCGGAGCTCTGCGTCCTTGATCAGCCGGTCGATCGCGTCAAGGCGGAACCCGTCCACGCCGCGCTCGATCCAGAACCTCACGACGCCCTGCATCGCTTCGACGACCTCGGGATTGCGCCAGTCGAGGTCGGGCTGCTCGGGATAGAACGAATGCAGATACCAGCGGCCGGTCTGCTCGTCGCAGCTCCAGGCGGGGCCGCCGAAGGCCGAGACCCAGTTGTTCGGTGGCCCGTCGACCGGCGACCAGATGTACCAGTCCGGGTGCTCCCGGAACCAGGGGTGCTCGATCGACGTGTGGCAGGGAATCAGGTCGAGCAGGACGCGCAGGCCACGCTCGTGCGCTGCGGCGACGAGCTCGTCGAGCTCGGCGAGTGTTCCAAGCTGCGGATCGACACCGGTGTAGTCGGAGATGTCGTAGCCGAAGTCAGCGAGCGGCGAGGGATAGATCGGCGAGAGCCAGAACGCGTCGACGCCCAGCCACGAGAGGTAGTCGAGTCGCTGCGTGATCCCTCGCAGGTCGCCGACCCCGTCGCCGTCCGAGTCCTGGAACGAGCGGGGGTAGATCTGGTAGACGACGGGGTCGCGCCACCACAAGGCGGCCGAATCTTTCCGGCCTCGACGGCGTTAAGATCGGACGCGACCGAACCCGTTCACAATGCCTAGGAGGAGTCCCGCCGAATGACCGTCGAGCCCGGAAAGATTCGCAACGTCGCCGTCGTCGGCCATCGTGGGACGGGCAAGACCTCGCTGCTGGAGGCCATGCTCTTCCAGGCCGGTGCCGTCAACCGGCTCGGAACGATCGAGCAGGGCTCGACCGTGGCCGACTGGGACGAGGACGAGCAGCGCCGGCAGATGTCGCTCTCCGCTGCGCTCTGTCACGTCGAGTGGCAGGAACGCAAGCTCAACCTGATCGACACGCCGGGCGACGCGGGCTTCCACGGCGACACGATCGCGGCGCTGCGCGTTGTCGAGGGCGCGATCTTCGTCGTCAGCGCCGTGATGGGCGTCGAGGTGCAGACGGGGAGGCTCTGGCAGCGAGGTGACGAGCTCGACCTCTCGCGGGTCATCTTCGTGAACATGCTCGACCGCGAGCGGGCCGACTTCTTCCGCGCGCTCGACGGAGTGAAGGCCCAGCTCGCCGAACGTTCCGTCGCCGTCCATTTGCCGATCGGTTCCGAGCACGAATTGACCGGGATCGTCGACCTTCTGCACATGAAGGCATACATGAGCCCGGAGGGCGGAAAAGAAGGCGAGCCGACCAAAATCCCAGCGGAGCTGGAGGCCGAGGTCGCCAAGTACCGCGAGAAGCTCCTCGACTCCGTCGTCGAGACCGACGAGAGTCTGATGGAGCGTTACCTCGACGGCCAGGAGCTGTCCGAGGAGGAGGTGGCCCACGCGCTCAAGGACGCGGTCACCCGCGGCGAGCTCTACCCGGTCGCCTGCGGCGTGGCGACGAAGAACCTGGGCACGACCGCCCTGCTCGACCTGCTCGTCGAGGGCGTGCCCTCACCGGCCAAGAAACAGAGCGAGCTCGCGGTCGACGGCGCCGGCACGGCTGCGTTCGTCTTCAAGACGGTCGCGGATCCGTTCGCGGGCCGCATCAACGTCTTCCGCGTCCTGGCGGGGTCGATCAAGTCCGACTCGACGCTCGTGAACACCCGCGCCCACTCGAAGGAGCGCGTCGGCCAGCTGCTGGAGCTCCAGGGCAAGGACCACACGCAGGCGGCCGAGTTCGGCACGGGCGACATCGGTGCGGTCGCGAAGCTGAAAGAGACGATGACGGGCGACCTGCTGCTGGACGCGGAGAAGGACGTCGAGGCGCCCCAGCTCGAGTTTCCCGAGCCCGTGATGAGCTTTGCCGTCGTGCCGAAGGCGAAAGGTGACGAGGAGAAGGTGGCGTCCTCGCTCCGGCGGCTCAGTGAGGAGGACCCGACGCTTCAACTCCGCCGCGACCAGCAGACGGGCGAGCAGCTCCTCTCGGGCCTCAGTCAGATCCAGGTCGAGGTCGCGGTCGACCGGCTCAAGCGGCGCTTCAGCGTCGACGTCGAGCTGCACCAGCCGCGTGTTCCCTACCTCGAGACGATCCGGCGTGAGTCCCGCGCGCAGGGCCGCTACAAGAAGCAGACCGGTGGCCGGGGCCAGTTCGGCGACTGCAAGATCGTGCTGGAGCCGCTCGAGGGACATCAGGGGTACGAGTTCAAGGACGAGATCGTCGGGGGCGTGATCCCGCAGAGCTTTCGGCCCGCTGTGGACAAAGGGATCCAGGAGGCGATGCAGCACGGTGAGCTCGCGGGGGCGCCTGTACAGGGCCTTCGCGTGCGTCTCGTCGACGGCTCCTACCACTCGGTCGACTCCTCGGAGATGGCGTTCAAGATCGCCGGCTCGATGGCCTTCAAGAGTGCCTACGAGCAGGCAGACCCGGTGCTGCTCGAGCCGATCATGGAGGTCGAGGTGAGCGTCCCCGACGAGGCTGTCGGCGCGGTCAACGGCGATCTCAACTCCAGGCGCGGGCGCTTGCAAGGCATGGAGCCGCAGGGCGGGATGACGACGATCAAGGCCGAGGTGCCGATGGCGGAGATCCTCACGTACTCGCAGTCGCTGACCTCGCTGACGGGTGGGCGCGGCGACTACAACATGCACTTCGTCCGCTACGACGAAGTGCCGTCGCACATCGCGCAGAAACTGATCGCCGAAACCAAGGCGGAAAGGGAAGAAGCGAAGGTTTAGCCCCGAGGGGGGCCTTCGTTATCATCGCCGCGATGCGCATTACGCGGAATGCCGTTGCGCGTAGCTGCGCGGTCTGCGAGCGGTCCCTGCTGGTCGGAGAGCGCGCGGTCCGGTTTGCTCCCGACGGGGAGCACTTCGTCGACGTCTGCCCGCTGTGCCAGGACGTCGCCGTGGAGTCGGGCTGGCTGAAAGAGGGCAGCCCGACGAGCCCAATCGTCGAGACGGAGCCGCGCAAGCGCCGGCTCGGCCTCGGCAGCCTGTTCGAGACGAAACGGCCCCTGCCCGCAGAGCCCGTGGCGAGTGAGCCCATCCTGCGCCGCCTGTCCGAGCCGGAGCTTGCGATGGTCGAGGCGGCAGATCTCTTCAACTCGAGCGCGTACCGCCGCACGATCGGGGGGATCGCGAAGAGCCTCGGAGAGCCTCGCGCGAGCATTGTCCAGCTCTCGGGCGTGAACACGGAGGTTGTGGTCACGATCGCCTGGGACATCTCCTGGTACCAGTACCGGGTCTCGCCGGAGTCGGCTCAACCCGTGCGGTTGGAGGAGCGCGGCCACGAGCTACGCGAGCTCGAGCCGTCGTTTCGGGAGTGGAACGCGCACCTCCAGGCCGAGGGACGCCTCGTGCCGGATATCGCGCGCCTCTAGAAATTCCTTACTAGCGTCCGGGGCTGCCGTCCCTACAATTCGAAGCAGGATGATCTACTGCGTGATCCCCCGCGACCTCGAGGACGAGCTCTTCGACAAGATGGTCGAGTACTACAAGGACAACCCGAACGTCGAGGTGATCGTGGATCGCCGCGAGGGCCCTGATCGCCGCGACCGGCAGGACGGGGGCGGAGGCGGGGGAAAGCGTCTCCTGCGCGACCGGCGCCGGCCACGCGTCCCGGGAACATTCCCGGAGACGGAAGCTCACTAGGGGTCCTCTGGCTAGAATCGCCGCCGTGGCACTGGCGGGGACGAAGACTTTTCAGAACTACATCGACGGCGAATGGGTCGACGCCGCGAGCGGCGAGACCTTCGAGTCGACGAGCCCGGCCGACGGCGGCACGATCGGTGCGTTCCCGAAGTCGGGACCGGAGGACGCGGACCGCGCGGTCGCCGCGGCGAAGGCTGCGTACGAGGAGTGGCGCCTTGTACCGGCGCCGAAGCGCGGCGAGATCCTGTTTCGCTTCGCCCAGCTTCTGACCGAGCACAAGGACGACCTCACCGAGCTGATGACCCACGAGATGGGCAAGGTCCGGGCCGAAGCCGCCGGCGACGTCCAGGAAGCGATCGACATGGCCTATTACATGGGCGGCGAGGGGCGGCGCCTGTTCGGCCAGACGACCCCGTCGGAGTTGCGCGACAAGTTCCAGATGTCGGTGCGCACGCCTGTCGGTGTCGTCGGGGCGATCACGCCGTGGAACTTCCCGATCGCGATTCCCTCCTGGAAGACGTTGCCGGCGATCGTGAGCGGCAACACCGTCGTTTTCAAGCCCGCGAGCGACACGCCTGCGCTCGGCGAGCGCTACGTAGAGCTCTTCACCGAGGCCGGCTTGCCGAAGGGCGTGCTCAACATCGTCCACGGCGGCGGCAGCGACGTGGGGCAGCGCCTCGTCGAGCATCCTGACGTCCCGATCATCACGTTCACCGGCTCGCGCGAGACGGGCGTCGCGGTCACCAAGGCTGCTTCCGACGGTCTGAAGCATGTCCACCTCGAGTTGGGTGGGAAGAACGCAATCATCGTCATGGACGACGCCGACTTCGAGCTCGCGGTCGACGGGATCGTCTGGTCGGCATTCGGAACCTCGGGCCAGCGTTGCACCGCCGCAAGCCGGGTGATCGTGCACGAGCGCGTCTACGACGAGCTTGCTTCGCGCATCGTCTCGCGGGTCGAGCAGATGCGGCTCGGGCCCGGGTGGGAGGACGAGACCGACATCGGCCCCGTGATCAACAGGAGCGCGCTCGAGAAGATCCACTCGTACACCGAGATCGGCAAGGACGAGGGCGCGAACCTCCTGACGGGCGGTGAGGTTGCCAGCGGAAACGGGCTCGACAAGGGCTTCTACTACCGGCCCACGGTGTTCGGTGACGTCGAGGCCGGGATGCGAATCGCGCAGGAGGAGATCTTCGGACCGACTACGGCTCTGATCCGGATACGCGATCTCGACGAGGCGATCGCTGTCTCGAACGGTGTCAAGTACGGACTCTCGTCCTCGATCTTCACGGGCGACGTGAACAGGGCTTTCCGTGCGATGCGCGACCTCGACACCGGGATTACGTACATCAACGCGGGGACGATCGGCGCCGAGGTGCACCTGCCCTTCGGCGGGACGAAAGACACTGGCAACGGTCACCGCGAGGCGGGTCAGGCGGCGCTCGACGTCTTCACGGAGTGGAAGTCGATCTACGTCGACTACTCGGGCAAGTTGCAGCGAGCTCAGATCGACACGTTCGAGGGTCCCTCGACCTAATTGCCGCCTGCGCCGTCGCCAAGGCGCGGTCGGCGCGCGCGCTATGTGAAAGTGAGAATGTGGAAGAGCTCGACGTCGAGGCGCCGTCATTCGAGCGATCTTGGCGATGCCGTCCTTCTCCTCGAGGCGCAGCAGAAAGTCGTGGCCCCCCGCGGGCGATGAAGACCCAGTTCTGGCGGGGCGCGGCCCAGTCCTCGATGATCTCGGCGTGAACCGCGATCGCTTCCTCGACTTCGACCCGAATCTGATCGTCGGCCCGCTATCCGGCGCACGGCTGGGGCTAACGTGAACAGGAAGCTCGTCGTCTTCGTTCCGCGCGAGGCGCTCGACGACGTCCGCATGGCGCTTTTCGAAGCTGGGGCCGGCCGCATCGGCGACTACGAGCGCTGCT
>WNGD01006843.1_pt1 | contig 10833 bp, 8 predicted proteins | sample 5400671 | NCBI WGS metagenome assembly WNGD01 (sample SAMN13153369, study PRJNA577476) | soil metagenome | isolation source: 40 cm soil or saprolite under grassland replicate 2 | place: USA:California | collected 2016-06-15
GGAACACATTTTCGGCGCGGCACGCTGTCCATGATCTCGTGGTTGGTGTCGTCGGAGGTCTCCGTCAGCCCATACGTATTCACCAGCTTGATCCCAGACTGGACTGCGAACCAGCGCTGCACCAGCTCCTTCTTCAGCGCCTCGCCCGTGGCCGACACGCACCGCAAGTCCGGGAGCTCGCGGGGGTGCTGCGCCAGATAGGATACGAGGACTTCGAGGTAAGACGGCACGACCTGAACAACGGCCACTCCGCCCTCGACGATCTTGTCGATGAAACGCTTTGCGTCGAGGATCGTCTCCTGCTCTACGATCAGGGTCCGCCCACCGACCAGTAGCGGGGAAACCAGTTGCCACAGCGAGATGTCGAAGCACTGCGGCGCCGTCTGGGCCACCACGTCCCCCTCGCCGATCCCCAGATCGTCCGCCGTCGGCATGGCCTTCCTCGTATGCGGCGTCGATGAAGAGCGTCTCGACTCCGGACAACGACTCGAGCGCCTGATCGAGCATGGTGGTGCTGCCGCGTTCCGTGAGCAGCAACCGGCAGCCGGCTCGTGACAGCATCCTCGCGATGCGGTCGGCCGGGAAATGCGGCTCGATGGGTAAGTACGCGGCGCCAGCCTTGAAGATCGCGAGCACAGCAGTCATCCAGTCCAGATTGCGCTCGGTCACCACGGCCACAACGCCTTCGTGGGAAAGCCCCCGCGCTAACAGGGCTCGTGCCAGCTGATTGGCTCGAGCATTGAGCTCCCGGTAGGTTAGCTGTCTGTCGCCGTGTACGGCGGCGATGGCGTCCGGGTGTGCCCGCGCTCGTTCCTCGAACAGCTCGTGGGCGCGTCGGTCGGGCAGATCTCTATGCCGTCGGGCGAAATCATCAAGCCGGAAAGGCAGCTCCTCGGCGGAGAGCAGGGTCTGTCGCTCGTGTTCGGCATCTGGATCGGCTGCAATCAATGCGACCGCGCTGACGTGGTAGCCGGCGATCCGGGCGGCGCAACCCGCGTCCAGAACATCCGTTCTGTAGCGGTGCTTTTGTCAGGATCTTCAGTGCGCTTTCAGGCGGATCGACCTGTTTGGCTATCGCGGACAGGATGCTGCGGGTTCCAAAGTCGCTTCCGTCCCCCAGACCACTCTTGGGACTGCTCAGACCCTAAATTCGTCAAACTTGACCTAAAGGACCGGCTGGAATTCCTGCTCTACGCATACCAGCACGGCCTGGTGGCGAATCCCTCCGTGCGCCGCCCAACTCCGCGGCCCAAACGCGCGGCGGCGAACTCCTTCTATCAATCAGTGAAGCGACCGGTTGTTGATCTGACGGGTTCAATATGCGCCAGTCCTAGATGACCCGGCACATTTGTGACACCTCAAAAGATCGCACTATCCGATGCGGCCGCATTGTAAGGCGTGCTATCAAATGAGTGCTCCGGCTGGTTTTACTCGAAGGCCGAATCCACATGATCTTTGGCCATCGAAGACGGAAACCTAAACGGAAGTGGCAAATTCACAAGGAGGTACGAATATGGAAAGGGCAGGGAGAATATTGAGGTTCCTGATAAGCCGCTTCGGCGCCGGAACCTCATTTGAAATTTCTCAGAAGAAAGGATTGTGGCCTGCCGGTTTGGGCGTTTGGCGGATCGCCGCCGTCGTTCTGGCCGCGACTGCGTTTATACTCACGATGTTGACCATTGACTGGTTTGGTTCCAAACCAATGATGGCGGCCAGTCCGGTGCAGATTCACCTGGATCACTGGTCAAATGGAGGCAGCCCGCAAACCGAGAAGAAGTGGAGGGACGGAAACCTCCACTGGACGAATTCGCATTATGCCGAGGGCGATGCGGATCCGACCCGCTTCATCATGGACAATTTGCAGCCGAACACGACCTATACGCTGCAGTTTTCGTGGCTGGCGACGAAAGTTCAGGCTAAGGTTGTCAAGCATGCGCATGACTTTCTGACCAGTTACACATTTTCAGAATTCCCGTCTTACGTGCCAAACCCGAACGTCCTGCCTTCGTACACCGGCGCCACGGACAGCTATCCGGGGAATACGACGCCGTATCCGGATCCCTGTTTGCCGCGTGTTCAAGGGGGCTACAAACTGCCGTACGCGTGCACGCCCCTCAGTGCGCCAACCAGCCTATGGCCCATTCCTTCGGACAATATCCTGGGTGCGCAGAATAACAAAGTCAACTTGGGCGGAAGGCAGATCGACTGCGCGACCGGCACCTGCCAGTATCTGTCGATGTGGAACGCCACGATTAACGGAGTTGCTGCCAGTTCGGACAACGGCTATGTCTATAGCCCGAGCAACAATCCATTCAGTGGGACGAGTTACAACAGCCTCACGCTCTCATTTACCACGTCGAACTTCCTCGTCGGAACCACGGACAGCATCGTGCTGGCTTTTGGGGGCCATCTTGCCACCGCGGCTACGTGGGGAAGCGGCCAGGGTTCCGCCGATATCAACGGGGCTCCATACCATTGGGAATATGTCATTGTCGATCAAAACGGCGTAAAGGTCGCTTCAGGCGCTCGTGACCGGTCGATCATGGTCGTCCGCAAGGGATCGATTGAGATTCAAAAGAAATGCAGCCCCGACGATGGCGGCCAAGGATTCCTGTTCACGACATCTCAGCCTAGCGGAGTAGATGGTTTGCCTGCCTCGTTCTCGCTGGACTGCAATACCCAGCAGGGCGCCACGATTGATGGCGGTAGCGGCACCTATTCCATAACAGAGAAACCGCTCCCCGGTTTCGCCGTGACTAGCATATCCTGCACGCGCTACGGCGCCGACGGATCGAATCTGGGACCGCCAAGCGGAATGAGCATCGTTCCGTCGCTGTCGGTCGCCTATCCCAATTCCGTTACGCTCAGCTTTTATTTCGTTGCGGGCGATAACACGGTTTGTACATTCATCAACAGCAAACCGAACTTGACTATCAATCTGACCCCGCCAACAAAGACGAATGAAGTGGGGCAGCCGCACACGATTACAGCGACCGTTCTGCAAGACAAAGCTGACGGCTTAGGTTTGGTTCCGGCGCCGGGCGCGGTGGTCAATTTCACGGTCCCGAGCAATCCTCCCGGAGCGGTTTTCGTCGGAGGCGTTAACTCCTGCACCACTAATGCATCCGGACAATGCCCGCTAACCATCATCGCGAACAACACCGGGACAGTGCAGATTCATGCCACGACGACATACAGCGTTATCGGAGTCGGTCTTACCCGGTCCACCGGTGATGGTTTACTTGGCGATGGATCGGATGTCTATAAGATCTACGTGGACGGATACATTAAGATCTACCCGACCGCGGTCAATGAGGTCCGGAATTCACATACTTTCACTATTGAAGCGCACCAAATTCCGGATGGTGCCGCAGCGGCGACGTCGGCCAACATCACTTATGCCGTGACGCCTACGCCGTCCTCGATCAGTTCGTCGGATTGCGGAACGTCAGTGCCTTTCGTCGGCTCCGTGGCAACCTGCCACGTGACCATCAACAGCGATACTGCAGGCGTCTTCACGGCGAACGCCACGGCGGTTTTCACCATCGACACCGTGACCCTGACCCGCAGCACAGACAGCACGCACGGCAGCAGCGGTCCGGCTACGAAGACTTATGTGGACGCGAACATCGTGCTGACCCCGCCGACAGCGACAAATGATCTCAGCCAGCCGCATACAATCACCGCAACCGTCAAGCAAAATGACGGCACCGGCGGGTTTGTTCCGGCTGTGAGCAAGCCGGTGACATTCAGCTTCGCCAGTAACCCGAACAACGCTACGTTTGTCAACAACGTTAATACTTGTACAACAGATCAAAATGGCCAGTGCCCCGTAACGATCGTTTCGAGCCAGCCTGGCACCGATGTAATTCACGCCACGACGACATTCTCCGTTCTTGGCGTGAATCTCACGCGAGCCACTAGCGACGGTCTCCCCGGAGACGGTTCTGACGTCAACAAGATCTATGTGGAGCATCCGAGTATCGCGATTACGAAGATCTGCGACGGCAATGTGAGTCCTGGGCAACTGATTACATTCCGTGGAACAATCACTAATGGTGGCAACGTACCGTTGGTGAATATTCAGTTCACCGACACCCTGCCTCCGGGCGCTAGCAATCTAACGATCACCCAAGCCGCGGCAACAACGCTCGCGGTAGGAGCCCAGACGACGTATGCAGGCTCCTATCTTCCGAATCCAACCGTAGCCGGACCACAGTATAACAAGGCGGCGGTGACCGCGCAGTCGCAATACACGAACACAACCGTAAGTAACTCGACCTCGGATCAGGGCTGCGGTATCATCTTCAGCCCCGCCCTTACGGTCAGCAAACTGTGCACTCCGCCGAAGGTTGGATACGTCATTGCGTTCAACGGGACCATCTCCAACAGCGGCGACGAGCCCCTGTCGAACATCAAGGTCTACGACAATCAACCCGCGGCGAACACGTTGGTGACGACGATTGCCAGTCTTGCTGTGGGCGCTTCGGTCCCATACACTGGTTCCTACACCCTAACATCGAGTGGTCCATCCTCCGATCAGATCACCGTCGTTGCGACTGGGGCGATAGATAAGGCTTCGGTCACAAATTCCTCCAACGTAGCCACGTGCACGGTGCCGCCCCAAGCGTGTAGCGTGACCCAAGGCGGTTGGTTCGCTGGCTCGAACGGAGGGAATTATGGGGCCTTGCTGCAAACTTGGTTCCCGACAGTGTACCCGTCGGGTCTCCAGGTGGGCGGCAGCGGCGCAACCAACAACTGGAACATCCGGTTCCCGGGTTCCGCCACCGTCTCCTATAGCCAACCCGGAGGAAATACTGCCGGTGTTCTAAGGCGGAACTGGACCGTTTCCACGACCGTAGAGAACCCATCTGCCGGCATTACCGAATACCCCTTTAACAGCGGCAACGACACCGGCACGGGCAACTTCGGCAGCCAGGTGACCGCGCTGAAGATCAACGTCGATCTGGGCGCCGCCGGCGCCTTCGCTTCCCATCCAGGAATCGGAGGACTGAAGCTGTACGGCACCGGCAGTTCTCTGGACGGCCTGACAGTCAGCCAGATCCTTGCCGTCGCCCAACAGGCGTTGGCGGGAGGTGCCTTCCCGGCCGGCTTCGACGCCAACTCGTTCGCCGGCTTCCTGGGTAACTACCTGAACCCGTCATTCGATCAATGCAAACCGAGTGGCTGGGCTCTGGGCCACCTGCAGTAGTTAAATCGGAGAGGCTCCGCAAGTCGAGAGCCTCCCGATGCCATACCCACCAAGTGAGGCCGTCCCGGCAGCGCCGGGGCGGCCCTTCTTTTTTGACATCCACTCGGAGCCTACGCTGCTAGTTGATGTCGTACAAATGGACGGTCCAGTCCGACAAACCGAGGCCAAACGAAATGCGGTTCACACCGTAGGCGAGCATATTGCGAACCGTGGCGCCGGTTGTGCCTAGAAAGGCCGGAGTAGTCCATGCTCCATTGGTGTAACTGGCGGCATACACGTCCGTATAGTGAAGGCTGCTCGTATTGATGGGGCGGTAACCGAGCCAGATCTTGTCCGGCATCGCGATTAGCCCTAAGGCGCTGATCCGCTCGACATAGACGGGGAATGTTAGAAATGTCTTCGCGGCGCTCGCACTGATCTGAGCGATACTGACGAAGGCGCCTTTGACAAACGGGGATGTGGAAAAGATCTTGTACTGATCATTCTGGTAGGCGAGCTGGATCGCATTGCGCGAAGGATCGGGAACGGCGGTCAGGTAAGGCAGTTCGCCCTCCGGACCGTTGGGGCCATCCGCAGTTTGCGTAATGAAATTGCTGTTGGTCGAATCCAGGCGGAGCCCAGATGCCGTTTCCGTAAGATGAATTGCCCAGATCGTTGTAAAGCTATCGCCTTTGCTGAAAGCCCAAATGCTGTCGTCTCCCGGGTGTTGCGCCAACGCCAGACTATGCGCGTGGCCTGGAAGGCCGTCCACGCGGACAGGGAAGATTGACGACCACGTCCCCGTAGGACTCCGGTAAGCAAATCCTAGATCCACCCAGTTCGTGCTGGGATCAGTGGTGGGACTGGGATTCGGCCGAAACCACAGTCCTACGAACCCGCCGCTCTTCAACTTGATAAATGATCCCGCCGCGCTGTAGCTATCCCCAAAAGACACCTTTGAGACAAGTGTGGCAGCCGTCGGAAGCGGAGAGCCCTGGAAAGCATACTGTCGGGCTACAGCCGGCGCCCCAGGCCAACCAAACGAATCCATTCCATTGCTGGAAAAAACCCAAAACTCGGTATTCGAGGTAAAGAAATACTCCGCTTTAAAGATCATGTCGCCGGTGAGGTCGGGCAGCCAAACCCAGGATGTGTTGCCAATGTCGTCCCGGATGTACAAGTATTTATCATACGCATACCCTTGGTCGTACAAGAGGGCCTGCCATGCGCCAACCTCGGCCATTCGGCCACGCACCCCGATGAGCGAGGACTCACCCAATGTGCCGCTATCAATGAATGTGTTTGTCACCGGCCCAGAACTGGAACATGCATTAGTAGTGGCGCTGGCGGCAGTGCTGGCGGCGGATTCGTTACCGGCGCCATCGATTGCCGTGACTGTATAAGAATATCTCGTCGATGCAGCCAAACCCGTGTTGGCGGCAGCCGTGGCCGGGGCGAGGACCTGTTCGTTGAACGCTCCGTTGCGATAGATGTTATATCCCTTCACCGGGGAATCCGGATCCGTTGAGGCATTCCAACTGAGATTGATCTGGCTGCACGATGCGGAGGCAACTGTCAGCCCCGTGGGTACAGTCGGCGGAGTCGTATCGACGCACGCGGGAGTCGTCACCGATGCTGCATTGCTCGCACCGGATACACTCCCCGCCGTATCGACCGCGGTCACCGTGTATGAGTAACTCGTGGATGCGGATGCCGTGGAATCGGTTGCGCCAGTGGAGGCGCCGGCCACCTGTTGGATCAACACGGCATTCCGGTACACATTGTAGCTTTGGATTGCGTTCACACGGGTGGACGCGGTCCAGCTCAGCGCAACCCGCTGGCAGCTTGCTGCAACCGCGGTCAGAGCCGTAGGCGCCGCGGGCGGCGGGCAAGACGGCGTGACCGCGCTTGCAGGACTGCTTTGCGGAGATTCGTTTCCGCTTTGGTCGACCGCCGAGACGGCATAAGTATAACTTGTCGATGCCGTAACTGCCGTATCGGAACCAGACGTCGTGGGTGCGAGGACCTGGCGGTCGAACGCGCCGTTTCGATAAATGTTGTAGCCCTTCAGGTTTGTACTCGATGAGGCGCCCCAACTAAGATTCGTCTGGTTGCACGCCACCGCGGAAGCCACCAAGCCGGTCGGCGCGGCAAGAATCACAGTCGTTGCGGAAACAACCGCTGAGTACGGAGAAGTAGAACTTTGTTTGTAAGCCTGTAAACGGTAATAAAACGTCTTTCCACCGGGCAGGCCGCTGTCTGTGTAGGACGTCGACTTGCCGCTCACTGCGGCGATGACTGTAAACCCGCTGGTGGCGCTTGTCGAACTCCTTCCGATATGGAATCCGCTGAGGCGGTTGTCCGGGTCGGACCAACTCAGAAAAACTGGGCCGCTGGATCTCGGCTGAGCGGAAAGAACGGGCGTTGACAAATTGACTCCTGCCTGAAGGGGCGAGCTTAACGTCGTCGCAAGAACAAGGCAACCGCCGAGAATCAGAATTATCGCAGACTTTGACATCGATGCCGTTTCCAGAATTTCGGAAGCCGCCTGAACGCACGGCGTGGGCCGTTCAAGCGCGAGATCCTCTTGCACCAGCCCAACGCCGGCAGGGCATTGTGTGTAAGAATAAGCGGCTGCGGCAGTTACGCCGGCGATGGAATCAACGGATCCGATGGCGCGAAACGTCGCCCGGCTTCCTGGACCGGCTCTTTCAATCAAGTTGCTGTCCAAGAGGGAAACTTTATTGAAATGTCCTCGGCTTTAGATGCGACTGAATGGGGAATCTTGGCGAACGGCCCGTGGGCGTGACAGCGGTTGAATAAGCGCGAGATATTGGCGCTTTGGCGCTCCGGTTCAGAGATGGATTTCAGAAACGGAGAGTCTTGGAGTTTGTTTCGGGATCTCAAGGTTAGAGAAGCCTGCAACGCGGTGCTCACCGCTCAATAAGTCTTTTCGCCGTGACTTCTTCGCTTTTCGCCAAGAAGTTTCCTAACAGGTTGCTGAAAAAGTAAGTCGCATGACCCGACCCACTGTCGCCTGTACCTCAATGCCATCGCTGCGCAAAATCTCCACATGCTGTCCCAGGCGCAGCACCTGATCGGCCTCCGGCCACCCCTTATTCCACAACGCCCGCGGCAACCCCGGCTCCCGCGCCCACACCGGCATCGATCCCCAGCAAACCCAACACGCCCACAACGCTCACACACGTTTCAGTCCCATAACGCCTACCTCCGTTGCACGGGCTTAGTAGGTATAGTCCATTTCCATCGGCATGCGCCCCAGGGGGGCAGGTGGTTTAATTCAATCGCCGAGAAGCGTTTCTCAAGCCGCTTTCCCACTACTTTCCTCTCTTCCATTATTTTTTCCATCAATATTTTCGGGACTGCATCGGACAGAACTGGACCACACGGCCAAGAACTGGATGAATTTGTTGGGGTTTTGCGAATTTTCAGGACGAGGTGAGACGATATGGCAGGTTTTTAAATAGCCCCAACGGGAATCGAACGAGTCAATGTGTCCAATGAGTTGCAAAGATCTTTTATACTTTCCCGCCAATTTTCCCGCCAGGAATTCCTGGACGGTATTGGACAAACGAACGGAGAAATCGGTGTTCATCGAGACGCTCTCGGTAACCATCCTTCCCGGTTCATCTTGGGCCCTCTCTCCTTCAGTGATGTTCAGTTAGAAAGGCTTTGGTATATACTGGCGGATATACCGTGCACTTTGAATGGGACGCGGACAAAGACGATGCGAACCTGCGCGAGCACGGAGTAGCCTTCAGCGAAGCTGTCGAAACGTTTCGGGACGCGAATGGAATCGAGTACTTTGACCGGGAACATTCCGATGCCGAAGCTCGCTACATTCGCATTGGATTGTCGTCGCGGAGGTTATTGGTCGTGATATTCACGGAACGTAACAACAGCATTCGTATCATCTCGGCATGGCCAGCAGATAAGCAAGCAGAACGACTTTATGAAGACAAAAGTATCTAGAAAACGAAAAGATAAATTGCCAACTAAAGGTTGGGTTCGGGACGGGTTTCGGAAGCGTCATAGAGTATCGGAAGAGGATATTCAGGACATGACGAGGCCTGAGAACATCCGTGCTGCCATTTCAATTAAGGTGCCATTGGACGTTCTGAATTTCTTCAAAGCGGCGGCGGAAAGAACAGGTACGCCATACCAGACGCAAATCAACGACGTGCTACGCCGCTATGTCGATCAGAGCCAAACGGCGTCCGATCCCATCTCAACGCTGCGGCAGGCAACGCGGCTCATCAATAGTGCTGCCGGACAAATTCAGAGAAGGCGAATACCTGGCTCTTAGAGGGGCAGATAAACCCAGCGCTCTCGATTTCTGCCAAGACAGTCGGCGTCGCCTATCAGCCTCAAATCATCCGAGAAGATCGCGACACTGCGCCATCCCAGACTGCAGGTTATGCGCCAACTGATTTCCGCTTCTGGCTTGGCGAATCACACATCCGTTCGGCTATTCTTGGGGCGTGCATGAGGAATTTCTCTCTGGCATGTTGCTTCACCGGCGGCGGCGATTTGGCTGGATCTGCGGTGAAAAACCTTAGATTCCGGAGCGAGTTTGGCGACCGTGCGCCAAACATCGGTTCCTGCAGAAAACTTGCAACGCGTCGAAGGTTAATTCTGTGAAACGAACCTATTCCGGCGGAAAAACTTCCGCGTGCGCGCGGGACGCAAATAAAGTCGAATCGGAGGAGGTAGCTATGCGTTATGAGGAATTTCGAGATCGTTTGCAAGATGCGCTGCGCGACGTGGGACTGGTTTTCCAGCATATCGGTCAACCGTCGGAAACAATCGACCTCTCCAGCGGGGCCCGGCATTGCGAGCTTTATATCCGGCCAATGTCACCGGACGCTGAGCCGTTTCACATCGCAACGAGAATGGTTTTTAACTGGAGCGCGGCCAATGCTGCTCGGGCGTACACGTGTGAGGAAGACCTCCTCACCGAACTCCTCGGTAGAAAGCAAAAGTATCCCAAAACCCAGCAGCGCTGGACACGCGTCGATCTCGCGCTTCACGCCACTCTCCCGTATGGTTCCAACACTCCAATGCCGGACTCGCAAATCCTCGGTCCTTGGACAAGTTCTATCGGGGAAAAGCTCGACAAAATGCTCGTGGAGTTCAAGGAGCGTGCAGGACAGATCGTGGCTGTCACCGGAGGCCGGGAAGACATCGGTATCGAATCTCGATGTAGCCCCGAAGGGATATTGTTACTGAGGAGCATCGCCGTCTCGGGCTTCCGGATCGTACGTATACCGCGTGTCTGGGATGATCCCGCCCGGCAAAGAGCGGAGAAGAACATCAATGACGAACTGTCGGGACTTGCCGGATACTTCAGGCGCGCCCTCGAGGAATGGAACAAAAGCGTTGCCGATCTCGCCAGGTGGATTCGCTATTCGCCACCTCCGCCAGGGACAAAGCCAATGGAACCTTGGTTCGAGGACGAAGAGGATGATGAGCCGGAGACGATTCACTGAACGCCAGAGGAATGCCTGAAAATCGCGGGTAGAAAACTAATTTCGGTCGTGCGTGCGATGGGCAAGACCAAATGCTGTTCGGCTTCGTGCGGGGAGCTATAAGAATCCCGATGCTTTCATCACTGAAATGTT
>WNGD01006846.1_pt1 | contig 10828 bp, 9 predicted proteins | sample 5400671 | NCBI WGS metagenome assembly WNGD01 (sample SAMN13153369, study PRJNA577476) | soil metagenome | isolation source: 40 cm soil or saprolite under grassland replicate 2 | place: USA:California | collected 2016-06-15
GGTGTGAGCCTCGAGGTGCGGCGCGGGCAGGTGGTGGCGATCGTGGGCCCGAGCGGGGCGGGGAAGACGACCCTCGTTGACCTGTTGCCGCGGTTCTACGAACCGACGTCGGGCGAGATCCTGATGGACGGCGTGCCGATCACGCGCTACACGTGGCGCTCCCTGCGGGCGCTGATGGGCATCGTGTCGCAGGAGACGATTCTCTTGAACGACACCGTCTTCGCCAACATCGCCTACGGGCGCAGCGACTTCACCCTCGAGCAGGTGCGCGCCGCCGCGCAGGCCGCGAACGCCGACGACTTCATCGCGCGGCTCCCGCAAAGCTACGACACGGTGCTCGGCGAGCGCGGCACCCGGCTCTCCGGCGGCCAGCGGCAGCGCATCGCCATCGCGCGCGCGGTGCTGCGCGACCCGCCGATCCTCATCCTCGACGAGGCCACCAGCCAGCTCGACACCGAGTCGGAGCGGCTCGTGCAGGACGCGATCGACCGCTTGATGCAGCATCGCACCGTACTTGTCATCGCGCACCGCCTCGCCACCGTGCAGCACGCCGATCTCATCGTGGTACTCGAGGACGGCCGCCTCGTGCAGCGCGGCACGCACCCCGAGCTGCTCGCCGCCGACGGGCTCTACCGCCGGCTCTACAACTTGCAGTTCCGGACCTGACGGCGGTGCTCTCCGGCTTCACCATCGTCCGCAACGCGATCAAGCTCGACTTCCCGATCGTGCCCGCGATCCGCTCGGTGCTCGAGGTGTGCGACGAGGTCGTCGTGAACGTCGGCCGCTCCGAAGACGAGACGCGCGACGTGGTCGCCGCGATCGCCGACCCGCGCGTGAAGATCCTCGACAGCGAGTGGGACTTCTCCAAGAAAAACGAGATGCTCTCGATCGAAACCCTGAAGTCGATGCACGCCTGCCGCGGGGACTGGGGCATCTACATCCAGGCCGACGAAGTGTTGCACGAGACGGGCGCGCGGATCCTGAAGGAGAAGGTCGCCGAGTGGGACCGGGACGAGCGCGTCGAAGGGCTGCTCGTCGAGTACCGGCACTTCTACGCCGGGTTCGATCTCGTCGCCACCAGTCGCCGCTGGTATCGCCGCGAAGTGCGCGGCATCCGTCTCGGCCGCGACATCCGCCCCTATCAGGGCGCGCAGGGGTTCCGCGTCGGCCCCCATTACCGGAAGATCCGCGCGCGGGCCACCGGCGCCGAGATGTTCCACTACGGATGGGCGCGGCCCGCCCGGGCGATCCGCGAGAAGTACGAGATCTCCAAGACCATTTACCCCTGGAGCCGCGAGCGCTCGGCGCGCGAGCAGGCGAAGGGGTATCTCGACTGGATTCCGCTGCTCAAGCCCTTCACGGGCACGCACCCGCGCGTGGCGGCGGCGTGGATCGCCGAGCGCCGCCACGACCCGGAGCGGCGCATCGGCCCCCGGCGCTTCAAGCTCGAGCACCTGCGCTTTTACCTCTCGGACACCATCGAGCGACTCACCGGGGCCCGCGTGTTCGAGTTCCGCAACTACGTGCCCGTGTGAAATGAGCATCCCCCGGCCACGCGCCGTGTGGATCGCGCTGGGCGCGCTGACCGCCGCCCAGCTCGGCATCGGAGCGTGGCGCGCGGGAGTGATGCTGCACGAAGGGATCGCGGCCGGCGTGCAGCCGTTCGTCCTGTCCGGCGTGGCCGCTGAGGTAGCGCTGAGCGTGGTGATCGCTGCGCTCGCCTGGTGGTGGCTGCCGGCCCGCGGCGGGGGAGGGCGTTCCCTCTCCGCCTGGGGGGTGCGGTTCGTGCTGCTTGCGTGGACGCTGGCGCTGGCGCACTACGGGTTCGCGCTGCTCGCCGGCAAGTTCACCTCGCTGCTGACGCCGATTGTCCTCGTGAGTCTCGCTGTTCTCGGTGTGTGGGTGCGGCGCTCGCCGGCTGCCCCGGCGCCGGCCGCCGCCTCCCCGACACCTGACACCTGGCACCCGGTGTTATGGCTCGCGGCCGCGTTCTGGCTCTACCAGCTCGCCCACCTCGCCTTCCCCTATCACTTCACCGACGCACACGACATCTGGGCGTGCCGCGCGCTCAAGTTCGCCGAGCATGGGGCGCTGACCGGCGTGTTCGACTGCCTCGATCCCGCCCGGCCACCGCTCTACTCGGTGCTGCTGTGGCTCGGCGCCGGCGATCCCACGTTCCAGGGGCGGCTGTTGCCGACGCTGATGGTCGGTGCGTTCGGGATCCTCTTCTATCATCTCCTGCGTCGCGTCGCGCCACGCCTCGCCCCCTGGGGGGTGCTGTGGCTGTTCGTCACCGACCACGTGATGAAAGGGGCGGTCTCGTTCTACGCCGGGGTGCCGGTGATGATCGCGGCGGTCGTCGCGATCGCCCTGTGGGTGGACGACGGCACGCTCGCCCCGCGCCGCCTCGCGATCGCCGGCGCCGCGGTCTTGGGCGCGGCGGTCGCCTTGATCCGCCGCGACGGGGTGCCGGAGTTCGCGGTCGCGGGCGCCGTGGTGATGGTGTGCACCCGTGCGTGGCGGGAGCCGCGGTTGTGGGGGGCGGCGGCGGGCGTCGCGGTGGGCTACTTGAGTTGGACCCTGCGGCCCGCCGTGTTGCACGCCCCGCCGCTGTTCGCGCCGACGCTCGACCCGCAGGTCCCGTGGACGCTCGCGTCGGCGGCGCACGCGATGGGGCGGCTGTTATACGGCGCGCAGGGACAGGTCTTCAGCCACTACGGCTACGGCGTCTTCGCCTGGGGTTGGATCATCGTGGCCGTGTGGGCGGCTCGCCGGGGACAGACAACCGGCAACGGCTCGTTGGCGCGCGACCTCGGCCTCGCCGGCTTGGCCGCCTGGCTTGCGACCCTCGCGCTGTACGCGATCCTCACCTTCACGGGCCATCCGCAGATGAGCACGCTGTTCGTGATCCGCACGGGGTTCGGCCGGCACCTCGTGCACTTCTATCCGTTGTGCCTGTTACACGCGGTGAACTTGGCGGAGAGACTCGTCCCCGCCAGATCCGTGGGCTGAAGCCCCGGCTCGGCATCGACACACGTCCTTAAGGACGCGCGATTCCGCCGACCCGGCGCTTCAGCGCACGGGAACGGAGGGGGACACGCCTAGCCCACCCACGGCGTCGCCCGTCCCGCCGGGAGGTCCCCCGTTTTGATCAGGTGCTCGTACACGCGCACGTAGCTCTCGGCGTGCGCGATGTGGGTGAACCAGCGCTCGGCATGCGCCCGGCACGCCTGCGGTGTGCGGGTGTCGATGGTGCGCGACGCCTCGATCAGTTCGTCGAGCGTGTCGCCGAGCGCGCCGACCTCGTCGGTCAGCACTTCGGGGAGCGCTCCGCGCCGCGTCGCCACTACCGGGGTTCCGGAGAACAGCGCCTCGATCGTCGTCAGACCGAACGGCTCGTCCCACAGCGCCGGCATCCACAGGCAACGCGCCCCCGCCAGCAGATCGGCCTTCTCCTTCCCGTCCACCTCGCCGACGAACTTGATCTTGCGCGCGAACGTCGGACGCCAGCCGCCCGCGAGCAGCAGGCGCCGGCCGGTGCGCTTCGCGCCCTCGATGGCCCAGTGGTATCCCTTGGCGCTGTGCAGTCGGCCGATGAAGAGGTCGTAGTCGTCCTTGCGGTCGCGGAAGACGAATTCAGAAGGATCGAGTCCGTCATAAACGAAAGCCGTGGCGCCGTGCCTCGTCGCGTGGTTCTTGGAGAGGTACACGGCGTGCGGTAGCGGGGCTTCACCCGCCTTCAGGTTGCCGTGAATCGTTTGGAGAAACGGTGGCCCGCTCGGGAGCCGCCGCACGGGGAAGTGGGCGTGCAGGACGTCGGTGTCGGCCGGACAGAGCGTGACGAGATCGATCGTAGGATCGCGCAACCGCTTCGGGGGCGCTTCGACCACGTGCGCTTCAGGGACCCTGGTGCCCGTGGCCGCGATCAGCGTGACGCGGTGACCCAAGGCCACGAGCCCCCGCACCAACGCGACGACCACGCGCTCGGTGCCGCCGTAGCCCGTGACTGGCAGGCGGTGATGCGACGCGATCGCGATGTGCATGGGCGCAACAGTATAACTAGCTTCGTGGCATGTCACACGCTGCGCTCACCATCCTGCAGCTGACCTACCAGGGTGACGGCGCGGGGTCCACGCAATCCATCTTCAACCTGAGCCAGCACCTCGCGCGCCGCGGCCACCGCGTGCTCGTGGGGTGCCGGGCCGAGTCGTTGCTGGCGCGGCTCGCCGCGGCCGCGGGACTCGAGGTCGTGCCGCTCGACTTCCGGCAGGTCGGCCCGCTCGCGGCAACACTGGCCGACATCGTCGCGCGCCGCCGCGTGGGGGTGGTGAACAGTCACGCCACGCGCGATCGGCGGGCGCTCACCTGGCTGCGCTGGCGCGGCCGGCTGCCCGTAGGCTTCGTCGTCACCCGGCGCACCATGCCGCTCACGTCGCCGGTCGAGCTCCTCGCCGTCGGCGCTACCGCTGACCGCACCATCGCCGTGAGCGCCGCGGTCGCGCGCGCCCTGCGCCGCCGGCTGCATCCGGGTGGCCGGCTGGTCGTCGTGCCCAACGGCATCGATCTCGCGCGGGTGGACGCGCCGGTGCCGCCCGCGGCCCTCGCGGCGGCGCGCGCCCGCCTCGGCGACCTCGGCGACCGGCCGCTCGGCGTCGTGGTGTCGCGCCGCAAGGACCAGGACGTGCTGCTGCGGGCGCTGCCGCTGGTCCAGCGTCCGGTCGCCGTCGCCTGCGTGGGGCTCGAGCCGGACGCGGAGCTGCTCGCGCTCGCCCGCGCCGTCCCCGAGCGCCACCGCGCCCTCTTCGTGCCGTTCGTCGATCAGCCGCTCGCCTTCTACCATCTCGCCGCGTTCGCCGCCCTGCCGTCACGCATCGAGGGGTTCTCCCAGGCGCTGCTCGAGGCGATGGCGCTCGGCAAGCCGGTCGTGGCGTCGGCCGCCGGGGGCAACCCGGAGCTGATCACGGATGGAGATACCGGCCTGCTCGTTCCGCCGCGCGATCCCGCCGCCTGGGCCCGCGCCGTGGACCGGCTCGCCGCGGACGATGGGCTCGCCGCGGGCCTCGCCCGCGCCGGGCGGGACCTGGTGCGCGGCACCTTCACGCTGGAGCGGACGGCCGAGCAGACGGAGGCGGTCTACCGGGACGCCGTAGCGCGCCGTTAGCATTCCACAGTCATGCAGACCCGTTCCCCGCTCACGGTGGTCATCCCGACGCTCAATGAAGCGACGCAAATCGGTGAGTGCGTGCGGCACCTCGCCTGGGCCGGTGAGGTGATTGTGGCCGACCGCTGCTCCGGCGACGGTACCGTGGACGCGGCGCGGGCCGCGGGCGCGAAGGTGATCGTCGCCGACGTGCCCACGATCGCCGCGCAGCGCAACGCCGCCATCGCCCAGGCCGCCCACGAATGGGTGTTCGCGCTCGACGCCGATGAGCGTATCGGCCCCGCGCTGGCCGGGGAGCTCCAGGCCGTCGTCGCCGCGCCGCACCACGAGGCCTATGCGGTCCGTCGCCGCAACGTCTACCTGGGGCGCGTGATGCGCTACGCGGGGTGGGGCAACAACTGGACGGTGCGGCTGTTCCGGCGCAACCGCCGCTTCATCGAGCGGCGCGTCCACGAAGGGCTCGAGCCGGTGGTCGACGTGGGCCGCCTGGGGGCCGCAATGGAGCACACGCCCTACCGAGATCTCGCCCACCACTGGCAGAAGCTCACGCTGTACGCCGGGTGGGGTGCGCAGGACCTCGCCGAGAACGGCCGCCGCGCGGGACTCGGCGACCTGCTGCTGCGGCCGCCGTTCACCTTCTTCCGGTCCTACGTGCTGCAGCGGGGATTCCTGGAAGGCTGGCGCGGCGCGGTGCTGTCGGGACTCGCCGCGACCAGCGTCTTCCTCAAGTACGCCCGCCTCCGGGAGCTGAAGACCAGCCGCGATGCCTAAGACCTTTCTCCTCACCGACGAATTTCCGCCCGTGCAGACCGGGATCGCCCGCCTCATGGGGGAGATCGCGCGGCGCTATCCCAAAGGCGAGCTGCTCGTCTCCACCGGCCAGCACCGCGACGCCTCGGAGACCGACGGCGCATACGCCACAGCGATGCTCGACCGGCTGCCGCTTTCGTCGCGCGCGCTCAGCAACATCATCGGCGTGCTGCTATGGTCGCGGCGCGTGGCGAGCCTCGCCCGCCAGCACAAGCCGCACTTCGCGTGGTGCGACTCGATCCGCCCCGCGGGCTACGCCGCCAAGTGGGCCCACGAGCGGGTCGGCACCAAGTACGGCCTGCTCGTCCACGGCGGCGATCTGCTGAAAGAGCTGCACGGGGTGCATCACTCGCGCCGCGCGCGGCGCACGGCGCAGGCGCTGCTCGGATCCGCCGTCGCCGTGGTCGCCAACAGCCAGTGGACGCGCGAGCAGGCGCAGAAGGTGCTGCGCGAGCTGGGCCTCGATCCCCTCGCCGAGCACGTGAAGGTCGTGCCGCTGGGGACCGACCCCGCCCAGTTCATGCCCGGGCTCGACACGCGCGAGGTGCGCGCCCGCTACCGCTTGAACGGCGACTCGTGGGCGGTGACCGTCGCGCGGCTCGAGCCGTACAAGGGCGTCGACACTTCGCTGCGCGCCGTCGCCGCGGTCCGCAAGGGTGGCCAGGACCTCCACTACCTCGTGATCGGCGCCGGCAAGAAAGGGAAGGAGTACAAGAAGCTCGCCCGCGAGCTCGGCATCGGCGACGTGGTGCGCTTCACCGGCAACGTGCCGGACCGGGACCTCCCGGCGCTGTACAACACCGCGCAGGTGTACCTTGGCGTCTCGCGCCGCGCCGACGCCACGCGCGTGGAAGGGTTCGGCGTGGCCCTCGCCGAGGCGAGCGCGTGCGGCCTCCCCGTGATCGCCGGCAAGAGCGGCGGGCTCGCCGAAGCGGTCAAAGACGGCGAGACCGGGTTCGTCGTGGAGCCGACCGAGGTCGAGGCCGTGACAGGTGCACTGCGACGCCTGCTCGGCGACCAGCTGCTCGCCCGCCGCATCGGCCAGGCGGCCCGCAAGTCCGTCGAGAGCTACTACAACTGGGATCGGGTGATTCGGGACCTGCGCGAGATCGAATCGCAGGTTACCTAACCGCGCATCACGCATCCCCCATCCCCCATCTCCCCTCCCGTTTGAACCGAACTCTCCTACTCGCTTTTAATTTTCCCCCCCTCGGTGGCGGCATCGCCCGGATGATGGGCGAGCTGGCGCTGCGGTACCCACCGGAATCGCTCATTGTCTCCACCGGGCGTGCGCCGGACGGCGCCGCGAGCGACGGCCGCTTCCCGCAGCCGGTCGATCGCGCCGGCATCCGCGCCACGCGGCTGCGCACGTTGAACGGTCTCGCGCTGTGGACGTGGCGGGCGGGGCGGCTGGCGCGCGCCTACACTCCGGGGTTCACGTGGTGCGCCGAGCTCAAGCCCGCCGGCTACCCGGCGCGCTGGCTCGCGTGGCGGCGCGGCATCCCGTACGGCGTCGTACTGCACGGCACCGAATTGCTGCTGCTCGACGCCAAGATCCGCCGCAGCCGCTTCAAGCGCTGGACGGGCGGCGCCCTCCTCGCCGGCGCCGCCGTTGTCGTGGCCAACAGCCGCTGGACCGGCGAGCTGGCGCGCGTCGTCTACGACCGCCTCGGCCGGTCCGACCTCGCACGCCGCGTCGAGGTCGTGCCGCTCGGGACCAGCCCCGACCGGTTTCGTCCGGGCCTCGATCCCGGCCCCGCGCGTGCGGCGTACGGACTGGACGGCGGCCCGTGGCTCCTCACCGTCGCGCGCCTCGAGTGGCACAAGGGCATCGACACGGTGATCCGCGCGCTGCCCGCCGTGCGGGCGCGGCACCCGGGCGCGCGCTATGCCGTGGCCGGCGTCGGCCCACGGCGGGCGGAGCTGGAGCGGCTGGCGCGGGAGACGGGCGTCGGCGACGCGGTGCGCTTCCTGGGATTGGTGCCCGACGACGGCCTGCCGGCGCTGTACAACGCGGCGACGCTGTACGTCGGCGCGTCGCGCCGCTACGAGCTGCTCGCCGAAGGGTTCGGCATCTCGCTCGTCGAAGCGTCGGCGTCGGGGCTCGCGGTCGTGGGCGGCGACTCGGCCGGCGTCGCGGACGCGGTGCGTGACGGCGAGACGGGGTTGCTGGTGGATCCGGAGGACCCCGCGGCGGTGGCGGCGGGGATTGTGCGGGTGCTGGACGACGACGCGCTGCGGGCGCGGCTCGGCGCGGGAGGTCGGCGCGCGGTCGAGACCTACTACAACTGGGATCGCGTGGCGCGCGACTTCATCCGGATCGACGCAGCGGCTCGGCGACCGGCGCCGCCGGCCGCGCGCTGATCGCGTACGTCGGGCAGTTGCGGATGAATATCCCGCCGGTCGGGCCCCACTCCTGTTCCGGCGTCGTCACCACGGCCTTGCCCTCGGAGTCCAGCACGAACATCCCCGGCGGGCCGAACACCAGACACGCGCCGCACCCGATGCAGCGATCACGCTCCACGCGCACCGCCACCCGCCGCCGCGGGAAGACGCCTTCGTCGCCGGGCTGCGGCCATTCGGCCTCGCGGTCCAGCGCCGCCTTCGTGGAGCGGTAGCCCTCCTCGACGACCTCCCGCAGATGGTCGAACGAAAACATCGAGATGTGCTCGACGCGCGGATGTAGGTAGTAGACCGGCGGCATCGTCCAGGTGCGCAGCCGCACCTCGAGCTGCGTCTGCATCGCCAGCTCGGTGGCACGGGCGAACACCGCCGCGAACCCCTCATCCTGGGTGTCGGCGCGCAGCGCGCTGGACGCGGAGACGTCGACCGCGAGGATCAGCTCCGAGTCCAGCGCCCGCGCCGCGCCGAAGGGCAGGTTGTCCACGGTCGCGCCGTCGATGTAGTAGCGCCCGCGGATCTCGTGCGGCGGCAGGTACCCCGGCAGCGCGCACGACGCCATCACCGCGTCGGCGACCTGGACTTCGTCCACGCCGGGGAGACCCCAGAAGACCTGCATCCCTGAGTTGATGTCCACCGTGTTCACGACCGTGGGGAGCATCAGGTCCTGGAAGGTGCCGCCGCCCACCAGGCTGTTGATCAAGGCCACCAGCGGCTCGCGCCGGAACAGCGCCGGCGAGCGCATGCGCTTGAACGCCATGTCGGCATGGGCGACGACGAAGACGTCCTTGCGCCTGAGGCTCACTGCTCGGTCGTGCAGCTCCGGGATGCTGCGCCCCGCCGCCCACGCCGCGCCCACGAGCGCGCCCACGCTCGACGCCACGATCTGGGCCGGCCGCAGCCCGCGCTCCAGCAAGGCCTGCAGCACGCCGATGTGCGCGAGGCCCTTCATCCCGCCGCCGCCCAGGACGAGTGTGTATCGGGTACCCGGTTTCATCACACGAGAGCGCTTGCCCGGAAGGTGAGTCCCCGGGTAACGTAGTCGCATCCCCTATGCACGCGCCACTATTCTGGCGACGCCTCGCGGACGACCGTTGGGCGATGACGGGCCTGATCCTCGTGATCGGCCTCGCCCTTCTCGCGTTCGTCGCGCCATGGGTGGCCCCCGGGGATCCCCTGCGCGGGGCGCTTGCCGAAAGCCTGCACCCGCCGTCCCGTGCGTTCCTGTTCGGGACCGACGTGCAGGGACGGGATGTGCTCTCGCGCGTCTTGTTCGGCGCGCGCCTGTCGCTCTCGGTCGGTCTCGTCAGTCAGACCATCGCCTGCGCCCTGGGGCTGGCGCTGGGCCTGGTCGCCGGGTACGCCGGCCGCTGGGTGGACGCCGCGATCATGCGCCTCGCCGACGTCACCCTCGCCTTCCCGTCGCTGCTCCTGCTCATCGCCATCGCCGCCGCCGTCCGCCCGTCCCTGCCGCTCGTCTTCGTGGTGATCGGCATCGTCGGCTGGGCGGGCATGGCGCGCCTGGTGCGCGGCCAGGTGCTCGTCGTGCGCGGGCTCGAGTACGTGCAGGCGGCGCGCGCGCTCGGCGCGTCGGACGCGCGCATCGTCGCGCGCCATCTGCTTCCCAACGTGCTGGCGCCGGTCGTCGTCGCGGCGACGCTGGGGATCGGCAGCGCCATCATGGCCGAGGCCGCGCTGTCGTTCGTCGGTCTGGGCGCGCAGCCGCCGACCCCCTCGTGGGGCGCGATGGTCGCCGACGGGCGTGACCTGCTGCGGGTCGCGCCGTGGGTCTCGTTGTTCCCCGGCCTCGCGATCGGCCTTACCGTGCTCGGCGTCAATCTTCTCGGGGACGGCCTCCGCGACGCCCTCGACGTGCGCGCGCGATGACCGACGTCCTGACCCATCCCGCCAAGGTCCGCGCGCTGCGCGAGGAGCTGAAGAGCCTGCGTGCCACCGAGTTCCCCTGGACCGCCGACACCGTCTACCTCAACAACGCCTCCATCGGCCCGATCCCCGAGCGCACCCGCCGCGCGCTTGACGAATTCAACGCCAAACGCACCGCGCCGCACCTGCTCCCGGACCGCGACCTGTTCGCCGGACTCGCGGCGACACGCGAAGTGCTTGCCCGGCTCATCGGCGCCGAGCCGTCGGAGATCGCCCTCGCCACCAACACGAGCTTCGGGCTCTCGATGGCGGCGCGCGCGCTGCCGCTCAAGCCCGGGGACATCGTCCTGCTCTCCGACAAGGAGTTTCCGGCGAACGTGTATCCGTGGCTGCTGCTGGAGCGGCAGGGCATCACCGTGGAGCGCGCCCCCGTCGGCCCGCAGGGCTGGCCCGACGAGGACCGCCTCTGCGAGCGGCTGCGCGACCCGCGCGTCCGCGTGCTCGCCGTGTCGTTCGTCCAGTTCGCCAACGGCTACCGCGCCGACCTGAAACGCCTCGGCGCGGCGTGCCGCC
>WNGD01006849.1_pt1 | contig 10827 bp, 6 predicted proteins | sample 5400671 | NCBI WGS metagenome assembly WNGD01 (sample SAMN13153369, study PRJNA577476) | soil metagenome | isolation source: 40 cm soil or saprolite under grassland replicate 2 | place: USA:California | collected 2016-06-15
GGCTTCTGGTTCCTGCAGGGGCGCTCAGACGACACGCTGAACATCGCGGGCAAGCGGCTCGGGCCGGCGGAGCTCGAGTCCGCAGTCATTGCGCATCCGCTGGTGGCCGAGGCTGCGGCGATCGGAGTGCCGCACGACGTGAAGGGCGAGGTGGCGTGGGTCTTCTGCGCGCTGGTTCCCGGCGCCGAGGCTTCTGACGAGCTCGCTGCGGAGCTGCGGGGGCTTGCGGCCGGCGAGCTCGGGAAGGCGTTCGCGCCGGAGCGGGTGCTGTTCGTCTCGGCGCTGCCCAAGACGCGGAGCGCGAAGATCGTCAGGCGCGCCGTGCGGGCGAAAGCGCTCGGGAGCGACCCGGGCGACCTCTCGTCGCTCGAGAACCCCGAGACGCTGGACGAGATCGCCGCGGCGGCCGGCCTGTAGTCACGAGCAGCGCCGCTCGCCGAGGTGCCCCGAGACCACCGGCTCCTCGGCTTCGAGCCCCTGGAAACAGAGGCCGCAGAGGCCGACGGCCGCCTTTGCCAGGTGAATCAGCTTCGCGCGCGTGTCGATCGGCAGCCGGATGCGCGTCAGGTCGGCCAGGAACTGACCCGTGACCCGCTCCTGCGCCGGCGTCCCTCGCTGCGAGAAAGTGTGGAGTGGCGCCTGGATGCGCCGCAGTCGGCGGATGTCGGCCTGGGCTCTCGCCACGGCACGCTTCTGTGCAACGGTCAGGCGGCACTCCTTGGCCGCAGGCGCGCTTGGCGCCTTGCGCGCCTCGCCGCCGCCCCCGCAGCCTGCCGCCAGCAGGCACGCGACGACCGCGAGCACACCCGAAACGAAGAGCCGGGCCATACTCGATGCAGCTTTGCTGTTCGCGGCCGGGTCGCGCGTAGGTCGCCAAGCTCGAACGCGTCCCTTTCGGCCATGTCAGAGGGACAGTCCCGAATGGCCTATCCTGCGGCCGTGGCGGACGACCTTACCGGCCAGGTCGCGCTCGTCACCGGCGGCGGGCGCGGGATCGGCGCGAACATCGCGCGCGAGCTCGCCTCGGCCGGGGCACGCGTCGCCGTCGCCGCGAGAACGCAAAGCCAGGTCGAGGACGTAGCGCGCCAGATCGACGGGCTCGCGCTCGAGGTCGACATCACGGACCGCGGCGCCGTCTCGCGCATGGTCGCCGAGACGGAAAGGCACCTCGGCCCGATCCAGCTTCTCGCCGCCAACGCCGGCATCGGCAACCAGGACGGCGCGACCTGGGAGCTCGACCCGGCCGATTGGTGGCGCGTTCTCGAGGTCAACGTCCTCGGCGTCCACCTCTGCTGCCGCGCCGTCATCCCGGACATGCTGGAGCGCGGCAAGGGCCGAATCGTGATCACCGGTAGCGGCGCGGCCTACCTCCCCGGCTCGGGCCACACCGCCTACCCCGCGAGCAAGGCCGCGGTCTGCCGTTACGGCGAGACGCTTGCGAACGAGCTCGAAGGCCGCATCCCGGTCTTCTTCTTCAGCCCGGGCCTCGTCAGGACGGCGATGCTCGACGACGCGCCCGACGACCTCCCCTGGACTTCCCCGGAGCTCGCCCCCCGCCTCGTCCGGGTCCTCGCCTCCGGCCGCGCCGACGCGCTCGCCGGCCGCTACATCCACGCCGAGCACGACGACATCGAAGACCTGATCCGCCGCGCCGACGAAATCAATGAAGACGATCTCAACGCGATCAGACTTCGCCGGTAGGTTTTCGACTGGTAGTCTAAAACCTATGAGACTGGCGCTCGCTCAGATCAATACCACCGTTGGAGACCTCGACGGGAACCGCGAGAAGATCGTCCACGGCCTTGGCGAAGCCCGCTCCGCCGGCGCCGACCTCGTCCTCTTTCCCGAGCTCGCCGTTACCGGCTACCCACCGGAGGATCTCCTGCTCCGCCCGGGGTTCGTCCGCGCGGCGGCGGAATCGCTGCGGGAGCTCGCCCGCGACACGCGCGGCCTGACCGCGCTCGTCGGCTTCCCCCACTTCGACGGCGATCTCTACAACGCGTGCGCGGTCTGCGCAGGCGGCGAGGTCAAGGCGATCTACCGCAAGCGCTTCCTCCCGAACTACGGCGTCTTCGACGAGGACCGCTACTTCGCGCCCGCGCGCGACCTGCTGCTGCTCGAGCACGGCGAGACGCTCATCGGGCCGACGATCTGCGAGGACCTCTGGCAGCCCGGCCCGCCCGCGACCGACCTCGCCCTCGCGGGCGCCCAGCTGCTCACCAACATCTCCGCCTCGCCGTTCCACGTCCACCGTGACCGCGAGCGCGAGGAGATGTTCGCCACCCGCGCGCGCGACAACGCCTGCTTCGTCGCCTTCTGCAACGCCGTCGGCGGACAGGACGAGCTGATCTTCGACGGCCACTCGCTGGTTCTGGACGAGGATGGTCGCGTTCTGGCCCGTGCGCCGGGCTTCGAGGAGGCGCTCCTGGTCGTCGACATCGAGCCCGCCGAGGCGATCGGCCGCCGCCTCCGCGACCTCCGTCGCCGCGCCCTCGCGCGCGAGCGAGGGACGCCTCCGGCCGCGGCGCGCGTCCACATCGGCTCGCCGCACGAACAGGCGAAGCCGGCCGAGCCCCAGGTCGCTCCCGCGCTCGACGAGCTGGAGCAGATGCGGCTCGCGCTGGAGCTCGGACTCCACGACTACGTCGACAAGAACGGCTTCGGCGAAGTCGTGCTGGGGATCTCGGGCGGAATCGATTCGGCGCTGACGGCTGCGCTCGCAGTCGAAGCGCTGGGCTCGGAACGCGTCCACTGCGTCTCGATGCCGTCGCGCTTCAGCTCGGCCGAGACGCGCGGCGACGCCCGCCTGCTCGCAGAGAGCCTCGGCGCCGACTTCCGGGAGCTGCCGATCGACGAGATCGTGTCCGCCGCCGAGTCGGCGCTCGCCGAGACCTTCGCCGGCCGGGAGCGCGACCTCGCCGAGGAGAACCTCCAGGCGCGGGTGCGCGGCCTCCTGCTGATGGCCCTCTCGAACAAGTTCGGCTGGCTCGTCGTCGCGACCGGGAACAAATCGGAGCTATCGGTCGGCTACGCAACGCTCTACGGCGACCTGGCCGGCGGCTTCGCGCTGCTCAAGGACGTGTTCAAGACGGACGTCTTCCGGCTCGCGCGCTACGTCAACGAGCGCGCGGGGAGAGAGCTCATCCCGCAGACGATCATCGACCGCGCCCCGAGCGCGGAGCTGCGCGAGGACCAGCTCGACGAGGACTCGCTTCCACCCTACGAGGCACTGGACCGTGTGCTCGAGGCGTACGTCGAGCAGGATCGCTCGCTCGAGGAGCTCTCTGCGGACGGCTTCGACCCGGAAGTGGTCGAGCGGGCGGTCGCGCTGATCGACCGCGCCGAGTACAAACGACGGCAGGCACCACCCGGCGTGCGTCTGACGCCGAAGGCCTTCGGCCGCGACCGACGCACACCCATCACTAACCGTTGGCGCGGCTGAGCTCGTGTCCGAGCGCGAGAGCCTCCTCGTCCGTGAGCTCGCGGCCGGCTGCGATGTCGGCCCGATCGACCTCGCCCAGCACTCGCTCGTAGACGAGGCGGTCGTGCTCACTGATCCCGTAGTCGAGCTCGGCGTTCATTCGCTCGACCGCGCCCCACAGGCGGGCGGCTTCGACCGGTCGCCCGAGCCGCGCCGAGGAGCTCGCGATGCCCGCCAGGAGGTACGCATCGACTCGTTTGCCCTCGACCTGCTTCTGGAGCTCGAGCGCTTCCGCATAGAAGTCCAGCGCGCGACGGTAGTTGACATCGTCGAGCTCGCTGTCGCCGAGACCATGGGTCGCCGACACGACACCGGAAACGTCACCGGCTCTTGCGTAGTGCTCTCGCGCGCGTTCGGTGTAGCGTCGTGCTCCGACGAAATCTCCCTGCTGCCGGGCGACCGCCGCCAGGAACGTGAGCCTTCCTCCGGCCGGTCCGTCCTCGCCTAGCTCGATGAAAAGCTCGAGGCTCTGCGCGAAGCGCCTGCGTGCTTCCGCGAGCCGTCCCTCCTCCCAGGCGACGTGACCCAGGCCGTGCAGGGCCCACGCCGCTTGAACCTGGTCCCCTTCTCGGCGGGCGATGCGGAGGGCTGCCTGATGCCACTTCTTCGCTCGCGATATCTCGCCGAGCTCGAGCGCGAGCCGGGCGGCGACCCCGAGGGCTGGACCTCGCACACTCGCAGAGACGCGAGCTGAGGAGTCGAGCAGCGGCTCGAACCAGCGTAGTCCCTCCCGGTGCCGCTCACCCCGCACCCAGAGCGGCTCCAGGCTCGCTGCCAACCCGAGCCCCAACTCGAACTCCGGTCGCCCGGCGCAATAGCGCAACGCCGCGCGGATGTTGTCGAGTTCGAGCACGAGCCGATCGAGCCACTCCTGTTCCCGTGGGCCGCGTGCGAACGGTTGCGCCTCCCGCGCAAGTGCGAGGTAGTGCTCCACGTGTCGGCGCCGGAGCGGGACGCTGTCGGGATCGAGCTCGAGCTGCTCGGCCGCGAGTTCGCGGATCGTCTCGAGCATCGAGTAGCGGGCCGCGCCGTCTACGACCGAACGTCGAAGCAGGCCCTGGTCGACGAGGGAGTCGAGAAGCGGCGCATCGGCGTCGCAGACCGCCTCCGCGTCGGGAAGCGCCCAGCTGCCCCCGAACACCGCCAGCCGCGGGAAGAGCGCCCGCTCGGGCTCCTCGAGCAGGTCGATGCTCCACTCGATCGTGGCGCGGAGCGTCTGCTGCCGGCGCGGCAGATCCCGGGCGCCGCCGACGAGCAACGGCAGGACGTGATCGAGGCGGTCAGCGAGAACTGCAGGCGGCAGCGTGCGTACACGAGCCGCCGCCAGCTCGAGCGCAAGCGGCAAGCAGTCGAGGCGCTCACAGAGCTCGGGAAGCGAATCGTCCGGCTCGAACGACGGCTGCACCGCGCGGGCGCGTTCCACAAAGAGCGTCTCCGCATCGCCGACGTCGAGCGGCTCGAGCGGGTACTCGCGCTCGGCCCTGACGCGAAGAGGTCGACGGCTCGTCGCCAGCAACCCGAGCTCCGGCAAGGCCTCGCTGATTCGCGCCAGCTCCGGCGCCGCCTCGGCAACCTGCTCGAGGTTGTCGAGCACGAGGAGTAACTGTTGGCCCGCCAACCGTTCCTCGAGCCGCTGCGGGTCTCCGAGCCCGAGCGTCCGCGCAACGGCGGGAATGACCAGCTCGGGCTCCATGACCGCCGCGAGCGAGACGAGGTAGACACCGTCGGCAAAGTCGTCGACAAGCCCTGCGGCCGCCTCGAGGGCTAGACGCGTCTTGCCGCTGCCACCGGCGCCGGTCACCGTAAGCAGCCCGGCGCCGTCACTGAGCAGCGACCGGATCTCCGCCAGCTCACGCTCACGGCCTACGAGCGGGCCCGGCGACGGCGGGAGGTTCGAGTTCGGCGGCGGCTCGGGCTCGGAGGGCTTGAACGCCTCGCGAAGCAGCTCGAGGAACCGCTCGGCGGGCGGCGTGAGCGGGACGTCGCGAGCGGTGAGGACGGAGATCGTCCGCTGCAGCCGCCAGCGCGGCACCTCCAGGATCGCGAGCGCTCCGGTTTCCAGCTCGCTGTTGAGCGCGAAACGGCTGATCGCGGCGATACCCGCTCCGCTCGCGACGGCGAGCTTGACCGACTCCCATGAGGGCAGCTCGAGCGTCCGCGCCGAGCGGAGCCCGATCTGCCAGCGCGCGGACTCGACCGCCTCCCGCGTGGCCGATCCCTCTTCCCGGGAGATCCACGTCAGCCCGCCGAGATCCTTCGCCCGCAGGCGGCGCCCGCCCAGCGAAGGCGGCCCGACGAGGACGACCTCGTCCTCGACCAGCGGCTCGCTCTCGAGCTCGGCGGGAACGGTCATCCCGCCGACGAGTGCGAGCTCGACCTCGTGCGCGCGGACGAGGTCGAGCGCACCGCCGGACGTGGAAAGCCGGAAGTCGAGCTCGACGGCAGGGTGCTGCTCGTGGAAGCGGGCGAGGACCGCCGGCAAGAGGTAGGTGCCCGGAATCCCGGAGGCGGCGAGCGCCAGCGTTCCCACCTGCGCGTCGCCCCCGGCGGCAAGCGCGCGGCGGCCGTTCGCGAGTAGTGCCTCGGCGCGAAGCACGTAGTCGGCGAGCACCTCGCCGGCGGGGGTCAGAGATGCCCCGCGGCGGTTCCGCACGACGAGCTGCGCCCCGAGCTCCGTCTCGAGGGAGGCGACGTGCTTCGAGATCGCCGGCTGACTGACGTAGAGCTGCTCGGCCGCCCGGGAGAACGAGCCCTCGCGGGCGACCGCCGCGAACGCGCGCAGGCGTGCCTCGAGATTCATTACCTGTGGTTATACACCCACCGAGAAACATGTATTTGAGTTGAAGACGGCGAAGGCCTACCGTGCGTCTCAGAGCCACGGCGGCTGTCTCAGCCGCCGGGCCGCTACCGCAGAGGAGGTTCCCATGCGCAAGCTTGCGCTGCTCTCAGCCCTGGGCGCGGTCCTGCTCGCGACCGCCGTCGCAGCCGCCGGGACGGGAGGCGCGTCGAGAAGCCTTCCGACGAGCGGCACGGTCTGGGCCGTCGAGCGCTTCGACGGCGGGCAGAACACCCTGGCGGCCTTCGACGCCGCGACCGGCGAGGTGCTGGGAGTGGTCCCGATCGGCCGGCGCCCGATCGGCGTCACCGCTCCGCACGGCACCGGAAAGGTCTACACGGCCGACGAGCGCAGCAACCAGCTCAGCGTGCTCTCGAAGGCCGACTTCTCGATCGTCAGGCAGATCCCGACCGGCCCCGCCTCGTTCCCGCACCACATCATGGCGAGCCCGAACGGCAAGTTCGTCTACTTCGGGCGGTACAACACGAATACCATCGGGGTGGTCGATACATCTCTGGACGAGATGGTCGCGACGTGGCCCGCAAGCCAGAACGCGCTCGCCAAGACCCATGCCGTCTGGATCACGGGCGACGGCAAGTACCTCTACGCGACCAACGAAGGCGCAACGCAGTCGAGCCCGGGCACGGTCTCGAAGCTCGACGCCAGGACGGGCGAGCTCATCTGGGAGTTCGGGATCGGCACTCGGCCGAGCGAGATCCTGGTCACGCCAAACGGGAAGACGGCGTACGTCTCCGTCCGCAACGACAACCGCCTGCGCGTGCTCGACGTCTCGGGGGACCAGCCCCGGCTCGTCGGCGAGACGTTCATCGGCGTCCAGCCAGACACGCTGCAAGTGACGAATGACGGCAAGACGCTCGTCGTCGGCCTGAGGTCGATCCCGCAGATGGCGCTCATGGACACCGAGACGCTCGAAGTCCGGTTCGTCACCTTCCCGGGCTACTCGATCAGTGGTCACGAGTGGCTGTCGGCGAACGGGAAATACACGTTCATCGCGCTGGAGGCCTCGGACACGTCGCGGCCGGGTGCGATCGGCGTCGTCGAGAACAGGACGGGTGAGGTCCTCGACACCTGGCCGTACCCGGGCGGGCCCTGGCCGCACGGGGTCTTCTACGAACCGCAGGAGCTGCGGTAGCAGCACGGTAGGGGCGCCTCGGCGCCCCTACCCTAAATCCCGACGTCTACGAGGCGCGGCGGCGGGCCGTCCTCGAGGAGCTCTCGCAGGAACTCCGGTAGCCGCCACGGCACGAGCGTCTCTTCTGCGGCTTCCAGCTCTGGCAGCGTCCACCAGCGAACGTCGTGCACGCCTTCCGCGCGCAGGTCGATCGTCGGGGCCGGGTCGTGCTTCTCGACGCGGACGAGGTAGATGCGCTCGGGCGCCCGCAGAATCCGACCCATCCAGGCGAACGTGGGCTCGCGCCGCCAGATCTCGGGCCCGAGCTCGAATTCCGTGAGGCCCAGCTCCTCGTGCAGCTCGCGGCGGAGCGTCTCCTCGACAGACTCCCCCTCGGAGACACCGCCGCCCGGAGTCGCCCACCACACCTGCCCCACGACGTCGGCGAACTTGACGAGCAGGACGCGGTCTTGCGCATCGAGCACGAGCGCGCGCACGGCGGGCCGCTCGACCGGCTCGAGCCAGTCCCGCAGGGCCTCGAACCAGCGCAGCCGCTCGGCGTACGGCACCGCCGCGTTCGCCGGCGAGGTCGACGGCAAGACGAAGAGGCCCGTGTCCCGGATCGTCCGCTGCTGCGGGCCGAGCTCGGGCCGTTCGCCGAAGAGGCCACGATAGGCCTCCTTCCCGACGAACGCGATCGCGCGCGGCAAGAGCTCGGCGACGAGCCGCTCCAGCCGCTCGCGGTCGAAGTCGCCGCGGCGCAGGTCGCCCGAGCCGCGCGTCGTGCGCGCCGCTGCGTTCGTCAGGCCGATCCCGAACTTCAGCGCTTCGAACTGCTCATCGGGCCGGAGCAGCCGTAGCGTCAGGCCCGTGTCGGCGAGAAGTCGCCAGAAGTCGTTGCGCGGGTTCGCGAAGTGCGCCGCGGCCTCGGCCGAGACGAAGCCAGGGTTGATCCCGCAGAAGACGACCGCGAGGCCGGGAGCTAGGACATCAGGAACAGCGGAGCCGGAGCTTCGTCCGCGGCTCGCACGCCCGCCGCTCACCGAGGGGCTTCGGCCGGCGCCGACCCGAGCCGGGCCGCTGCCGAGGCCGGATTCTGCCCCAGCGGGAGCATGTCCTCATGCCGCCACTTCCTCGCGGGCGTCGAGCCGGAGCTCGAAGAGTCGGCGCAGCTCCTCACCGGTGATACGCGCCAGCCCGCGCGGACGCCGAGGCTCCAGCTTCACGACCCTCACCATCACATCGCCCGCGCCGTAGCAGCGGAGGTAGCACTCCTCCTCGCTCAGCGCCCGCAACCGTCGCACGACCGCAGACTACGGCCGCCCCCGGACAGATCCGACTATTCGTACTGGAGCGCCTCGAGCACGTTCAAGCGAGCCGCCCGCCTCGCGGGGATCACGGCCGCGAGAATCCCGACCACCACCGCCGCCAGCACGAAGTAGACGATCTGGAGCCCCGGGACGGCGAAGACGATCCCCGAGCTCGAGAGGGCGTGCGTAACAAGCGCCGCGAGGAAGACGCCGACCACCATTCCGAGGGCGGCTCCCATCAGCGAGGTGACGATGCTTTCGTAGCGGATCATCATGCGCACCTGGCGCCGCGTCATTCCGACCGCGCGCAGCATTCCGAGCTCACGCGTCCGCTCGAAGACCGTCAGCACGAGCGTGTTGATGATCCCGACGAGGCTGACGATCACCGACAGCGCGAGCAGCGCGTAGAGCAGGTTCAGGATCTTGTTGATCGGCGCCTCGAAGTTGTGCTTGAACTCGTCGCGCGTCTGGACCTTTGCGTCCGCGAAACCCTGCACGGCATGGTCGAGCCGCGCGGTATTCGCGTCCGTGACGCCGTCGGGAGTGTTCGCCAGGACCATCTCGTCCCGCGGCCGCGGCGTGAACTTGTCGAAGAGCCGCGTCGAGATCGTGATGTGCGAGAACGGCGAGCCGCCCTTCGGCTCGTCCCAGACGCCCTTCAGCCGCACCGTCGTCTTCTTGCCGCTCGGGAACTGCAGCGTGACCGGCGAGCCGAGGCTCAGGTGGTGGTCCTTGACGTAGTTCTTGCTCGCGAAGAAGCCGTCCAGCCCGAGCTCGCCCGGGACGGCGTTGCTGCCCTGCGTCCACTCCATCTCGACACCCTTGTTCAGATTCGGCTGGACGGCGGTCAGGTCGTTGTCGCTCCCCAGGTAGTGCGCTGAGCCCGCACGGATCGCCGTGACGTCGTTGATCCTTGGCTTGCCGACGAGCGCCTTGCCGGCCTCGGCCTCGATCGGGGTGAACGTGTTCGTCGAGGTGACCGCGTAGTCCGCGATGAAGAGCTTGTTCACCGCGTCCTCGAACGAGCTTCGGATTCCCGCGCCGAAGATGGCTACGAAGGTCACGAGCGCGAGACCGATCATCAGCGCGGAAGCCGTGGACGCCGTCCGGGCCGGGTTCCGGGTGGCGTTATCGCGCGCGAGGATTCCCGGCGCGCCGCCGATCGTCTGCGCCGGAGCGCCCAGCACCGCCGCGAGCGGGCGCACGACCTTCGACGCGTTCATGGAGACGCCGACGAAGAGCAGGAGCACGCCGATACCGAGGGCCAGCAGCCGCGGCCCGGTCGCGAGCCCGCCGGCCAGAGCACCGATGCAGGTCAGCGCGATCGCCACGACGAGCACGGTCAGCGAGGTCGCCGGCCCGTACTTCGCCCAGCGCGACACGGGCAGCACGGAGCCCTCGCGCACCGCGGCGATCGGCGGCACGCGGGTCGCCCGGCGAGCCGGTCGAACGCTTGCGATGAGCGTGACAATCGTCCCGACGAGCAGGGAGACGACGACGGTCCGAGTAGCGAAGACCGTGGAGCCCTGCGGCAGGTCGATCCCGATCGCGACGAACAGCTGGTTCAGCAGCTTTGCCAGGCCGAGCCCGAGGAACAGGCCGGTGACCGAGCCGAGGATGCCGATCACGAGGGCCTCGACCACAACCGACCACATCACCTGGCGGCGCGACGCGCCGAGCGTGCGCAGCGTCGCGAATTCGCGCATCCGCTGCGCGATCGTGATCGCCAGCGTGTTCGCGATCACGAACGCGCCCACGAAGAGCGCGACACCGGCGAAGGCGAGCAACAAGTAGCGGAGGAACGAGATGATGCCGCCGGCCTGCGTGTCCTTGTCCTTCTTCGCCTGCGCTGCTCCGGTGCGGACGACCTCCGTCGACGAGAGGAGGGGCTTGATCTGCGAGAGGAGCGCCGGCGGCTTGACCCCGGCCTTCGACTGAACGCGGATCGCGTCGAGCTGTCCCGGCTTGTGGAACAGCTGCTGTGCCGTCGGCTGGTCGAGGATGGCGAAGGTCGCGCCGCCGACGCTGACGCCCGGGAACTCCGCGATTCCGCTGATCTGCAGCTGGC
>WNGD01006853.1_pt1 | contig 10823 bp, 9 predicted proteins | sample 5400671 | NCBI WGS metagenome assembly WNGD01 (sample SAMN13153369, study PRJNA577476) | soil metagenome | isolation source: 40 cm soil or saprolite under grassland replicate 2 | place: USA:California | collected 2016-06-15
CTGCCAGAACTCTTCGCCGCATTTCTCGTGGATCGCTTTGTCGCCAACTACGGCAAACTTATGCGCGCGGGGCGCGACGAAAATGAGCACGGAATTGCGTTCGCTCGTTTTGTGCATTCCGAGCCGGTGAAATTTCTTCTGCGCAGCAACCAGCGGATCGGCATTCAACTTGCCGCGCTGAATGTAAACGCGGATCTGGCCGGACGTTTTTGAGTCCGCTTTACGCATTGCCTGCACGATCCGGTCGTGCTCGAGCTTGCTGAGGAATTCTTTCGTTCGCATTTCGTTACCAACTCGAGCCGGCACCGCCGCCTCCGAAACTGCCACCACCACCACTAAACCCACTGAATCCCCCACCGCCTCCGGACGACCAACCTCCACCCCCACCGCCGACTGGCAAAAAAATGGGACCACCTCGGCCTGATGAATAACCGTAGCCCGCAAGTCGCCGCATTACCCTCGAAATCGCGATCAACACAATGACAAAGATGATGAAGAACAAGAAGCTGGGAGCGCCAGTTTTACTGCGTTGTTCTGCAGCGGTTTTCCCCGATCCCTTATATTCGCCGCGAATCGCTTTGCAGATCAAATCGATGCCGGTCGCCAGTCCGCCTTCATAATCGCCGTTACGAAAATGCGGCTTGATACGGTACTCTGTGATATCGAACGCCGTAATGTCCGGCAGAGCTCCTTCGAGGCCGTAGCCGACCTGAATGAACATCTTTCGGTCTGCGACAAAGACAAACAACACCACGCCATTACGCCGGTCCCTTTGCCCGACGCCCCACGCTTGCGCGACGCGCTGTGTGTAATCTTCGATCGACGAATCGCTTTGCATTTTCGAGAAGACAGCAACCACAACCTGGTCTGAAGTTTCGCGCTCGAATTGGGCTAGTTGCTCATTGAAGCGATGAGCGGCTTCCTTCGAAACCACGCCAGCGTAATCGTTGAAGTAGCGGTCCGGTTTGGGCGGAATGATTTCTGCGGCAAAAGACTGCAACGACGCAAGAAGAAGAAATCCGAAGACGACGCAACGTAGCAACTCTGGGGAGCGCACCCGCCTCGGGTGCTGTTTGCGGCGCCCTCGCCGCAAACCATCCTGCGCGCAGAGATCGACAGAATGTGTTTGCAAAATCGTCGGCCGCTGGTTCCGGCCGGCGAGGCGCCGGCCGTTGCACGCGAGGGCGCGTGCGCTCCCCAGAACAGTGTCGCGCGATTCGCCCGCCAACATTCGCGCTGAACTACGGCGAACCTGTCGTCGCGGGTGATGGAGCGGTAGCGGGGCCAAAATTGAAGTTGACTGGCGGCGGTCTCTCCGCGCCCGCTTGCGCCGTGAAAAATGGCCGCGGTGGGAAACCGAGCATACCCGCAATCAAATTTGTTGGGAAACTGCGCACCGCAACATTGTAGCTTTGCACTGCTGTATTGAAGTTTCCGCGTTCGACCGAAATTCGGTTCTCGGTTCCTTCAAGCTGGGCTTGCAAGCCCACAAAATTCTGGTTGGCCTTTAGTTCTGGATAGCGCTCGACCACCACAAGCAGACGCGAAAGCGCATTACTCAATTGCCCCTGGGCGGCTTGGAATTGCGCGAGCTGCGCCGGATCGGTCGGCGCTTTATTCGGGTCAAGCTTCACCTGACCCACGCTCGCGCGCGCATTCGTCACTTCTACCAGAGTTGATTTTTCGAAATTGGCTGCGCCCGAAACGGTGTTCACCAGATTCGGAATCAAATCGGCGCGTCGCTGATAGACGTTTTGCACCTGCGCCCAACTTTGATCGACACTTTGTTGCAACCGAACGAGACGATTGTAACTGCCGCCAAGCGCGAGGGCAGCGATGACGACAATGAAAAGCAAAACGACGATTACCACGCCGCAACCGATCGCGAATTTGTTCATAAGGTTGTGAACCGTTCAAGAAATGCTCCACCAAGTCAACCACGCTCATGGGTTGTAGGGGAAGCGGTTCGCTTCCCGGGACGCCAACGGCGTCCCCTGCAGGCCCAAAACCAGGCGCAGAAAATGCGCGTCCGAGAATTTCGCGGTTGACCCTTGCCGTACAATCAGTGCTTTCATTGATGGAATAATGAATAACCGTTGGTAACCCGAGCCAAGCGCCACCACCATGTCGGCAGGCGCATCCTTGCAGATGCAAACATCCGTCCATTGAGCGGTTTGCCACGGCAGATCGAGCATTCGTTCCATGTCGACCTCGCGCCCATTCGGTGCCCCCTGATTTAGCCAAAATGTGAGGCCATATGACGGGTTCGCTTGTGAGCCGGCAAACGATTCGTGCAACAAATCTGCCGGAACAATTTGACGCCCGTGATAATTTCCGCGGCCGAGCACCAACTCGCCGAACCGCGCCCATTCACGCGCTGTCAATTCAAAGCCTGTCGCGGGCAGCGGATTGCCACGCGCGTCCTTCTTGTAATTGAGACGGCCGAGCCCGAACCGGCTCAACACATGTCCTTCGATGTAGCTGATTGTTGCGCGCCCTTTTAATTTTCGACGCAGCAGTTCTGAAAAAATCTGGAGGTGACTCGGACCATAGATGAAAGCCGAGCTGGGTTCAGCAACCGTCGGCAATCGAATCGCCATCGCATTCCGATCGCGAATCGATGCACGCTGAAGACGCGAGGCGCCTTCAATGCCGTCGGTCTGGTTGAGCAGCTGGCGGATGGTGATCCCCGATTTACGTGCGTCGCTCTTCCATTCAGTGATCGTGTCGGAGACGGGATCGTCGATCTTAAACAAGCCATCACGTATCGCAGCCAACGCGGCGATTCCCCAAAAACTTTTTGTCCCGCTGAAGATCGGCCATCTGCCGCGAGCCGACCCGCCGTTGGCATAGTGCTCGAAAACGGTCCAGCCGTTTTGCATGACGAGCATCGAGACGCCGCGTTTGCCCTCTGAATACTTTGCGGCACGCGCGCAATCCGCTGGCTGGATTTCCGCAGACGTTGAAGTCGATGTTGAGATCAAGAGGGAAAGTGCAAGAAAAAGTCGCCCGCGTCCTATGTGATGGGGAGCACAGGCTGCCAGCCTGTAGTTCGCGGCAGCTTGCCGCGAACCGCGCGCGTGTTGCTCGGAGCCTGGATGTTGTGCGAAGAGGCATTCGGCGAGGCCGCCGAATGCGACAGGCCGGCGGCCTGTGCTCCCCAGAAACCAGGCGCGCACGCTACCCAGAGTTTGCCGTCGCCGCAGGCACGGCTGGCTGAGATGGGGGGCCCGCGACCGGCAAATGGCGCGTGCGCAACTCTTCCACGTTGGGCAATTCGTCCAGACTACGCAGGCCGAAATGATCAAGAAAAAATTGCGTGGTTTCGTAAAGAAGCGGGCGACCGGGGATCTCCGCCCGCCCGGCAATTTTGACGAGGCCGCGTTCCATCAATGTTTGGAGCACCCCGTCGATGTTCACGCCGCGCACGGCTTCGACATCAGCGCGCGTAATTGGTTGGCGATACGCAATAATCGCGAGCGTCTCCAGCCCGGGCGCAGTCAGGCGCGCCGGTTTGGGCAGGGGAAAAAGCTGGCGCACCCAGCTGGCAAAGGCAGGATCGGTAACGAGCTGCCAGCCTTCCGCTTTCTCGATAATTTGAAAGGCGCGCTGCTCCTGAACATACTCTATCCTTAATTGTTCGAGCGCCGCGACAATCTCCCCTTCAGTCACGCGCGCGAACTCGTTAGGCGAAAGCTCGTCCTCCGTCCCCGCGCCTTTAATCGCGGCGGCTAGTTCACGGATTGACAACGGCTTTGGCGCGCTGAAAAGGAGCGCTTCAATAACTCGGGCGAGCGTCATACCGAAGAATTCCGCGCGAGCGCCGCCCACACGCCGCCGGCTACAGCTGTAGCCGCTTCGCTGTGCGAAGCGTGCGCGTGCAAAAGCAGTGTGGGACGAAAGAACGCTATGCTCATTTAATTCGCTCCGATCGCGCTTTGAATCGCGTCCGCGATCCGGTTCGCTTGCTTGTCGATCTTGTCGAACTCGCGGCCTTCGATAAGCAGGCGAATTTTCGGCTCGGTGCCTGAATAACGCAGGAGGACCCGGCCTTTGCCGGAAAGTTCTTCCTCCGTTTCCTTTACCAGCTTCATCACAGTCGAGAGCTCCGAGAGCGGCGGTTTTCCTTTCACCACCAAATCACGTTGAGCTTGCGGGTATTTGTTCAGGCAAGTTTTTAATTTGCTCAGCGGCTGGCCGGTCTGGTGCATGATGCGCAAAATCTGGAGCGCACTGATGATTCCGTCGCCGGTAGTGGTGAAATCACGGAAAATGATGTGACCGCTTTGCTCGCCGCCGAGATTCAGTTTCCGCTGCACCATTTCTTCGATGACATAGCGATCGCCCACTTTCGTGCGGATCACTTTTCCGCCGTGTGCGGCGAGCGTTTCATCGAGACCACAATTGCTCATGACCGTGGCGACGACAGTATTCTGCTCGAGTCGGCCGCCGCGCAAAAGATCGATAGCTGCGATGGCGAGAATCTCATCGCCATCGACAATCTCTCCGTTCTCGTCGCAAAGCAGTACACGATCAGCGTCACCATCGTGCGTGATGCCGACGTGTGCGTCGGTTTCCTTGACGAGTCGCTGAATTTCCTCGGGATGGATGCTGCCACAACCCTCGTTGATATTCATGCCATTTGGCTCGTTGTGCGCGACGGCGACATCCGCACCGAGTTCGCGCAAAACGCACGGCGTTGATTTGTAAGCCGCGCCGTTGGCGACATCGACCGCGACGCGCATTTCTTCGAGCGACATCCTGCGAGGAAAGCTCGCCTTGGCAAATTCGACATAACGACCAAGCGCGTCATCGATTCGCGCAGCCCGTCCAATTTTTCCAGCAGTCGGGCGGATGGAATCGATTTCGCCCGTGAACACAAGCTGCTCGATTTGTTCTTCCACTTGATCGTCCAGCTTATAGCCGTCATGCCGGAAAAACTTGATCCCGTTATCTTCGTACGAATTATGCGAGGCGGAGAGGATGATGCCGGCATCGGCGCGGAGCGACCGTGTGATGTAAGCAACGCCCGGCGTCGGTAGCGGCCCAATGATGAGAACGTCGACCCCAAGTGAGGTGATTCCGGCGACGAGCGCGTTTTCAAGCATGTAACCGGAAAGGCGAGTGTCTTTGCCTAGCACAATTTTGGGACGCGTCCCCTCCGGGTTCTTGCGCGGATTCAGCTGAGTGAAAACGTGCGCGGCGGCCCGACCCAGTTTCAGAGATGTCTCGGCCGTGACTGGCTCCACATTGGCAACGCCGCGGACGCCGTCCGTTCCGAAGATTTTCTTATGCTGAGTCACGGCCTAATTGAAACGCGGGAGGCCAACTCGTAAAAGGGAAACTTTCGTAGGATCCCCGATTTCTCTTCCTCTACTCTCGACATAACAACAATCCCGCTAACGCCCGGTGTCTGACGAACTCGGTCGCTGATTCTCGACTGCGCTGCCGCGAGGCGCCGGCACTTTGGCCACATTCATTTCGTTGATCTTTCGATGCAACGTCCGCCGGCTAATGCCGAGCTTTTTGGCTGCTGCGGTCACGTTTCCATTCGTGGTGGCGAGCGCTTGCATGATCAATTTCTTTTCCGTTTGGTGCAGATCGAGAGGACTCAATTTTTCTCCGAAAACCTCGGCAGCGGAAATTCCGCGAGGAGACATCGCTGTGGCTGCTTGTCGCACCGCCATTGGGAGATCGCGCAGCGTGACTTTTGAGCCGGTCGCCATCACAACCCCATGCTCGATCGCGGTGCGCAGCTCGCGAACATTGCCAGGCCAATCGTAAGTGAGCAGCGCATCCATCGCGTCGGGCGTTAGATCGACAAGAGGTTTCTCATTTGCCCGGCAGAAATGCCGCAAAAAGCCGCGCACTAGAAGCGGAATATCTTCCTTCCGATCGCGCAATGGCGGCATGGTGATCCGCACAACGTTCAGGCGAAAGAAAAGATCGTCCCGAAACTTTCCCTCGCGTACGAGTCGTTCAAGATTCTTGTTTGTGGCCGCAATCAGCCGAACGTCCGCGCGCAGCGTTTGATTGCCGCCGACGCGCTCGAAGGCGCGTTCTTCGCTGATTACGCGCAGTAATTTGACTTGAGTGCTCGGATCGATTTCGGCTATTTCGTCAAGGAAAATGGTGCCGCCGTTCGCCTGCTCGAATCGGCCGATGCGACGTTCGTGTGCCCCGGTGAACGCCCCTTTCTCGTGTCCGAACAGTTCGCTCTCCAGCAATTGCGGTGAGAGCGCGGCGCAATGCACTGCCACAAATTTCGCCTTGTTACGGCGACTCAAGTTGTGGATGGCGTGCGCGGCCAGCTCTTTGCCGGTGCCGCTATCGCCTTCAATAAGAACATTGGCAGAGGAAGGTGCGACCTGCCGTATGGTGTCGAGCACTTCATGCAGGGCGGCCGATTCGCCCCAAATGTTTTCGAGGCCGTAACGCTCGTCCACTTGCTGCCGGAGCGCGCGATTTTCCTGCTCCAGTTTGCGACCCTGCACGGCACGGGTAATCAGCAATTCGACTTTGTCCAGATTAAGCGGCTTGGTGACAAAATCGTATGCGCCGCGTTTCATCGCTTCGACCGCGACGTCGATAGAGCCGTATGCCGTCATCATGATGCAAATGGGAGCGCGTGGCATTTTCAAAGCGCGATCGATCAATTGCATTCCATCTTCGCCGCCGAGGCGCAGATCGGTGAGGAGCACATCGATCTGCTCCCGTTCGAGGACGTTCATCGCGCCGGAAATATCCGCGGCCACATACACGTCGTATTCGTTTTCAAGCAAACGCCGCAAGCCGTCGCGCGTATGCTTTTCATCATCGACAATAAGGATAGTGGGCTGTGGACTCATATCGGGACAACCGGTAATGATTAACCGCAGAGAACGCAGAGTGCACAGAGATTCAAAGAATTTCTCCGAGCTCTACGGCGATCTCCGCAGCTCAGAAAATAGCGGCTACTGTGGCGCTTGTGATGAAAACGTGTATCATCGCCCGATGCACCGGTGGGTTTTCCACGGTCTGATGTCGATCTTTCTCATTGGCGGCTCGAGCGGCCTCGCCGATGAAGTTTCTCATTCGGTCAATCCAAGCGAAGGCTGGAAACTAGCCGTCGAAACCAAGGATGTCGCTATCTACAGCCGACCGCACACAGATTCACGGCTAAGGGAGTTTAGGGCAATCGGCGCGATTGACGCCCCAACCTGCGCCGTTCACGCAGTGATTGACGACTTCGAGAATTATCCAAACTTCATGCCTTATACTTTGGAATGCCGGCTCCTGAAGCGCGAAACCGATTCGATTATTACTTATCAGCGCCTGTCACCCAAGATTTGTCAGGACCGCGATTACACCCTGCGTGTTCGGAAAAAGTCGTGGCCTGGCACCGAGGGATTCATTTATCTTAATCAATGGGAATCGGCGAATGACCTGGGACCCACGGAAAAAAAGGGCGTCGTTCGAGTAAAAATTTGCGACGGCGGATGGCTGCTCGAGCCAGATGGTGCAATCAAAACGCGCGCAATTTACTCGGTTTACACTGATAGCGGTGGCATGATCCCGTCTTTTATCGCCAATCGCGCGAGCCAGACTGGAATTAGCAGCCTCTTTGCAGCGATTCGCAAGCAGGTAAAAAATCCGAAGTACGCGCTGCGCGCTGGGTTATAGCCGGGAATCGCTGGTCGCGGACGTAAAACGTCGCATCGTTAAAACCGTTAAAGAAGTTACAAGAGTTACATCGTTACAATCGCAGCGGCGCAGGATCCTTGTAACTTTGTAACTCTTCTAACTATTTAACCTTTCACGTCCTATTTTCCCCCATCTTGCGAAGAAAATTGCAGATTTACGCCGCAGCGATTGCGATTTTAGTCGTTATCGCAGCCGCGACAGGAACCGCCTTTTTTTTCAGTCCGCTGCTCACTCATTACATCGAGAGTGACGCGTTTCGTGCAGCAATGGAAAATGAAACGTCAAAGGGTTTGCATTTTCCAAGAGGGCACTACTCACCGATTCGGCGGACTGGCTCGTTAACGGCGCAAAGCGAAAGTTTCCAGGCAAGCAATGGAGAAAGAGCGCTGAAATCGCTCGATGCTCACGGCGTCACTGCCAGGTTCAACCCGTGGGGCATATTTGTGCGACAATGGAAGTTCGATGACGTGCACGTTCGATCCGGTGACGTCGAGGTCCAGATCTACGAGCACAAACCGGAGCCGATTTCATCGAAGCCGTGGTTTTCAATTTTTTTACCGAACCGCGTGAATTTGCGGGGGATTGAATCGGAACGCTCGAATATAACCTGGCGATTTCGCGGCGAGCGGGCGGGCTTCTTCGGCACGCACCTGCTCATCACCCCTCAGGGTCGCGATTTCGAATACGTCGCAACCGATGGCAGACTGAAAATGGCCTTGGTCCCCGAGCTCGATCTCCGCCGTGCGCATCTTCTCATCACAGCGACGCTGCTTACGATTTACGATGTCGATCTCGCCACAGGACGAGTCCGTCCGAATGGCGGACTTGCGCTAGACGCGCACCGCGAGGGAAGCATCCATGGCCAGGGGAACGCAGGCATCGGGAAAGACAAAAGCGTTAATTTCAACGCGACCTTCGATTCCGTCCCAATTCGCACGTGGCTGCCGGCAAAATGGAAAGAGCATTTGGGCGGCAGCGCTGTCGGGAAGATCCATTGGACGGGAGAGAATCCGAAGCTGGAAAGTTCCTCCGGCGAGGGCGCGTTGCGTATCCGCGACGGACGCGTCGACAACCTCCCCCTTCTGGAAAAGCTGGCCGAAGTCGCACGGAATAAATCATTCGAGCACCTGCAGCTAAATGATTGCTCGCTGAGTTTCGCATGGCGTTATCCGAAGATCGACATCAAAGACATCGCAATTGAAGAGAAAGGGAAATTTCGAATCGAGGGAGCGATCTCGATCGATCACCGTTCGTTACACGGCGCCATCAGCGTAGGGCTCACCCAGCAATATCTTGATTGGCTCCCCAACCCAGAAGAAGTCTTCAGCCGTGAGCGAAGCGGCTATCTCTGGACTTCCGTGCATCTCTCCGGCACCATCGATGAGCCCAAACAAGATCTGAGCCCGCGCATTGTCGAACTTTTCAAGGAATCACCCGGCGCTTATCTCGGTCTTCTCTTTCGCCAGCTCGAAGACTGGTTGAAAAGGGTATTCGGCGGCGACCATTAACAGACCGTGAGGTGCGGCGAGCTTTGGAGGGGCGAGCTCCCGCGAGCCCTAATTAATGGGCGTCGCAGAGCTCCGCCCTCCACGCGCAATTGATCCCTTCGCCCGGCGTCGCAGAGTTTCGCTCTCCAAGATTCATCGATCGTGCCATTCCAAAATATTGAGTTCACCCTGATAGGGCCAGTCTTCCGCGCAGGCTACATAGCCGTGCCGGACGGCATTGTTTTTCACGTACTCCCATTTTTGCGCGTATGACTCGTCGCGCCGCAACTGCCGGTCCCAATAGTCACGCTGCCAAATGGGAGTCTCGTGACGCTGCGGCCAGGCTCGTGTTACATGATTTCGCCAGAATGCAATCCAGTCCTTAAGCGGTTGTGGAGGGAACGTATTCGGCGCGCAGAACAAATGAATGTGATCCGGCATGATGACGTAACGGCCGGCACGCGAAGTCGGCGGTGTGCCATGCCCCGATGATTCGTCGCGCCGATTCGTTGTTTGCGAGCAGCGATCTTCGCCGGCGCGTGCACACCGTTAAGAAGATAATGATCGACGAAATCCAACCTCAACCGTCGGAAAATGTGCGGGTTTCTTCCGTTCAGGTTGCTGGAGGGACGAGTCCGGCGGCGTCGCAGAGCTCCGCCCTCCATCTGCCCGTCGTTCGGCCTTCATCCTTACGCTTGGTTTCTCCCGCTTCCAACATGCGAACGCGCTTATCGATATGAGGCAATCGAATTGTAACAGTGAGTCCCTTGCCTTCGCTGCTTTGGATGGAGAGTTCGCCGCCGTGCTCGCGCACAATTCGACGCACAATTAGCAATCCGAGACCCGTGCCAGAAGGTTTCGTTGTGAAATAAGGCTCGAAAACGCGGCCCAAATTTTCTGCGGACATGCCGCTGCCGGTATCGATGAAACTGATGAGGACGTGGGTGTCGTCTCTGTCGGTGCGAATATGCAGAATGCCGCGGCGCTTCATCGCTTCGAGACTGTTCTTGATCACGTTATAAAAGGCTTGCTTCATCTGACCACGATCGATCTGAAGCAGAGGAAGGTCCGACCGCAATTCCTGTTCCACGACGACGTCACGGTCCTGAATTTCGGGCGCGAAAAAACGTACCGCTTCCTCGACAATCGTGTTCACGTTCTCCGGATGGAGCTGGGGTTTTGAAGGTCGGATTGCGCGCAAAAATTGTGAGACAATGGAATCGAGCCGGTTGACCTCGGAACGGGCGACGTCGATCGATTCCTGAAGCTCCGTCTTCGCGTTGTCGTCCAGATCGTGCAGTTTGCGCTCCATCAATTGCAAATGGATGTGCAGCGAGTTCAGTGGATTGCCAATCTCGTGCGCTACGCCGGCGGCGAGCAGCGTGAGCGCGTTTAATCGCTCCGACTCAATCGTTTGCTGCGCGGAGCGCCGGCTCTCGGTGATGTCACGCAGGATCATGGCGTGGCCAACTTGATCGTCTTGCCCGTCCGGGAAGTTCTCCGAACCTGCAGCTGTCGCGGCCTTCTTGTCGATCTTCTCGCCAGTCTCGCGGTGTTCGATCATCAACGGCACGATATAAAAATTGATGAAGCGATTTGCCGGATAAAAAATTTCCATGTCGCGACTGATGGGTCCGCCGCTTTGCGTCAGCG
>WNGD01006856.1_pt1 | contig 10822 bp, 8 predicted proteins | sample 5400671 | NCBI WGS metagenome assembly WNGD01 (sample SAMN13153369, study PRJNA577476) | soil metagenome | isolation source: 40 cm soil or saprolite under grassland replicate 2 | place: USA:California | collected 2016-06-15
CAGCTGCCGCGGCGCCGGGCAGGGACCGACGGCGACAACACGCTGTACCTGAGGCAGGGCGTCTTCGCGCCCTGACGTCCTAACCCGGTCGGCCCGCCATGACGGCCATGCTCCCGACGTCGTCCCCGATCGGAACCGAGAGAAGCCGAAGGCGCATCCTCGTGCCGCCGCCGTCGGCGCGCTCGGCGATGACCTCGCCCCGGTGTGACTCGGCGACCTGACGCACGATCGCGAGACCGAGCCCGGACCCCGGCAGGCCCCGCGCGCTTGGCGCACGGTAGAAGCGATCGAAGACGAACGGCAGGTCGGCTTCCTCGATACCCGGTCCATGGTCGCGCACGACGACCTCGCCGTCGCGAACCGCGACCTCGACCTCGGCGCCGGGCGGGCTCCACTTCGCGGCGTTGTCGAGGAGGTTCGAGACCGCGCGCGCGATCGTGTTCGGGACGCCGTGGAGCTCGGAGGGCTGGAGATCGGTCACGAACTCGACCTGCGGAAAATCTCGCTGCGCACGTGCGACGACCTCGCGGACGAGCAGATCGAGGCGGACGTCCTCGGCCTCCTCGGGCTGAGTCTCGCCGCGTGCGAGCTCGACCAGCTCGGTCACGAGCGCGGTCATCTCGGAGAGCTGGCTGACGACGTCGTTGAGCAGCTTCTCGCGCTCGTCGTCAGCCATGTTCCGGTCACGCGCCAGCACCTCGATGTTCGTGCGCAGGCTCGTCAGGGGCGTCCGCAGCTCGTGGGAGGCGTCGGAGACGAGCTGGCGCTTGGCACGGTCGGACTCCTCGAGGGCGCCGAGCATTGTGTTGAAGCTGCCGGCCAGCCGACTGAGCTCGTCTTGGCCGGTCACTTCTATGCGCTCCGAGAGATCTCCGGTCTCGGTGACGCGCTCGGTCGCGTCTGTGAGGCGGCGGACCGGAGTGAGCGCAGCTCTCGACACCGCGAGCCCGAGCCCGCCGGCGATCGCCACGCCGCCGAGCGCGATCAAGCCGAGCAGGAGCGTCACGCGTCCCAGCGTGTGGTCCAGCTCATCCTGCGAACGTGCGATTTGCAGTGCGACCCCGGGTGCGTACGGCAGCGTGAGGACGCGGAGTTGAGTATGAGAGACGTTCGTGTTCGAGAAGAACGCCCCCTTCTTGCCCTGGGCGACCTCCAGGACGTCTTTGGTCGTCGGCAGCGGCACGGTCTCATCCTGCGTCCGAAGCGTGGCCCCGTTCGCATAGACCGCTTGGACGTAACCGGCGAAGCCGCCGAAGCCCGGACCGCCAATGTCCAGATAGGGGTGGCCGGCCGGGTCGACATCGCGGTGAAGCGGGGCGCTGGCGATCGCCTGCGCCCGTGTACGCAAGCCGTTGTCGAAATCGCGGCGTAGCTCGTTGCGGACGACGAGGAAGACGACAGCCGATGCTGCAATGACGGCGAGAGCAACAGCTCCAGCCGCGACGAGCGCGAGCCGCGCCTTGAAGCTCATGTTGGCGAACCGGCTCACGGCTCGCGCAGCGCGTAGCCGACGCCTCGCACCGTCTGGATCAGGCGTGGCTTGTCGCCGGCCTCGGTCTTGCGTCTCAGGTAGCCGATGTAGACGTCGAGCGAGTTCGACGAGAGCCCGAAGTCGTAGCCCCAGACCCGCTCGAAGATCAGCGACCGCGTCAGCACCTGGCGGGGGTTGAGCATGAAGAGCTCGAGCAACGAGAACTCGGTCCGCGTCAGCTCGATCAACTCACCGTCGCGCTTGACCTCGCGCGTCGAGGGATCGAGCTCGATGTCACCGAAGCGAAGCGTCTCGCCCGAGCCGTTCGTCGTCCGCCGTAGCAGGGCACGCAGGCGTGCAAGTAGCTCCGCCAGCGCAAAAGGCTTGACGACGTAGTCGTCCGCGCCTGCGTCGAGGCCCGCGACGCGCGCCTCGACCTCGTCTCGCGCGGTCAGCATCAGAATCGGAATCCGGTTGCCCGTCGCGCGGATTCGGCGGGCGGTCTCGAGCCCGTCGACGTTCGGCATCAGCACGTCGAGGACGATCGCGTCCGGTTGGACGTCGCCGGTGTCCAGCCGGTACAAGGCCTCTGCGCCGTCGGCCGCAAGCTCGACCTCGTAGCCATCGAGCGTGAGCGCGCGTCTGAGCGACTCGCGGACCGCCGTTTCGTCGTCGACCACGAGGATCTGTGCACTGCCCATACGTGTGATTGTCGCCTGAAAGCTTTAGAAGCGCCTAAGAGCGCAGCAAGCGAGCGCGTCGAGTCCCTTGCGGCGACCGGCGACCGCCAGGAGCTCGGCCGCTGGGTCGCCGCTACAAAAAGGGACATGGGAAGGAGCCACGGGTCAAAGGTCGCAGGTGCACCTGAGAGACGGCTAAGAGGGCTGTAAGAAGTCTCTAAAGGCCTCGCCTGCGATTCTTAGAAGCCTCTTAGTCGCTCTTAAGGGCTCTCTTACGCGCACCTGGTCTGATTCAGCGACACACTGAATCCGAACCAGCCGAAAGGAACTCCGACCCATGCTCCACAAGCGCACGCCCTACCTGATTGCCGCCGCCGCCCTCGTCGCAGGCGCCGGAGCCGGCGCCGGCAGCTACGCCGCCTTCGGCTCGAACGGCGCCAAGACAGCGACCGTCGTCCAGCAGGCGTCTGCGAACGGCTCGCCGGCCGCGGCGACGAAGACGATGTCGGTCAACGGTGTCTACAAGTCCGCCGGCCCCGGCGTCGTCGAGATCACGTCCACGACGACCTCGACGAGCTCCAACAACTCGCCCTTCCCGTTCGGCGGCTCCCAGAAGTCGCAGGCCCAGGGCTCTGGCTTTGTCTACGACTCGGCCGGCCACATCGTCACGAACAACCACGTGATCGCGAACGCCAGCGCAATCTCGGTCACCTTCAGCGACGGCTCGAAGTACAGCGCCACGGTGGTCGGCGCCGATCCCTCGTCCGACCTCGCGGTGCTCAAGGTGAACGCGCCATCGAGCAAGCTGCACCCGCTCGCGCTCGGCGACTCGGGCAAGCTCCAGGTGGGAGACGGGGTGGTGGCGATCGGTAGCCCGTTCGGGCTCGAGGAGACGGTAACCACCGGAATCGTCAGCGCCCTTAACCGCGACATCAGCTCGACGAACAACTTCACGATCTCGGGCGTGATCCAGACCGACGCCGCGATCAATCACGGCAACTCCGGCGGCCCGCTGCTGAACATGTCCGGCCAGGTCGTGGGTATCAACACGCAGATCGAGAGCGACTCGGGTGGAAACGAAGGCGTCGGCTTCGCGGTGCCTTCCAGCACGATCTCCACGGTCGCCTCCAAGCTGGTCAGCGGCCAGAAGGTCCAGCATCCGTACCTCGGTGTCTATGTGGGGACGCCCGCGAACCGCAGCGGAGCCCAGATCAGCCAGGTCAAAAGCGGGTCTCCTGCCGCGAGCGCAGGCCTGAAGGCCGGCGACGTGATCACGGCCTTCGGCGGGCAGACGATCCAGAGCCCGGAGGACCTGACCGCGGCGGTGGGGGCCAAGGCTCCCGGCGACAAGGTCACGGTCACCTATGTACGGAACGGGAGCACAAAGACGGCGCAGGTAACGATCGGGACGCGCCCCTCGTAAAGAGCTTCTGCCAGAAGCGCGCCCCTCCCCTCACACCCGCACGGCGCGCAAATGAAAGTGACGGCCGCCTTCTGGGCGGCCGTCGCGATTCTCGGGCCTGTCGCCCTCGGCGGAAAAAGCAATGACTCGATCCCTCCTTCGAGGGAGCGTGTTCCCTCGGCCGAGGGATTTTGACTTGTGCTTTGCGGCCAGAGGTGTACGTCAAGTACAGGGGTTAGGTTGCGGCGCAACGCGGGTGAGGGGGACGCCCACGGTTTGCGGCCGAAGATCTCCCAGTGAGAGAAGGCGGGGCCCAGCTGCGGCGCGGGCCTCGCCGCCTACCCCGCGGCTTGATCCGCCAACAAAAGCACCTCGTCGAGGATGACGAGACCCTCGTCGAGCTCCTCGCGAGTGATCGTGAGCGGAGGAGCGACGATGATCACGTTCCAGTGGGTCATCAGGTAAAGGCCCTGGTCCATCGCCGCCTTCGCGAGCTTCGCGACCGGAGCGAAGGCCTCGCCGCTCGCGTTGAAGGGAACCAGCGGCTCCCGTGTCCCGCGATCGCGCACGAGCTCGATGCCCCAGAAGAGGCCCTTGCCTCGCACCTCGCCGATCGACGGGTGCCGTTCCAGCAGTCCCGCCAGTTCGCCGGCGAGTACCCTGCCCATGGCGGCCGAGTTCTCGACAATCCCCTCTTCCCGGAAGGCCTCGATCGAGGCGATCGCGGACGCGCAGGCGAGGACGTGGCCGGAATAGGTGAGGCCGCCCGCGAAGTACTTGTCGCGAACCCAGTCGGCGATCTTCTCCCCGATCACCATCGCGCCGAGCGGCACATAGCCCGAGTTGATCCCCTTCGCCAGCGTGAGGATGTCCGGGACGACGTCCCAGTGCTCACAGGCAAACCACTTGCCGGAGCGGCCGAAGCCGGCCATCACCTCGTCGCAGATCAGCAGGATTCCGTGCCGGTCGCAGACCTCGCGGACCGACTGGAGGTAGCCGTCGGGCGGAACGATGATCCCGTTCGTGCCGACGATCGTCTCGAGGAGGACCGCGGCGACGTTGTGCGGCCCCTCGTACTGCAAGATCTCCTCCAGGTGCGGCCCGCCGGTGCAGACCGGGCACGGATCCGGATGGCCGGCCGGGCAGCGGTACGTGTAGGGGTCGAGCATTCGCACGACGCCCGGAATCCCGGGCTCGGCAGGCCAGCGGCGCGGATCGCCGGTGAGCGTGATCGCGCCTGCGGTCGCGCCGTGGTAGGAGCGGTAGCGCGCGACAATCTTGTCGCGGCCCGTGTACCAGCGCGCGAGCTTGATCGCGTTCTCGTTTGCCTCGGCGCCGCCGTTCGTGAAGAACGACATCGTCAGGTCGCCGGGAGTCACCTCGGCCAGCAGTCGTGCGAGCTCCGAGCGGGCCTCGTGCGCCATCGGCGGGCCGATCGTCGTCAGCTTGTCCGCCTGCTCCTTGATCGCCGCGACGACCTTCGGGTGCTGGTGGCCGATTGAGACGTTGACGAGCTGGGAGGCGAAGTCGAGGTAGCGGTTGCCTTCGGCGTCCCAGAAGTGGCGGCCCTCTCCGCCGGTGACGACGAGGGGCGAGATCTGGTTCTGGACCGACCACGAGTGCAGCACGTACTGCTGGTCGAGCTCCTGGATCCGCTTCGCGTCGAGGCCCTGTTCGACCGCCATGTCGCGATCCTACTGCTCCCGGGGAGCGCGTCCCGGGCCATGTCAGGCGACCGGGTCCACGGACATGTCGGGCGACCGGGTCCCGGGACACGCCCACGGACCCGGTCGCGCCGCGCTAGGGTGGCTCACGACGAAGGAGGCTCGATGACCGAGGTTGCCGAAGCGCCTGGAGCCAAGCGCTCGCAAGAGCTGAAACGGATCACGCACTGGATCAACGGAGCGCCGGTCGCAGGGCAATCTGGCCGCAGCGGCCCGGTCTACAACCCGGCGGCGGGCATCCAGACCGGGGAGGTCGACTTTGCGTCTGTGGAAGAGGTCGATCGCGCCGTCCAGGCTGCGAAAGTCGCGTTCCCCGCCTGGCGCGCCACGTCGCTGTCACGCAAGACCGAGATCTTCTTCCGCATTCGCGCCCTCGCCGACGAGCATCGCGAGGACATCGCGAAGATCCTCACGGCCGAGCACGGCAAGGTTTTGTCGGACGCCAAGGGAGAGGTCGCGCGCGGGCTCGAGGTGATCGAGTTCTGCTGCGGCATTCCTGAGCTCTTGAAGGGCGACTTCAGCGAGCAGGCCTCGACCGGCATCGACGTCTACTCGATCCGCCAGCCGCTCGGCGTCTGCGCGGGGATCACACCGTTCAATTTCCCGGCCATGGTCCCAATGTGGATGTGGGCGCCGGCCCTCGCCTGCGGGAACACCTTCGTGCTCAAGCCGTCCGAGAAAGATCCATCGGCTTCCGTCTACACTGCCGAGCTGCTCAAGGAAGCAGGCGTCCCGGACGGCGTCTTCAACGTCGTTCACGGGGACAAGGTTGCGGTCGATGCGATCCTCGAGCACCCTGACATCGACGCGGTGTCGTTCGTGGGCTCGACACCGATCGCGCGCTACGTCTACGAGACGGGTACCTCGCACGGCAAACGCGTCCAGGCGCTCGGCGGCGCGAAGAATCACATGATCGTTCTGCCGGATGCGGACATCGACATGGCTGCCGACGCCGCGGTCTCGGCGGGCTACGGATCGGCCGGCGAGCGCTGCATGGCGGTCTCGATGCTGGTCGCGGTCGGCGATGCGGGCGACGAGCTCGTGGGTGCGATCAAAGAGCGCTTACCGAAGGTGAAGGTGGGCGACGGAATGGAGCCCGACTCCGAGATGGGGCCGCTCGTCACGGGCGAGCATCGCGACAAGGTCGCCTCGTACATCGACAAAGGCCGCGAGGAAGGCGCGACCGTGGTCGCGGACGGCCGCGAGTACGCGCCGGGCGGCGACGGTTTCTTCCTCGGCGTGACGCTGCTCGACGACGTCAAGCCGGAGATGGACGTCTACAAGGACGAGATCTTCGGCCCGGTGCTCGGCGTCACGCGAGTCTCGACCTACGACGAGGCCGTGCGGCTCGTGAACGAGAACCCCTACGGCAACGGAGTCGCCCTCTTCACGCGCGACGGGGGCGTCGCTCGGCAGTTCCAGTTCGACGTCAACGTCGGCATGGTCGGCATCAACGTCCCGATCCCGGTGCCAGTCGCCTACTACTCCTTCGGCGGCTGGAAGAACTCGCTCTTCGGCGACCTGCACGTCTACGGGCCGGAGGGGATCCAGTTCTACACGCGCGGCAAGGTCGTCACCTCACGCTGGCCGGATCCGGCCACGTCCAAGGTCGACCTCGGCTTCCCGCAGACGCGCTAGGGGCGCCCCGGTCGGTACAGGGCGGGTGTTTACGCGCGCCTAACTCGGCGCTCGAGCGTCGCCACGCTCGCGCGCGCAGCGCGGAGGAGTTTCACAAACGTTGCGAACTCGGCACCGACGGACCCTTGACAAGAACCGGTGTCCGACACCGGTTTGGGCGCCTCGCACCGGGGACAGGTCACGCCGAAGGTCGACCCCGGTTTTCTTGCAGACCGCTAGGGCGCACCTCGCTCTTGGGCACGCCAGTATGCGACCGCGGCCACGGTCGCGGAGGCGACGACGCCTCCGTTCTTGTCCAGCGCCGCGAGCGTGAGCGGCCGCATGAAGTCGTCAGTGCGCTCGGGCGGAACCGTGTACTCGTAGCTTCCACCTGCCTGGAAAGGAATCGTCGCCCGGGTGCCGTCCCCGTAGGTGAGCTCGAGCTTGACCGCACCAGGCGCGCTGACGTGGCCCTCGAGGCCGTATACCTTCGTGAAGTCGGACTCGTCCGAACGCGTGCTGACGTAGAGCGGCGCCTGCTCGTCGGGGACGGCCGCATCGTCCCAGTCGGCCGGTAGCGCGGCGCGGCCCACGATCGTGCCGTCGCCGTCGCGCGCGATCAGCTCCAGCCCGGACATGTGCACCGACCGCAGGTGCTCAACCGGCACCTCGAACAGGAAGTAGCGGTCCTCACCGAGCACGACCTCACCGTTTCCACCGTCGGCATACCGGGTTTCGAGCCTCGACCCCGAGGCGTCGTTGATCCGGCCGCCGAGTACCACGGACGCATCCGGGCCGGCTCCGTCGTCGAACGGCGCGACCAGGTCGATTGACCGGCGAGCCCGGTCTGCCGCGGTGGCACACGTTGCCCCGCGACCCCGGTCGCCGGCCGTGACGATCTCCGTGCAGCTGCCACCGTCGCGGAGCGAGGCCGCGTAGAGAGTGGCGCTTTCCGTCGAGGCGACCGCCCGCGCGTGCTTCACGTCCGGGTTTAGCCGAAGGTCGGCGGGCAGACCGCGATCGACGGCCGCGATCTCGTTCCGGACGTGCTCGGGCGCAGGCCAGCCGAGAAGACTGGCGGCCCCGAAAGCCGCGGCGCCGAGCAGCAGCGCACTCGCGCCGACAATCACCGACACCATCGCCGCACGGCGTCGGCGGGCTCGGCGAAGCAGCAGGTGCGAATACGCGGTCCGAAGGTCCTGCTCCAGGGCATCTGTCACGGCCATCATGCTCCTCTCGTCTACCGTCTCTATGCGCCGAGGGCGGCGGGATGTTTCAGGCGAAGTGAAACGCTGCCGGAGTGGCGGTGTATATCCAGGTAGTGGCTGCCACCGACGCGGAGCTGATCCGGCGCGCCCGCTGGGACCCCGAGGCGCTCGCCGAGCTCTACCTCCGCTATCGCGACGAGCTCTATAGGTGGTTTTCCTCGCGCGTGCCGGAGGCCGCCGCGTCTGAGCTGACTGCCGAGCTGTTCGCGCAGGTCGCGCTCAGCCTGAAACGCTTTCGCGACGAAGCCGGCGGCTCGGCAGGCCCATGGCTCTACGGGATCGCCAAGAACCTACTCCGACGCTACTACGGGAGGGGCCGCATCGAAGAAGCCGCGCGGCGACGCCTGGGCATGCCGATCCAGGCCTATGAGCTCGACGTCGAGAGGATCGATGCTCGGGTCAGTGCCGCCGAGCTTGGTCCGGGACTCGCCTCGGGGCTCGACTCGCTTCCGCGAGAGCAGCGTGCTGCGCTCGAGCTGCGCGTGATCGAGGAGCGTCCGTACGCCGAGGTGGCGTCGATCCTCGGTTGCACAGAGACGGCGGCGCGGCTTCGGGTCATGCGCGCGCTCGGCAAGCTGGCCCGCTTCATCCCTTCACAGCTGGGCTGTGGTTGACCCGACAGCGGCTTCGCGCTAGGCGAGCGCCAAGCCGGGCTTCAGCTCCTCGCCGAACTTCGCCCGTGCCACGAACTGCCCGATCCCGGGCGAGGAGATGAGCTCGTCACCTTCGACCAGCACATTGCCGCGCAGCAAAACCACTTCCGGCGTGCCGGTGACCTCGGTGCCCTCGAACAAGTTGTAGTCGGACTTCGAGTGGTGTGTGGCGGCCGAGATCGTCACACGCTTTTCCGGATCGAAGACGACGAGGTCGGCGTCGGAGCCGACGGCGATCGTGCCCTTACGAGGATAGAGGCCGAACAGCTTCGCGGGGTTGGTCGAGAGCAGCTCGACCATCCGGTTCAGCGAGATCCGCCCGGCCCTGACGCCGAACTCGTGAATCATCTGCAGCCGGTTCTCCAGGCCCGGCCCGCCGTTCGGGATCTTCGAGAAGTCATCCTTGCCGATCGTCTTCTGGCCGTCCCAGAGGAAGGCGCAGTGGTCGGTCGAGATCGCGCTCAGGGTGTCGGTGCGAACCGCGTTCCAGAGCACGTCCTGGTTCGCCTTGTCGCGCGGCGGCGGCGTGTAGACGTATTTGGCGCCCTCGAAGTCCGGGCGCTCGAGGAACGTGTAGTCGATGAAGAAGTACTGGGTGCAGGTCTCGCCCCAGACGTGCCAACCCTTCTCGCGCGCGAGTTGGATCGGCTCGATCGACTCGGCGCAGGAGACGTGGACGACGTAGAGCGGCGACCCTGCCACGCGGGCGAGCTGGATCGCGCGGTTCGTAGCCTCGCCCTCGGTTTCGGGCGGCCGCGTCAGCGCGTGATACTTCGGCTCGGTGTGCCCGGCGGCGAGCGCCTCCTTCACGAGTACGTCGATCGCGTCGCCGTTCTCGGCGTGCACCATCACGAGCGCGCCGGTCTCGGCCGCGACCTGCATCGTGCGGAAGAGCGTCTCGTCGTCCACCATCAGCGCGCCCTTGTAGGCCATGAAGAGCTTGTAGGAGGTGATCCCCTGGTCGGGTAGCCCAGCGAGCTCCTCGAGCGTGCCGCCCTCCTTGAGGTCGGTGACGGCCATGTGGTAGCCCATGTCGATCACCTGCTTGCCGGTCGCCTTCGCCCGCCATTCGCCGACCGCATCGGCAAACGACGACCCGTGGGGCTGGATGATGAAGTCGACGTGTGTCGTCGTGCCGCCGAACGCGGCCGAGGTCTGGCCGGACTCGACGTCGTCGATCGTGACTGTGCCTCCGAAAGGCATGTCGAGATGCGTGTGCGGGTCGACGCCCCCCGGCAGCACGTACTTGCCGGAGGCGTCGATCGTACGGTCGGCCTGGATGTCCAGTGACTCGCCGATCAGGGAGATCCGCTCGTCTTCGACGTAGACGTCGGCGACGTAGTCATCTGCCGCCGTGATGACTCGGCCCCCCTTGATCAGGATCGACATGGCGCTCCTTTCAGGAGCGGAGGGGACGCCGTGCGCCCCTCCGCCACCACTTGTTACTTGCCTCCGGGTGTCACCTTGACGTTTGCCTTCTTCCACGTCTTTCCATAGATATCCAGATGCTGCTTCTTGAGGATCGCCTGGGCGGCCTTCGCGATATCAGTTCGGTAGGCCTCGTGGCCGGGCACCTTCTTCAGCTTGTTGTACTTCGCTGTGGTCTTCGCCGTGAAGGCGTAGTCCGTTGCGTTCATCAGGCCGATGCCCTTAGGCGAAGGCCAGATCAGCGCGTTGATCTCGTTCATCTGCCACGTCTGGTGCCCCTTGAGCAGCGTCGGCCCATGTGACAGGACGATCTTCACGCAGTCTTTCAAGTGCGTACGGCAGTAGATCCACCCCTTGAAGGAAGCCGCGAGGAACTTCTTCGCCGTGTCCTGGTTCTTCTTGTCCTTGAGCCACGACTCGGTCGTGAAAACGCCATCCTCGAGCATTCCGGTCCCGATCTTCGACATCTTGATCACGTTGAGCTGGCTGAGCTGGTACAGATTTCCGGTCTTCGGATTCTTCGTCTCCAGCACCTGGGCAAGCTCGTTGTAGGTCATCGCCGAGGCAGCGTCGATCTGG
>WNGD01009187.1_pt1 | contig 10821 bp, 9 predicted proteins | sample 5400671 | NCBI WGS metagenome assembly WNGD01 (sample SAMN13153369, study PRJNA577476) | soil metagenome | isolation source: 40 cm soil or saprolite under grassland replicate 2 | place: USA:California | collected 2016-06-15
CATGACCTCCCTGGAAGGCCGGCAGGTCACGGTCCGGTACGCGCGGGCCTGCGACGTGCTGGGGATCGCGGTCCTGGTGGGCGGGCCGGCCAATGTGAGTGTCCAGGCCCTGGCGGCGTCGAGTCTGTTCCGGATCAGTTCCGGAACGCTGACCGGCGCGGCGCGGCGCGATGCCCGGGTCGCGTGGGCTATGGCGGAGGAGCTGAACCGAAGGCTCTACGAGACGCTGCAGCAGACGGCGATCAATGCGTTCGGCTCGGTGCGGCAGCGCGTCGCCGCTCATCTCCTCGATCTCGCCTCCGCCCAGCTGCATCCGCGTGGCCGCCTGATGGCTCACGTGTCGCAGCAGGAGCTTGCGGATGCGGTCGGGTCCGTCCGCGAGGTGGTGGCCAGGGTCCTGCGTGATTTTCGTGTCGCGGGAATCGTGGCCACTGCACCGGACAGCATCCTGATTCTCGATGCGGCGCGGCTGCACAGCGAATCCTGGGACCCGGCTGGCCTGTGACTTTGGTTACTTGGTACCGCTACTGAGGTCACTGACAGGCCGGGCGGGCAGCAGCACGCTGGTCCCGCTGCCGCGCGCCTGCTCGACAGCTGACACAAGGGACGACAATGCAGACATTCGAGAACACGGTGACGATCCAACGGCCCGCCGAGGAGGTTTTCGCGTTCCTCGCGGACTTCGAGAACATCCCGACGTGGAACTACGCGATCGAAGAGACCAGGAAGGCTTCCGCCGGGCCAGTCGGGGTGGGGACCAGATACCGCCAGACCCGTTCCGTCCCGCGCAAGAGTGTCGAGGATTTCGAGGTAATCGTGTTCCAGCCAGTCAGTCGGCTGGCCATTCACGGACAGATCGGGTCCTTCCGGGCAAAGATTAGCTACGTGCTGGAGGCGACGGCCGGCGCGACGAGGATTGTCAACAACGTGGAACTCGATCCCTCCCCGGCCGTGCTGAGGCTTCTTGCCCCGCTCGCGACCTCCAGGATCAAGGCGGCAGTGGCGAAGAACCTCGACGAGCTGAGGCTGGTCCTGGAAGGTGGTCGGCCAGCGTGAGGACATCGGCAAGACAAAAGCGTCCCGGGCACGCCAGGCGGAGCATTCCGCATCTCCGACGCGCCTGACTGACCGTCTGATCATCTCGTGCCCGCCGCGGCGACCACGGCGAGGACGAAGGTAGCCACGGCGGCGATGCCGTGACCGACCGGGATGAGGGCCGCCCGGTGGTGCTTGGGCTTTCGCGCGGCTCGGGACGGGCCGGCGGGCACGCTGGCGAGCATGTCGTCGATGAGCTTGCTGGCGAGCACGTCGTCGGTGAGTGCTCTGGCGAGGACCTCGTCGGTGACCCTGCTGGGCAGGACGTCCTCAGCCGGCGCGCCGAGCGTGCGGCCAGTTGGACGAGGGGCGGCGGGACCAGCGAGCGGGTCGGCGCTGGCCGCGACGGAGGTGCCCGGGTAGGGAGTCCACAAGGTGACCGTGGATATGCCGAGCCCGATCGCCAGCGTGAGCAGGCCGACAGCGGACCAGGCCAGCGCCGCCCACCCGGTCGCCAGATAGCTGACCCACACCGCCAGCCCGGTGATGGCCAGGCCGAAGTGCCCGAACAGCACCGCTGGCGGCAGGCCGCCCCGGACGGCGCGTTGCTGACGCAGGCCGCCGCGGGCGATCACGGTTCCGAGCATGTAGGCGCCGATGCCAGCGGTGCACAGCCAGGTGACAAGCGTGCCGATGGCCAGCGCCCGGCTGTGTGCGGAAAATGCGGCGCTGGGCACGAGCAGGCGACCCGCAACCGCAGCGACCTCGACCGTGGTTCCCATGTGCTTCTCGGAACCCAGAGGCGCAATTGGCAGCGTATCTGCCCGGGCCAGGCACGCGATAGCCCGCGATCTTCATCAACGACCCCGGAGCCCGCCGGGCTGGTCACGAACAAGGACGTGGCGCACCGAGCCGTCATTTCCGGTGCCCGGGCTCAGCGTTCGCGCGACCCGTCCGGCTCGGCCGCTTCGCGAAGCCGCTCAGCAAGTTCCTCGGGGAGTCCCGGGCCTGGCGTCGCGACAATGTTGTGCTCGGCGGCGCGGACCGGCAGCCGGTCCTGCTTCTTCCCGGATGGGGCGTTCAGCCAGGTCAGGCGGGATCCATCGGGCAGCCAGCCGCCGCCGGGCTCCAGCGGCAGCGCGACCGTGGCGCTCACCCGGGCGACGACGTGCCCGCCCGCATCCAGGATCGTGCTGATCAGCTCATGACCGGGAAAGTTGCGATCGAAGCAGGTCACGCGGCCGGCGAACAGCTCCGGGCGGCGACGGGCCAGCCGCCTGAGCAGGGTCTGCTCCCCGGCTCGGGAGCTTCCCGGGATGGCGCCCAGCATGGCCCGGCCGGCCCGGGCGGTCAGCGCCACGATCCGCAGCTGCGGGAACGGCGCCGCGCCCTCGCCGTCCTGCTCCGCGGTGCCCGTGCAGCCGAACATCGCCCGGTTCTCCGGCGTGCCCGCCAGGTTCACCAGCATCCCGTCGGCCGCGCACACCGTCATCCCGGCCAGCAGCACCGCCGACGGCTCGTCATCGCCGATGAGCGGCCCGGCCGCCTCCCAGAACACGGACTCCATCACATCCGCCGGGACCAGCACCCGCCAGTCCGTGATGACCTTCTCCGTGGGCACGTGCCAGTCCAGGGCGAACGGCACGTCCGCCAGCAGCCCCGCCAGACGGGCCAGCGACTCGCAGTACGACCCGTCCGGCATCAGGGTCATCGCGACCATCAGCCGGATGACCAGCGGATACGACATGATCCGCCGCCGCTCTCGCCTTCTCAGCCGCCCCTTCGCGATCGCGGCGTCCGCGATCGCCTCGATTACCCCGTCGCCGAGATGCCGCTCCAGCTCGCCCAGCCGCACGAAATCCGGCAGCCACCCGCCCGCCAGCACGCGCCCGTCGCGGCGGGCCACGGCCGGGGCCGTCACCACCGGACGGCAGAACACCGCCAGCTCGCCTGCCGACGGCACCGCATCCCCCGCCGTGACCGTCTCCCCGCCGCGCACCCGCAGGTCAGCGGCCCGCACCACGACCGTCCCCGCGGGAGTCCCCGCATCCAGGGACTCCGATGTCCGGCTTGCACCGGCAACGTCAGGCAGATAAGAAAGCACAAGGGCTCCTGGGATGGGCGTGGACTAGACAACCAAACGCCTACCAGGAGCCCCCGCCACCAGCAAACCATCGCTCGCCGCCCGGCAAGACCACAGGTCAAGGCATCATTGTGACCCCGATAAGCCTTAAGTCCGCGGTGTTGGGACCTGGACTGGCCCGGTGGTAGTCGTCAGAGCAACGACTCCAGCGTCGCCCGGGCCCCGCGCTGGTGCAATGAGGCTAGCGCGGATGTGTAGGCGGTGACGAACCGCTCGTGTTCGGCCAGGTCCCCGAACAGGTCCCGGTTGGCGATGAACGCCAGTGGCTCCTCGCGCTGCCGCCGGGCCAGCGGCATGAGACTGTCCCGGAGCCGGTCGACCACCTCGATTGGCTGGCCTGCCTCGTCGACGCCCTCGGCGTAGCGGGCCCAGCTGGCCACCACGGCGGCCGAGCGCCTGACCTCGCCGCCGGTGGCGAGCTGCTGGCGAACCACCGGCAGTAGCCACTTCGGGATCCGGTCTGAGCTTTCCGCACACAGCCGGGCGATGGTGTCACGGACCTGCGGGTTGGAGAAGCGCTCGATCAGCGTGTGCTTGTACTCCGCGAGATCCACCCCGGGCACCGGCGGCAAGGTGGGGGTGGCCTCCTCGTTCATGTAGCCGAGCAGGAAGGCCTGGAACAAGGGGTCCTGGGCGGCCTCGTGCACCAGCCGGTACCCGCACAGGTAGGCGAAATAGCACATCGCCTGGTGGCTGCCGTTGAGCAGCCGCAGCTTCATCAGCTCGTAGGACTCTACGTGATCGACGACCTGGACCCCGGCATCGGCGTAGGGCGGCCGCCCGGCTCTGAAAGCGTCCTCGAGCACCCACTGGGTATAGGGTTCGCAGACGACCGGCCACTGGTCCTCGATGCCGAACCGGTCCCGGACCTCGGCCCGGTCGGCGTCGGTGGTCACCGGGGTGATGCGGTCCACCATGGAGTTGGGGAAGCAGACTTCGCGCTCGACCCAGGCGGCCAGGTCGGGGTCACGGAGCCGGGCGAAGGCGGTGAACGCGCGGCGGGCCCGATAGCCGTTGTCCTGCAGGTTGTCGCAGGACATGACGGTGAACGGGGCCTGGCCGCGCTTTCTGCGACGGCTCAGCGCCTCAGTGACCAGGCCGAACGTGGTCCGCGGGACCGCGCCGGGCTCCAGGTCGGCGAGCACGTCCGGGTTGGCCGTGTCGAACTCGCCGGTGGTGTCGTTGATGTTGTACCCGCCCTCGGTGATGGTCAGCGAGATGATCCGGGTCGCAGGCGCCGCCATCTTCTCGATGACCGCCTCCGGATCGTCCGGTGCGAAAAGGTACTGCACGATGGACCCGATGATCCGCGGTTCCCAGGTCCCGTCGCCATGCTTGAGGACCAGCGTGTACAGGCCGTCTTGTGCGTCCAGGACCTGCTTCATCCGCTGGTCCGCCGATATGACCCCCACGCCGCATATACCCCAGTCAAGCGCGGTGCCCTGGTTCATCAGGCGGTCGTGGTACATGGCCTGGTGTGCGCGATGGAAGCCGCCTACTCCGACGTGGACGACACCCGGCGTGACCAGGCTGCGGTCGTAGGCCGGCAGCGCCACCCGGTCGCTCCAGTACTTCAGCGTCCGCGCGTTGAGCGGCTGCGGTTTAGCCGGCAAGGCGGGCGCCTGTCTCGGGGTGGAAGGCGAAGACGTCTTCTGGCTGGACGCGGAACGTGACATCTTGTCCCGGGCCCGGCGGCTTGCGCCCCTCGGTCCGCGCTACCACCAGGTTCTGGTCCTCGGCCAGCCGCACATGCAGGAGGGCGTCGGCGCCGAGTTCTTCTACCACCATCACCTCGCCGGCCAGCGGCCCGGAGCCGTCGGCCAGGTGCAGGTGTTCGGGCCGGATGCCGAGGACGATCTCGCGCAGGCCGGCCTGGCTGACCGCCGTGCGCACCGCGGTCGGCAGCGGCAGCGTCGTCCCGGCCAGCCGGACGCCGCCCTCGGTGAGCGGCACCGTCTGCAGGTTCATCGCGGGCGAGCCGATGAACCCGGCGACGAACTGGTTGACCGGGTTGTCGTAGAGGTGGCGCGGCGTGTCGACCTGCTGCAGCTGCCCGCCGGCCAGCACCGCCACCCGGTGGCCCATGGTCATCGCTTCGACCTGGTCGTGGGTGACGTAGACGGTGGTGACCCCGAGGCGGCGCTGCAGCTCGGCGATCTGGCTGCGGGTCTGCACGCGCAGCTTGGCGTCCAGGTTGGACAGCGGCTCGTCCATCAGGAACACCTGGGGCTCGCGGACGATGGCGCGGCCCATGGCCACCCGCTGCCGCTGCCCGCCGGACAGCGCCTTGGGCTTGCGGTCGAGCAGCTTGTCGTCCAGGTCCAGCAGCCGGGCCGCCTCGCGGACCCGGCGCGCCCGCTCGTCCTTGGGCACGTGCTGCATCTTCAGCGCGAAGCCCATGTTCTCCGCGACGGTCTTGCTCGGGTACAGGGCGTAGTTCTGGAACACCATCGCGATGTCCCGGTCCTTGGGCGGGACGAAGGTGACGTCCTTCTCGCCGATCTCGACCCGCCCGCCGTCTAGCGGCTCGAGCCCGGCCAGCATGCGCAGCGCGGTGGTCTTGCCGGACCCGGACGGGCCGACCAGGACCATGAACTCGCCGTCCTTGATGTCCAGGTCCAGGGCGCTGACTGCGGGTGGCGCGTCCTTGGCGTACACGCGGCTCGCCGACACGAACTTCACACCTGCCATTGGAGACCTCCGCCTCGTACGGCGCCAGATGCGCGGCCGTTGACTTGTTTCATTTGATGGCTCCCATGGACAGGCCGCGGACCAGCGACCGCTGGGCGATCCAGCCGACGAGGATGACCGGGATCGAGGCCACCGTGGCCGCCGCGGACAGGTGCGCGAGGTACAGCCCCTCCTGGGGGACCGAGCTGATCAGGAACATCGGCAGCGTGGCGGCGTTGGTGACGGTCAGGTTCAGCGCCAGGAACAGCTCGTTCCAGGCGAAGATCACGCAGATCAGCGCGGTGGAGACGAGCCCGGGGGAGACCACCGGCATGATCACCTCGGTGATCTCCCGGGCCCGGCCCGCGCCGTCCAGCTCGGCCGCCTCGAGCATTTCCTTGGGCACCTCGAGCATGAACGAGCGGATCATCCAGATGGCCAGCGGCAGGTTCATCGCGGTGTACAGGATGATCAGCACCCAGATGCTGTCCAGCAGGTGCGCCTTGAGGGCGATCACGTACAGCGGGCCGATCGCGGCCACGATCGGCAGCATCTTGGTGGAGATGAAGAAGAACAGCCCGTCGCGCCAGTGCGGGACCGGGTGCACCGACAGGGCGTACGCGGCCGGGATGCCCAGCGCCAGCACCAGGACGGTGGAGACCGTGGTCGCGATCAGCGAGTGGGTCACGTACGGGCCCCAGCCGGAGAAGACCAGCCGGAACTGGGCCAGGGTCGGGGAAAAGACGAACTTAGGTGGCCAGGTCTGGGCGGCGGACTCCGGTTTGAACGCGGTGAGCACCATCCACAGCACGGGCAGGAAGAACGCGATCCCCACCACCCACGCGAGGACCCCCCAGCCCACGTTCCCCGCCATCTCGCGGAGCTTTTGCGGACCGGGTTCACGGGCCCGCATCGGCACGGTAGTCATGCTCACGCCTCCTCGAACTGGAAGACCCGGGCGAACATCCGCAGCGCGAACGTGGCCACGCTGATCGTCAAGATGACGGTGACCACCCCGGTCGCGGCCGCCCCGCCGATGTCGAACGCGTTGTTCACCTGCTGGTACAGGTAGTAGGGGAGGTTGGTCGTGGAGGTCCCGGGGCCGCCCTGGGTCATGGCCTTGACCGCGTCGAACACGTTGACCAGGTAGATCGAGCCGAGCAGGATGCCGAGCTCGATGTAGGGCCGCAGGTGCGGGAGGGTCAGCTCGCGGAACGTGGCGAAGGCCCCGGCCCCGTCGACCTTGGCCGCCTCCAGGGTGTCTGACGGCTGGCTTTGCAGGCCGGCCAGCACGATCAGCGTCATGAACGGCGCCCACTGCCAGATCATCACCAGGATCACCGAGCCGAGCGCGTGGGTGGACAGCCAGGCCACGTGGTGGACGCCGAACGGCTGCAGCAGGTAGTTCACCAGCCCGAAGTTCGGGTCGAGCATCGGGCCGGCCCAGACCAGCGCGGCGGCCACTGGCATGACCAGGAACGGGGTGATGATCAGGGTGCGGACGATGCTGCGGCCGGGGAACTTGCGGTCCAGCAGCACCGCGAAGAACACCCCCAGGATCATCGCGACGATCACGGCGGTGGCGGTCATGACCACCGAGCGCACCAGCGAGCCGCGGAAGGCCGGGTTGGTGAACACCGTCTTGTAGTTGCTCAGCCCGGTGAAGTGCGCGGGCGCCGGGGTGTTCCAGAAGTAGCTCTGGAAGCTGTACCACAGTGTCACCAGGAACGGGATCTGGGTCACCACGATCGTGTAGATCAGCGCGGGCAGCAGCGGCAGGCGCAGCTGCCACCGCTCCCGGCGGCTGACCCCGCGCGGCCGGACCTCGACCTTCGGAGGTGGCGCCAGGTCTTCGATGACTGTCACGGCAACGTCCTTCCCATCCGATGACCACGGCCGCCGGCCGGGCCCCGGCCTCCGCTAACCGGGGCCCCGCCAGGTCGGCGGCTAACCGCCGGACAGCTGCGCCGGGGTGTACTGCGACGCGGCGGACTGGCCCGCCTGCAGCGCCTGGCTCACGCTCTCCGTGCCGGCGATCGCCCCGGCGATCTGCTGCCCGACGGTCAGGCCCAGGCTCTCGAACTGCGGGATGACCACGTACTGGATGCCGACGTAGGGCACCGGGTGCAGGGTCGGGTGCTCCGGATCGACGGAGTTGATCGATTCCAGCGTGATGGCCGCGAACGGCTTGGCCGCCTTCTGGTAATTCGGGTTGTCATACAGGGAGGTCCGGGTGCCGGGCGGGACCGCGGACCAGCCGTACTTGGCCGCGACCAGCTGGTCGTACTGCTTGGAGGTGGCCCAGGACACGAACTTCCAGGCCGCGCCGGAGTCGGAGACGCCCTGCGGGATGCCCAGCGCCCAGGTCCACAGCCAGCCGGAGGACTTGGTCAGTTTCACCGGCGCCAGCGCGTACCCGGTCTGCTTGTAAACGTCCGGGTAGGTGGTCGCGATGGAGGTCGCCGCCACCGTCGCGTCGTACCACATCGCGCACTTGCCCTGCCCGTACAGCGTCAGCAGCTGGTTGAAGCTGTCGTTGGCCGCGCCGGGCTCGCCGTACTTGCGGACCAGGTTGACGTAGAAGTTGGCCGCTTCCGTGAACGCCGGCGCGGTGAGCTGCGGCTTCCAGTTCATGTCGAACCACTGCCCGCCGAAGGTGTTGGCCACCGTGTCCAGCGCCGCCATGTTGTCGCCCCAGCCGGCCAGGCCGCGCAGGCAGATCCCCGCCACCTTGCCCGGCTGGTTGAGCTTGGCCGCGAAACCCTCGACCTGCGCCCAGGTCGGATTGTGCGGCATGGTGAGCCCGGCCTGGGCGAACAGGGTCTTGTTGTAGAACATCATCGACGACTCGCCGTAGAACGGCACCGCGTACAGGTCGCCCTTGTATGACAGCGACTTGGCGATCGGCGGGAGCAGGTCGCCGGCGCCGTAGCCGGGGTCGCTCGCGATGTACTGCTTGGACAGGTTGGTCAGCCAGCCGTTCTTCGCGAACAGCGGCGTCTCGTACGGGCCGATCATGATGACGTTGAACGCGTTGCTGTGCGTGGACACGTTCTTCTCGATCGCGGCCCGCAGGTCACCTTCGGTGTAGGTGGCGAACTTGACCTTGATCCCGGGGTACTGCTTCTCGAAATTAGATTTGGTCAGCGGGATCATCTGGCCGGTGATCAGCGGGTTGGACACCACCGCCACGGTCACCGTGCCTGAATTGCTGTTGCTGCTGGTACTGCCGCTTGAGCCGCCGCTGGAACACGCGGCCAGCGCCGCCAGCGCGGCCACGCAGCCCACGGCCCCGAGCGCGCGGAGCCTGGATCGGGGATAGCGCATATACGAACCTCCGCAACCATGAGGGTGTTGTGACGGGGCGGGACCGCTGAGGATCCCTGGCGGGCCTCCTCCGCTGCCGTTTCTGCATGCCTTGGTAGGTATGCTCAATTAAGCGGGGTAGCGCTCAGATGAACCACTGATCCACACGGTGATCCCGTTTCTAGGCAAAGTCAAGAAAAGCTGCGAATATGGGATCTGGGCGCTCAGATGAGCGGCCAGATCGGCAAGACGGGAGGATTCATGGCCGGCTTGTCGGCGGATCGGCCGTCCGAAGTTGTCCTGGCTGCCCGGGTGGCGCGGCAGTTCTACCTGGAGGGCGTCTCCAAGGTCGACATCGCCGACCGGCTGGGCATCAGCCGGTTCCGGGTCGCCCGGCTGCTCGACTCGGCCCGTGACGCGGGGATGGTGCGCATCGAGATCGGCCTGCCCGGGGGGAGCCTGGACGCGGGCCTGTCGGCCGAGCTGTGCTCGGCCTTCGGGCTCCGGCACGCGTTCGTGTTCAACTTCCCCGACGACGACGAGCAGGCGCTGCGGCACCGGCTGGGCGAGGCCGCCGGCCAGGCGCTGATGGACTTCATCACGCCCGGCGATGTGCTCGGCATGTCCTGGTCACGCACGCTGAGCGGGCTGGCCGCCGCGCTGACCCATATCCCGCCGTGCCCGATCGTCCAGCTGACCGGGGCCGTGCCGCCACCCGACGGCCGGGACCTGCTCGATCTGGTGCGCAGCGTGGCCCGGGTCGGCGGCGGCCCGGCGCACGTCTTCTACGCGCCGATGATCCTGGACGACGTGCACACGGCGTCGGCCATCCGCCGCCAAGGCGACATCGCCGACGCCTTCGCCCTGCTGCCGTCGGTGACCATCGCCGTGGTCGCCATCGGCGCCTGGGCGTCCGGGCTGTCCACCATCTACGACGCGGTCACCCCGGACGAGCGCGACACCCTGGCCGCGCTTGGGGTGCATGCCGAACTGGCCGGGGTGTTCGTCGGCGCCGACGGCAGGCCCGTGACCACCCCGCTCGACAGCCGCATGATCGTGACGCCCGGCCCGGTGCTGGAGCGGATCCCGTTCGTCCTTTCGGTCGCCTACGGCGCCGCCAAAGGCCCCGCGGTATGCGCCGCGATCCGAGGGAGGCTAGTCCATGGCCTTGTCACCCACGCGAGTCTCGCCCGAGCCATGCTTGACCTTGGCGACCGCGGACGCTAGTTCGCAGCCCCTTCCGCCGGACGGGCCGCTGTCCGGCGGCACGGCCAACCGCGGCCTGGTCATCCGCATCGGCGACACCGTGGTGCGGCCCACCGCGCCGTGCTGGCGTGCGACCCATGCCCTGCTCGACCACCTCGCGGCCGTCGGCTTCGACGGCGCCCCCCGGGTCCTGACGGCCGGTCCGGTCACCGAGACGCTGACCTACATCGACGGCCGGGCCGGGGTGCCGCCGCTGGCTGAGGACACGCTCACCGACGCAGCCCTGGTCAGCGTGGCCGAGCTCGTGCGCCGTTATCACCTTGCCGCGGCGTCCTTCGACCCGTCCGGCTACCAGTGGCCCCGGCCGATCCCGGCCCGGTTCCGCACCGGCCTGGTCAGCCACAATGACGTGCACCCGGCCAACCTGGTGTTCCGCGACGGCCGGGCGGTCGCGCTGATCG
>WNGD01006857.1_pt1 | contig 10820 bp, 12 predicted proteins | sample 5400671 | NCBI WGS metagenome assembly WNGD01 (sample SAMN13153369, study PRJNA577476) | soil metagenome | isolation source: 40 cm soil or saprolite under grassland replicate 2 | place: USA:California | collected 2016-06-15
ATAGTTAACGCAAAGTAAAGAGTGTTCAGGGCGGAGCCTAAATACCGGGAGTCGAGTTTGGATCGACGTTCCTCGGATGCCTATCGGATATCAAGAGCTGGCGGCTAGACCTCTAAAGATCCTCGCCTATGGGTCAGCCATCTCAACGTACATTCTCATATTGATCGGAGGTTACGTGACAACCAGCAATTCAGGGACAGCCTGCGGATCGGGTCCCGGGTTTGACTCTTGGCCTTCCTGCAACGGAGCCCTCTTCCCCAACCTCAGCAACCCCGCACAAGTAATCGAGTACTCGCATAGAATGTTCACATTGGTGGTAGCATTCTTTGTAATTAGTACTGTTCTCTTAGCTTGGACGAGATACAGGCCAGCGAAGAATGTTGTCCTATTCTCAACAGCTAGCTTAGTAGGGTTGTTCGCCCAAGTGATCTTGGGAATGGTGACCGTTACATCCGATCTGAACCCTGTTGTTAGCGCAGCACATCTGGGTCTTGCTTCAGCAGTATTTGCTTTGGTTGTCGTGAATGCAGTGATGGTCTGGAACCTGCGGCAAATTCCTGTGGAGTTTCGCCGATAGTTATTTGAAATAAGTACAGTTATAGCTAGTGCGCAACCCTTTAAAAAAGAACTTGGCTGGCCCGGAGCCAGAGCTACGCCGCATGGCAATCGCCAACATGCAGGTTCAGTTCGACGATCTCTTCTGGCTCTTCACCTATCTCGCTGTTGCAGTATCCATCGTAGTTTTCGGATTAATGGCATTCTTCATTATCAAGTATAGAGAAAAGCCCGGTTCCTCAGATCCTAATGACGCACCGATCCTTGGCAGATTACCTGTTACCAGAGGGCACGCAAGAACAGCCATACTAACCGTTTCATTGTCAACGATCATTCTTGGAGCCCTAGTAATCGGTAGCTTCGGCTCAATCGACACCATTCTCGCAACGCCCGCACCTTGTAACATTCCGATCTACAACTACGCCACCTTCAACTGCAGTGTTCTGGTTACCGGACACCGATTCTTCTGGGACTTCCAATATGCTGGATATCCGAACGTTACAATAACCGGGGTTCCCTTATGCCAGGCATCGAACTGTCTGTTTGTCGTACCGGTCGGCAAGGATATTCGTCTAAACGTTACTAGCGCGGACGTGTTCCACAACTTTGGAGTGATAGCATTCAAGGTAAAGGCCGACGCGTATCCGGGGCATATCAACAACATCTGGTTCAATGTGGACAAGGCTGGGAACTACACAATCCAGTGCTACGAATTCTGTGGCGGTACAAGTGGCAATGGCCACTATACAATGATCGCAACGCTTGACGCGGTACCATTGCCCCAGTTCGTTTCTTGGTACAATAGCACAATCGTGCATTAGGAATGGCCGATCAGTTGTCCTCGACAGCGAGACGGTGGCTGTACACAACCAACCACAAGGACATAGGCATCCTATACATTATCACTTCATTGTTCTTCTTCGTTGCCGCAGGGCTTCTCGCCCTGACGATGAGGACACAGCTCTCCGTTCCATCAAACGATGTCCTGCCCGCCGAGATTTTCAATCAGTTCGTGACCGTCCATGGCTTACTCATGATCTTCTGGGTCCTATCCCCCTTTGCCTTCGGTTTCGCCAACTACATCATTCCTCTCCAGATCGGAGCGAGAGACCTCGCGTTTCCACGCCTCAACGCGATGAGCTACTGGTTCTACCTCTTCAGCGGAGTAATGATGATTTTGAGCTTCTTCTTCGGGGCTGCTCCAGATCTAGGCTGGACTCTCTACTCACCGCAGACTTCGTTCGAGTTCACACCAGCCATCGGAATGAATGTTGGTGCGGGTGCTCTGATTCTCATCATCGTCTCCATAACAATGAGCTCGGTCAATTTCTTAGTTACGATGTTCAAGATGCGAGCGCCGGGTCTCAAGCTGAGCCGGATGTCGGTATTCCCATGGTCTATCCTTGTCACCATCTTCATGATGCTCTACGCCTTCCCGTCGTTTCTGGCTGCGGTCCTGCTGCTCTATGTCGATAGAGCATTCGGCACCCTTTACTTTTCGTCGATCCAAGGAGGATCGTTACTATGGGACAATGTGTTCTGGTTCTTTGGCCATCCAGAAGTCTACATCGTACTGTTTCCAGCCCTGGGCATAATCGCTGACGTCATTCCTACATTCGCTAGGCGGCCACTCTACGGGTCGAAATATGTCATCGGAGGAATGGTTGCAGCCGCCGTAATCAGTTTCATCGTCTGGGGGCATCATATGTTCCTGACTGGTTACGGCGTTATTACAGATAAGTTGTACACCGTTACCACTGTAGCTGTCTCACTGCCGTTCGACATTATCGTAATCTCCCTCATCGAGACGCTTGCCATGGCGAAGCTTCGGCTCAAGGCAGCAGCTCTTTTCACCCTTGGAGCCGTTGCACTCTTTATAATCGGAGGTATCACAGGGGTCTATCTCGCCTCCGTCGCTTTGGACTACGCTCTCCGAGGCACGTACTTTGTCGTCGCTCACTTCCACTACATAATGGTAGGGGGGAGCATAATGGGACTGATCGGGGGTCTCTACTACTGGTTCCCGAAGATCACGGGAAGAATGTACAATGAGAGTATGGCAAGAATCCACTTTGTAATATCTTTCATTGGGTTCAACATACTCTACTTTCCGATGTTCTTATTGTTGGACATGCCGAGAAGAATAGCGACCTATTCCCCTGACACTGGATGGGGATTGTTGAATCTGACCGCGACGGTCGGAGGCTTCATCTTCGGAGGGGCGCAGTTACTGTTGTTCTATAACTTGTATCAGAGCTCTCGAGTAGGCCCTCTGGCAGGGCCTAATCCTTGGAATGGATGGACCCTCGAATGGGCACTTCCATCCCCTCCCCCAGCTCACGATTTCGATACCATTCCGTCTTTTTCGGATGATGGAACGATTCACTTTAGGAGCAGTATCGGTCTTCCGAACGGGTCGGCGCACGGTAATGGAATCGACGAACCGAACGGTTCGAATATTGGTACAGGATACTCAGCGTCTCACGCTGAGGGCTTGAGTCCGTGGCCGATTCTCATGGGATTTGCAACATTCATCTTCCTGCTGGGGATCACCATAGGAAAACCCGCCAATCCACAGCCAGTCAGCTACCAGCCTTTCTGGCCGCTGATTGCAGACGGGGTTATTCTAGGGATCATTTCCCTCTTTGGATATAGTAGAGAGAAGTTCACAGTTCACGAAGACGGACGCGTAGAGAGCTGGCCGTTCAAGCAAGTTCCGAACATGAAGCTCGGAATCTGGACATTTCTAGGCGCGGAGGTGATCTTCTTCGGCGTCCTGATCGGCTCATACTTTTTCGTTAGAACCAGCTCCGCAACCTGGCCGACACCAGGAACAGTCTTCGACATTCGCAACGGCTTTGCCATGACACTCGTCCTGCTCACTAGCAGTCTGACTGCAATAATGGCTCTAGCCTCAGCAAAGGCCGGAAACCGGAACGGCGTGGTTGTTAGTCTTGCTGGCACACTCGCTCTCGGTGCAGCTTTCCTATACATCAAAGCGAGTGAATGGTTTGCGCTTGGAAATGGCGGCGTCTTCACCAACTATGGCCTTCCCGCGACGAGTTACTTCATCACTACCGGGGTCCACGGGGTTCACGTTTTTGCCGGTATGTGCATGGCAGTTTATCTCCTAGCCAATGCCCTAAAGGGCAAGTATCTGCACGGGGACCATGCAACCCTAGAGCACTTTGGACTTTACTGGCACTTCGTCGACATCGTCTGGGTCTTCCTCTTCCCGTTATTCTACCTGATATGAGGAGTGAGACTTGAACACAAATTATCTCTATTTGGCTATCTTCGCTGTGCTCATAGGCGAGACGGACATCGAAGTCAATCTGTCCTCAGTCCTTTCCGGCACGACATACGTAACAGTCCTCCTTGGAATCGCTGCGACAAAGGCAATTTTGATTGCCATGTTTTATCAGCATCTCAAATATGAACCGAGATCGCTCTCAACATGGGTCATACTCGGAATCGTCATAGCCTCTATCCTGATGAGTCTAAGCTTCGTACAACTAACATATCACAGCTTCCATACGACACCATAGCGATCACGGTTTGACTTTTGGCTCAACGCTAGCAGGAGAAGACGAGGTTTCCTTTGTTCCAGCTGCCGCGCCTGAGTATTCACCCGCTGACGACTACAGTCTTTGGGGCAATCCTCGTCATCGGATCGCTGGTGTGGTATCAGATTGGTATGGGGATGTCAGTCGTTGGAAGCCAAACCATCGGGATGCTTGACCAGGCCGCCTACACAACGATTGCTCTAGTCTTCATCGGTCTCACGCTGGCATTTGCCGGAATCACTCGTCTTCTACAGAAGGCGTCGTCTGAAGACAATCCGCGAAACCGATCTCAGAGGATCGCGCGTCTTTCGTCTGCCATTGCAAATAGGCGATCGGCGAAGATATTTCTCCTTAGTAGCGTCAGTTACGGATTGCTCTTCGGCCTCGTTTCAAGCACATTGATCATTCAGCCTGGAATATCCTTTTCCCAGGCTTATGGGGTCCGTGTCCCGTCGCTGGTACCCGTCCTATGCTGCGGGGCGTTTGGTGAGATGCCTCAATTGGTCGTATATGCTACTCAACAATTAGCACTGTTAATCATCCCAGTGAATATTATTCTTCTTTTCGCCGTGTCTTGGCTGGTTGGTTTGAATGCTAGCATAGCAAGCTTCGCCTATGCAAATCGGCCTAGGCATGTAGGCACGAAGTGGATCAGCGGATTCGGGGCCGCAATAGGACTATTCACTGTGTGTCCGACCTGTGCTGGTTTCTTCTTCTTATCGACGCTCAGTGTCACAGGAGCTGTTGCCCTTGCTCTCAGCCTCTCTTCGCTTCAAGCGGTTTTCATAGGAATCGGCATTCCGATTCTTGCAGTAACTCCTATCGTCACTGCAAGCCGGATACCCGAAGTTGCAGCATGCCGATTCGCCAAAACGAACGAGCGACGTACTAGGTTCGCAGGACCTGGCGCCGAGGATTAGTTATCTGACCTGAAGGACTGGCTTTGTTAAGAGGATGTCCTAAGAAACGATTATGGTTCCATGCATCCATGGATGGAGGGAGCAGTAGTAGCTGTAGTTTCCTGCTGTGTTGAACGTGTGCGAAAATGTGGCCCCGCCAGATAGAGTTCCAGAGTCAAAGTTGTCAAGTCCTGCGGCATTGCCGCCGCTCGGACACGAGCCGTATTGAGCGGTTGACGAGAATTGAGGGTTCGAACTTACGCAAGCCGTCGCGGTATGTGACGTCCCCCCGGTGTTGGTCCAAGTTACAATCGTACCGGTTGTTATTCTGAGGATGGCGCCCCCCGTACTATTCTTAAATCCGCAATTGGTTGATGGGGGAGGTAAACAGCTGCCGGAGGTATCCCAAATCGATACGGGTGTCCCAGTTACGCCGGTCGGCTTCATGGTGTAAATGTAAATCCCAACTCCCACAACCACGAGAATAGCAACTATTATTATCGCAAGTAGCATGTTTCGACTCTTCGGCTTCGGTACCTCGGCGGGTTTCGGTGATTGTTCCATTTCCGTCAGACGAGTCGCGCTTGGAGGTTTTGCTATAAAGGTTGTTTTTGGCATCTACATATTGTTCGGCATCGTGTTTCTGTGATAACCACAACCGATTAAATAGCGGTGATGCGACCGGCAAGTAGAAGACCTGACGGACTCGTATTCAAAAAATGAGCAAGTTTCCCTCTTCATTCCAGGAGTGGCGGGAGCCAATCGAGAGGACTATCAATAAAACGTTACAGACGAACTTTGACAAACGCGAAGCGAACCAGATCATCAAGTACATGTTTAGGACTGGTGGAAAACGGTGCAGACCTCTCTTAGTCGTTCTTTCCACGGAAGCATTGGGAGGAGATCCTCAAGAAGCCCTTGAAGCAGCTGCCGCAATTGAGATTATTCATGCCGCAACTTTAGTCTTCGACGATCTGATCGACAAGGATCAAGTGCGAAGGGGGGCGCCAACGATCCACATGGCGTTCAGCAACGAAAAGGCTCTGACTTCCGGTCTGTTTCTCGCATCAAAGGGTGTCCAGCTACTATCGAATTACAAGAATCCTGAGATAATGCGGATGATCGGAACGACACTCGTGGATATCAGCAAGGGCGAGCTGCTTGACATTCTAGGCGATTTCAATGCAAGCGTAAGTGAGTGTGTTGCCATCGCGGATTTGAAGACCGCTTCGCTGTTCGGAACGGCTGCAGGAATCGGTGCCGCGGTCGCACAGGTTGACGGGAGAGACTTGGTGGGGATGCAGAAGTTTGGAAGATCGTCAGGAATGGCCTTTCAGGTACAGGATGATATTCTCGATTTTACTGATGGCTCTGATGAGCCGATGTTAAAGGCTCCGAACATTGTCACGTCGCATTGCATTCATGAAGCGCCGCGGTCGATTGGTCACACGAAACTCATGGAGTCGAATGGTAACGCTACGAATCGTCAGGTGCTAAGTATTCTGAAGAAAGCCGGTTCATTGGAGTTTGCACGGACGAAGGCGAAGGAGTATGCTGGAAACGCGAAGGATGCGCTTGACAAGGTGAAGCGGTTGGAGAATCGGAAGTTACTGGATGATTATGCGGACTATTTGTGGAGACGGACAGAGTAGCGGCTGAATAGTTCCTACTTCAAACGTTTATAACGCGTCAGACTCGCGCTGTCGAAAATAGCCGGAGCCAGACTCAGTCGTGGTTGCTCAGGGGATCCCCGAGGAGACCGGTTACGTCCTCTTCCTTTTCGCCGCAACCATCCTGCTGGTCATCGTCGTCAGGATTGTCATTAGCCCTAGGGATCCGCGACCCACTCCGGAGAAGGGTGCGCCATTCGAGTCTGGCCAGATATCCGCGGGTGCCGGAAGGACCCGATTCATCATTCAATACTACCCGTACATCCTGATGTTCGTCGTATACGACGTAATTGCCATGTTTCTGTTCGCATGGGCTCTCAACCTAAGAGCCTTGGGAGCCGCGGGCACAGTCCCAGTATTGATCTTCATGGTCGTCGCGTTGCCACCCTTGGCATATGCGCTTCATCTAGCCAACCAACGGGAGAACTGGTAGGAGACCTTTTTCTTGACTGATCCGATTACCCAACTATTGACCAGCACCTACTTTCTCGAGATCGTAGTCTTCCCAGGTTTGACCTCGATCGCGATTCTCGGAGCACTCCTTGGATGGCTGGAGAGGAAATTAACTGCAAGAGTTCAGTTAAGGGTAGGACCACTCTACGCTAGTCCGGGGGGTGGAATCCTTCAGATGTTCGCTGACATAATCAAGCTACTCTTCAAGGAATTGACAATACCTGACGGTGCTGATCGGTTCTTCTTCATTATGTCCCCAGTTACGGCCCTGATAATTGGGGCGGCTCTGCTTGGACTGATTCCCTTCGCTCCTGGAATCCAGATTGCGAACGTTCAAGTCGGATTGCCCGTATTCCTCGCCATCGTGACACTCTCTCCAACTATCGTTCTCCTCGCGGGCTGGAGCGCCAATAGCAAGTTTCCATTCATCGGAGGACTGCGAGCACTATTTCAGCAGACAGCCTATGAGATTCCACTATGGCTCTCGACCCTGGGAGTGGTGATGGTCGCAGGAACCCTGAGCCTAACCGGAATCGTCCAATACCAGCAAAGCAACGGCTGGCTAATCATCCCTCAGTTACTGGGAGCCCTGCTCTTCATCATCACATCAACCGCTGAAATGGAAAGGTTGCCATTCGATCTTCCCGAGGCCGAGTCGGAGATCATGATGGGATGGCAGGCCGAATACCCTGGACCCTTGTTCATGCTGGTGCAGGGCCCCGCGTTCGTAAAGCTGTACGCGTTCTCTGCTCTTTTCACTACGCTCTACCTTGGAGGCTATCTCGGACCTGCCCCGATCCCGCCGATAGTCTGGTTCTTCGCGAAGACTCTCCTGATCATTATTCTCATCATGCTCTTCAGATCCACATTCCCCAGAGTTCGACTCGACCAACTCTTGCGCCAGGGCTGGACGACGCTCCTGACTCTTTCCATCACCAACATAGTGATCGCCTACATTGTGGTTGTAGGAATACCCGCGATCCCGATGTTGTGATGGTCCATGACAGATCTTGTGTTTCTTTCTCTGGCGACGGTGACGATCGCAAGCTCGATTCTCGCCCTGGAAGCGCGCGATCTGGTCTATGGCGCAGCGGCCCTAGGAATCGCATTCCTTGGAATAGCCGGACTGTTCTTCCTACTCGACGCCTCCTACGTCGGGGCTTTCCAGATCGCGGTCTACATCGGAGCAGTAGTGGTCCTAATCCTGTTCACTATCATGCTCGTGGGTCCACAACTCGGTGAACCTCCACTCGAACTCAAGAGACTGTCATTGCTAGCTGCGATACTGGTATCGTTGCTCCTCGGTACAGCTGGAGCGGTTTCTAGCGCGTCCGCGTTTCCTGGACCCGACAACTGTGGCACGGGTTGCGATCTCGTCGGTTTGAGCAATGCTTTGATCAATCAGTATGGCGTCCAGCTCGAGTTCCTCTCTCTAGTCCTCGCGGCCGCGGTCATCGGCGCGTTAACATTGGCTAAGACGGACAGGAAGACCGAGTAATGGAACCCCTTACCAGCTTCTTCGCTGTCTCGGTCATCTTGCTCGGTATCGGAATCTATGGTCTTACGACCAAGAGGAATGCCATCAGGATACTTTTCTCGATAGAACTAATTTACAATGCAGCCAACCTGAACATTATCGCCTTCGCCCGATTGAGGAATCCGCCGATCGTCACTGGCCAGGTTCTAGTTCTCTTCACTATCGCTTTGGCTGCAATGGAGGCATCGGTAGGTCTTGCAATTGTAATGCTTGTCTCACGTCTCAATGTGGACATAGATCTCAGAAAGCTTACTCGTCTGAGAGGTTAAGCAACAGATGACGTTTCTGCTAATCGGCGCGATAGTCGTTCCGCTGATAGGCGTCGCTGTAGCGTATCTCTCCTCTTCGATTCTGAAAGAAAAGACTGGATATGTAGTCTCAATCGTATCTCTCGTGCCGCTAGTCGCGATTCTACTGGCGGGAAACGAGGCGCGTTCCTCCACTACTAGGGTCTACACTGAATCATATTCTTGGTCGCCAATCGGAACCTTTGGCTTACGAGTCGACAACCTCAGCCTACCCATACTTCTGACAATTGCGTTGCTAGTTGCCCTGATGGCCGTGTTCTCTGTTCCGTATATGGAGCAGAGAATAGGGGACGATTCTGGAAGATACGGGCTCTACTATGGACTCTACCTGCTCTACTCTGTCGGAATGCTCGGAACCGTATTAGCAACGAACCTGATCGAGTTCTACCTCTTCTTCGAAATAATGCTCGTCCCATCCTTCTTTCTAATCGCCGAATGGGGGTATGGAGAACGCGACAAGATCTCCCTCACATATTTCATCTGGACTCACGTCGGAGCACTCGTCCTTCTAGTCGGAATCTTGGTGACGGGATTCCTGACTGGAACAACCGACATGGATTCCGTAATCAACAATCTTGCGACGAACCCTACTCTGATCTCGTCGACGGTCCGGCTCGCGGTTGTGGGAGCCATGTGCTTCGGCCTATTCGTTAAGATCGCCCAGTTCGGCCTTCACGCCTGGTTACCCTCCGCCTACGCTGAGGCGCCGGGGCCGATCAGCGCATTATTGTCTGCGGCGATGACTGGGATCGGAGGATACGCGATTGTTCGTATTGTTATGACGATCTACCCGTCAGCGTTTCTCGTGCTCTCCCCGATCTTCGCAGGCTGGGCTCTCGTAACGATGTTCTATGGAAGCGCGATGGCGCTCGTACAGGATGACATCAAACGATTACTGGCGTATTCCAGTATGAGCCAGATGGGCTACATACTGTTCGGCCTTGCTACTTTCACATCCTTCGGCATTTCTGGCTCAATGTTCCAGTACATCAGCAACGCCACAGCCAAGGGAATCCTGTTCATTGTTGTAGGCGCTATAATGCTCCAGTTCCGCGGGGAGAGGAGCATGAGTAAAATGGGCGGATTGGCCGGCAGGATGCCCATAACCGCGACCGCTGCCTTCATCGGATCCCTAGCCCTCATGGGCTTTCCCACAACGAACGGGTTTTTCTCCGAGTTCCTACTGTTCCAAGGCGGCTTCACTCGAGCGGCGACCGCTTTCTCGGACTATCGAGTGATCGTTGCGGTTCTGGGAGTTGTCGCGACAGCATTCACGGCAGGATACTCTCTGCTAGCGTTGCGGAAGATCTTCTTTGGACCGGCTAGCCCAGACTCTGCCGGTGTCAAGGAGGCGCCTTGGTCCATCACTGTCCCGTTAGTAATACTGAGTATTGTGACAATCGCTCTCGGAATCTATCCTACCCCCGTGATTAGCAGATTCGTCGAGTTCGGGCGATCGATAGTGGGGGCCTGAGATCAACGATCATGCCTTGGCTGATCTGGCTCTTCCCGTTGGGAGGGGCTATATTGACGCCGATCTTTGCCAAGCTTCACCCGCGAGTACGCGACTATGCTGCAGTCGCATTCTGTCTAGGAGCGGCGGTGACGGCAACGTTGACCGCTCTTACCGTCGCTCGGGGTGATTATCAGATCTCTTGGGTGCCGCAGCTTAATCTCAACGCTGGAGTACTTCTCGATCCTCTGAGCATGTTCCTTGTCAATATCGTGGCCTGGATCAGCTTCCTCATCATGGTCTACAGTCTTCAGTACATGCGGAACGAGTTCGGACTAACGCGATACTGGTTCTTCATGAACCTCTTCATCGGCAACAT
>WNGD01013283.1_pt1 | contig 10814 bp, 8 predicted proteins | sample 5400671 | NCBI WGS metagenome assembly WNGD01 (sample SAMN13153369, study PRJNA577476) | soil metagenome | isolation source: 40 cm soil or saprolite under grassland replicate 2 | place: USA:California | collected 2016-06-15
TTTGCGCTTCCGCTACTTTGTTCTTTTTCCCGAATTCCTCAAAGATTCTGCTGCTCTCGCTAATCAGATCCTTGGCAATTTCCTGCGCGCCTTCGATCTGTTTGGCGCTGCCAATCCACCCTGTTAGTGCGCCGGCGCGCAGCAACACATCCGCGGCAGTCTCCTGTTCCAGTCCTTCCAGGACGGGTCGCTCACCGACTCGCTGCCACAATTCCCCCATCGCTTCGCGCGCCGCTTCAAAATTGCCCGCGTCTTCCAACTCCCTGGCAAGCCGGCAGCGCAGTTGTGCTCGTTCATTGCTGGCGAGGAGCGGGTCGGCTATCTGGTGAAGTAACTCTTTCGTTGAGTTCACGTGAGTATTTCCTTTCCTTTTGGCTTGCAACAAATCTTGCGAGTCCGTCTGGAGCGCGGTACATCCCAACCCGTTCGGGTGTTAAGATGCCGCCCTCAAGATCGATCTTCGGACGGCCTGCGTGACTGCGTTTTGCCGTTCCTTACAGACAAATAACTTTCCTTTCAGGAGAACAACATGAAAAAACTCAAACAACTCAGCCTAGCGACCGCCTTGACGTTCATGCTTGCCAAGTGCGCGTTTGGGGGCATCATCGACACTCCAGCAGTGCCGCCACCACCACCGCCAGACTCATCGTCTTCGTCAATAGCGGCGCCCGGTGATATGGAAACTCCCGGTGTAACACAAGGCCCGGGTTTAGCGAGTGATTCAGTCACCGAAGTCGCCCTGAGTCTGCTGCAAAGCGTGCTGTCGGTGTTCTAACAGTCCGCTCGGTTTGAAAATTCGTTTAGCCGCCGGCTCTTGGGAATTCTGGCGGCGTGGCGGGAGTGTGTCCCGGGTGAGCCGCAAGAAAGCCTACAGGGGGCGGCAGAGTAAGAAAGCCGAAGCCGCGTGAGATTAAACCCGCTGCTCGCGGGAAGCAAGAAATTTCTTCAAATCCTCTAGTCCCATTTAAAGGACTTGTGCTTACATGCAAATTTAATTGCCAAAACTTCCTTCCGATCACCGTTTTCAGGGCTTGCGGACAGGATGAACGCGAGACGTGCGGGATGCGGCGACGCCAACCCGGAGAGAGTCTGCAGGTCGCGGCATCGGCTGAGTTGGTGGAGTCTGTGGCTTGAATGCCTGAATGACCGTGACGGCGTCTGTGTCTGCGGCGGCGAGACGGCGCATGTTCGACGCGGCCGTTCAGCGTGGCGAGCGCGGCGAGCACGAGAAACAGGAGCGCATTCGATGTTGTGTGGAGTGTAAAATCGAAGAAGCTGTGGACCAGCACGGCAAAGCAGCCGACCAACGCGCCGGTCGCGACGCCGCGGCGAAATTCGTCGCCTGTCTCCCGCCGAGCCAGCCCCATGCGAAACAAAGCCACGATGAAGAACAGTCCCAGAACGGCGCCGATGATGCCGCCATCAGACAGCACCTGCAGGTAATCGTTGTGCGCTTGCTCGAGTCGGAACAGCCCGTTGTGTGAATCGTAGCGAGTGTAGACGACGCCAAACGCGCCCAGGCCGGTGCCGATAAACGGGTGAGCGTGAATGATGTCGAGCGTGACACTCCAGAAATGCGCCCGCCCGGTCGTTGGATCGTCTGTGTTGACCGTCCCGACAAAACGGCTCAGCGCCTGCTCACCCCCGAAGAAAAGAGTACCTGCAAGGATGCCGATGATAAGCGTCAAAGCCAGTGCCGCTCGCGCGATACCGCTTCTGACCCTCCTTTGTTTCTCTTCCGGTTCTCGGGCGCGATGCTTTCTGCGGAAACCTGCGATTACGGCGAGGAACAGAACTTCCGCCACCAGACTGATCAGCCCGCCGCGCGAGTTTGTGAGAATCAGCGCGACTCCCATCATTCCCGCCGCGAAGATGTAGAGCAACTTCTTCTCGCCTGCGACTGCTCCCGAGAACAGCAGGCCCAGCGGAATCGCCAGCGTCAACTCCATGTAGGCGGCAAAGTGGTGCCGATTGATGAATGGACCAAACGACGTGCTCTGCGCCAGCTCGCGCACCCAATAAACTCTCGTTGGACTCGTGAAGGATTGCGTCATGCCAAAGATTGCGAGGAAAAATCCAAAGATGGCAATCGTCCTCACAATTATTCTCAACCGGTGCGGCGTATCGACAAACACGAGTGACGCCGCGAAAAAGATCAGCAACGCCGCCAGCTGAACCAGGACCAGACGCGTTGAATAAGGATCGAGCGACAACGTCCCAACTGCCGACTTCGTCAACACTCCGGCGTTGTCCGGGCTCCTAAGCGGAAGCAGTTGGACCAGTCCCAGAATCACCGCGCCTAACAGAGGCAACTGCAAAACATTCCTACTAATACGCAGCGTGCCCAGTCGCCAGCCGTCCGCCATCCAAAGCAAAACGATCGCGACTGCCCCCAGACCGAACAGCGCCAGCGCCCAGTAGTGAACGGTGCCATAAGCCAGAGCCGAAAGAACGATCGCCAGACAAAGAATGAGAAAGAGAAACCGGCTGTAGATTGTGTGTGGGACTGTACGCGGTGGAGCCGCGCGCGGCAGATCTATCGCCGACGTTTCTTCAAGAGCGAGCGAGCCAGACTCGGTGTCTTGGATCGGAGTCGTCATATCCAAAGGCGCCTCACTGCGGGCGCGCTCCAAAGGTGAGCTAGCTCCTGCGCTTGAGATTGAAGTCGTCATACCACAAAGTGCCAAAGATGGGACATGAAGGGTTGTCTCCGCATGGCGCGCGATTGATGCGAATGCCTATGGCTTCGGTCTTCGCGCCCGTCTTGAACGTGATCGTAACTGGTTGCCAATCGTTGTCACCGGCCGGCGCCGGCTGAGAAGCGCCGAGTACGGTTCCGTCGGCGGCATCCACGATTTCAACCACAGGCGTGCCCGCGCTCTGGAGCTGGCTGGTCTTGAGGAAACCCTCCAAGTCATATTGTTTGTCCGACTCCACCACGACGAGCTGCGAGACGTTGAGGGAATCCAGCTTTGAACGGGACTGGAACAAGATCCGCAAGCTGTGTCCTCCGCTGTGGTGCTTCAACGGGTCAATTGCCACTTGCGCCTGCTGCGTTGACCTAATTTGCCAACCGAACACGCCGGTGTTTGCGGCATCAATCTTCTGCTCGAAGCCGCCGTTGAGAAGCTGTCCCACGACGCCGCGCGACCCATCGGTCGGCGCCAGGTCATTCCAGATGGCCAACACTTGCCGGTAGTGCCTGGCTTCCATGAGGCTCTTGATCACAGACTCGCCGGTCGCTCGGTTCTCTTTCTTCTCTGTCGAATTGAGATCGTTCCACATTCGCAGCGCGTCATCGACCTTCTTTCCATCCATGAGATATTTTGCGAATGCGGCGCGAGTGCTGGCAGATGGGCCAATCGCCTTCTTGAGTTCATCATCATTGTGTGCGTAAACCTGCAGCGCGAGGTTGAAGACCTGCGGTTGCAGTTGTGGGTCCGCCTCGCTGGCGCGCCGCAGTTCCGCAAACGCTTCGGCATTGTGCCCGCTTCGCACCAGCAAGTTGCCAAGATACCAACGCGGATAAGAATAGGACGGCGCCAGTTCAACCGCGCGGCGCATTGCCTTTTCACCCTTCTGCGCATCGCCTGACTCTTCGAGAGAGCGACCGAGCGCCAGCCAGAAGCGATAGTCGTTCGGTGAAAGTCTTACGGCCTGCTCGTATTCGCTGATTGCCTGATTGATCTGATCGGGAGGCAAGGTCTTCTGTTCGATGTCCCCGAGCCTCCAGTGCGCCAGTGGATCGTTCGGCGCCAAACTCGCAGCCAGGCGCGCCGTTTCGACTCCGCGGTCCTCTGGATTCATGTACTCGGCTATGGTGTCGCCGACGTACCAGCGAACGGAAAACCACGCTCCCATCAGCGCCAGCACAATGGGCAGGAGCAAAAGCACGCGTCCCAGCAGGCCACGCGTGCTCATGTGGATCAACTGATCAGGCATGGATGGATTTCGGATTGCGAATTTCGGATTGTTGAATTTCAGACCTAATCAGAAATCCGAGATCTGAAATCCCAACGCGGCAATCCGAAAATCTCTTTAGTCCTTTAGCTCTTCTATTCTGATGCGCATCCGCTTGAGCACAATCTGTTCTTCCTTGCAGCAACGTTGTAGTTCACGGACGCGCTCTTCGGACATTCGCGAACTCGAGATCAGCACTTCGTCAATCTCGTGTTGCCGACACGCGGCGGCGAGCGCGCCGTTGCCGCCGAAAACTTTGAGACCGTGGATTACTTTGCCCACTTTCGTGGCGTCATCATCGAGAAAACCAATCGGCGAATATTGCCATTCGCGATTGTTCAGAAGTTCGCGCAACAACAACTCGCCGCCATCACCCGCTCCGTAGATCAGGACGCGGCGTCCGCCCAGGCTGTCGGAGACCGGCAAGACCTGGCGGAACAGACGAAACGCCAGCCTGCTGCCGGCAAGCAACATGAACATCAGCAGCGCGTCGATCACGAAGATGGTGCGTGAGTACCCCTGGAAACGAAACGCAAACAGGATGGCGATCACACTGACGATCGAACTGACAGCCACAGCCTTTGCAAAGACGATAAGATCGTCAACGCTGGTGTAGCGCCAGATGCCGCGGTAGACACCCATTATCAGAAATGTGGCCATCTTGATGAAGACAAGGACGGGCAGCGTTCGCAGGAAAAGATTCCAGGCCGGGCTGCCCGAGAGGGCGCCAAACTTCACGGCATACGCCGCCCAGTAAGCCAAAATGATCAAGACGACATCGAGCAACACTTCGAAGATGCGGCGCTTGTAAGAAACGTCAACCAGAAACGTGTAGAGCGGCTTCTGCTTTAAGACGAGGTCTCGTTCCTTTTCGTCATAGACTTTGACGCCGGCGAGATAGACACCGAGCAACGTAAGCAGAATGGTGAAGCCGGCAATTGCCGCCAGACTGACATCAAGTTTCATCTGCCGCACTAGCATTGCCAGCAAACCGGAGAGCGCCGCGAATCCATACAGCATCCAAACCGCGCGCCGCTCTGACATGCCCAGCGCCACCAGCCGATGCGAGGTGTGATCTCGTCCGCCTTGCGATGCCGCGCGACCGGAAAACTTGCGCAAGACCGTCACAAACGTCGTGTCAAAAATCGGAATGAACAGTACCAGGATCGGAACCGCGAGGACCGGCAGAAAACTTCTGGAGCGTCCACCCGATACATTGACGAGCGCGGCGCTCGCCAGGAAGAATCCGATAAACATCGAGCCGCAGTCGCCCATGAAGATCGAAGCCGGATTCGAGTTGTAAATCAGAAAGCCCAACAACGCCGCGGCAAAAATCGCCAGCGTCAAAGCCTCAGTCGGCTGCCCGCTGATCGCAAAGCTGACGGTAAGAAAGCACGAAGCGATCGTTGCGATTCCGACTGCGAGTCCGTCCATGTTGTCGAGTAGATTGATGGCGTTCGTAATGCCGATTAGCCAGAAGATGGTGATGGCCAGGTTCACCGAAGCTGACCGGGTCCACGGCAGACTCAAACCGTAATAGATCACATACGCGGCGCCCATAATCTGGCCGATCAGTTTTTGGTAGGGTTTGGTATGGACGAGGTCATCAGCTAAGCCAACGAGGAAAAGAAACGTGCCCGCGTTGATGACGATGTAGCCGTAGGTCGAATGCGGTGTCGCATTCCGAATGAACACTAGATAGGCAATCGTAACGGATAACCAGATCGCTGCGCCGCCCAGCATCGCCGTCGGCTTCTTGTGCCAACGATCTGTTTTCGGTTGCGCGACCATTCCCCTTTGTCGCGCCAACGCGCGCACGAGCGGAGTCAGGGCCGCAGACAAAGCAAATGACGCGGCTACTGCGATAATTTGAGATCGGGTGAATGGCATCTGCTTGGTAACGCAATGACTGGCCGTAAATCAGTTCTGGTCTCAGTCCTCAGTGCCGTAGGCACGGATTTTTTTCGTCAATTCTACCTGACGAATCTTAGCCCCGTGAGGTGTGACATGTCGCCCCTCACGGAGCTTTAGTTCCTGGGAAGGCTCGCTACTCCAATAAACCTCCGGCTCCTACGGAGCTGAAGTACGCTGAAGATTATTGGCCATCAATACCGGCCGGCCGCTTTGATAATCGATCACACTCTGGAGAATACCATCGAGTGGCATTGTCGGGCGGAAACCGACGAGCGCGCTCACTTTTGAAATGTCCGGAATGCGGCGCGGCATGTCTTCAAAGCCTTCCTCGTAAGCTTCATCGTATGGCACGAAAACTATTTCAGATTCGGACCGCGTCAGTTTCTTGACCCTCTGTGCCAGTTCGAGAATCGTTATCTCTTCGTTCGAACCGATATTAAAAACTTCGCCGACTGCGTCTCCGTGGTCCACCAGCTTGATCAGCGCACCGACAACGTCGCCCACATAGCCGAAGCAACGCGACTGTTTGCCGTTCCCGTAAACCGTTATTGGACGTCCGGCCAGCGCTTGTTTGACGAACGTCGGAATCACCATCCCGTACTGTCCGGTCTGCCGCGGGCCAACGGTATTGAAGAGCCGCACGATGACCGTGGGCAGTTTCCTTTCGCGCCAGTAGGCCAGCGCCAGAAACTCATCAATGGCCTTCGAGCAAGCATAACTCCAGCGCCCCTTCGTGGTCGCGCCCATCACCAAATTGCCGTCCTCACGAAATGGGACTTCAGCGCTGAGACCATAAACCTCCGACGTTGAAGCAATCATGACCTTCTTCTTCTTTTTGTTGGCGAGCGAAAGCACGACTTCGGTGCCGTGCACGTTTGTTTCGATCGTGCGCACCGGGCTTTCAACGATCAGCTTGACGCCCACCGCCGCCGCCAGATGAATAACGACGTCGCATTGATCGATCAGCTCAGCAGTCACCGGTTGATTCTGCACGGCTTCGATCGTGTAATGAAAGCGTGGCTGATTTTTCAGATGCTGAATGTTTCGGATGCTGCCGGTTGAGAGGTCGTCGATGACAAAAACCTCGTCACCGCGTTGCAGGTAAGCTTCGGCGAGATGTGATCCGATAAAACCTGCTCCCCCTGTGATTAGTAGGCGCAAATGTCAGGCTCCTTTGACGGCTGAGTGGATTTGCAAGCGATGATTTTAACGCAACGGGCGCTCAGGAACTCGCGACGGCGAAGGTTTTCCTTTGCGACCTTTGCGATGAACTTTGCGGCCTTTGCGAGAAAGTGCTGCAGATTCAGACTCGTGACTCCAGACTTCTGTCCGACGATCTCGCCTTCACAGTTGCCGGCTTTGTTCGAACCAATTGTTGATACAAACTCCGCACGTCATCCAACAATCTTTCTTTCGAATAATTCTCCGTCACAAATCTGCGTCCGCCTTCGCCGATCTGCATGCGCAATTCCTCATCACCTATCAGCCGCGCCAGCCCCGCCGCAAAACCTGCCGCATCATCGGGGCGAACGCGAATGCCTCGCCGACAAGTTGAATACGAAGAAGTGGCATCGTCATTCACATCAACGTCGCCGAGCAAATCGACCACGCCGCCGACTCCCGTCGCAATAACGGGCCGCGCATTCAGCATCGCTTCGATTAAAGTCAGCGGCGTGCCCTCGTTGCGCGAGGTCAACGCGACCACATCGAGCGCCGGATAAAAGAATTCCGGATCCTTTCGCGTGCCGGTGAACACTACGTCTTCCATCAAGCCGAGGGCGCGGACCTGCTCTTCCAAACGAAGCCGCAGGTGTCCATCGCCAATCACGACGAAGCGCACGCGCGCGCGCGACCCTGCCTGTTCTTTGTAGAGGGCCGCGGCCCGAAGAAACAGAGCGTGATTCTTGATCGCCGTCAGCCGACCCACTATGCCAACGAGAATGTCTGAATCATCCGCACCCAACTCATCGCGGAATCGTCCGCGACGCTTTGTCCAATTTGCGAACAGTTGCGTATCAAGTCCCAGACGTATTACGGCAAACTGATCCGCACTGCCAACGCGAAACTGTTCGTTTATCTCACGTCGTTGTTGCTCACTGATAACGACCAGGCGATCAGTACCCAGGCGCGCCAACACCTTTTCGATATTCACAAAGGCACGCGTTTTCAACCGGCCATAGTAACTGTGAAAGATGTGACCGTGGTAAGTATGAACAAATTTGCAACTGCGCGGCCGTCCCACGAATGTTCCCGGGGTCAGCCAACGATAGAATAGACCCGCGACGCGACCTACTGTGCCTGCCTTCGCGGTATGCGTATGCACGATGTCTGGTCGCTCTTTGACAAACAACCGGTACAACTTCCAGATCGTGAGCGCGTCTTTGATTGAAACCTCACGACTCATCTCAGAGATGAACAACGGCTTGACGCCCATCTCTTCGGCAAAGTAACCCATATCATCTTCGCCTGGCGGCACGGTACCGGCGACGAGCAGCGTCTCGCACTCCGCATCCCGCAAGCCAGCCGTCAGCCAGACGACGTGCTTATTGCCAATTGGTTTGTAGCTAATCGCCGTTGCTAATGCGGGTCACGCGCGAATCCCAACCTTTGTCCTGGGGGCGTTTCAAATCGGCACTCGGCAATTGGCAATCGACAATGATTTAGTCCATCCGAAATATCGTCTCCGGATCGTCTTCGTGCCGGATCTCGTCCACCTCTTCGCGCTTGCCTTTGCCCGCGTAAAGACGATTCGGGCAGTTGATGACGATGCCAGGAACTGCGCCAACATTCTGGTACGCATGAACGACTCCCAACGGCACCAGCACCGATTTTGGATTGTCTTCGCCGACGACCAGCGTCATCACGTGATCGAGAGTTTTGGAGTGACTGCGGTTGTCCCACATTCTAAGCTTGAAATTCGACGGCCCAATGAAGCAGAAAAGATCGGCCTGGTCTACGTGTTCGTGCGGGCCGCGCGTGACGCCCGGCTCGGTTGAAGAGATGTAGGCCATCGCCGGACAAAACTCTTCAGTCAGTTCGTCCTGGCGAAACAGTTCGGTCAGCCAGCCGCGCTCATCCGTGAACTTGCGCAGGTCGCGCACAACCACTCCATCGATCGCGCCTTCCGTAAAACCTTCAGGCTGTGGTGCTAATCTCGACATTATGCTCGAGCTCCAGTTTGTTCGCGCCCGTCTCGGCCACCAGATTTGAAGCGCGCTGCAAACTTTCAAAAGTGCCGGCGTCAGTCCACCAGCCTTCCAGTTTGTCCCACGTCATCTCGTTGCGCTCGATGTAGGCGTTGTTGACGTCGGTGATCTCCAGCTCGCCGCGGCCCGAAGGTTTCAACGTACGCACTATGTCATAAACCTCGCCGTCGTACATGTAGATTCCGATTACGGCATACTCCGATTTGGGCTCGCGCGGCTTCTCTTCAATGCGCACGACGCGCGGGCCATCGAGCACCGGGACGCCAAAACGTTCCGGGTCGGGCACCTGCTTCAAGAGGATCTTTGCTCCCTGTCCCTGCTCGCGATACGCGTTGACGGCCGCGTGGATGTTTCCTTCGATGATGTTGTCGCCCAGGACCACACACACTGGATCGCCCGCAGCAAAGTGTTCGCAAAGCGCAAGCGCGTCGGCGATGCCGCCTTCGCCCTCCTGGTAAGTGTAGTTGAGGTGTTTGAGCCCGAATGCTTTCCCGTTTCCCAGCAGCTTCAGAAAATCGCCCGCCGAATTCCCGCCCGTAACGATCATGATGTCGATGATGCCGGCATTCACCAGCGTTTGAATCGGGTAATAGATCATCGGCTGATCATAGACGGGCAGCAGGTGCTTGTTGGTTACGGCGGTCAGAGGCCGCAAACGCGAGCCCAATCCGCCGGCAAGTACGACGCCTTTCACTGAGGTGCCTCCGTACGAGTCAATCAATAAATCTTCGGAACCACAACTCGAGCATTAAGAGGGTCCAAAGCTGATGCGAATAGTCGCGCTCGCGTCTGACATGTAATTCAACCAAACGCCGGATCGCTTCAGGCTTGAACAATCCGCGTTTGAGCGCTTGTTCTGACAGAATCGTTTCGCGCAGAAACGGTTCCAGCTTTCCGCGAAACCAGTGACCGATAGGAACGCCAAATCCCATCTTTCGCCGCCCCAGATTCTCTGACGGCAAAAGCTTTCTGAGCACACGCTTCAGCAAGTATTTCGTTGTCAGTCCGCGCAGTTTCATTTTCTCCGGCAGGCTCGCCGCGAACTCGATCACTTCATGATCCAAAAATGGCGAGCGCGCTTCCAGCGAAACCGCCATCGTAGCAATGTCGACCTTGACCAGCAGATCGTTTGGCAAGTAAGTCATCGTGTCAGCCAGCAACGCGGCGTCGACAATTCCCGAACCATTGGCCAATGCAAACCACGGCTCGAGCAATGCGGACGAGGGAGCAGGCTCTGTCCGCCGACGAAAGTCGTCCGAATAGAGATCGCTTTTGGCTTCGCCGTCAAAGACGCTGATCCAGCGCAGATAACGATCAACCTTCGAAAGCGATGCGGCCTGAACAAATCGCTTTGCATCGCGTGCCCGGCTGCGACGCTTGTCCGACGACGGCCACATGCCGACGGCTTGATCGATCAAAGATTTACGGAGCACGCCGGGCAGTTTGAGGTATTTTTCGGCGAGTCGCATCGCGGCGTAACGCTCGTAACCCGCAAAACATTCGTCGCCGCCATCACCATTCAAAGCCACGGTTACGTGCCGTCGGGTTTCGCGCGCGACATAGTAAGTCGGAATCGCGGAAGAATCCGCGTACGGTTCGCCGTAATGTTCGATCAAAGCCGGTAAGACTTCGAGCGCGTCGGGACGAACAATAAATTCGTGATGATCGGCGCCGACATGCTCGGCAACACGGCGCGCGTGATGCAGCTCGCTGAAGTCCTGCTCTTCGAATCCA
>WNGD01009055.1_pt1 | contig 10811 bp, 11 predicted proteins | sample 5400671 | NCBI WGS metagenome assembly WNGD01 (sample SAMN13153369, study PRJNA577476) | soil metagenome | isolation source: 40 cm soil or saprolite under grassland replicate 2 | place: USA:California | collected 2016-06-15
CCTGCTGCATCGTGGCGTAGGTTTCCGTGCGCAGAAGCTCGAGCACCCGCTCGACGCCGCTTTGGCCGAAGGCGCCGAGGCCCCAAATATAGGGCCGCCCGACGCAGACGGCATTGGCGCCGATGCACAGCGCCTTGACCACGTCGGAGCCGCGGCGGAATCCGCTGTCGACGATGATCGGGATGCGCCCCCTCACCGCCTCGACGATTTCCGGCAGCGCGTCGATGGTCGAGCGCCCGGAATCCTCGCTGCGCGCGCCGTGGTTGGACACGATGATCGCGTCGATGCCGTTGTCGGCGGCGATCACGGCGTCCTCCCAGGCCAGGATGCCCTTGATCACGATCTTCATCTTGGTGGTGTCGCGCAGCCGCTTGAAGAAGTCCCAGGTCATGGCCGACGCCTGGGTGTTGGTGAGCCCGGAGAGGTCGACCCCCTGATACATGGCGCGGGTTCGCATGTTCGCCTGCAGGCTCGAGCGGTCGTGGCAGGCGTTGCATTCGCGCGTGTCGCTGCGGCGAAGCCGGAATAGCGTTTCCTGATTGCGACCGCCGTTGCGATCGACGGTTACCGCCACCACCGGGCATCCCGCCTTCTCGGCGCGGGTGACGAATGCCTTGGCAACCTCCCATTTGTTGGTGGCGTAGAGCTGGTACCAGATCGGCGCGCCGCGCGCGGCGGTCACGTCTTCGACGCCGGTGCTGGTTTGGGTTGAGAGGATCTGCAAGTGGTTGCCGGCCTTTGCCGCCCTGGCGGCGGCGATCTCGCCGTCGTCGTGAAAGGATCTTTGGCCGCCGACCGGCGCGAGCACGATCGGGCTTGCATATTTCACCCCGAGGATCTCGGTCGACATGTCGACCTTGCTGACGTCGACCAGCCGGCGCGGGCGGAGCTGGAATTTCAAGAAGCCCTCGCGATTGGCGCGCAGCGTGACCTCGTCGTCGATGCCCGAGGCCATGTAGCCGAAATGCGCGGACGGAACGTTCTTGCGGCAGACCGGCTCGAAATCGAAGACGTTGATCGCCTCCTTGGGCGACTTGATGAGGTCGTCCGCGCGCATGGGCGCCCACATCAGCGGATCGGGAAGCTTGCTGCCGGGCGCAAGCCCTTCGCCGGCGAAGGCTTCAAGCCCTCCGGCGGCAAGCAACGGACTTCCGGCCAGGAACTGCAGGAACTTGCGCCGGCTGGCGGCCTGATCGGCGAACGACGGCATGGCGAGCCCTCCCTCAAGAGCGATGGGCCACGCTATCCCAACTCTTTCGGCTGGCATGTGCGCGGTGCCCGGTCCATCCTACACAGCGCCGAAGTCTCGAGACAATCGCCCTCACCCACTCCGCCGATCGCAAAGAGGCTCTCCATGCCCACGCCCGCCGAAAAGCGCGCAACGTTCCGCAACCTCCACGCGCAAGGTTGCTTCGTCATCCCCAACCCCTGGGACGTGGGGTCGGCGCGCTATCTGCAAGGTCTCGGATTCAAGGCGCTTGCCACGACCAGCGCGGGCTTCGCCTTCACGCAGGGCCTCCCCGACGGCGCGGTGTCGCGCGTGATGATGCTCGCCCATTTTCGCGAGATCGTTGCCGCCACCGACGTTCCCGTGAACGCCGACTTCGAGGGCGGCTTTGCGGACGCACCCGAGGGCGTGGCCGAAAGCGTGACGTTGTGCATCGACACCGGCGTCGCGGGGCTGTCGATCGAGGATTCGACCTCCGACCCCGTCGATGAGGCCGGCGGCGATGTGGTGTTTACGGCGCGCAGCGAGGGCTTCATCCGCGGCCGGCCCGATCTCGACGAGACCGTGCGCCGTCTCCAGGCGTTCGCGGCGGCCGGCGCCGACTGCCTCTACGCTCCCGGCATCAGGACGCGCGAGCAGATCGCGGCGGTGGTGAAAGCGGTGGCGCCGAAGCCGGTGAACTTTTTGATGGCGAGCGCAACCGAGCTCACGGTGAGCGATCTCGCCTCCCTCGGGGTGCGCCGCATCAGCCTGGGCGGCACGCTCGCGCGCGTCGGCTGGACCGCGGTGATCCGCGCGGCGCGCGACATCGCCGCGGCCGGCAAGTTCGACAGCCTGGCCGGCACCGTCGCCAACGCCGAGCTCAACGGCTTCTTTCGTGACGACATGAAAAAGCGATGACGGGCACATCCGAGCCGCATCCCGTCACGGGGCAGCCGGTCGGCTTGCCGATCGATGCAACGCCGGCGCGGCGCCCCTTCCCGGTGACGCTCGAGGGCCGCCATGGGCACCTCGAAAGGCTGGCTCAGCGTCACGACGCGGCCTTGTGGAAGGCCGTCCAAGGCCACGACCACATCTGGACCTACATGTCCTATGGCCCGCTCGCGGACTTCGCCGCGTTCTCCGCATGGCTTGCCGGCCGCTTGCAGCTCGACGATCCCTATTCCTACGCGATCATCGACCGGTCCGGCCAAGCCGTCGGCATCGCGACACTGATGGAGATCCGCCCGGCGATGCGCGTGATCGAGGTCGGCAACATCCTTTATTCGCCGGCGTTGCAGCGCACGCCGCTCGGAACCGAGGCGCAGTATCTACTTGCGCGCTACGCCTTCGAGACGCTCGGCTACCGGCGGTACGAATGGAAGTGCAATGCGCTCAACGCCGCCTCCTGCGGCGCGGCGCTACGCTACGGCTTCGTTTACGAAGGCACGTTCCGGCAACACATGATCACGAAGAGCCGCAGCCGCGACACGGCGTATTACTCCATGCTCGACAGCGAGTGGCCGGCGCGCAAGGCTGCCTTCGAGCGCTGGCTCGCGCCGGAGAATTTCGACGCACAAGGACGGCAGCGGACAAGCTTGAGCGCGTTGAACGCCGTGCGTTAGACACAGCGCCACACCGCTTCAGGGAGCAGAGGACGTGCACATACTTATTACCGGCGCGGCTGGCATGATCGGCCGCAAGCTGGCGGAACGGCTGGCCAGGGACGGAGGGCTCAACGGCCAGCGCATCGACAAGGTGACGCTGCTCGACGTCGTTCCACCGGCGCAGGTTTTGAATTTCGCCGGTCAAATGGAAATCGTGGCGGCCGACCTGTCAGAGCCGGGCAAGGCGGCGAGAGCGGTCGAGGCGCGACCCGATACGATCTTCCATCTCGCCGGCGTCGTCTCCGGCGAAGCCGAGCTCGATTTCGACAAGGGCTATCGCGTCAACCTCGACGGCGCGCGCGCGTTGCTCGAAGCCATCCGCGCAACGGGTGACGGCTACCGGCCGCGGCTCGTCTATACCTCCTCGATCGCAGTGTTCGGCGCGCCGTTTCCCGCCTCGATCCCCGATGATTTTCATCTCACGCCGCTGACCTCCTACGGCACGCAGAAGGCGATCGGGGAAGCGCTCATCGCCGACTACACCCGGCGCGGCTTCTGCGACGGGGTCGGCATCCGCCTGCCGAGCATCGTGGTGCGGCCGGGCAAACCCAACAAGGCGGCTTCGGGTTTCTTCTACGGCATCATCCGCGAGCCGCTCGCGGGCCTCGAAGCCGTGCTGCCGGTTCCGGAGACGGTGGTGCACACCCATGCGAGCCCGCGCGCCGCCGTCGGCTTCCTCATGCACGCGGCGGGCCTTGCGCCCGACGCGCTCGGTCCCCGCATCAATCTTTCGATGCCGGGCGTCTGCTGCACGGTGGCCGAGCAGATCGCGTCGCTACGGCGCATCGCCGGCGACCGCGTTGCCGCCCGCATTCGCCCCACACATGATCCATTGGTGGCACGCATCGTCGCGGGCTGGCCGCAGCGCATCGACGCGCGCCGCGCGCGCGAACTCGGCTTCAAGGCCGAAAGCTCGTTCGACGAGATCATACGCATCCATATCGGCGAAGACCGCGGCGGCACATTCGTCGATTGACGCACATCGCCACGGAAAGTGGGCAAGTGGGCGCTTGCGTCCCTTCCCCGCTTGCAGGGGAGGGAATGCATGATTTGCGGCAAGGGTGAATGGACAGCGCCCGCGTTTCCGTCGACAATGATCGAGGAGACCGTGGTTCAAATCCCGCCATCGGCCCGCATGCGGATCGCCAAGGTGTGAGAGCGGGAAATTCAAGGAGAGGAGCGACATGACAACCAAAAGCAAGCTTTATCTCGGCGCGGCGGTGATTGCGGTGGCATTGGCCGGCTCGGTGAGCGGGCTCGCCGCCCAGCAAGCCCCGGCCGTCGCCATCGACAACGACGACATCGGCGGCGTGGTCACCGGCGCGAACGGACCGGAGGCGGGCGTCTGGGTGATTGCGGAAACCACCGACCTCCCCACCCGCTACGCCAAGATGGTGGTGACCGACGACCAGGGCCGCTACGTGGTGCCCGACCTTCCGAAGGCCAAATACAAGGTGTGGGTGCGCGGCTACGGCCTCGTCGACTCGCCCAAGGTCGAGGCCGAGCCTGGCAAGCAGTTGAACCTCAAAGCGGTGCCGGCGCCGAGCGAGGCGGAGGCGGCAAAATACTATCCGGCGATCTATTGGTACTCGATGCTCAAGATTCCGGACGCGAGCCAGTTCGGCAAGAAAGACGGCGAGATCCCCGAGAAGGTCAAGCGGACCGACTGGCTCAACCTGATGAAGAACAACGGTTGTGTCGGCTGCCACCAGATGGGCCAACTGTCGACGCGCACCCTCCCGCCGGGCCTGGGTGAATTCTCAAACCACGCCGAGGCATGGATGCGCCGCATTCAGGCCGGGCAGTCGGGCGCGCTCATGGTCAACATCGTCGCGGGCCAACTCGCGGGCTCACCGATCAAGTATTTCGCGGACTGGACCGAACGGGTGGCCAAGGGCGAGCTGCCCAAGACCAAGCCGACCCGGCCGCAAGGGCTCGAACGCAACATCGTGGTCACGACCTGGGACTGGGGCAACCCGAAGAAGTACCTGCACGACCTGATCGCCTCGGACCGGCGTTATCCCACCGTCAACGCCTATGGCCCGGTGTTCGGCTCGCCCGAATACTCAACCGACGTCATCCCGATCCTCGACCCCAAGACGCACACCGTCACCGACTTCAAGGCGCCGGTGCGCGATGCGGACACGCCCGAAGGGCTTGGACCCGGACATGCCGCGATGGACAAGCCACTCGGGCCTTCGCCCTATTGGGGCGAGGAGAAGCTCTACGACACCAAGGTCAACAACCACAATTCCATGTTCGACAAGAAGGGCCGGGTCTGGATGGCGGCGGCGGTGCGCGGCCCCAAGAACCCGGCCTTCTGCAAACAGGGCTCCGACCATCCCTCGGCGAAGCTGTTCCCGCTCGAGCAGACGCACCGTGCGCTGTCGATCCTCGATCCCAAGACGATGAAGTACACCTTCGTCGACACCTGCTTCCAAACCCATCACCTGCAATTTGCCTATGATGCCAACGACACGCTGTGGACCTCGAGCGGCGGCGGCGGCGGCGTGGTGGGCTGGGTCAACACCAAGCTGTTCGACGAGACCGGCGACGCGGCGAAGTCGCAAGGATGGACGGCGCTCATCCTCGACACCAATGGCAACGGCAAGCGCGACGACTATGTCGAGCCCAACCAGCCGGTCGATCCGACCAAGGACAAACGCATCGCCCAGGTGTTCTACGCGGTGATGCCGAACCCGGTCGACGGCTCGATCTGGGGCACGTTGCGCGCGAGCCCCGGCTCGATCGTGCGGCTCGATCCCGGCGCCAACCCGCCGGAGACCGCGCTTGCGGAAATCTACAACGTGCCGCTGCCCGGCTTCGGTCCGCGCGGCGGCGACATCGACAGCCAGGGTGTCGTCTGGGTGTCGCTCGCGAGCGGCCACATCGGCAGCTTCGACCGGCGCAAGTGCAAGGGCCCGCTCAACGGACCCAAGGCGACCGGCGATCATTGCCCCGAGGGCTGGTCGTTCTACAAGTATCCGGGTCCCGGCTTCGAAGGCATCGGCGAGAACAGCGCCGAGTCGAGCTACTACAGCTGGGTCGACCAGCACGACACGTTCGGGCTCGGCAAGGACGTGCCGATGTCGACCGCCAACCTGATGGACGGGCTGGTCGCGCTCAAGGACGGCAAGATGATCTCGCTGCGGGTGCCGTATCCGCTCGGCTTCTACGCCAAGGGATTCGACGGCCGCATCGACGATCCCAATGCCGGCTGGAAGGGGCGCGGGCTGTGGACGTCGAGCGGCGATCGCACGCCTTGGCTGATCGAAGGCGGCAAGGGCATGAAACCCATGGCCGTGCACTTCCAGCTTCGGTCGGATCCGCTGGCGAAGTGAATGCCGCGGCGCTGACGACAATCGCAGGGGCGGCGCCAACGCCGCCCCTGTTTCTCTGAAGTTCTTCTCGCGATGCGCTTTCCGGCTCCGCTCTTTCCCGCAACGCTGGTCAGGCGCTACAAGCGCTTCCTCGCCGACGTCGTGCTGCCCTCGGGCGAGACGGTGACCGTGCACTGCGCCAATCCCGGATCGATGATCGGCCTTGCCGCGGCGGGCGCCCGCGTGTGGCTATCGAAGTCGCGAAATCCCAAGCGCAAGCTCGCCCATAGCTGGGAGCTGGTCGAGGTCGATCTCGGCGGCGGCGCCGAGCTCGTGGGCATCAACACGGTCCATCCCAATGGGCTCGCCGCCGAAGCGATCGCCGCCGGCGCCGTGGTGGAGCTTGCCGGCTATGCCGCGGTCCGCCGCGAGGTGAAATACGGGAAAAACTCGCGCGTCGATTTTCTGCTCGAAGCACCGGCGCGGCCGCCGTGCTACGTCGAGATCAAGAACGTGCACCTGATGCGCCAGCCGGGATTGGCCGAATTCCCCGATGCGGTGACCAAGCGCGGGGCGAAGCACCTCGCCGAGCTCGGCGACATGGCGGCGGCGGGCGCCCGCGCGGTGATGCTGTTCCTGATCCAGATCGGGTCGGCGCGGCGCTTCAAGCTCGCCCGCGACATCGACCCGGCCTATGGCGCGGCCTTCGACGCGGCGCGGGCCATGGGGGTCGAGGCCATCGCCTATCGCTGCGGGATCAGCTGCGAAGGTATCGAGGTGGTCGAGCCGGTTTCGATCGCGGAGTGATACGTGCGCACCCCCCTAAACAATCCCATTGAAGGCGAGACACTCTCCGCTCATTCCCGCGCATAGCGCGTCGAAAGACGCGCGTGAACGCGCTTCTGCTGGGAATCCAGAGCGGCCTGCTACCAGTCGTGGGTCTGGGTCCCCGCTTTCGCGGGGACGAGCGGATGTTGCACGTGTCCGACGGAGCCGCGACAAGCCCTGGCTTGCGTCCTCCGCATCCTTGCTTACATTGCGGTGCAGCAGCGGCATCGGGTGAGCCGCGAGGAGGCGGCGCGGCCGCGATTGCCTTGATGAGTTACGTCGACGCGGCGCTCGCGCCCCAACGCAAGACCGGACAGATCAAACTCCACGGGCCTGCCGCCTTCGAAGGCATGCGCAAGGCGGGCCGGCTCGTGGCCGAATGCCTCGACATGCTCGCGACCGAGATTCGGCCGGGGGTGCCGACCGAAAAAGTCGACCGGCTGGTGTTCGACTTCGCGTTGGCACACAAGGCGACGCCGGCGACGCTGATGTATCGCGGCTACCGCAAAGCGACCTGCACCTCGGTCAATCACGTGGTCTGCCACGGCATTCCGGGCGAGAAGCCGCTCAAGGAGGGCGACATCGTCAATGTCGACGTTACCCTCATCCTCGACGGTTGGCACGGCGACTCCAGTCGGATGTATGCCGTGGGCGCGATCCCGCGCCGCGCCGAGCGCCTGATCGAGGTCACCTACGAGGCGATGATGCGCGGCATCTCGGTGATCCGGCCGGGCGCGACCACCGGCGACATCGGCGCCGCGATCCAAAGCTATGTCGAGGCCCAGCACATGAGCGTGGTGCGCGACTTCTGCGGCCACGGCGTCGGGCGCCTGTTCCACGACGAGCCGAACATCGTGCACGTCGGGCGGCCGGGCGAGGGCATCGTGCTGCGCCCCGGCATGTTCTTCACGGTCGAGCCGATGATCAATCTCGGCCGTCCGCACGTGAAGGTGCTTTCCGACGGCTGGACCGCGGTGACGCGCGACCGCTCGCTCTCCGCCCAGTTCGAGCACACCGTCGCGGTGACCGAGGCCGGCGTCGAAATCTTCACGCTGTCCCCGCAAGGGCTCGACCGGCCGCGTCCCTCCGTCGCCCCGCGCGCGTAGCGCCGCGCCGCCATTGCAAAATCGGATGAAGCGGGCATTCTTGTCCGCCGCGCCTGCGCGATCGAGCGCGCGGCGCGGATGATGGTCCGATGCCCGGCCGCGACAAAACGACGACATCGCCCGCCGACAAGGCCGCGCATTACCACGGCCATCGCCGACGCCTGCGGCAACGATTTCTCGCGGCCGGAAGCGAGGCGATCAGCGATTACGAGATGCTCGAGCTCATCCTGTTTCGCGCCATCCCGCAACGCGACGTGAAGCCGCTCGCGAAGGACCTGCTCGCCACGTTCGGCTCCTTCTCCGAAGTGATCGCGGCGCCATTGGAGCGGCTGAAGGAAGTCGACGGTCTCGGCGAGGCCGCCATCACCGAACTCAAGATCGTGCAGGCGGCGGCCAATCGCCTCGTGCGCGGCGAGGTCAAACAGCGCCAAGTACTGTCGTCGTGGTCGAACGTGCTCGACTATTGCCGCGCCGCCATGGCCTTCGAGAGCAAGGAGCACTTCCGCATTTTGTTCCTCGACAAGGGCAACCACTTGATCGCCGACGAGCAGCATCAGACCGGCACCGTCGATCACACCCCGGTTTATCCGCGCGAGGTGGTCAAGCGCGCGCTCGAACTCTCCGCCACCGCCGTCATCCTGGTGCACAACCATCCCACTTAGGGTGAAATGATCACGCCAGATCACGTTCAATACCTTTGAATCATTGAACTTTCAACACTTGCAGGCGGAGGGATATTTCGGCACACTGGGGGCTGTTTCCAGAGGATCGGCGGACTTACCGACCCCAATTGCAGCCCCCTGGTCACCCGACTACCGCCCCCACTTGAGATCCGTGGAGAGACCCCAGTGCCAAGCCTTACCGACGGCGCCATCCGCCAAGCCATCAAACGCGTCGAAACCGGTGGAAAGCAGGAGAGCTTAACCGATGGCGAGGGTCGAGGCACAGGCCGTCTCGTTCTTGTCTTGAAGTCCATGCCAAGGCGGGTGACCGCGGAGTGGATGGCGCAGCAATGGCGAGACGGGAAACGCGCGAAAGCCAAGCTCGGCGACTACCCATCGATGTCGCTCGCTCAAGCGCGTGAAGTGTTCAAGCGCGACTACGCCGACATGATCCAGAAGGGTCGCAGCATCAAGGTCGCCGGCGACACGCGACCCGGCACGATCGCCGACCTCTTTGAGGCATACGTCCAATACCTAAGAGACGCGAATAAGCCGTCGTGGAAGGAAACCGAGAAGGGATTGAACAAGATAGCGGACGCGCTCGGTCGAAATCGCTTGGCCCGCGAGATCGAGCCCGATGAGATTACCGAAGTCATTCGGCCGATCTACGAGCGCGGCGCGCGAGCGATGGCAGATCACGTTCGTGGTTACGTTCATGCCGCATATTCGTGGGGCATGAAGTCGGAACATGACTATCGCAGCACATCGCCGAGACGCTTCAGGCTTGTCTATAACCCCGCCGCCGGCATCCCAACGGAGCCGAAGGTCGTCGGCACACGATGGCTCGACGAAGACGAGTTCGTGCGCCTCTACCGTTGGCTCGAGTGTCCTGATGCTCCCGTTCATCCTCCCTATACCCGCGCCGTACGGATCCTGATGCTCACCGGGCAGCGCGTCGAGGAGATTGCCCGCCTTCATATTGATCAATGGGATGCGACGGAACGCATCATCGATTGGTCAAAGACGAAGAACGGCAAGCCGCACGCGATACCTGTCCCGGCGCTTGCCGCCGAACTCATAGAGTCGATCAAGCCGAACGAGCACGGGTGGTTCTTCCCGTCCGCCAAAGACCCGAATAGACCGGTGTGTGCGGGGACGCTCTACAGTTTCATGTGGCGACAGCGAGGCCGCGGGGTCATTCCGTCGGTGACGAACCGTGATCTCCGACGGACGTGGAAGACGCTGGCTGGCAAGGCCGGCGTGTCAAAGGAGATTCGAGACCGCCTCCAGAATCATACGCTCCAGGACGTCAGTTCTAAGAGCTACGATCGCTGGAATTACATGCCCGAGAAGCGCGGTGGCATGAAGAAGTGGGATAAATTCGTAACGTCGTTGTTGACCAAAAAGCGCCACAAGCTGGCCGCATAGGGGCGACGATTGGGGGCGGTACGGCGTGATCGGGTGGGATGATCATGCTCCCTCACGTTCGTCCATGCGGCTGGACCTTGACGCACGACAAATGACCATATTCTTTTGATCCCATGCATCAAGCTCACCAACTGGATAGAGAACTGCCTTTCCGATCTTGACGAAGGCGGGGCCAATGCGCATCGCTCGCCAGTTCCGGAGGGTCCCCACCGTGATCTCGCCACGGTAACGCTCCGACACTTCCTCGGCGGTCAGAAACTTGTTGTCGGCCATTCACGCCTCCTCAAACGACGCAAGACGGGGTTCAACATCCGGGCCCATGTGGGCAGAAAGCGAGGGTGATCCACATGTGCTTTCGGCAGATCACTTGTTGTGACCCGGCCATTCCCTCAATCACGTTCCCGCATGACGAAGACATGCAGCCGTTCGATACTCATGGGAAGAAGCGCGTGGACATGATCGTACAAATGGATGCTGTCGCGCGCAAAAAGGCCGGTGGCGACTCGCTCACTGTAGCTTCCGAATACTCCGTCCCGTCCATTTGACTCGCGGTCAGAGGCGAATCAGAACATGATCGCCGCATGATTGCAATC
>WNGD01006866.1_pt1 | contig 10808 bp, 7 predicted proteins | sample 5400671 | NCBI WGS metagenome assembly WNGD01 (sample SAMN13153369, study PRJNA577476) | soil metagenome | isolation source: 40 cm soil or saprolite under grassland replicate 2 | place: USA:California | collected 2016-06-15
GTGGTCAAATTAATAGGAGCCACAATGACCAAGACAGGTCTTAAAGTGAAGGCGAAATTGGACAAACGCAAGTATCCGTTGAAAGTCAAGGTGTCCGATGAGGACATGGCTTCCCTTAACATTAAGCCAGACAAGTTCCACGGCGAATGGAACTATACGATCGAGCCGAGAAAAGACAAAGCGAGTAAGTCAGGATAGTGCAGAAGTTGTTCAAGTTATTTTGCGGCGAGCCCTAATCCTGCTCGGTATGTTTGCTGTTGCAGGCGTCACTCTCTCTGCAATTGGAATCTACGGTGTCATGTCATACGGCATCGCCCAGCGGACCCATGAATTTGGAATAAGAATGGCGCTTGGAGCGGGCCGCGCCGACATCCTGCGGCTGATCCTGGGCGTTGGGATGCGACTGACGTGCATCGGGGCTGTGCTCGGCTTCGCCGGCAGCCTCGTCCTAACGCAGCTCCTCTCGACGCTGTTGTACGGTGTCCGCCCGAACGACCCGCTCACGTTTGGATGCGTTCTCGTGCTTCTTGTCGGAATCTCGTTGTTGCCGTGCTATATCGCCGCGTGCCGAGCAGCCGCAGTTGACCCTAACGTCGCGTTGAGGTGCGAGTAAGTTATTTCTCCTCTGGCGCTCTCTGTTCGGCAAGTAGCACCTGTAAGCCGGGTTGGCTGCCAATTTTCCCACATCGAACATATACGGCCATGAGATCCCGCAGCTTTGAGTGAGCCTTCATAGCAGGAATGCGCGGTTCCATGCGTTGGACATGGTCACGATACTATTGTCCAGCGTCGGCACCTGCTTTGTCGGAAGCGAGTACTCGACCAGTTTCCGATAAGCCGACTACTCGGCCAAGTGCCGGAGGTTGCTCTATCCTGCGGCGTATTTCGCGATGTATCCGAACAAACCCGCTGAAGCACCCGACCGGTTCGATCGTTGCCGAGCGGATATTCGGAACCGGCCGCTATCGAGCCCGTTAAGACCCACCCAGACGGGGGAATGGACTCGTCGCTGGCGTAAGCTTGACTGGCCGGTCGGGTCCGCCAAAGAGTCGTGCTTTATTGAACGAAAAAGCACAAAGCAGTTCCATCGTTGAAATCCCCCAGCACTGCAGGTCAAAAAAGAGGCCCGCTGATCCGCAAAATGGTTCAATGTACCGCGTACTCGAGGACCTGGTGTGATTCCCCCGCGGCCGGGATCGAGATCTGCGGCAGTTCGCCGTGCAGGTCATGGGAGTGAATCGTCCAGTACCCCGTCGAGCTGCTCGAATCCAGGACGATGATCCTCTTCGAGAGGCAATTGGTGTCTGGGGATTTGAGCCGAGATCTCCGAATACGTGAAGGTCAAGCTCCAGAGCTACATTACTGCCCGCTACGAAACATTGAAGAGCTTCAACGTGCTGTTCGCTGACGAGGAAGACCGCTCCCGCGGCAGCAGGGCTCCCTTCACTCGTACCTAAGCGCGTCCATCGGACTGACACGCGCAGCGCGGCTCGCTGGAATCCAGCAGGCCGGGAAGGCGGCCACGATCGTGACAGCGGCGACCGTCGCAAACGTGGATGAATCCGTCGGCGTAACCTCGAACAGAAAGCCCGAGAGAAGCCGGCCGAGCGCGAGCGCCGCGCCCAGCCCGGCGCCTAGCCCGACGGCGACCGGAGTTAGACCCTGCACGATCACCATGCCGATCACGTCGCGCCTCGCGGCCCCGAGAGCCATCCGGATCCCGATCTCGTTCGTCCGGCGCGCGACGGAGTAGGCGAGCACGCTGTAGGTTCCGAGCGCCGCGAGCAACAAGGCCGCCGCGGAGAATGCGGTTATCAGCTGCATCTGGAAGCGGCGCTGCGCGACCGAGCTGCTTTCGATCTGCGTCATCGTCTGGACGTCCGAGAGCGCCAGCTGTGCATCGACCTCCATGAGCGTCTGCCGCAGCGCTCCGATGCCGGCGCGAGGATCGGAGATCGCACGCACGGCAATCGATCCGGCTGCGGGGGCGCGCTCCCACAACGGCACGTAGACGATGGGATCGGGCTCCTTCAGCAGACTCGCGCCGCGCACGTCGCCGACCACGCCGACGACCTCGAACGGAGGCTGTTTGGGATCGGCGCGGCGGAAAAGCTTCCCGGCCGCGTTCTGACCGGGCCAGATCCGCTCGGCGGCCCGTTCGGACACGACGGCGACCTTTCGTGGATGATCGCGGTCCTCGATTGTCCTCCCGGCCACGAGCCGGATACCCATCGCCTCGAAATAGCGCGGCGTGATCGGGCGGTACGGAACGATCGGTCTTTCGGCGATCGGCCTCGTATCCCCCTCGACGGTAACGACGTCGGTCCACGTCTGCCCCAGCAGCGGCAGAACGGAGATGATGCCGGCTGCGACCACGCCCGGCTGCGCTTCGAGCCGTCGGATCCATTCGGCGTAGAACTGCCGCCGCTTTTCCGCGTCCGGATACCGTGTCGCGGGAAGGCTGACCTGTGCGGTCAGGACGTTGCTCGCGTCGAAGCCCGGCTGCACAGCGTCGAGGCGGATGAAGCTCGCAACGAGGAGGCCGGCCACGATCAGGAGGGTGACGCTGAGACAGACCTCGACTCCGACGAGCACGGCGCGGAGGCGGAGGCTTTGTCCTCCCTGCGTGAAGGAACGCGTGTTTGCGCGGAGCGCGTCCTGAGGATCGGCGCGGGTAAGCCGCCACGCCGGGAACAGATTGAAGGCGAGAGCGGCCAGCATCGAGAGCCCGACTGCGAACAGCAGCGCCCGACCCTCCATACGGACCTCATCGGCTCGCGGCAGGTCGACCGGGGCCGCGGTCGCGAAAAGCTGCAAGAGAGCAAACGAGAGCGCGATCCCGAGGGCGGCCCCCGCTAGAGCGAACACCAGGCTCTCGAGCAGCACTCCGCGCAGGATGCGCCAGCGCGGCGCGCCGAGGGCGGCGCGCAGGGCCGTCTCACGACTGCGGCCCGTCGCGCGTACGAGCATCAGGTTGCCAAGGTTGACACAGGCGACCAGCAGCACCGACGCGACCGCGCCGAGCAGCAGCACCAAACCGCCGCGGCCGGTCTCGACGACGAGCTCGTGCAGAGGAATCAGGCGGGAACGGAGATCGAGCTTCTTGGAGTCTTCGAATCGCTCCGCGATCTGGGCCTGGATCACATCGAGCTCGGCGGTCGCCCGGTCCGGGGCGACCGCGGGTCGCAAGCGCACGACCGCCGCGTAGTTGAAGTCCCCGAGCCAACCCCAGGCGTCCTCCTTGATGGCCCAGGGTTTGAAGACGTCGACGTTCGTTTTCGTCTTCTGGCCCACATGGGGGTGGACGTAATGCCGGAATCCGGCCGGCAAGATGCCGACGACGAGATGGGGAACGCCGTCAAGGCTGATCGTTTGCCCGACCAGTGCAGGGCTGGCGCCGAAGCGCCTCCGCCACAGCGCATCGCTAAGGACGACGACGTTTCCCCGGCCCACCTCCCCCTCTTCCGGCAGAAACGTCCGCCCCAGCCGCGCCGGCACGCCGAGGACGGAAAAGAAGTTTGCCGTGACCCGCGCGGCCTTGAGCCGCTCGGGATCTCCGCTGCTTGTCAGATTGAACTCGGCGCGATCGACCAGCGCCACGTCCTCGAACGAAGCGCAGCGGCGCTTCCATTCCATAAAGTGCCGGGCGTTGACTGCGAACACGGGGGCAAGATGGCTGAGTTGGGGAACGATCTCCGCTACGCTGAAAAGGCGATCGGGCTCCCGGTACGCGAGCGGGCGCAGGAGCACGCTGTCGACGATCGAGAAGACCGCGGTGTTGGCGCCGATGCCGAGCGCGAGGATAAGAACGGTCGTGACGGTGAACCACCTGTCACGCCGAAGCACCCGAAGAGCGAAGTGCAGATCCTGGAAGAATGTGGTCATGATCACTACCTACGGCGATGCGCCGAGTCGAGTTCATCCGGCATTTCCTTTTTGGCTCCCCTGTGGCCGAGAGTATCACCCGTGCGACGATTCCCGAACACAAGTTTTCTCCCGGATGATCAGTTCCTCCATCTCCGTCGTTCTTCCAAATCCTGAGCCAGAATCAGACCTACTTCGGAAGTCACTCGTGACCAACTGAAAAGCGACGCGCAGAGACTGGTTGAACGACAGTTGGAATGGTTGTTTCCGGTTCTCACCCCACCGGGTCTGTCCTTCCGAAAGGCAAGGATGGCGCTCAAGACCGCATCATCATTAACGTTGAAACGTGGGCAAGATGTTCCATCTTCGACCTCAAACTGGGAATGCGGGATTACGAGCAAACCACCGGTTGGGGCACTTCGACGGTTTGCCGGCTTACCGTACAGTAGGGAGCAACAGGGGATGAACGGGCTTAGCTTCCGAATGGGCGGCCATTCAGGAATATGGATCAAGGTGCTGGCGACTCACGGAACTGTTCGCTAGACTGACCGGATGATTTCGGCACTCCGCCTGGTAGTGGGCTGCTTGGGAATTCTGGTGACTCTCAAGAGCGAGACTGCAGCTCCCCACGTTCATCGGCTGGAAATCGCTGACTGTGACGACGTCGCCTTCGGCCCTGAAGGGGACCTGTACCTCGCCTGCCACTCGCCGGAGGATCGGCTACAGATTGATGTGAGAGGCGCTAAGGCGGTTCCGGACGAGATGGACGGATATGTTCTGCGGTTCAATCCGCAGACGGGAAAGCTGATCTATGCCACTCGAATTGGCGGTAGTTCAATTGACGCAGCGCTCCGAGTGAAAGTCGACAGGGCTGGCTTTGCTTATGCAACTGGACTGACGAAGTCAGGCGACTTTCCCGTCACTGCAGACGCACTGCAAGCGAAGTTCGGCGGCGGAGATAGCGACGCGTTTCTAGTAAAGCTTGCGCCCGACGGCCAAATCGCCTATGCCACGCTGATCGGCGGCAGCAGTGACGACTTGGGGAACGGATTAGATTTGGACGACGGTGGCAACGTCTATCTCGGCGGAGTAACGTCGTCCAGCGACTTTCCGGCGCAACGCAGGCTGAGGAAATCTACCGGAGCGGATGTGTTCGTGTGTAGGCTTCGACCCGCTGACAATGCAAACACTTGCCGGGTCTTCGGCGGAGGTCAGGAAGAGAAGCTCACCGGAATTGCGCTGGACACGAAGCGGGGAATCTACGCCGTCGGATATACAAGGTCGGCGGACTTCCCGACAAAGGATCCCGTGCAGCCGACATTGGCTGGGCCGAGTGATCTGTTTCTGACCAGGCTTACGCTACCTGCCTTGGAGATATCGTTCTCGACGTTCTTTGGCGGGAATGGCGATGACAGCGGCTGGGGTATAGCAATCGACAGGAGCGGAAATCCGGTCGTCGCCGGTATCACTGACTCGATGGACCTTCCCCGGACGTCGGGGGCGTATCAGCACGCGAACGGCGGCAAAAGGGATGCCTTTCTCGCCTCGTTTCGAGGCCGACATCTTCGGGACATTCGTGCGACTTATTTTGGAGGTTCCAATGACGATGAGAGTGGATATGACGGCGGCGACATCAAAGTGGATCGGCGCGGGAACATATGGATAGCTGGAATCACCCTATCCACCGATCTGCCGACACGAAATGCGCCCCAACCTCAATTCGGGGGAGGCAATGGAGATGGCTTTGTCGCTGCTTTTACTCCGGACTTGAGGAATCTCTGTTTCAGCAGCTACCACGGCGGGCGAGACCGAAACCTCCTCGAAGGTCTGGCGATCTCTGCATCTGGAATGGTGGCTGCGACCGGAGTTTCTTTCGCAGAAGGTCCATCGGCGTTTCATATTCAACTGAGGCGAACAACAGTCTATGCAGGCGCGTTTGTACTTCTGTTCCGGGGCGAGGGAGCCTGTCCAGACTGACACCGCCGAGCCGTAGCGGCACCCGAAAAGCAGGCGTCGGCCTCAGTCTTCCCGCATGCCGGTGCAATCGGACATTATCGCCGTCGTGGCATAGTTGTACCGCCACTCGGACGTAAAACGAGCAAACCTTACAGGTGGCCGGATACTCGATGGAACCGTCCCAGTCCCCACCACTTCTCCGATTGCCGACTATACGGGCAAGTGAATTGCCCGAAGGCCCACACGCACGACTAAACACTGGCCCTATTGTTTTCCCACAAGGAACCTGCCGTACTCATTTGGGCAACCAATATGAGCACAAAAGCCGAAGTCTGGCAGGGCACGCTGGCTCTCATGGTCCTCAAAACGCTCAATGCCATGGGACCCCAGCACGGGTACGGCATCGCGCGCCGCATCGAGCAGACCAGCGAAAACCTGCTGTCGATCAACCACGGCACCCTCTACCCAGTCCTCCTCAAGCTCGAACAGGAAGGAGCCATCGCGTCGAAATGGGGCGTATCGGAGAATAATCGCCGCGCCAAATTCTACCGGATCACCAAGGCCGGGCAGAAACAGCTCGCCTCCGAGGTGAACCAGTGGGCGCAGGCGACTGAAATCGTCGCCCGCTTCATCGCGCTGAAAGGAGTCAAAGCATGACCCGCGCACTGCGTCGTACCTGGAATCGCTTACTGGGAAGCCTCTTCCGCCGAAATCGAGACGCCGATCTCGCCGAGGAACTCGATTCTCATATCCAACTGCTCGCCGAAGAAGGCATCCGCCGCGGTCTCCCGCCAGATGAGGCGTATCGCCGGGCCAAACTCCAGTGCGGCAGCGCAAGAAGGTTGAGCGTTTCGGCTCTGCCTTGCCCGCGTCGCTGAACGCCAGCCATACGGGATCGAGGCCCGGCTTGGCGCTGTCGCCCGAGGGTTCGGCATCACTCTGTCCGTAGCACCTTAGCCGGATCCACCGTGGTCGCCCGGCGAGCCGGAAGGTAACAGGAAAGCAGCGCCACCGCCACCATCACCAGTGAAACCGCCAGAAACGTCAGTGGGTCCTGCGGCTTGACCTCAAAGAGCAGATTGCTGAGGAACCGCGTCAGACCAAATCCCGCGGCGATGCCAATCCCGATACCTACGAGGCTCAGCGCCAAACCTTGTCCCAGCACTTGCCTGAGCACATTGCTCTTCTCCGCTCCGAGCGCCATCCGGATGCCAAACTCGTGGCGGCGCTCAGCCACCGAATAGGACATTACCCCATAGATACCCACGATGGCCAATACCAGAGCCAGGCCGGCGAAGATCCCGTAAAGATTCCGGAAGAATCGCCAGGGTCCGATTCGCATCTCCAGCCGCTGCGTCTCCGGCATCACGTTGAAGACGGTCTGGTCGGGATCTACCGCCGAGACGGCCTGTCGCACGGAGGTCGCGAAGCTCGAGGGATCTCGACTGGTGCGGACATAAAGCGTCTTTTGCAGATGGATTGCCGAGCCGCCGCTGGGGTATTCCCACTGGTGTTGCCGGTCGGAGGTGTAAATCGCCGGCATGGCCCGCTGAGCGGGACTCCAATACTTGACGTCGCTGACGACCCCGACGATCAGCCGGGGTTGCTCATCGTCGCGCCCCACACCGGTGTTCACTCCGAACCGGAGATGCAGCAGCTTGCCGAGCGGATTGTCATCGGGGAAAATGTTTCGAGCCAGCGTCTCGTTGACCACGGCGACCCACTGCGAGCCTTCGCGGTCGCGTTCGTCGATCACGCGTCCCTTAAGCAAAGAAATCGCCAGCGTCTCGAAGTAGTCTGGTCCCACCTCCAGCACGCTCGCCTGTGGCTGCTGCTCCGGGGGCGGGTCGGGGCGGCCCAAGACGCGAAACGGCTGCGAATAAGCCGCGCTCGCGACCGCCACCGAGCGGACCCCGGGAAGCGACGCCAAGCGTTCCTTTACCTGCTGATAGAACAGGGGCGCCTGCGGGGTGACGCGCTTCATATCTCCGCCGAGCATCTGAACGTACTTCGAGGACCCCAGCTGGACGTTGCCGGTGAGAAGATTCTCGGGGTTGTAGCCGACATCGACCCGTTGCAACCGCAGCACGCTGTTGATCATCAACCCAGCGCCGACCAGCAAGACAAACGCCAACGCCACCTCGCACACCGCCAGGATCCGGTTGCTTCGCTGGCTGCCTCGACTCGTCGATTGACGACCGCCCTCCTTGAGCATCGTCACCAGGTTGAGCTGGGTCGCCCGCCATGCGGGCGCCAGACCGAACAGGATTCCGGTCAGCAGCGAGACCGCCAACGTAAACAGCAGGACGTTGCCATCGATAGCGATCTCGCCCGTCCTCGGAAACCAGTCCGGCGCCATCGCCAAGAAGATCCGCAAGCCGCCCCAGCCCACGAGGACTCCGGCGCCGCCGCCGATCAGACTCAGCAGGAGGCTCTCCGTCAGCAATTGTTGGAACAGCCGGCGGCGTCCTGCGCCGAGCGAGGTGCGGACGGCGATCTCTTTCTGGCGCCTTGTCCCACGCGCCAGCAACAGATTGGCCACGTTGGCGCAGGCGATCAACAGAACGAAGCCGGCCGCGCCCAGCAGCATATAGAGAATCGTGCCGGCGCTGCGGGCATAGGTTTCCTCCAGTGGCTCGACTTTCAGTACCCAGTCCTTAGCGGCGTCGGGTTGTTGTTCGGCCATGTGCCGCGCAAAACCGTCCATTTCCGCCTGCGCCTGCTCCAGCGTCACTCCCTGCTTGAGGCGGGCATACGCGGTGAGCCAGCGCGTTTGCGGGCTCAGCTCGTTGACCCGCAAATCAATCGGTATCCACATGTCGATGTTCTGCATCCAGGGCGCGGTCCAGGCGCCAGGCGGCATCACGCCGACGATCGTGCCGGGTCTTCCGCCGTACCGCAGAGTACGTCCAAGCACGTCAGGTGCGCCTCCAAACCGGCGCTGCCACAGCCCGTCGCTGATGATCAGGGAACGGTTCCCGGGAACGGCGTCCTCGCGGGTGAAGACCCGCCCACGCGCTGGTTTGACGCCGAGCAGCGAGAACGCGCCCGGCGTGAGAAACTGTATCGTCACCCGCTCCGCCGCCCCTTCACCCGACAGCGTGTTCGCCTCGGCATACCAGACAATGCCCTCGATCTGCTCAAACGACCGCGCCTGCTCCTGCCACTCGATCATGGTCGAGAGCGACGGCATGCGCTGCCATCCTTCCCGTTTCGTGTTTTGCTCGTGAATCACGACCAGCCGGTCGGGGTGTTCGAACGGCAGCGGGCGGTAGAGCACGGCATTGGCGACGCTGAAGATCGTGGCGTTGGCGCCGATGCCCAGCGCCAGCGAAAGAACAGCCACCAGAGCGAATCCAGGCGACCGCCGCAGCGCCCGAATCCCGTACCGCACATCCTTGTCGAAAGCGCTCATGGGAACCTCCCCTCCCCGATCGGTGGAATCAACCAGGCCTGTCTTAGTCGATCGCGCCGCTCGGCGAACATACCATTTTGACTGCGAAACGTGGAGAAAGGTTACGCTCGGCCAGCCTGCTTTCCTTAGATAATCGCAGTCCTATCGAATCCGACAACCCTATTCAGTAACATGATTTCCTGGTCAATGCCCTTCAGGTGGAGGCGATTTCCCCAGATAGCCGGAGAGCCCTGTCCGGGAGGATTCCAGGCAACATTGCCGGCTTTGAATCCGAATTCAACGGGCACCGATGCGTCCAGTACCGATCCACCCGACGCCTGGGGAAACTGCGGCTATCTCTCGCCGGGTTCCGCGCCACGAAGCGGATTCGGCGCGACCCAGAGGAACCGAACGGCGCAAGCACAGAGGGGTCTCAAAACATAGTGGGTATGGTTGATCCTCCAAACTTAGAATGCGGCAAGCATTTGCTGCGCTGATTTTGCGCCTGTCCTGGAGGGGTACTCGGAAATGAAAAGCCGCATCTCCGAGTAGCCGACTATACGTCCAAGTGAGCCGGATCAGTAAATTCTTCTGCGTTTATCGCGGCTAATCCGAATCGCAGGTCCTGACACACGCCTCACACCTCATAACTTAACGTAGGCATCTTGCCACCGAGCGTCGCGAGCATCCGCGGGTCAGCGCGCACCATCTCCTCGGTGGGCGTTTCCCCTCCAGCCACTCCGGCTTCACCCGTCGATCCTGCGGCCAGGAGACGCGCGACAACTCGTAGTTGCCATGTTACCCGAAGCCGAGGACTTGCAGCCCCGGCAGGATCCCATCCACCGGACTGTCCGTATTAGGACAACCGCATCCCGGAACCGGACGTCCCAGCGCCGGGGCAGCACCACGACGAAACCGTTAACCTCCGACAATTCTTCGATTCAACTCGTGGCACATCATTTGCAATGGTTGCCTGTGGGAGGTGAACATGAAGAGTCGACTTATCGCAATCCGATACATCGTCCCGACTCTGCTGGCACTCCAGGCGGCTGGAGCACAGGTCCGGGAGCCCACCGTTGCGCGCACTTCGATTTGGATCGACACCGTCAAGCGGGGTGATATGGTTCGACAGGTTCGGGCGCTCGGCCAGCTGGTAGGCGAGGCTCGCGGAAGAACCGGGGCATTGAGAGCGGTCCTTAAGGTCCCGGCCGCACAGGCCACCGATATCAAGGTTGGTCAGGCCGGACAGATTGACACGCGGCGCGGCCGTGTCGCAGGCACTGTGGCCGGTCGAAGCTCCGCGACCGTCGATGGAATCGTCGAAGTCGAGATCAAGCTTTCAAACGCTCTGCCCGACGGCACAATCGCCGGAACCGAGATCGACGGCACCATCGAGATTGAGCGCCTGCAGAACGTCCTCTACGTCGGACGCCCCATCGTCGGCAGCGCCGGCGGCACCGTGGAGCTGTTTCGATTGGAACCCGACGGCGTCCACGCGGCCCGCGTGTCCGTATCGTTCGGACGAGCCTCAGTCAATGTGATCGAAATCCGCGAGGGCTTGCGCGAAGGGGACAACGTCATCCTCTCGGACATG
>WNGD01006868.1_pt1 | contig 10807 bp, 9 predicted proteins | sample 5400671 | NCBI WGS metagenome assembly WNGD01 (sample SAMN13153369, study PRJNA577476) | soil metagenome | isolation source: 40 cm soil or saprolite under grassland replicate 2 | place: USA:California | collected 2016-06-15
CTTGGCGGCGCGCAAGGACAAGCTGTTCTATGTGGACACCCCGCAAGAGGCGCTCGCATTCGTCCCCAACACTCCCCCACGGCCCAGGAACGTTCTTCACCTGTTTGACATGACCAAGCGCGAGGACCAGGTTCTGCTGGATGGCCTGGACGGCTACGATCTGGACAAAGAAGGCAAGAAGGTCCTCTACAAGGCCGGCCAGGTTTACGGCATCGTGGAGGCGACGCCCGGTAAGGCCAAGGTCGGTGACGGCAAATTGAATCTCGCCGAAATGCAGGTGAAGGTGGACCCGCGCGAAGAATGGCGGCAGGTTTTCCGCGAGGCCTGGCGCATCGAGCGCGATTTCTACTGGGACCCGGCGATGACCGGTCACGACTGGAAAAAGATCGGGGCGCGTTACGAAGCGCTGCTTCCGTGGGTCGTCGACCGCAGCGATTTGAATTACCTGATTGGCGAAATGATTTCGGAACTGAGCACCTCGCACACGTACGTCGGCGGCGGCGACCAGCCGCAGTGGACGCACGTCAACGTGGGGATGCTCGGGGCGGATTTCGAACCGGACGGCGCCTACTACCGCATCACCAAGATTTATCCGGGCGAAAACTGGAACGAGTCCACGCGCTCGCCGCTCACCGAGCCGGGCTTGAAGGTCAAAGCGGGAGACTACCTGATTGCCGTGAACGGCCAGGAAGCGCGCACCGACCGCGACGTCTATGCGTATTTCCAGGATCTTGCGGGGAAACTGGTCACGCTCGAAATCAACAGCAAGGCGACGCGGCAAGGGGCCTGGGAAATTACCGTCAAGCCGACCGCGAGCGAAGCAGGCGTACGCTATCTCGACTGGATCCAGACCAATCGCCGGAAAGTCGAGGAGGCTACCGGCGGGCGCATCGGCTACATGCACGTGCCGGACACCAGCTTCGCCGGCATCATCGCGTTCGACAAGCAGTTCACCGCCCAACTCGACAAGGACGGCATCATCGTCGATGAACGCGACAATTCCGGCGGACAGATTCCCGACTTTTACACGGAAAAATTGAAGCGGGAGTTGCTTGCCGTGGTTGCGCCGCGCGATACCGCAGACATTCCCTGGCCGCCGGTGGCGATCTACGGACCCAAGATCATGATCGTAAATGAGCTTGCCGGCTCAGGCGGCGACGCGTTTCCGTGGTTCTTCCACGGCGAAAAAATCGGACCTATCGTGGGAACGCGCACGTGGGGCGGATTGGTAGGCATCGGCAACGTACAGCCGCTGCGCGATGGCGGATTCGTGACGGCGCCGGGCTTCGGCTTCTGGAGCGCGGACCATGGCGGTGAATGGATAGTCGAACAGCACGGCGTCGACCCCGACTATGTTGTGCCGGAGCGGCCGGACTTGGTGGTCAGCGGGCACGATCCGCAACTGGAAAAGGCCATCGAGCTCGCGAAAGATGCCTTAAAAAATTACCGGGGGCTTCCGCCGCGGCCGAAATACCCGTCGGTCAAGGAATAAAAACTCTCGGCAAATTGTGGGCGTGACCCTACGACCCACAGAAAAGGCCGCGGTGCTCGAAGACCCGCCCTCGGCTGGAGACGACCGCTAGCCGGGTGGCACGGTGAGCCTTTACCGAAAGAAGGGCGGCTCTGAAGGATAGGGCGAAGCGCGGCGGTGCTTGCCTTTCTGTTCATGGCTGCTCTTTTCCGGAGTGGCGTTCCCTGCCACCCGCAGGGGTTTTGGCTAGCGGAGCCCTTGCCCGGCCGTGGAACCGGGGAATCCCACCTTGTAGGTCACCGTCCACACGCGAGGGCGTGGCGAGTTCCCGTGGAGTAACCGGCGGAGCTGCGCAGCGAGAAAGATGTCGTAGGCAGCCAGGGCGCCGGCACTACCAAAAAGTCCGAGCCCAAGAATCATCAGCACGTATCTCAATACAACCATGGTGTTACTCCCCTCCCTGTCCGGCGAGCTCAGCGATTCGCCGAGAAAGCGCGGGCCAGTCGCGCTCGGCCGTGCTCGAGCGGCGTGCGGTCGGGAACACGCCGGGCCGTGGCAGGCTCGATCAGCAGCAAGGCGATGCGAAGGGACATCCAGCCAAGAGCCGCCGCAGCAGCGACGGCGAACATCGTTAGGACGGCGACCAGGGCTAAGTTTTGTAGGGTCATCATGGCGTTCCTCCGCAAAGTGCGAACTTGCGCAGGGCAGCTCGCGAGCCAATCTCAATTCATTGAAAGCAAAAACGTTATCTCGATCGAAGGGACGCGAAGCTGTGGATGAGACAACACGTTGTGTCGGGAGGGACGCGAAATTTTCGTGCGCGCCGTTTTGCTACCGGGCGAATTCGCGCTAGTGTAGATTGTGGGTTTGGCCGTCCATCGCAAGCTCAGGGGCCGGCCTTCTCCCTTCGGGAAACTTTGGCTAATGCCCATTCGAACTGCCGGTTTTCGAATCGCTAAAATCCTGGGCATTCCGATTTATCTGGATGCCACGTGGCTGCTCATTTTTGGCCTGATTACCTATACGCTGGCCATGGACTTTCGGCAGATGCATCCCCAGTGGACTCCTACCGAGCACTGGTCTTTAGGAATCCTGACCAGTCTTCTTTTCTTCGCCTCCGTGCTTTTTCACGAGTTGGCGCACAGCGTGGTAGCGCTGCATTACCAGATTCCCGTTCACTCCATCACTTTATTCCTGTTTGGCGGCATAGCTCGCATTGGGAGGGAGCCGTCGAAGCCCATTCAGGAATTCAACATCGCCGTCGCCGGGCCGCTTGCCAGCATTTTGCTTGCTGGCGCATTCGGGGCGATGACGTTGCTCTTCCCATCGGCGCAAATGGTGGGGGCGCTTGCCAAGATTCTTGGTGGGAGCAACTTCATTCTCGCGGTCTTCAATCTGGCGCCGGGATTTCCCCTGGACGGCGGAAGAATCTTTCGCGCTATCGTCTGGGGAATCACCAAGGATTTTTCCCGCGCCACGCTGATCGCGGGCTCAAGCGGCAGGGTCGTTGCCTATGCGCTGATGGCAATCGGCGGTTACGAGGCTTTCTACAAAAATGACTGGTACTCCGGGCTGTGGCTGGGAGTGATCGGGCTTTACCTGCTGAACGCCGCGCAACAAAGCATCGCGCAAATGACCATCCGCGAGGCTCTTGCTGGTCTGCATGCATCGGACGTGATGAGCCACGAAGTTCCCACCATCGAGGGGCACATCACGCTCGAAGAATATGGCGCGGAGGTGCTGCGGACCGGACGGCGCTGCCACCTGGTGCTCTCAGGTGACCGGCTGGTGGGCATGATGAACGTCCACACGCTCAACTCCGTGCCGCGGGAGCAATGGGCAAATAACTCGGTCCAGTCGGCGATGATTCCGCGCGACAAAATTCAGTGGACCTCACCGGATGAGCCGCTGCTGAAGCTCCTCGAACGGCTGCTGACCGCGGACATCAACCAGATGCCGGTGGTCAGCGGCGCGGCGGACCAAGCGCCGCAAATCGTGGGAATGGTCACGCGGGATTCGATTCTGCGGGTGATGCAAACACATTCCGAACTGGCTTCGCAATTTTCCGGCAAATAGCTTCTGCCTTCGCAAGCACATGAGCTGGTTTTGTTGATTCCTCCCTAGAAAGGAACGTTCGGAGGACTAGCTAAGCTATAGCTAGAATGTCCCTAAGGGATATACCCGACATAAGGGATATACCCGACTTGACAAAAAAAACAGAAAGGAGTTAGGAAGCGAAGCTTCCGCTGATTCTGGACCTCTTGATTTACCCCCCACTCAGGAGTCCCCAATAAAGAAGGAGGATACTCATGTCGGCTTCATTTTTAAGACGCACCTTGTTGCCGTTATTAGTCACTCTGGGAACACTGCTAATCCTAGGAGCGAGCAAAGCAAGCGCACAGACTTGCCCCGGGAAGCATGGAATCGCTTATGTTGCAAGGGACTGTGATTGTGACGGCCAACCGGATGTCCTTTGGCCCACGTGCACGTCGTCCGGCGAGCCCTGCGACGGCTGTAATATGGACCTTTGCGACTATTGTTGTCCCTTCGAGTGTCTCACTCAGGCCGACATTTGCTCGGGGTGCTGTTGTGTTGCGTCCAATGGTGCCCCTTGCGACCCTAGGAAAGGTGCTCCCAAACTGCTTCCCGATCAAGGGAAAGCGTTCAAACCCATTAACAACCTTGGCTCTCAGGGACAGGGTCAGCGACCAGACAAAAAGAACGATGGCGTGAAGAAACCTGCGGCCCCAGACCCTCCACCCTCCTCGGAGAAGAAAGGCCAAGGAGGTCGGTAGCGATGCAAACCAAAAAGCATACGACGACCATGGTTTGCATTTGTGTGGCCATGACTACGGTAGTGGCTTGGGCCTACCCAATGTGCATTTCGGATCCGGATCAGCCGTATGCACAGATGACAAGGACGGCCATAACCCCGGTTCACTTGCCATTTCAGCGACCGTTTAGTGTCCTTAGACGCGTCCCAGGACCAAGCGGCAATGTCTATGCCCAAGTTGAATGGCAGGTTGAGTCGGGGTTTCGCTCAGTGGTCTGGGAGGTGCACCCAGATGGAAGTGTGGCAGCCACTTATGACCTCACCCAAGCAGGTGCCGACGCTGGAAGCGTCTTGAGTTTCGCCGTGGACTCGTCTGGAAACGTCTACTTCGTAAAGCCTCCGGACCAGGGAGAGCAAAAAGCGGCGTCCACAGTTTCCCAAAACCGACTCTTGCCCGGCATTTACGTGTTTCGCCAAGGCGGCACATTCGACAAGGCCATAACACTCTCGAAGAATATCGAGCCACGTCAACTTGCGATTACGAATTCGGGCAACTTGGTCGTTGCGGGGCCCTCGGTAGAAACGGGGCCGGAAGGCACGGCACATAGGCGTCAGGCCCTATTTGAATTCAAGGCCAATGGCGATTTCATACGAGAAATCAATCTCCTCTCCAAAAAAGAAAAAAACGGAGACGGCTCCGCGTTTAATGACCCGGAAAAATTCGCGGTGATGACGTCCCTATCGCATCTTCTTGTGGACTCAGCGGACAATCTTTATCTAATTCAGCCGTTGGACGAACCGAGAATCCTGCGCGTCGGGCCTGATGGCGTGACAACCGCCGAGCGCACGCTTCCCAGGCTGTCTGGTACCATGGTCACGCAAGCGATTCTCGACGAGCAAGGGCGCCTAATATTGGAGCGAACTACAATGCGTAAGGCAGGTGAGCCCAGGCCCGAGAATCGCATCCGCGTCTTGACGGTCTTGAACGGGGAAACGCTCGAGACGGTGCGGGAAGCAATTCCACCTGCAGATACTGGCGGACTGGTGGGCGTCTCAAGGTCCGATTTCGTTTTTCTGGGCAGGCACGGACCCCTCACTCTGGAGATCCAAAAGGGGTCCTTACAATAGCGATCGATCATCCTAGCGCGGTATACGGCAGATCGAACTCCCCGCATCGCCCACCACTTGGACTGCAAGGGGTTAGTCAGCGCTCAAGGTTTGCGCTGTGGTTTGGCTTGTTTGTGAAAGATTCCTAATGACGCGCGGCTGGCGTGACTCCAGCACCACGCGCACTCCATAGCGAGGCCGCAGCGTAATGGACGCTAGCGGGACCACGGGATGATCCGGCACCAGGTGCAGCCGGTACTTTTGCGCGATGGTCGCCAAGATTAGCCTCGCTTCCATTAAGGCAAAAGAGTTGCCGATGCATTGGCGCGGGCCGCCGCCGAATGGGAAATACGCAAACCGCGGGATGCGCTTCGCGAAATCCCCTTCCCAGCGTTCTGGGCGGAATTCTTCGGGCTTGTCGTACCAGCGCGTGTCGCGTTGAACAACCCATTGCGCCATTGCAACACCCATCCCTTTTCTCACGGGATAACCGCCGAGCTCGTGGTCCTCAATCGCAACACGGGCCAAGCCCCACGCGGGCGGATAGAGGCGCATGGATTCCGTGATTACATTTGCGGTATACGGGAGGCGCGCGAGGTCGTCGATAGAAGGTGCGCGGCCGACGAGCACTTCGTCGAGTTCGGCGTGCAGTTTCGCTTCCGCGGCTGGATTTTGCGCGAGCAGCCACCACGTCCATGAGAGCGAGCTGGCCGTGGTCTCATGCCCGGCGAGAAAAAGCGTGATCGCCTCGTCGCGCAGCTGTTGGTCGGTCATGCGCGAGCCGTCTTCGTCCTGCGCGTGAAGAAGCATCGAGAGAAGATCACCGGTGTCGCGGCCGCAAGCGCGGCGTTCGCTGATGATACGGTAGAGAATGCCCTCGATGAAGGCGATTTCGCGCTTGATGCGAAGGTTGGTGGGCGTGGGCACCCAATGTGGAACAAAAAGGGTGCGCCGGAAATCGGCGCCGAGTTCGAGCAGCAGCTCAAGAGATTTTCCGACGTCCCGGGCGTCGCCCGCGACATCGGCGTCAAACAAGGTTTTGGCCACGATCTGGAGAGTGAGCCGTATCATTTCCTGGTGCACATCGCGTTCTTCCCCGTCGCGCCAGCCCTCCAGCATGCGTTGCGCGTATTGCACCATGGTCACTGCATAAGCGGCGATGCGCGCCCGATGGAACCCCGGCTGCACCAACCGCCGCTGCCGCAGCCAGAAATCGCCTTCGCTCGTGAGCAGTCCTTCCCCAAAAACGTGCCGGTTCGCCCGCAAAACGCGCCCTTTGATGTAGCGGCGCGGGTGGCCGACCAAAACTTCCTCGATGAGGTCGGGGTGATTGACAAAAATATTACGAAAATTGACCACGCGGATGCCGACGATATCGCCGCAGCGCGCCAATTCGCTGAACATCTCCAGCGGGTTTTGACGCAACGCGCGGAAAGACCAGCCTTTGAGCCCTCGGTACGGGCCCGGGGGGAATTTGAATTTGTCGCGGCGCCACATACGAACATGCTAAGCCGCGGCCTTCCCAGGGGTCAACGCGGGTGCGGGTGAATGCTGCATAAAGGCTGCAGGGTAAGGATTACTCCGGGAGGACCGCGCGAAGGAGGAAGGCGCCGCTCCGTGATTCCATCCTGACATGGGAAAGTCCCGCGCCGAGCAGCCTTTGGGGCGCGGTCGATGGATCCATAGGCACAAACGTACTTTTGATGTGGCTGACCCGGTGAATCCAGCCGTCGGGAATATCGAAAGCAAGGAAAATGCCGCCCGGCCGAAGCACACGCCTTACTTCCGCAAACGTGCGGTCCTGTAACTCGATGGATTTCAGATGATGCAGCATAAGGATGGAGATCACGGATGAGAATGTGCCGTCAGGGAAAGGGAGGGCTGCCGCATCTCCCTGAATGACGGTAACGCTTGAAAGATTCACCCTTCGGCGAAGCTTCAAGGCGAGAGCGTGGTCGTATTCGAGGCTAGTGACGCGAGGCGCACGGTGCGCTAACTCGATGGTTGCCGCTCCTGGGCCGGCGCCAAGCTCCAACAGATGGTCACCCAAATGGGAGTCGCGAAGCATCCAGGGCAACAACTGCCCGCGCGTGAGATAACGCCACAGCGCCGAACCGCAACACCATTTTTCGAAAGAGTTCATTCGCCACGGGAATGTCAGAACACTATACCGTTGCCGTCTCGATTTGCTGCTGCGATGAGACTTGGCATTTGCGAAATGAAGTGAGCCGGCTCTCGGGAGCGGGCGGCGGCGGTTATCTTTTGCCATGCCTCTCGTTTTGCCTTGCCAAAGATCCGGTCATCAGCGGGATCGCGCAAGTCCATTACGCCGGATGCAGAGTCGACGATTACTCTTTCACGCAAATGATCCGGGAGATGCTTCGGATTGCGGTCTACGGTAGCGTCTAAACCCATGGCCGCCCCTCATTGTAGCAAAGGGCGAATTCGCCGGAGCGCGGATGCGAACTGGTCGGCGTTATACGCCGAGGGATTCTCGAGTTGCTGGAAGAGGCCGTTGATGGCGGTGCGGACTTCAGCGGCATTGGCCGGCTTCGCGGCTCGGCTGTAAGCGATGTAGAGCGAATCCATGGCCATGGCGGCTTGCTCCGCGCCGCGCTCATCGGCCAGCGCAATATTTTCGGCGTCCTCGGGAATGCGCTCGAGCAAGCGCAACACCAGGGCCTGATCGTACGGCAGGGCGGCGAGCCGCTCCGCGATACGCTGCGCCAAGGGCACTGCTAGGGAAGCCGCAGCCGCCACGGCGCTGCGGTCGGGATTGAGCTTGCTCATCTCCTCGGAGACGTGGAGCATTTGCCGGTCCAGCTCTTGCGCGTTTGCGGTGTCCATCTGTTTCGCAAGCAAACGAAACACGGCGTAGCGGGAAGCGTTCCACGCCGGATCGCCGGGGCGTCGCCCAGCGTAACCGTGTTCCTGGCGCCAACTGTCTTTGGCCGGGCCTAAGGCGTGGTGACACGCGAAACAGGAAAGCTCCGAGTATTCGGGCCAGATATCTTTTTTGTCGGCCCGCTCGTTCCTCGCGCGCCAGCTCAGACGCGCGATCTCCGCGCCAAGTTGCACCGCCTGGCCGACGCTCCATTCGCGCACGCCCACCCAGGCGGCATCTTCTGCGGGCTTCCCCGGCTCGGACTCGCGAGGAACCTTCCAGTGGCGCGGCATCACCGCCGAGAAAGAATCCAGCTCAAAATACAGATCCGGATGTCCGGCCGCGATCATTTCGTGGTCAACAAACTTGTTTTTTGTCCCGAGATGGCATTCCAGGCATTTCTCCGTGCGATGAATCACGTTGCGCGTGTCGGTCATTCCCAGCGCTAGCGATTTTTCATGGGACCAGGAACGTGTCGTATGCGGACCAAGCCAAGCCGAAGCGGGTCCGTGGCAGTTTTCGCAGGACACGCCTTCGGAGATTGCAAAGGCGCGACCGCGCTGCTCCGGCGCGGTGTAAAGCCCGTGGCAGGCGAGGCATTTTGAGGATTCCTCGGCCTTCGCATCCAACTTAAGGATGCGCGCCATACGTTCGCCGACCTCACCGGTCAGCGCCTGGTAGGCGCGGCTGTGCTTGTCCTGAAGGATCCAGGTCGAATACTCATTTTGCAGGATGCGGCTTCCGGCGATTGGCTTAACGCTTCCGTGGCAGCTCGTGGCGGCACACGATCCCGGGCCAATGTATTTAACGGGCTCCTTTTCCTGTCCGGCCAACGCGCCGGGGGCTGAGAACTGCAGGCTGATCATGAATCGCAGTAGGAATGAATTTTTCGTCTTGCGCATTCGCTCCTGCCGGAGGAACCTGTTCGCTTATATCGTTTGCGTCGCGGGGAAGTCAACGGATTGCGTTGCCTTTTTCGCGACGCGCCGCGAAAAGCAAACGGGGCGCTATGGCGACCTCGGTTTACGCTCAGTAGTATGCAGGAGATTCAACAACCCGACCCGCGCCGCGCATTCCACGAAGCCTGCGCGGCGATTTGTGCGCGAGACCGAACGACGTGATCTTCGACGACCTTCGGGCCATCCAGCTGCGCTACGGCTTTCTGCCCACGGCGGAGCTGGAAGGACTTTCCCAGCGCACGCACACTCCGCTCTACCAGCTTCACAGCGTCGCGAGTTTCTACCCGCATTTTCACCTCGCGCCGCCGGCCAAAGCCGAAATTCGCGTCTGCGCGGACATGAGTTGCCATCTCAACGGCGCTTGCGAGTTGCGCATGGAGCTGCAACGTCGCTTTGCCGGCTCCCGCCCCGAAGACGTGCAGATTCGTGACGTTTCCTGCCTCGGCCGGTGCGAGCGCGCGCCGGCAATATCGATCAACGATCAGATTCTTACCGAGGTTAGTGCCGCGAGCGCCGAGCAAATGGCTCGCCGCGCCCTTCGCGGCGAAGAAGTCGACCAGCCGCATCCCGAGCAGGCGCGCATCGCGTGCAAAGCCGACCCTTATGGCGACGGTGACGACCAGAAATACGGCGTCGTGCGCAAGCTCGTCGAGTCCCGCGCATGGGACGACGTCCTCGCACAGCTCAAAGCCGCCGAACTTCGCGGAATGGGCGGCGCCGGCTTTCCTACGAGCATGAAGTGGGATCTGGTGCGGAAGCAGCCCGATCCCGTGAAGTATGTCGTATGCAATGCCGATGAAAGCGAGCCGGGCACGATCAAAGACCGCTTCATCATGACCCATCTGCCTCACCTGGTGATCGAAGGCATGATGATCGCCGGCGTTGTGACCGGGGCGAAGCGCGGCATCCTCTATATCCGCCACGAATACGCTCGCGAGGAAGAAATACTCGGCGGAGAAATCGGCCGGTGCTACCGCCTAGGCTTGCTGGGAAAGAGAATTCTCTCCAGCGAGTTCGACTTTGATCTCGAAGTTTTTGTGAGCCCCGGTGGCTACATCTGCGGGGAAGAGAGCGCGCTTCTCGAGGCCATCGAAGGCCATCGCGCCGAACCGCGCAACAAGCCGCCATTCCCGGGCCAGATCGGTTTGTGGCAGAAGCCGACGGTGATCAACAACGTGGAAACGTTCATCAACGTCCCGCAGATTCTGGCGCGCGGCGTCGATTGGTTTGTCGCGCAAGGCGTCAACGGTTCGCGCGGGCTGAAATTTGTCGGGGTCAGCGGCCACGTGGAGCGTCCCGGCGTTTTCGAACTGCCCATGGGCACTCCCATCCGAGAAGTGATCTTCAAGCATGCGGGTGGCATTCGGGGAGGCCGCTCGCTCAAGGCCTTCGCACCTTCCGGCCCTTCGTCCGGCTACCTGCCGGCTTCCCTGATTGACGTGCCCCTGGACTTCAAAGCGCTGGCCGACGCCGGCTCCATGCTCGGCTCGGGCGCCATCGTCGTTTGCGACGATACCACCTGCATGCTGGATATGGCGTTGAACGCGGTGCGTTTTTATCGCAACGAGTCTTGCGGGAAGTGCGTGCCGTGCCGCCTCGGCTCGCAAAAGATG
>WNGD01011204.1_pt1 | contig 10802 bp, 13 predicted proteins | sample 5400671 | NCBI WGS metagenome assembly WNGD01 (sample SAMN13153369, study PRJNA577476) | soil metagenome | isolation source: 40 cm soil or saprolite under grassland replicate 2 | place: USA:California | collected 2016-06-15
TCCAGACCGTGCGACACCGACGTTATTTCATGGAACCAGAGAACGTTATAGTGCCGACGAGTTCCGCTCATTATCCACTTCAGGTGCGCTCAACGGCTTTTCATGCGGTGATGCTGCTCCTTTATCTGTTTGCCGTTATTTTAATGGCGGAAAAGTTCGCTATTCCATTGGACAACAGCATCGAGAAATTTCATATGCCGCAGGCATTCGGCGGCGCGATTATCGCAGCGTTGGTGCTCTCTCCGGAAGGATTAGGCGCTGTCCGTGCCAGCGTGGGCAATCAACTGCAGCGTTCAATAAACATTCTGCTCGGTTCGGTGCTAGCGACAATCGGGCTAACGATTCCCGCCGTGCTGACGATTGGACTGATCACGAAACGAACTGTCACACTCGGCGTGGAAGGCGGCAATCTTCCGCTACTGCTGCTGACGCTGGCCGTGAGTATCGTCACGTTTACAAGCAGGAAGACAAATGTTTTACAGGGTTGCATCCATTTCTTGCTGTTTGCCGTCTTTGTGCTCTTGATTTTTGCGCCTTGAGTTTTCAGCGGATTTCGCATCACCGACGCTCTTCGGGCATAGTTTTTCAATGAGCATAAAATTTTTGGGGCTAGGTCATTGAAAGCCGGAGAATTCCGCGTTTTGCCGCTTGGTGCTTGAAGCTTTCTTGTGCCGTGACTACAGTGACCACATGGTAACAACGCTTCGGGAGGCGAAAGCTAGATTTTCGGAAATGGTGAAACGCGCCAGCCGTGGCGAAGAAGTGGTGATTACAGTACACGGTAAGGAAACCGCAAAGCTGGTCGCGGTACCGAAGCTCGCGAAAAAACGCGACAAAGAAAAATGGTTGGCCGAACTGGATGAGCTGCGCCGCAAATACAGCACGGGTAAAATCGGCCGGCGAAGCGAGCAAATCATTGCTGAAGATCGCGAAGATCGGTTTTAATTGATGGCCTATTGGGACACATCGGCCTTAGTGAAGCTGTACGTCGACGAGCCTGATTCGACCCGATACCGACAAATCCTGCGAGAAAGTTTAGAGCCACCCCACACTTCTGTTCTGAGTCTCGCCGAACTCTACAGGGTCTTTTGGTCAAAAGCGGTTTCTCACGGACTATCATACGACGGACCTGACGCGTTGGTCCAAACGATCTCCGAAGCCGTCGAGCAAGGGCGCATGCGTTTGATTAATTACGACCGGCAGTTGCTCGGCCACTTTCGTCCGGTCATCGCAATTTGTTATTCTCGACCCAAACCATTACGGCTCCGGTCAGCAGACGGGATACATCTCGCTTCGGCTCGCTCCGTCGCAGCCGCTGAAGTAGTTTGTGCCGACCGGCGGATGCGTGAGGCTGCCGAATCTCTCGGTTTTAGATTACTTCCGAGAAGAATCTGAATGATACGCAATTCCGACAAGATCTTCGTCGCAGGCCATCGGGGAATGGTGGGTAGCGCGGTGATGCGACGGCTGAAAGCGGAAGGATTTTCCAATCTCGTGACGCGCGACCGTTCGCAGCTTGATCTCGCCGATGAATCTGCGGTTGCGAAGATTTTTGCTGAAGAGCGAGGGGATATTGTCATTGTCGCTGCTGCAAAAGTCGGCGGAATCAAGGCGAACAATGATTATCCCGTCGAGTTTCTCCTCGAGAATTTACGGATACAGAACAACGTCATCCGCTCAGCCTACGAGGCTGGCGTGCGGAAGCTGCTCTTTTTAGGAAGCTCGTGCATTTATCCCAAGTTCGCGCCGCAACCGATCCCGGAAACCGCTTTGCTAAGCGGCCCATTGGAGCCGACGAATGAGGCCTACGCAATTGCCAAGATCGCCGGCATCAAACTTTGCCAGGCGTACTCTCGCGAATACGGGGCAAATTTTATCTCGGCGATGCCGACGAATCTTTACGGTCCGAACGACAATTTCGATCTGGAAACATCACACGTGCTGGCCGCGCTGATGCGCAAGGCGCACGAAGCCAAAGAGCGCAAGGATCAAAAGCTAATCGTGTGGGGAACTGGGAAACCGCGTCGCGAATTTTTGCATGTGGACGACCTTGCCTCAGCATGTCTTTTGCTGTTGGAGAAATATGACTCCCCGGACATCATCAACGTCGGCTGCGGCGAGGACATTTCGATTCGCGAGCTGGCGGAATTAATCTGTGACCTGGTCGGGTTCGACGGTGAACTCGCCTGGGACACGAGTAAGCCGGATGGCACGCCGCGAAAGCTTTTGGACGTGACAAAGCTTCGCGCCCTCGGCTGGAAACCGGCGATCACGCTGCGACAGGGAATTGCTCAGACCTACGACTGGTTCCGCGCCAATTGCGTGTACTGCTAATAATTGATCGCTGAGAAGAGATACGACTTATTCGGCGCATCGGACTCATCTGCAGTTTGACCACGAATCTTTCTGGCGTTGACTGCTTTTAAGCGATGAAAAATTTGCGGGTTGGCGTTGTTGGGGTTGGTCATATCGGAAGCAATCATGCGCGACTGTATGAGGAGATTCCGTCCGCTGAGTTCACCGCAGTGTATGACGTGGATCAAATCACGAACCGCACAATTGCGACCAAGTTCCGCACGACGCCTACCAGGTCTCTGGATGAATTTATTTCGATGGTTGATGCAGCATCCGTGGCGACGCCGACCAACACGCACTACGAAGTTGCACGGTCTCTCCTTGCGAAGGGCAAACATGTGCTGGTCGAAAAGCCGATCACCGACAACACTGCCCACGCTGCCGAATTGGCGGATTTGGCCGCTCGCAACGGGCTGACCTTGCAGGTCGGTCACGTGGAACGGTTCAATCCGATTTTGGGCGCTCTTGAAAAACATCTGACGCATCCGCGGTTCATTGAAGCGCATCGGCTCAGACCCTACTCGGAACGCGGTACCGATATCGGTGTCGTGCTCGATTTAATGATCCATGATCTGGAAGTCACGTGGCAAATGTGACTTCGAGCCGCATCAGTCCCGAGCGCATGCGCAAAATCCGCATTTTCCAGGAAGACGCGTACCTCTCACTCGATTATCAAAATCAAAGCGGCGAAGTCTATCGGCGCGTTGGAAAGCAAATTTGGCGTGACAGAGTCAGCGTTGAACGCGAGGAGCCACTCAAGCTTCAACTCGCGTCGTTCATCGAATGCGCCGGCACCGGACGCCAGCCGCGCGTTTCGGGCTCTCAAGCGACGGCGGCTTTGGAATTGGCAGTCAAAATCACGAAGCACATCGCAGCGAGTGGATAGATTCCGTGATGCGTTCCGCTGAATGCTGTAGCCACCGTGCCGCGTGCGGCGATGCTTCGGGGCGCTCCCGACGAAAGCCATGACGATCTATTTTGTCGCTGGCGAAGTGAGTGCAGACAACCATGGCGCGGCATTGATGCGCTCGCTTCGCGAGTTGGATCCGGGGCTTAAGTTGATCGGTCGCGGCGGCCCGCAAATGCAACACGTCGCCGGCAAGCAATTCAAAAACTGGATCGACGATGCAGCGGTTCTCGGGTTGTGGGAAGTGGTCAGGAAGTATGGTTATTTTCGAGAACAATTTCGCGAAACGCTCAAAGAAATTCTGGACAGCAAGCCGGATGCAGTCGTGTTGATCGATTATCCCGGATTTAATTTGCGGCTTGCGCGGGCACTGCGAAGAAAATCGCAACGACAAAAAATAATTTATTACATAAGCCCCCAGGTGTGGGCGTGGAACCGCGGCCGCGCTAAAGGAATGGCGCGCTTGATCGATCTAGTGCTCTGCATTTTCCCCTTTGAAGCCGATCTCTATAACCAATCAGGCCTGCATGCGGCATTCGTTGGTCATCCCATGATCGAACGATTGCAGGCGCGAAGGATCAAGGCCGAGCGCGATTCGAATTTGATCGGCTTGTTTCCAGGCAGTCGGATGCGCGAAGTGCGCAAGATTTTTCCGGTAATGGTGGAAACAGCCCACCTGCTCTTGCAAACGAAACCCAGTTTACACTTTGAAGTTGCAGCGGCATCCGATGAACTGGCCCACGTAATGAGTCCTGCCACTGCCGCGTTCGAGCAATTGCAACGTCGCCAGGTGATTCAAATCATAGTCGGTGAGACAGCAGAGATCATGCAGCGCGCCTGGGCAGGAATGGTTGCCTCAGGAAGCGCGACGCTTGAGGCCGCATATTTTCGGATGCCGTTTGTGCTGATCTACAAGGTGGCGTGGCCGACGTACCTCGCGGCGCGCGCCGTCGTGAATGTGAACTATCTCGGCATGCCCAATTTGCTCGCAGAAAAAGAAGTCGTTGCGGAATTTATCCAGCGCGAGGCGAAGTCGGATGCGATTTCCCGTGCGATGCGGCGGTTAATGGAAGATACAAGCGCGCGCAAACAGATGATTTCGGAGTTCGATGCGATCACTGGTAAGTTAGGCGGCAGCGGAGCCAGCGAAACAGCCGCACGAGCGATCCTGAAACAAATCGGAGAAAAAGGAGGTCGCCTGGTCACACGATGAAAGTCTGGGATATCTCACGAACGCTTTCGAACGACTTTGCGGAATGGCCCGGCGACGAGTCGTTTCATTATCGGTTGACGAAAGAAATCGCGAAAGGGGCAACGGTGAATCTGGGCGCAGTCACGATGAGTATCCACAACGGCACGCATGCTGACGCGCGATTCCATTTCGACTCAAAGGGTGCATCGATCGAGAAAGCGCCGCTTGAGGTTTATCTCGGTCGCGCAACCGTGGTCGATCTGGCTCAAAGTTTTTCGCAATCGCGAGAGAAACATCTGATCACGCTCGAGGACCTTCGGTTGCATGCCGAAGATATCGCAGCGACGTCGCGGCTTCTCGTGAAGACCGATCGATGGAGCGACTCTACAGTTTTTCCAGAGCAAATTCCGGTCATCGCAGCCGACGTCCCGGCGTGGCTGCAGAAAAATGGCGTCAAGCTGCTGGGATTGGATCTGCCGTCCATGGATGAGATTGATTCAAAATCGCTACAGAATCATCACGCACTTGCCCGCGCTGGCATCGCGATCGTTGAATCACTCGATCTGAGCAATGTTGCTCCCGGTATTTATAATTTTGCAGGTCTGCCTCTGAAAATCGCTGGTGCCGATGGTGCGCCCATGCGCGCGATTCTTTGGCGCGACTGAGACCATATGACTGCCATTCAGGGCGAGCTCGTTCGACTTGCCCTGCTCGCTTAATGTAAACTCCGCATAGTCATTACGAATGTCTTGTTCGGTTCGTTCGTGCTGTAGCGTCCGCTGTCCTCAGCGGACATCGCTTTGCCGTCCGAGAAGGGTTTGCGCTGAGGACAGCGCATACTACGTCCGCGCGACATGATGAGCGGCTTGCTTGAAGATCAACGCACCGCTTGGGTAATTGCTGCCGTAAGCTTTTTGTTATTTCTCATCGGCAATTTGCCGTGGCAGCTCGACGACTACGATCAGGCGAAGCAGGGATTCACTTCGTTCCAGATGATTAAAGAAGGCCGCTGGTTGTACCAGCAGACACCGCACGCACACGTTGCAACCAAGCCGCCGCTTGTAGCGTGGATTTCAGGTGGTCTTTTCGGGTTGACCAGATCATGGGATTTAGCGTGGCGGTTGCCGTCCTTTCTAGCGGCGGTTGCTTTGGCACTGTTATTGTTTCGCTCTGCCCGTTCGGCATATGGATTAACTGCCGGCTTAATTGCGGAGGCGGCATTTGGATTGAATCTGCTCAGTCCGCGCCTGGCAACGCTCGTTCGCACCGATATGCCACTCGCGCTCGTGATTTTCCTGATCGGCGCGCTGATCTGGCAAAAAATCCGAGCCCAAACCGAGTGGAGACTGCGAGATCAAGTTTACGTGTTTGTCCTGCTCACAGTCGCAATGCTGATCAAAGGGCCGATTGTTTATGCCTTTCTGCTACCCGGTATTGGAGTGTTTGAGTGGTGGCGCAGGCGACACGCTGTTGTAGCCGGGGTCGGTGACCCCGGCCAGTCTCACAAGGTGCAATTAGAACAGAGCGCCTGGCCCGGCTGGTGGCCATGGATCGCATCACTGGTTGTCTTTTTGTTATGGGTGATCGGCGGCATCCTTTTTCAGCCTGGCTTTTTCGATGAGGTCGTGATGCGTGAATTTGTTGGGCGCTTTGGCGAAACAATTCATCGGCCGCAACCGCTCTATTTCTATTTGCCGCATCTACTACACAAATTTGCTCCGTGGAGCCTGCTTATGGTTGCCATCGCCCTCGTCGACCTTCATTCGCGAAGATGGCGGTTGCGCTCAGCACTTCGCGACATGTCACCTGAAACTTTCTGGCTGCTTTGCTGGAGCCTCGGCGGCGTGATCGTGATGTCGTTAATTCCATCCAAGCGCGTCGATAGAATTTTTCCGATTATCCCGCCACTCTGTTTGTTGCTCGCGGCGCAAATTGGCAGGCATGGTGCACCGCGCCGATTGGACGCCTCGGCGCTGCGTCCCTACCTGGCTATAGCGCTCGTGGTAGCCCTGTTGTTCACCGGGAGCTACACGATTTGGAAGGTGATCACTGGCTATCGGCACCATCGCGACGCGCTGGCTGTTTTCGGACGCGACGTTCGTCGCGAAGCGGCGGCGCACCATTGGCGTTACGAAGTGGTGTCGGCGAAAGATGAAGGGCTACTGCTCTATTTGCAGAAAACGCACTTCATTGACCCCGACCATGCCATCCCCGAATGGAACCAAGGCAATCTCGATGCGTTGGTAGCGTCAACAGAGAAAGCGCCGTCTCTTATGTCGCGGCTTCCAGATGCTACTCTTTCTCAAGTAAGGTCAAACGACAGAAAGAAAGAGCAGGGGAGCGATTATGTTTTGCTCATTCATTAATTCGTCGAAGTCGTTGTACGATCTTCGCTGAACGCCCCCTTGCGGTCTTGCTCTTTTTCCCCGCTAACACGGCCGATAGGATTCGCTCTGCTTCTTGTGTCGAGAGCGTCTCCGCCGCTTTCATCACATCGCCTGGCACCCATTTAGGGAAAGGAATCCGTCGCGACACGTGCGTGCCGGTCTTTGTATGTTCGTCCCAAACTTTCGCGAGTCGCTCGTTTCCAAAGCGCGGCGCAAGCTTTACGAGAGCCGGCCAAACCCGTCGATGAACATACGTGACTTTGTTATCAATTAGCTTGCAAACCAAAACGTCGGGACTTTCACAAACCGCGCGCGCAGCCCGAAAGATTTGCCCGCCTTTAGCGTGTCCCCACCAGCTGCCTCGAATTGGTTCGCATGCAATGGCCTCCGCCAGGCTCGGCACTGGACCGCGCGCGGCCTGGAGCACCACTCCATGACGCTCGACGAAAGCGATAGCATCTCTTGGACTCACTTCTTTCTGCATTTCGCTCAGTCGCCTTGCTGGGACCAAACATAGCGCTTCCCGTTCCAGTAGATCAACGCGCTGGCTGCCTCGCTCTTCTCCACGAAGAGTGCGTCGCCGCGGAAATCTGGGGCGTTTGTTTTACCACCTTCTCGAGCCGCACTGTCTTTGGAAAGAACCCGCCAGGAATCCATCCATTCGAAGTCGTCCCCACCGTTGCCAATGGCAACTCCGGCGCCCAGAATAATTACCTTGTCTGTCGCGCCATGAACGATCGCGATTCCGATTTTCCGGGTCGAGCGGTGCTGCACTAGAAAGGCTACGTCAGTGTTACCGTCGCCATTAAAATCTCCACGCAGATAGAATGGGTTCATGCGAAAGGAGAGATCATACTGCTTCGAGAGCGAACCATTCGTGATGGCTCTCGCCACCGCCTGAGGAATCTCATGGCCTTGAGCCGCCGCATCGGGCGCTGCCGACTGCGCTGCATCGAATTGAGTTACGGTTTTCGTCTTTAGATCAACTTGATACGTCTTCCCACGCTCGGACGTCACCATCAGCATGCCATCTCGAAGACTCAGTGATTTTATGAAAACCCACTGAACGTCTTCCTCCAGCTTCGGGTCGATGCGGTTAGTAAAGACCGTTAACTCCCAAAGCCTCTTGTTAGTCTGTACATCCCACACTTCAACGTAGGCGCGACGACCATCGTCAGTCGGCGCGACGTATCGTACGCCTTCATGAATCACTGGCGTTACCGTCGGAGGTGCGATGCGCTTGCTTAGTGCCGAACACAGTGGCAGCGCCAGCGCAATAAGTGTAAAAACCACTCGTGCTACGATCGCGGCAGGCTTACCGACATGTTTATGGTGATCATTTGCAGACATCGACGCGAAGAATTTCGCCATTGTGGTAGTAAATGCGCGCATAAACGCCCGATCCTAACACGCCTTCATGAGCAAGCGTGTTTCGGTATGCAGGCGTGAAATAAAAGTAGTTCACCTCAAATTGTTTTCCGTTCACAGTGATAATGTCTCCCTTGGTGTGCCCTGTCGCCGGCTGTTCATGCAGCACTTGGACCTGCCCTTCAACGACTTGATATTGTCCGTGCCGATATGCTCTGACCAGACCATTAATGTGTCCAAACATATAAGGAAAATTGTGCAGGTAGCGCCAAAACAAAGCCCAAGCAATAGCGAACACAGGGCCCACCCAGCTTTTTACACTCTTGTTTTCCCAGTTAAGGACCAAAGCGGTCATGCCGCCAATCAGGGCAGCTACGCCGATGAGCAATCGGAAAACTTCATCTGCGAAAACCCCATTACTGCCTCTGGCGATCTCAAAAGCAGTTACGAAATCTGATGCGGCTAAAATCATTTTTTCTGCGGCAGCAAATCTCGGGCGCTAAACCTAACTGCGATCTATAACAGAATGAGAAACAGTCGGTACACGAACAAGCCGAAGGCAGTGCCTAGTTGGATGCTCGGCACCGAGCAGCATGTTCGTTCAGCTTTGTCGCAGAAAACAATTCTACCACCCATCACGGAATGTTTTCGCGTTGCGCCCGCTTGTTCGCCGAACCGGTTATCGGTTCCGGAGTTGTTAACGGTTTCTCGTCAGCTTGCATCAACTGAATACCAGATGAAACGAACAGCCGGTCGGGAGTACAAAAAGCCGATATTTCATCACGCGAACTTGGCAAAAACGAGCAGCAGAACAAACAGCAAAACCGAGGCACTCAAGAGCGCGAGAGAAAATGTGCGCCACGGTTGGTGAATCACCACGCTCACGATAGAGAAAAAGGCGCTCCCAATTAGTCCGGTTCCGGCGGTGAGCGAACCCCACGCGAAACGGCCGAGCGCTTCCCACCCGGTGGAGATGCACGCCCATGTGATTATCACTGCGCCGATGACAAATAAGAGAAGCGAGCCAATCGCAAACCTAAGAAGCCACGGCATAATAAGTACTAATCTGCGTCATCTAACTACGATTCGACGAAAGGTTGTTTCCACTCTGTCTAAGGAGTAGATGCCGATAAAAGGAAGGCACGAGTTCCTTATTTATCAGGGCGTGCCGAACCGAGCAAGCTAAGCTGCGAGCAAATCGTGCCGTTGCTCGCCGTTGCGCAAGCTGGTTAAGCGGTGAAGAGTCGCGGCCATGATTGTAAAAAGCATCCTCATTCCGACTGTGATCGGGGTTCTCCTGGCTGCGGGTGCGGCGCGCGCTCAACAGGTCAACGTTGAACAGATCGTCGCGCAAAAAGTTCAACCGATATTGCCGGAGAATGGTAAAGGAGGAGGCGTTGCGGTGGCGGTCCGAATGAATGGCACGACCTCGTTCTTCAACTATGGCTTTGCCAACAACGCGCAGAATCGTCGAGTCACGGAGGACTCGATCTTTAATCTTGGCTCGGTCGGAAAAGTGTTCGCGACCACGTTGCTTGCACAAGCAGTTAAACAGGGCGAGCTCAGCCTCGATGACCCGGTTGCCAAATACGTTACCGAGTTACAACGAGGCGATGATATCCGCCGGGTAACGCTGGGACAGCTTGCTAGTCACACGTCCGGATTGCCGCGCGTGCCGCAGCAATATGAGCACTGGCATCGAGGCAACTACACGTGGCCGGATTTTGTCCGCTTCCTTAATTCGTGGAAGGCGGACCCGAAGCATGAGCCTGGTCAACAATATCTTTATTCCAATGCTGCAATGGTCCTGTTGCGGGTTGCGCTCGAACGCCGCTTCAACACACGGTTCGCGGCCTTGATGCACGAACGGATAACCGTCCCGCTCGGGATGACCTCGACCGCACTGCCTCTGCCGCGCGACTTGCTTGGCCGCGCCGTGCAAGGTTACGGCCAGATGGGCAAGCCGATCGGCCGGCCGGGTGAGGAATCGGGCACTTTCAAGTGGCCTGGCGCCGGCCAAATTTATTCTTCGTCGCGCGACATGGCTACGTTTTTGGCCGCGAACATGGGCGAGCTTCCCGACCGTCGCCCGATGGAGAGTGCCATGGCGCTCGCTCAACAGCCCGTGTTCACCGTCAACCCGCACTTCAAGCAAGGGCTCGCATGGCAAGATGTCAGCGCCGGCAACCTCACCATCGTCGATAAGAACGGCGGGTTGCCAAACACCTCGACCTACATCGGCTTCGCTCCGCAACAGAAACTCGGTGTTGTTATTCTCGTTAACCGCGGTAAACAACGCGCCACTGGGATTGGGCGGCAAATCCTGCACGCGCTGGCACAAGATCAGTCAAAGCCATCCACTGAAGGCGAAGCGGATCCGGACAGCGACTGACGAATTGCTGACCGATCAGGCTTGGTGATCACGGAAGCTTTGGGCGCTCCCAAAATTGCAGGATGTAGCCACTCCCAGGTGTGGAAACGAACTCGCTGGGGCGTGGCTTGCCTACCGGGGCGAAGCAAACCTTGTAACGGTTTCCTTCCAAGTCGTAAATGCCGAGCATAACTTCTCCGCCGGTCGAGGTGGCGTCCATCT
>WNGD01006874.1_pt1 | contig 10800 bp, 11 predicted proteins | sample 5400671 | NCBI WGS metagenome assembly WNGD01 (sample SAMN13153369, study PRJNA577476) | soil metagenome | isolation source: 40 cm soil or saprolite under grassland replicate 2 | place: USA:California | collected 2016-06-15
AGGGGATGCGAGGACCAGGGAGATAGCCTTGCGCCTGGGAGGAGCGCTACGGCAATTCTGGTATATGCGAAGTTACTTCAGCGAGGGGCGGGATTTTCTGGAACAGGCGTTGGCGCGAAGCGATGTGGTAGTAGCATCTGTGCGGGCAAAAGCGCTCTTTGCTGCCACCAGACTACATGTGAGCCTGGGTTATCTTGATCGAGCGGAGGCGCTCTGCGAGGAGAGTCTGGCACTGTACCGGGAACTAGGGGACACAGCGGGTATTGCCTCCTCCCTCCACCTGCTCGCAGCTATAGCCTGGGGGAGGGGTAACCTCGCACTGGCGCGCTCACAAGAAGAGGAATCCTTAGCACTTTTCAAAGAGTTGGGTGACAGGAGGTCAGTCGCCTATGCACTGGTCTATCTGGGGAACCTGGCCATCGATCAAGGTGAGTACACGAGAGCACGCAGCCTGCTCGAAGACAGTCTGGAGATGAATAAGGAACTGGGAGACACAACCAGTATTGCCGACTCGCTCTTCAACCTGGCACGGTTGTGCTATTTGTCCCAGGGTGACCTGACACAGGCACACAAGTGGCTTCAGGAGAGCTTGGCACTCTATCGAGAATTGGGCGACAAAGAGAGTATCGCGTACTATCTCCAACTCTCAGGGCTGCTCGCCCTCGGTGAAGGGGAGACGGCTCTGGCATACTCGCGAGTTGAGCAGGCGGTAGCGCTCTTCAAGGAGATGAGACACCAGTATGGCACGACCGTATCACTCTACGCATTCGCGCAGGTCGTCGGGGCTTCAGGGGACGATGCGCGTTCCCAATCGCTCTACGAGGAAGGCATAGCGGTGTCGCACAAGACGGGGAACAGACAGTTTGTTGCCTTTGGCCTGGAAGGTCTGGCACGCGTGGTTGCCGTGCAGGGAGCGTTGTCATGGGCGGCACGGTTGTGGGGTGTGGCGGAGGCGCTGCGTGAGACGAGTGGTGCCCCCATCGCACCTCGCGAACGTCCCGCCTATGAGTCCTCAGTCGCCGCCTCTCGCGCTCAACTGGGAGAACAGCCCTTTGCCACCGCGTGGGCCGAAGGCCGCTTGATGACACCGGAGCAGGCTCTTGCCACGCGAAAACAGTGATGAACGACAGGGAGAACGAGGATTGATAGTGTTGGCGAATTGGTTTCCCACGCTCAAATCAGGAATGCTTTGTTAATCATTGCTAGCTCGATTGATGATTTCGCCAACACTATCAGGATGCATGGAAACATCTCTCATCGGCTAGCGCGATCCTGCGCCTCTTCCCGCAGCCGTTGCACGTCGCGCATCGGTGGGACGCCGAAGAGGCTTTTGTACTCCCGGTTGAAGTGCGAGGCGTCGTGGTAGCCTACGCGGTAGGCAGCACTGGCCGCGTCGAGGTCTTCGCCCAGCAGCAGACGCCTGGCCTCGAGGAGCCGCAGTCGCTTCTGGAATTGCAAGGGGCTCAGCGCTGTGACGGCCTTGAAGTGGTGGTGGAACACCGAGACACTCATGCCCAGTTCTCGCGCCATCTGCTCGATGCGTAGGGGCTGGTCGAAATCTTGACGGAGTCGCTCGATCGCTCTGGCGATGGAGGGGGTGTAGCCCCCCAGGATCGCCAGGTGACGGAGCCGGCCACCCTGCTCTCCCACCAGGAGCCGGTAGATCATTTCCCGCGTGATCAGCGGCAGGAGGGCCCGCGCTTCAGTGGGAGAATCTAGGAGCCTCATGAGCCGCACCACGGCATCCAGCAGGTGCCCATCAACTGGGCTGACGGATATCGCCCTCACATCCGCAGGATCTTGCAGCGAGGAGTGACCGACCTCAACCATGACCTGACCGACGAGGGTGGGAGCGAGGTCCAGGCGCAGACTGAGGAAGGGCTGCTCCTTCGATGCTTCCAGGACCTGACCGACGTAGGGCAGATCGACCGTAACCAGAAGATAGTGGAAAGGGTCATACCGGTAGCGGCTCCCGCCCAGCAGGAACTCCTTGCTGCCCTGGGCAACCATGCACACGGATGGCTCGACCACACTGTACACCTGCTCCAAAGGCACGGAGTGGCGGTACAGGTGCAGCCCTTGGAGCGGCTGAGCGGTCCCATCTGCACGCAGGGCCCGAGCAATCCGCTCAACCAGTTCCTCGCGGTTGGCTTGCATCAACTGGGCCTCGCGTTCTGCCTGCTGGTGGTTCATGACATCCATAAGAACCTCTTCTCTTATTGCTCCATAGCCCATCTGGAAGATGCGCAGAATCAGACAATCATTTGCGACAATCATTCTACCACCTTGTGCTTCAGAGTGTCTATAATTACCCTAAATAGAGAACATGCCTCGCTGCTTTTGTAGACAAGCTGGACTTTTCTTCAAGGGTAGATCCAGCTGTGAGAGAGCATGAAAGCCGCCAGACAGACAACAAGAAAAAGGAAAGAGGAGGAATTGAGCACATGGACATCACAAGAAGTGGCTCACAGCCTTCCGGGAAAGGATCAGCCGAGTACTTTACCGGCGCGGTCCGCATTGACCCCCTGTTTCAGGCACCCGATCCGGCACGCGTGAGCGGTTCCAGTGTCACGTTCGAGCCGGGCGCGCGGACCGCCTGGCACAGCCACCCGTTGGGCCAAACCCTGCTCGTGACGGCGGGCTGCGGACGGGTCCAACGCTGGGATGGCCCGATCGAAGAAATTCACCCGGGGGACGTGATCTGGTTCGCGCCGGGGGAGAAACATTGGCACGGTGCCACGCCAACCAGGGCCATGACGCACATCGCCATTCTGGAACGTCTCGATGCAAGACCGTCGACTGGATGGAACAGGTCAGCGACGAACAATACCAGGGCCGATGAAGGGGCGAATGAAAGGAAGCCAATCATGAGCAAAGTCTGGTTTATTACAGGCACAGGCCGTGGAATGAGCGTACATATCGCCAAGGCCGCTCTGGCCGCCGGGAACGCGGTCTTCGCAACTGGCATCACGAAGGAGACGAGCCGATGACGGCGTGGACGAGTGACGAGCTCAACAAGATCGGAACAGCAGAAGAACTGGAGATTGCGTCAATCCGACGCGACGGCACCCTGCGAAACCCGGTGACAGTCTGGGTCGTCCGCCGAGGCTCCGACCTCTACGTCCGATCCTGGCGCGAGCGAACCGCCGCCTGGTTCCGCGGCACCCAGGTGCGCCACAAAGGTCGGATCTGGGCTGGCGGCGTCGAGAAAGACGTCACCTTCGTGGAGGAGGCCGACGCCGACCTCAACGACCAGATAGATGCTGCGTACCGCACCAAATACCGCCGCTACGGCGCACGGTATGTCAACCCGATGGTGGCCGCCGAGGTGCGAGCCGCGACAATCAAACTCGTGCCGCGCTCAACAAGCTCTTAGTACAAACAACAAGGAAGGATGAAGGAGCCATGCAGTACGCACATCTCGGTCGAACTGGCTTACAAGTGAGCCGGCTCGGCCTAGGCACGTTGGCTTTCGGCTGGAAGACGAGCGAAGCCGAGAGCTTCGCGATCATTGACCAGGCGCTAGGGCTAGGCATCAACCTCATCGACACGGCTAACGTCTACGGTGAGCCGCAACCCCCGGCGGACCCGCGTGGTGAGGGCATCGCCGAGCGGATTATCGGGCGCTGGCTGGCGCAGGGCGGGCGCCGGGAGCGAATTGTCCTGGCGACCAAGGTCTACCAGCCGATGGGCCCCGGCCCCAATGACCGGGGCCTGTCCGCCTACCACATCCGCAAGGCCTGCGACGATAGTCTGCGCCGCCTCCAGACCGATCACATAGACCTCTACCAGATGCATCATATCGACCGGAACACGCCCTGGGAGGAGATCTGGCAGGCGATGGAGATGCTGGTGCAGCAGGGGAAGGTCATCTACGTCGGCAGCAGCAACTTCGCCGGGTGGCACATCGCCACAGCGCAAGCCGCCGCGGCTATGCGGCACTTCATGGGGCTGGTGTCGGAACAGAGCAAGTACAACCTGAAGGACCGCGCGATCGAGCTGGAAGTCATCCCGGCCTGCCGCGCCTACGGCCTGGGCCTGCTCCCCTGGAGCCCGCTGAGCGGAGGGCTCCTGGCCGGCGCACTGGCGAGCCCGACCGGGCGACCCGCTGACCCGGTCAGGCAGCGGGAGATCGAGCGCTACCGTCCCCAGTTGGAAGCGTACGAACAGTTCTGCCGGGAGCTCGGCGAGGCGCCGGCGGACGTGGCCCTGGCCTGGCTGCTACACAATCCAGCGGTCCCGGCGCTGATCAGCGGGCCGGAGACGCTGGATCAGCTCACAGGTAGCATGCGAGCGCTCTCGATCACGCTATCTGCCGAAGCCTTGGAGCGCCTCGACGCGATTTGGCCCGGTCCCGGCGGCGAGGCACCGGAAGCCTACGCGTGGTAAACGAGGTGCAAACGACGACGGACGTTGAGGCCAGCGTGAGCGTCTGCGGTCGCATTGACGTGGTGGTAAATAGCGTGATTGTTCGACGATTTTTGAGTGAAACGTAGGAAATCGGCGCGAAACAATAGTAACCTCATGGACGGTTTGAACGCAGGTAATGGAAAGTGAGGAAGATCACATGGAATACACGAAGCTAGGAAACACCGGCATGGATGTGTCTCGCATCTGCCTCGGTTGCATGGGGTTCGGGGACGCGGAACGTTGGATTCACAAATGGGTGCTGAATGAAGAAAACAGCCGGTCGATCATCAAGAAAGCCCTCGAGCTGGGGATCAATTTCTTCGATACAGCCAATGTCTATTCCATTGGCAAGAGTGAGGAGATCCTCGGACGGGCTTTGAAGGATTTCGCGAATCGGGATGAGGTCGTCATCGCCACCAAGGTGCATGGCAAAATGCATGATGGACCGAATGGCTCCGGGCTCTCGCGCAAGGCGGTCCTCAGCGAGATCGACAACAGCCTGAAGCGGCTTGAGACGGATTACGTGGACCTCTACCAGATCCATCGCTGGGATTACCAAACCCCAATCGAGGAGACGATGGAAGCGCTGCATGACGTGGTGAGGGCTGGCAAGGCCCGCTATATCGGTGCCTCCGCCATGTTCGCCTGGCAGTTCCAGAAGGCGCTGCATGTCGCCGAGAAGCATGGATGGACCCGCTTCGTCTCGATGCAGGATCACCTGAATCTCATCTACCGCGAAGAGGAGCGGGAGATGCTGCCGCTCTGCCGCGAGGAGAAGATCGGGGTGATCCCGTATAGTCCACTTGCATCCGGAAGATTGACGCGTGATTGGTCGTCGGCAAGTACGCTTCGTTCGGAAACTGATCAAATCGCCAAAAGCAAGTACGATGCAACAGCCGAAACTGATCGACAGGTGGTTTCGCGGGTCGCGGAAATCGCGGAAAAGCATGGGGTTCCGCGCGTTTATATCGCGCTTGCCTGGCTGTTACAGAAGAATCCGGTGACGGCGCCTATCATCGGGGCAACGAAGATCACGCACCTGGAAGATGCCGTCGGCGCTCTGTCAGTTTCACTGACCCAGGAAGAGGTCGCATACCTAGAAGAGCCGTATGTGCCGCATCCCATCGTCGGTCATCAGTAAAATGAGGACAGGAGACCTGCCAGATAGACAACAAGAAGGAAAGAAGACAAGGAATCAACAAGGAAGGAGCATATACCATGCCTCAAGAACAGCCCACCAGAGAAGAGATGATGCAGAAGAGAAGAGACTTCGCACCGAAGTTAATGGAACTGAATGAACAGGTACTCTTCGGCGACATCTGGGAACGTCCGGGTCTCTCCAAGCGCGACCGGAGCTTGATTACGGTTGCGACCCTCGTCGCGCTGTATCGGATCAACGAATTACCCTTTCACATTGCCCGCGCCCGCGAGAATGGGATCAGCAAAGACGAACTGGTCGAGCTGCTCACGCACCTGGCTTTCTACGCCGGATGGCCGAGCGCGATGACGGCAGTCAATATAGCCATGGAGGTCTTAGCCGAAAGCGAATGATCACGACACCGGTTCAACAGACACGAACACAGTCGGAGATGCCACTGCTGGCGCTCTGTCTTGGCTACTTCATGACGATTCTCGATGTCACGATCGTGAATGTGGCCCTGGTCAATATCAAGGAGCAACTAGGAGCGAATGTGACGGTGCTGCAATGGATTGTGGATGGCTATGCCCTCGTCTTCGCCAGTTTGCTCCTGACCGGTGGGGCGCTGGGCGACAGACGAGGAAGCAGAACCATTTTCTTAGTCGGTTTTGCCCTCTTCACGCTGGCGTCAACGCTGTGTAGCCTTGCTCCATCGCTCCTCGTCTTGCAGATCGCACGAGCCTTCCAGGGGCTTGGCGCAGCTCTGCTTGTATCGAATTCGCTCGCTCTCTTAAATACGATCTATACTGACGCACGGAAACGGGCACAAGCGATTGGCATCTGGGCAGCAGTCGCAAGCATCGGGGCCCTTTCTGGTCCGCTCCTTGGGGGTGTATTGGTCAATGCGTTTGGTTGGCGGAGCATCTTCCTGATCAATCTTCCCATCGGCATCCTCGGCTTTCTGCTCACCTCCCGGTGGATTGCTCCATCGACTCCGAAGGGAGAACGAAGCCTTGATCTTCCGGGTCAAGGAGCAAGTATTCTCGCACTGGGTATGTTGACGTTTGCGTTGATTGAAGGAAACAGCCTGGGAAGCCTGTCTCCGCTTATTCTTGCGGCGTATACCGGAAGTGTGCTCTTCTTCCTGTTCTTACTTTTGAGAGAAAAGACCACCAGCCATCCAATGCTTCCATTGGCACTGTTTCAAGAAAGAACGTTCTCTGCCACCAATGTCGTCGCAGTTTGCCAGACCTTTACGTTCACGGGCTTCCTGTTTGTCATAAGTCTGTTCCTGCAACAGGTGAAACACTATTCGCCATCTCTGACGGGAGTGGCACTGCTTCCTGCATTTGGCTTTGCCCTCCTGGCGGCATCGCTCTCAGGCTGGTTCATGCCCCGCATCGGGGCGAAACGCATGATGGTCATTGGTCTGATACTCAGTGCTTTGGCCTGTTTTGGGTTTGTGATAGTTAATAGCCAGACCAGCTACCTGCTGCTTGCGTGTATCATTGCCGTCCTGGGATTTGGGCTGGCCTCCGTCTTACCGGCCATGACCGAGGCGGCGATTTCAAATGCACCGAGAACACAATCAGGAATAGCATCGGGTATGTTGAATGTGAGCAGGCAGGTAGGTGGTGTCATGGGGGTCGCGATTCTGGGAACGCTGGTGGGCAATCAGCAGACGTTCCTCCCAGGGATGCATCTCGCCTTTGTGATCGCCGGAGGAGTCCTCGTGCTCGCGTTGGTAGCGGTATGGGTCGTAGTCAGAACCCCACAGGAGACATCCCAAAGTCGATATCGTTGATAAGCCCCGTAGGACCACGAGACTAGCGGAAATAGCATTGGGGAGGAGAGAGAAACCAGCATGAAAAATCATACATAAAATGAATCGTCGACTGTTTGCACGTCCATCGAAGGGAGGATCCAACATGCCAGAGGCTGCGCTGTTGCCGCTTGCCACGTGGCAAAACTTTTACGTCATCGTCGGCACCGCAGCGGCCATGCTGAGGGGCTTGATGTTCGTGGTCATCACCTTGCTCGCGCAGATACACATATCGTCACCCAGGAGCCATATTACGGTCTTCGCCACGTCCAACATCTTCCATTTTGGCGCCGTGCTCCTCCTCTATCCTCAGAGGTGCCGGTGGAGAGATTCGAACCCTCAACCCCTCACGGGGACTTGTTTTTGAGACAAGCGCGTATACCGTTCCGCCACACCGGCTTGTGAGTTGCATGATATCCCATCACATGCAGGAAGTCAATATGCCGCTCCTAAAAATTCAGGCGCTATCCCGAATTTCCCAATGTTCCTGAACTTCTGGTAGCGACTTTCCAGCAGTTCATCAACAGGCAAATTCTTAAGCTCGACCAGGTTTCTGAGCAGCGATGCCTTCAGATTATCGGCAGCGAGACGATAATTGTGATGCGCCCCACCCAGCGGCTCAGGTATCAGTTCGTCTACCAATTCGATCGACTTCAGCTCTTTTGCGCTAATGCGCATTGCTTCGGCTGCCTGCGGGGCGAAAACTTTGTCACGCCACAGAATCGAAGCGGATGCTTCTGGCATCGCAACAGTATAGATGCTGTGTTCGAGCATCAAAATGCGATCGGCAACGCTGATGGCTAACGCACCGCCACTGCCGCCCTCGCCAATCACAACCGCGATAATTGGCACCTGCAGGCGCGACATAAGATACAGATTCGCCGCGATAGCCTCTGATTGACCGCGCTCCTCATCCGCAAGGCCAGGAAAAGCTCCAGGAGTGTCAATCAGACAAATAACCGGAAAACCAAATTTCTCGGCCTGTTGCATTAAACGACCTGCTTTGCGATATCCTTCAGGGTGTGGCATACCCAGGTTACGAAATTGCTTCTCCTTCATATCACGGCCCTTTTGATGACAGACAAGCATTATGTGCTCATCTCCTAGTTTGGCCGGACCAGCCATAATCGCGTGATCGTCGCTGAAGGATCGGTCTCCATGCAATTCAAAGAAATCCTCACACATCAGGCGGATATAATCCTCCGAATAGGGGCGATCTTTGTGCCGAGCTACCTGAACTGTTTCCCAGGTCGAGAGACGCTTATAAATTTCTTCGGTTCGTCGGCGCAGTTCGCGTTCTGCTTCCCGCAATTGTTTGTGTTCATCAGGTTTTAGCCGGTCACCCCTGCGTTGCAACGCAATGATCTTTTTCTCAAGCTCAGCTAGTGGCTTTTCAAATTCCAGGTCGTAGGCCATCGCTTTCCCTTATCCGCCGTGTAAACTCTTGCGAATTTCGTTGTACAATGCCCGGTGTATACAATTGCATCAATCGCGCCAGTGTTTGTCGCAGGTCACGTCGATGGACAACGGCGTCAATCATACCATGTTGTAGAACGAACTCAGCATTGACTTCTGGTGGTTTCACATGCATAAACTGCTCAATAACACGGGGACCCGTAAAGCAGACTAGCGCTCCTGGTTCAGCGAGAGTGATATCGCCCAGCATAGCGAAACTAGCAGTAACGCCTCCGGTAGTGGGATCTGTCAAAAGACTGAAGTACGGAATTTTGGCCTCACCCAGTTTTGCCAGCGCTGCTGAAGTTTTCGCCATTTGCATCAGTGAATACAGACCCTCTTGCATGCGGGCGCCACCAGATGCGGAAGAGATCAACAACGGCATGCGTTTCACGATGCTCAACTCGATTGCTCGTGTAATTTTTTCACCGGTAGCAGAACCCATACTGCCACCAATAAAGCGGAAATCCATAATGGCGAGCGTAAGAGGCATTTGATCAACAGTCGCATGGCCTATTACCACGGCCTCATTCAATCCCACTTTGTTGCTTTCTTCGTTGAGCTTTGTGGCGTATGCTTGAACTTCATCTTTCGTACGGCTCACAAAGTGCAGGGGGTCAACTGAAATAATATCGGCGTCTAACTCTACAAAGCTATCGGGGTCAACCAGCAACTCAATACGTTCGTATGCAGTGAGCTTGAAGTGGTAGTTACAGCGTGTGCATACCTTCAGATTCTTCTCCCACTCACGGCTAATCAGAATCTCTTTACACTTTTCGCACTTGACAACTAGATTGCCTGAAGGTAAACCTGGCTTTGCCTGAGTAGTGGAGGACACCGTAGTGGGCGGATCAGTAGCTTCTTTAGCCATGAATTACCTCCTGGTCATTCTTGCGCTAGGAGCGCAGCCACAAAACTTTGTGGATCAAAAGGAGTTAGATCATCGACTTTTTCTCCTGTACCGATAAATTTGATTGGGATCCCTAAATCGTCGGCGACGGCGAAAGCAAAACCACCTCTAGCTGTGCTGTCCAGTTTTGTAATGACTACTCCCGTTAGCCCAACATCCTCTGCAAATTTGCGCGCTTGTAAGAGAGCATTCTGACCTGTTGTTGCGTCGATGACCATCAACAGCTCGTGAGGACCATCGGGAAGGAGTTTCTGAATAACCTTGTTGATCTTCTTCAACTCTTCCATCAGGTTGTACTTGGTCTGCAGACGGCCAGCAGTATCTACGATTAAAACATCGCTTCCTCGCGTACTAGCCGCCTGGATAGCATCATAGACCACTGCGCCAGGATCAGAGCCTGGATTCTGGCTGATTACAGACACCCCTATGCGCTCTCCCCATACTTTGAGTTGGTCGATGGCAGCGGCCCGAAAGGTATCGGCAGCAGCCAGAATAACGCTGTGCCCTTCATTTTTGAGGCGATGAGCCATTTTGGCAATGCTGGTTGTTTTACCGGAACCATTAACACCAATTACCAGAATGACGGTCAGTGGGGATTGTTTTGCAAAGCGCAACGGGGATGGCTTTCCAAGTAGCACGACAAGTTCTTCCCGCAAGGCTTGTTGTACCTGCGAGCCTTTTCGCATTTGTTCTGTTGCTGCTCGTTGGTGCAAACGTTCCATCAGCCATGTTGTTGTGCTTGGACCAACATCGGCACTTAAGAGTGCTTCTTCCAGTTCATCCCAAAGCTCATCCGTGATAATATCTTGCTTGAAAGAGTCTCCCAGGCGCCCAAACAGCTTGCGCGTGCGGCTCAAACTATTCTTAAAGGGATTTATTCTTTTTTCAGACACGGAATCCCCTTCTACGTGCTCTTGAGTAATTACGGGATCTTGTTTTGGCTCTGCCGATGGTTTTTGCCCAAAGAATCGATTGAGCACGTCAGCGTTGACTCCTTATTTCAGTACCTCTTGGTATAGGCAAAATAAAAGACAAAAGGAAAAGGTTCTCTCTGCCCTTTGCCTT
>WNGD01006875.1_pt1 | contig 10799 bp, 11 predicted proteins | sample 5400671 | NCBI WGS metagenome assembly WNGD01 (sample SAMN13153369, study PRJNA577476) | soil metagenome | isolation source: 40 cm soil or saprolite under grassland replicate 2 | place: USA:California | collected 2016-06-15
TATCACACGGAGCGTCCGCACCGCGGCCTGGGCCAACGCACTCCCGCCGAGTACGCGGCGTGTTTCACCCCCGAGGAGGGGCACTCCTCAGAGGCGATCCTCCGATCCTGACCTGGCCTAAATCGGGGGAAACGTCACAGGATCTTTACCGATTCGACAAACTCTGCAGACAACTTATCGGCCACAAATGGAGGCGATGTGAACGCGATGCGGTAGAACCACGCCGCGTTAAAGATGGCTTCGATACTGGCCGCGCGTGGTGCGTCTGCGCCTGAAATCTCGTTCGGAGGTATGTGCTCAATTAGTCGATCCGTCAATTCATACATCTCGGTATACAGAGCCCTAGGCGCCATGAACTGCCCATCATGATTCTTTAGAACGAATTCCTCCGCCTTGGGTAAAGCTTCTGCCACAGAGCTATAAGCGATCTTCACGAGCCACTCTTTATCGATGACAGCCGAATCTGAGGTGATGGTCACCATCTCCTGCAATCCTGAAATAATTGGCGCCGTACGTTGCTGGATCTTGTCGACACATGGAGATGAGTGACCGTCGACATTCTGACTTGGCAGCAACCCAAATCTCTCCAGAACGCTCAGCGCGGCTCGAAGCCGCATCCGCCATGGCGGGTAATAAGCTGTTCTCGCAACCGGTAGAAGATCTGGGGGGAACGCAAGCGCAACAGCCACCAACGCAAATAGGGCTGCAGGCCCCAAGAGCCGGCACGCAAACATATCAGACACCATCTCTTCAAGGGCGCGACGTCTTATCAGGAGGGCTCGCTGAATGTGCTCCGCCACTTCCACGCTCAAGAAAAGAGGCTCGAGACGGACGGGACGGGCTTCGTTTGCCTGGGTCACGTGCTGACGAACTTGCTCGCTTAGAACAGCGACGTAATCGTTGGGCTCCTGAGTCAGATACTGATCAGCTATTAGATGCCCAAGTTCGTGCGCTAAATCGCTATGAAGGAGAGCTGACTGACGCTCGATCGTTGGAAATGAGAGTATGTGAAAGCCGTTTGGAAAGTCGGCGAAGATGGCGTCAAGGGTGGTTGCCGGAAGAATAGACTTCAGTTGCTGCCGATACGAAGCCCCCAGATCTCCGATACTAATCGTGTAGTTGTATTTCCATTGCGGTCGGAGCATCACTGTCCGATTGGGTATGAATCGTGAGACGAGTACTTCAAGGGGTTTCGGCAGGCTCCACGGAACGTTGATGGTCCTCGCGCCATCTACGTAACGTAGGTGTGTTGCTAACTCTTTGATGAAATTGTCCAGAAGCCTGATTTGCCTAAGGATGTTGCTTGGATCGCTGTTATAGAGGTTCCGAAGCCGAACAAGTTCTGAAGCAACCTCGGCCGAAATGCGAATTATGAGTTTGGCAAGTAGACTCGGATTAGGGGACGCAAAATCGGCGTGCTCGAAAAGGTGAGCACGCTCCTGAACAGCCCGACATCTGTTTACTGTGCTTGCAACAAATCCATCAACGAAGACCGATGCCAGCGATTCCATCACTTAACTCCTCGCTGGTACGGGATGACCCAGGAGCAGAGTCTTCGAGATTCTTTCGAGCAAGATCCTCGTAGAATCTATCGCCGAGAGTCGTGAAAAACTCGCTGACGGCCTTGATTCTCTCCTTATCGGTATCCTGAATAACGCGAGCAACACAGATGGAATTTAGGTCATCGCGGAGTGTCCGAAACCGCTGAGTGAACCCTTCGTTCTTCCCCAGCTCCTCAATGGCTGCTAGCGTGTTGAGGGCTTGGTTAAAACCAAGTAGAGAATCCGGACCTGGTACTATGCCGCTCTTCACGTCACCTTCCACGATCCTCGAACCTTCTATGAACCGTTCAAGCAAGGTAACGCCCTCTTGAAGAAGTTCCTTGTCCTCGTGAGTCGGTGGCGTGCTATTACGAGCAATCGTATTCAGCGTCTGCGAAACGCGCGAAGATAGAAGCCCAAAAGTCCTGGTGTCAGTCGCTTCGCTGAAGCTCATCGGAGCCATACGGCCTCCCACGACGCACCGCGGGTTGAAGAACGATTGACGTTTGAGGGGTGGCTTGTGAGGGTTCGAGCCAAGGCAACCCCGAGGACTCGGCGGGGCTCGAGATGCCGTAAGAGGTGTCTTCCGCGATTGAAGCTGCTCATCCCCTCTTCTTCTGGGTCTCGCCTACAGACTCATCAGTACGTGACGCGTTGGGAACGAGGCGTAGCTTGGTCCCTTGAATGGTTGTCAGCAATGCCTGAACCTCTGGAGCTTGGACTCGGGCAGCGACAAACTCCTCAATCGCCTTTTGTACCATTTGCTCCACCGAGACGCGGCCGTGTGAAGCAGAACGTGATATGGCTTCCAGTTGTTCTGCCGTGTTCGGGGTTATCGCAAAGGCTACGGTGTAGGGGTCAAGAAACGTATCGACTGCGCGACGGATAAGTTCTGGGACTGACCGCCCTTCGGCACGAGATTCTTCTTCCAGCTTTTGGAGTACCGCACCCTCAAACGTGATCTTTTTTTTCACTGGATGGGCGAAAACCTGCGGTCGCCCGGGCCCTGACTTGCCCATTCGGGGGTCTTTATTGTCCATTTATGGGTAATTATGGGGCCCTAAATTCTCAATGTCAATGTTGCCAATGTGTTACGACGAATGCCGATCACCGATAGGGTTCTTCAAGCACTTGTCTAGGGCGCCGAAACATAGCTGACGTCATCTAGCCCTAGGCCGGGCGGGTGTCAAGGGTGTCAGTAACGGGGTTCCCACAAAGCGCGCCATTACCTGAGTTGGAAGGTCGGTGAGTTCCTGCGCGAGGAAGTGGACTCGCTCGCGAGTCAGGCGGGCCTGCCGGACTCGTCGGTGATCGCGGACTTTCCCGCCGATCCGGACTACGGCGACCTAGAGAGCTTTAGTGCTGCCCGGTCGAAGCCCGCATGAACAGGCGACGGCAAGGGAGCAGCTGAGCTACGGGGATTGGATCCAGGCGTACAACAAACATCGAGTATATAACCGAGGGTTCTACTTCGGCGATGAAGGAACGCTTGAGCGCCTTTGGGCTGTTCTCTCGAATGACTTTGGAGATCGCAACCTTCGCCTACCAGAGCGACTCCGAATGTGGAAGTAGGACCTTGCCCCCGCACGTCGCTCTAGCCGCCGCTGCGGACTAGCAATCCGGGGCGTGCGTCCAGGTCTCGTTAGTGTCTGGGGTTCCTACGCGCTTTGTCGCGATGTTTGTCAGATAGCCGCACCTGAGCGTCGGCCATGTCGGCGCCCAGCGCCAAGGAGACCGAAGCGGTGAGCAACCCGCAGGTCACACACCGCTTCTCAGTTGCCCCTCTTGAGCCTCCATAGTTCACTTCAGGCGCACCTCATACGACACTGTATCGTTGTCCCTCGGCGCGTTGTCTGCGGTGACGCTGATCATGAGGGGATAGATCCCAGGTGGCGTCCCCTCCTTCACTGAACACTCCAGCCTCGCCGACCACGCAGTGTGCCCGCTTCTTTCGAGGAAGGCCTTCCGAACCCGGGCTTTAGACCGCACCCTTGCGACAAACGGGCCTGCCGGAACCATGAACACCTCGACGTTAACGGCGGTCTTCCCGCCGTGATTGAAGACAGCCGCGTTCCAGACGGCTTTCCCGCCCGGACGCACCGCGTTGAACGGCATCTTGCCACGAGGCTTAACGTATCCGCCGCCAAGCGTCAGGCGCGCAGGCTCCAGTGTCTTTGACGCTGCGAGCCACTCTAGCTCGCCCGCGTCTGTGAGAGCTAGTAGACCGATGCCAAGGCTTGCGGCGAGGGATCGGACATCCTCCGACATAAAGACCTTCGGTCCGCACACGTACATCTCGTCAACCTCGGGAAGACGAAGGACCGCCTGGGCCTTCACGAGGTCGTTGAGGAGGCCGCGACTGTTGAACTTGACCTCCACACCCGTCGTCACCCCTTCCTTTGCTGCGGTGATGTCTAGGCGCATCCGCCCTCGCACGCCGATCTCACGCTTCACCGCGAAGCCTTCGACCGCGAGCGCATGCACGACGTGATCGGCGAACTCGCGTTCGTTGCGGAACATGGTAGTGATTATCGTACTGGAGCGCGTCGTTGAATAGCCCGAACAAGCGAGAAGCGGCGGGCAACCCCTAGGTCACCCACCGCGTCTCAGTTGCCCCTCCTGGGCTCGAACCAGGACTCTCCTGATCCCGTACACTTCGGCTTTCGCCGCCGCTGCGCGAGCGTTCGTGGTCTGGACTGTGCCTTCACCTTCGCCATTACGCGGTCAGGCGGCTCCCGCCCAGTCTCTACACCTTCCCCTCTCGGGGGCTTGGCTCGGCGTTGCCAGTCAAGGGTTCGCCGACTTCGAGAGCATTCACGCACGTCGTTTCCGGCGTGGTGTCCAGCGCGCGCACCGACAGATGCCGCCAGAGTCAGGCGTGTTGCCAGTTACACCAAGGGGCAGTATGCTGCCTGGCGATCTAGCCTAGACGAAGTTCATTTTACCTTGAACCGCGAGCTCGGTCAATTGAGACAACGAGCCCGGTCTACCGCGATCCTGGTCACGTAACCGCGAGTTCGTGTCGTCCGTACTCAGGGTCCGAGGCACTCCGGGTTCGACTCATCTATGGAGCAGACATGACCAGGGAGGAGTTCCGCGCTAGATGGAACGCGAGGCTGGCCGAATGTATCAGGCTCGGCATCCTCGTGGACGGAGAACGCTTCTGCCGCGAAGTACTCGCGGACTTCGACGCGCTCATCAGCGCAGAGGACGACAGGATTCTCAGTCTCGCTGATGCGTCGGCGGCGTCAGGCTACTGCGCAGACCATCTCCGGCGACTCTATCGACAAGGCGTCCTTCCGGGAGAGCGTCGAGGGCGACGGATTTTCTTTAGGTCGGCCGACCTTCCGAAGAAGCCCAAGTCCGAGCGAATGCAATCGTTCGGGACCTATGACCCGGTAGCTGATGCTCGGCAGGTTATGGCGAGGTTGTCACGACCTCCGGAGTCGCGAAATCGCCGCGGAGAGAACTAGCGGAACCGGAGCAGGAGCTCCGAGCAGTTGACCAGGAAAGAGGAACAAATGACGAGTCAATCCGGGGAGGTGTTCCAGCGTGATCAAACGCGCACGGAAAGGCCACCTGACCGAGCATCGGCGAGCCCTCACCTCCCCGGCTGACTTCTCCCTTTGGGCGGCTCCGGCCGTTCGTAAGTTTGTCTTTAATGGCCAACGCCTTTCTGAACTCTTATAGACCGCTCTGCTCGACCGCCACAGGTCGGCGAGCGATCGATGCACAGGACCTAGCTCCGTTCGTGGACGGTTCGTGCCGGCGAGAGCCTGACTTCGAGGCGCGGTATCCCACTATTTCAGCTCTCTGTCGCACGACGAATTTCGCACCTCGACTGCATCCTGGTGATCGAATCGCGTATCTCACTTGCAACCTTCGGTTGCCGGGAGACACCGCGCCGATGCGGCGCATCGTCGCGCTCCTTGAAGTACTCCACCGCTTTGAGCGGCACGAGGACGCCGCGGACTGGCATCGTCAGAAGGGCATTCGGTTGCCCGTTAACTGCCTCGTGTCTGGTAATCGTCCTCTCCCTTTAGATCAAACAAGCGGACTGCGTGCTCGTGATCGCCGTCGCTTCCAGGCTGCGCGAGGACCGAAGGTTGCCGTTCGCAATTGGGATGCGGCCTACAAGGTGCGGGCTGAAAAGTGCGGTGTCCTGCTAGTCTGCCAGCCGCTCTTTCTAGAGCTGCAATTCCCCCCGCTCGTCACGCGGGATGAGATCCTGCGCATATTCGGTCGTATTCCAGGCACGCAGACGCCGCCTCGAATCACCGCTCACGAGTTCAGCGCATTGTCGCGGCTTGTCCAGGCGAGGTAGGCCCTCTGATTAAGGGCGGCGGACGCTGCCGAAATGGGCTCCGCACGGGGGAGGTGAGCAGCGGATTCGTGATACGTTGCGCAACGCTAACCATTTCATTCAAGGAGACTTGGAACCCGTTTTGCCGATCTGTTTGCCGCATTTCTCCAGAGTGGAAAGGTGAATGAGGGCGTGACTGGGCTGAATCCGCAAACCCGCCACCTCGTGCCGCAAAACCGCCCTAGGCGTCTCCGAAAGGGGCTGGTACTGTGCACCTTGATCGCCAGTCGCGAGCCACTGGGTGGCGTACGGCTGGCTATGGCGAGCGAAGGGAAGGCAGGACACTAGGCGAGGGCGCGGGCCAAGGTAGGGAAACGTTGTGACCGTGCCTCAACGAGTCACGACAACAACGAGAGTTGGGAGAGCCCACACGAACTCTATGGACAGCAGGGAAAAGAAGGCGTTAAGTGAGGTAGACATCTGCGATCTCTTCATCACCCCCGCGATCAGTAATGCTGGCTGGGATCCGATGAGGCAGATCCGGCGCGAGGTCACACTGGCGCCGGGTCCCGTTGTCGTGCGCGGGAATATGTCCGCGCGGAACAAGAAGAAAAAGAAGTTCGCTGACTACATCCTCTCTTGGGAGCCCGGTATCCCCATCGCGGTCGTGGAAGCCAAAGACAACAATCACACCGTCAGTCACGGCATCCAGCAAGCATTGGGCTATGCGGAGATTCTTGAAGTCCCCAGCGCCTTCAGCTCTAACGGCGACGCTTTCGCGTCCCACAATAAGGTGCCGGCACCGGGCGAGGATATTGAGACTGAGCTACCGCTCGAAGCGTTCCCAGCGCCGCAAGCGCTCTGGAGGCGCTACAAGCAGTCCCGAGGCATCGCTGATAAGGAAGAAAAGCTCGTTGTTCAGCCCTATCACGAAGACCTGACGGGTAAGGAGCCGCGCTACTACCAGATCGATGCCATTAACCGGACCATTGAGGCCGTCGCACGTGGACAGCGCCGAGTTTTGCTCGTCATGGCCACCGGCACCGGCAAAACGTATACGACTTTTCAAATCATTTGGCGCTTGTGGAAGCCGGGCGAGGTCAAGCGCGTCCTCTTCTTAGTGGATCGGAACGTCCTAGTCGACCAAACGCTCGTCAATGACTTCAAGCCATTTGGCTCAGTCATGACCAAAATCAAGAACCGCAAGATCGACCCTGCATACGAGATCTACCTGGGTCTGTACCAGGCCATCACCGGCCCGGACGAAGTCGACAAGATCTTCAAGAGCGTCACACGAGAATTCTTTGATATGGTCGTGATTGACGAGTGTCACCGGGGCAGTGCTGCGGATGATTCCGCGTGGCGTGAGATCCTCGATTATTACTCGGACTCCATTCAGGTTGGACTGACGGCGACGCCAAAAGAAACCCGGTACGTCTCTAGCACGAACTACTTCGGCGAGCCCGTTTACACCTACAGCCTCAAGCGAGGCATCGAAGATGGTTTCCTCGCGCCGTACAAGGTTGTGCGCATTGATATCGACAAGGACCTCCACGGGTGGACGCCTCCGCCGGGCATGAAAGACGATCTCGGCCAAGAAATCGAGCAGCGCGAATACAACCAGAAGGATATGGACCGGATACTGGTGCTAAACCAACGGACGAAACTCGTTGCTAAACGGGTCACGCAATACCTACGCGCCACGAATCTGTTCGACAAGACGATCATTTTCTGTGAAGACATCGACCACGCCGAGCGCATGCGCGTCGCCATTGTCAACGCGGCCGGCCAACTCGCGCTCGACCATCCCAGATACGTAATGCGCATCACTGGCGACTCGGTCGAGGGCAAGGCCGAGTTGGACAACTTCATCGATCCAGAAAGCAGGTTCCCGGTGATCGCCACCACGTCCGACCTGCTCACAACAGGTGTCGACGCCAAGACTTGCAAACTCATTGTGTTGGACAAGACGATCACATCGATGAGCGTGTTCAAGCAGATCATTGGTCGCGGCACTCGCATCGACGAAGAGAACAACAAGTGGTTCTTTACCATCATGGATTTTAGAAAGGCGACCGAGTTGTTCAGCGATCCCGACTTCGACGGCGAGCCCGTCGTGATTTACGAGCCGGGTGATAGCGATGACCCGGTGCCACCAGATCCAGAACCCAGCGACGGTGAGGAGATCATCGATGGAGGAGAGGTTGTTACGAAGTACCGCGTCGGTGGCGTCCCCGCGAAGATCGTCGCCGAGCGCATCCAGTTCATCGGTCCAGACGGCAACCTGATCACCGAGTCCTACAAGGACTTCAGCCGCAAGCAGATTCGGTCTGAATTTGCGTCTCTAGAGGATTTCCTGGCACGCTGGAACAAGGCCAAGAGAAAGCAGGCTATTGTCGAAGCACTGGAAGAGCACGGCATCGTGCTCGACAACCTCGCCGCCGAGATCGGAGGGGGCTACGGCGACTTCGACCTCATCTGCCACATCGCGTGGGACCAGCCGCCGCTCACGCGTAAGGAGCGCGCGAACAAGGTCAAGAAGCGTAACTACTTCACAAAGTACGGCGACCAGGCACGCGCCGTGCTCACTGCGCTGCTAGACAAATACGCGGAAGAAGGCGTCGGCACTCTGGAAAACGCCAAGGTGCTGCGCCTAGACCCCTTCAGGTCCATCGGCACACCGGTGGAGATCATCAACAACATCTTTGGCGGCAAGGATAAATTCGACGCCGCCATCCAGGAGCTGGAGCAAGAGCTGTTCAAACAAGACAAGTCCGCATGAGCAACGTCTCCAGCCTCATCAAGTCCATCCAGGACATCATGCGCAAGGACGTCGGCGTCGATGGCGACGCCCAGCGCATCAGTCAGTTGGTGTGGATGTTCTTCCTCAAGATTTTCGACGACCGAGAAGCCGAGCTGGAACTCGTCGAGGAGGGCTACAAGTCTCCGTTACCTGAGCACCTGCGTTGGCGCAACTGGGCGGCAAACCCGGAAGGCGTGACCGGAGAGGCTCTCGGCGCTTTCGTTAATGACCAGTTGTTCCCGACCCTCAAGGAGAAGCTGGTCACTCATGGCCCCACTGGCGAACGCGCCCGCGTGGTCCGCAGTGTGTTCGAAGACGCGTACAACTACATGAAGTCGGGCACGCTGATGCGCCAAGTCATCAATAAGATCTGCGAAATCAACTTCAACGACACGAGCGATCGTCACACATTCGGCGGCATTTACGAGCAAATCCTACGCGACCTACAAAGCGCCGGTAACGCTGGCGAATTCTACACCCCGCGCGCCCTTACTCGGTTCATTGTCAACCGTGTCGACCCCAAGTTGGACGAAACTGTGCTTGATCCCGCCTGCGGTACAGGTGGTTTCCTTACCTGCGCGATTGACCATAAGCGGGAGCACTACGTCAAAGTCAGGGAAGACGAAGACACTCTGGTCACGTCGATTCGTGGCGTGGAGAAGAAGGCGCTCCCGCACATGCTGGCTGTGACCAACATGATTCTTCACGGCATCGACACCCCCACCAACATTAGACACGACAACACCCTGGCCCGCCCCTACAAGGATTATGGCAACGCCGACCGCGTGCATATCGTCGTTACCAACCCGCCCTTCGGCGGCATGGAAGAAGACGGCATCGAGAACAACTTCCCCGCCCAGCTGCGGACGCGTGAAACGGCGGACCTGTTCGTAGCCCTCATCATCAAGCTCCTCAAGGAGGGTGGCCGCGCCGCCGTGGTCTTGCCCGATGGCTTCCTGTTTGGCGAGGGCGTGAAGACCCGCCTGAAGCAGTCCTTGTTGGAAGAATGCAACCTGCATACCATAGTCCGCCTGCCCAATGGCGTCTTCAATCCTTACACCGGCATCAAGACCAACCTGCTGTTCTTTACCAAGGGCCATCCCACGAAGCACGTCTGGTACTACGAGCATCCCTATCCCGAGGGCGTGAAGAGTTACAACAAGACCAAGCCGATTCGCTTCGAGGAATTCGAACCCGAGATCAACTGGTGGGATACCGAAGCCGATGGATTCGCCGGGCGACTACAGACCGAACAGGCCTGGAAGGTTACGGCGGCCGACATCGCCACTCGCAATTACAACCTGGACATCAAGAACCCGCACATCGGGGAGCAGGTCAGCCACAACCCGGACGAACTCTTGCAGCGATACCAGCAACAGCAAGGCACGATTGCCGACCTGCGCAACCAGCTAAAAGGGATCTTGCGCGACGCGCTGCATCGGGGCGAGGGGTAATAGTTATGCTCGAAAGCCTCACCAACAATCTCGACCTGTGGACATCGGCGCTGCTGCATAAATCGATCGCTGGGCGCGGCAGCAACGGCAAGCAGGAAGCCTATGGCATCCAAAAGCTGCGCGAGCTGATCTTGGAATTGGCGGTTCGCGGGAAACTCGTCCCCCAAGACTCGAACGACGAACCAGGTTCAGAACTATTGAAGAGGACCATCGCCGCAAGAACGCAGCTCATCAAAGAGGGGGTTCTACGAGATGCTAAGCCTCCGGTCGTTCCGGCCCAGTCGCCGGACCACGAGTTACCGGGCAGCTGGGTTTGGACGAGACTTCACGAAATAGGCGAAATCGCGCCACGAAATGAAGCCGACGATTTCGTTGAGGCGTCGTTTGTCCCGATGCAAGCGATATCCGAAAAATATGGTGTCCGCGTACACTACGAAGTAAGGCCATGGGGCGAGATCAAATCGGGCTTCACACATTTCCGAGAAAAAGACGTGGTTCTGGCGAAGATTACCCCCTGTTTCCAAAACGGCAAATCAGCTGTCATGCGCGGGCTAAAGAATGGATTTGGGGCCGGAACTACGGAACTTCATGTCTTTCGCTCGATAGATTCGTCCACTGTCCCGGAGTACGTCCTCATCTATTTGAAGTCGCCAAGGTTCATCGGTGACGGCATTCCAAAGATGACCGGCACAGCCGGA
>WNGD01006877.1_pt1 | contig 10798 bp, 9 predicted proteins | sample 5400671 | NCBI WGS metagenome assembly WNGD01 (sample SAMN13153369, study PRJNA577476) | soil metagenome | isolation source: 40 cm soil or saprolite under grassland replicate 2 | place: USA:California | collected 2016-06-15
CGGGTGGGAGCTCATCCGGGTGATCACGATCCGCCACAGCGCGTGATTGGCCTGCCGGTCCCCGGCAGGGTTGAGGCGGCGCCGGACGGTCTTGCCGGAGGACGCCGGGATCGGGGCTACCGCGCACAGGTGCGCCCAGGCGGCCTCGGAGCGCAGCCGCTCGGGGTGGTCCCCGGCGGCGATGAGCAGGATCGCGGCGGTGTCGGAGCCGACGCCGTGCCGGGCGGTCAGGCCCGGAGCATGGCCGGTGACCAGCGGCACGATGAGCGCGCCGGGGCAGCCGATCTGGCTGTCCAGGAACTCGGCGCGGCGGCTCAGCTCGCGCAGCGCGATCCGGGTGTGGTAGCCGACGACAGCGCCGGGCCGGGGCCGCAGCGCCGCCAGCTCGGCGACCAGGTCAGCGGTGGCGTGCGCGGCGAACCGGGCGCGCAGGTCCTCGGGGCCGGTCACGATCAGGGCCCGGGCCTGGTTGACGGCCTGGGTCCGCTCGGAGCGGGCGCTGCGCTTAGCGGCCATCAGCGCCCGGATCGCCTCCACCGCGCCGTCCCGTCCCTTCGGCGCGCGGCGGGCCCGGCCAGACTGGGCGGCCCGCGCGGCGCTGACCGCGTCGAGCGGGTCGGACTTGCCCTGGCGGCGGCGGTCCTGCCGGTCGGACCGGTCGACCTCGACCACCCGCACGCCAGCAGCTGACATGTGGCGGGCCAGGCCAGCGCCGTAGCTGCCGGTGCCCTCGATCCCGACCAGGCACACCGTCCCGAACCCGCCCAGCCAGCCCAGCAGCCCGGCATACCCGGCCGCGCTGACGGGGAACTCCCGGACGCCGAGCAGCCCGCCGACCGGGTCCAGCGCGGCTGCGACGTGGGCATCGGCGTGGGTGTCCACGCCGCCGGTGATAGCGCGTGTCTCTACCATGGGCATTGCCATCTCTTTTTCTCTGGTTGAAGAGGTGGCACGCACCCGCTGGCCGGCGGACCCTGTGAAACCCCGGCCTCTTCCCAGGCCAGGCAGATCAGACCGGCACGCCGGTGGGTGCCTGAAAGTCTGGGATCCCGGCCGACAAATCGATCGCAGGACAGCCCTAAATGGCGTCAGCCGATTAGGAGGTCAGACCGGGACCCAGGCCCCGACCCTACGCCCGTTCCACCGCAAAACCGGGGAGGCAGGGCCGGAAGCATTTATCCACATCCTCCCTGCCGACTATGCGCGCCTGTCGATGACGAGTTCGCCGCGGCTGGGCGGCACCCAACGGCCAGTTCTGGCGCCACCGCTTTGGATGACTAGCTCGCGAATGACCGCTACGCGGCCTGTGCCGAAAGATGCAGGCCGTGTCCGTGATCACTCTGGCTCACCCTGCTCACCGCGACCAGAACACTACCGTCAGTAGCGGCGACCTGCCACCCGCGCCACCCTATGCCGGGGTCATGCTCGCCGTCGTGTGCCGCCGCGGCCGTCGCTGTGGTCGGCGGTTGGCGCGCTCGTCACCGCATGGTGGGTGTTCGAGACATGCGGCAAGCGATCCCGGCAGCTGAGCGGCCAGCGGACGGTGAATCAGAAGGGGAATGCGCAGCATCCCGCGCCGGAGGCAAGCGGGAAGCTTGCGGCCGCGGACGCGCCGCCGCTGAACTTCCGCCGGGCCCAGGCGAGCCGGTTTTCATGCGCGAGGACTTCCGCTCACCTGGGAGCGGGCTCGGCGGACCTGCTGGCCGGGCCGAGGCGAAGGAAGCGAGTGAACGGGACATCCGCGGGACGGTCGCGGTGACCGTGGTCAACACCGGGGAGCAGCCCGTCTACGGTCTTGAGATCAGGGTGGCACGATAGCACCGCACCGTGGAACCAGCGCGAAAATCAGCACTAGTTCATAACGGCCGGGTCTTGGCGGACGCCCGTGGAGGCTCGCAGCGGGCTCGGCAAACGGCCTGGCAGGTTGCGTCAGCGGCTGACAGCGGCAGTGTTACAGGCCGAGTTGTTCCAGCGCGGCGAGGTAGGCCTCGCTGTAGGTGGGGAACTGGGCGACCTGGTCCAGCAGCACGCCGATGGGGATCTGGGCCCGGATCGCGAGGGCGGCCTGGTGGATCCACTCGCTGGCCAGCGGCGCGACGGCCCAGGCGCCGGCCAGCACGCCCCGGTCGCGGTCGGCGAGCAGGCCGAGGGCGCCGCGCGGGTCGCGCTCGTAGGTCCACGGCCGGGCGATCGCCTCGGCGAGGCTGACCTCGGCGGATGCGGTGCTGATGCCGCGGGCGGCGGCCTGGGCGGCGGTGAGGCCGGCGGCGGCGATCTCGGGGTCGGCGAACACCACCCGCGGGATCCCCTGGTAGGCGGCCGCCCGGTCGCGGCCGAGGATGTTGTCTGCGACGACGCGGCCCTGGTACATGGCGACATGAGTGAACAGGGCGACCCCGGTGACATCGCCGAGCGCCCACATGCCGGGCCCGGCCTGGCACCGGTCATCGACGGCGATGCCGCCGCGGCCGGTGAGCTGCACCCCCGCGGCGTCCAGGCCGAGCCCGCTGGTGGCCGGGCGGCGGCCGGCGCCGAGGATCACCACGTCGGTGTCCACCTGGCCGCCGTCGTCCAGGGTGACCACCGTGCCGTTGCTCGCGCGGCGGGCGCGGGCGGGAGTGCGGCCGGTGCGGACGGTGACACCATCGGCCGCGAGCGCCTGGGCGGCCAGCTCGCCGACCCGGGGGTCCTCCCGGTCGATCAGCCGGCCGGCGCGCTGGACGATGGTGACCTGGGCGCCCATCCGCGCGTAGAACTGGCCGAGCTCGACCCCGACCGCGCTGCCCCCGATCAGCAGCACCCGGCCGGGGATGTCACGCACGGTGGTGGCTTCCCGGTTGGTCCACACCGTGGCCCCGTCCAGGCCCTCGATCACGGGCCGGACCGGCTCGGACCCGGTGGCGATCACGACGTGGTCTGCTTCCAGCAGCTGCCCGCCGGCCTCGACCCGGCCCGGCCCGGCGAGCCGGGCGGCGCCCTTGATGACGGTCGCGCCGGCCTGCTCATAGCCCTGGACCTGGGCGGTGTCGTCGAGGTGGCGGACCATGTAGTCCCGGTAGTCCCGCAGCCCCGCCCACTCCAGGGCGGGGCTGGCCACCCCGGCCACCCGGCCGGCTTCCGCCCGGGCCTCCGGGCCGCGCAGCAGCGTCTTGGACGGGATGCACGCCCAGTAGGCGCACTCCCCGCCGATCAGCTCCCGCTCGACCACCGCCACCCGCCGCCCGGCCTCCATTAGCCGTCCGGCGGCGGCCTCCCCGCCCGGGCCCATCCCGATGACGATCACATCGAACCTGTCCACCTGCCACCTCCGGTTCATACCGGACGGGATGACACCCGCCCGCGGCTACACGATGGCCGCAAGCGCCGTCGGGCCGGGCATGTCACCCGCCACCTCGCCGGTCACCGCCGGCCCCGGCCGGGCTGGGCTGGCCGTGGCGGCACCCGGCGGCGTTCTCCTGGTGGCCATCGCGCCGGAAACCCGGGACTGCCGGCTCGGACTTCTCCGGCTCCTGGCTCATGGCGCCCACCGCGCAGGCGCGCCGGCGACGCCAGATGACCAGCATGGCACCCGTCGCCACCGCGGTGAGCGCCAGCCCGAGCCCGCCCCAGGCCAGGACCCCGGCCGCCGCCAGGCCCGCGGCCAGCAGCGGCCCGCCGCAGCAGGCCAGCGGGACGAGCAGCAGCCACAGGCCGCCGGGCTCGGGGCGCTGCCCGCTGCGCATGGTCATGCCAGTGCGGCGCCGAAGGCCCGCGCGGTGTGGCGGCGGGCCAGCTCGGCCGCGTTGCCGAGGCTGATCACGAACGTGCCGGGGTGGTCAGCGGTCCACCGCTGCGCGGTGGCCGCGCCGGTGAAGTGCAGCACGTAGTGACAGAAGGTGGTCATCACGTCGTCGTCCCAGGGCTGATCGGGGCGCAGGAACGACAGCACCGAGTCCGGGTGGGAGGCGCCGGTGATGGCGCCGTCTTCGCCGATGTGGTAGGTGATGGCCTGGCCGGTGACCGGGTCGGCGGTGGCGACGTCCAGGTCGCCGATGACCCGGGCCAGGAACAGCGGGTCAAAGGCGCACCAGGCGTAGAGATTGGTCCCGGCGCGGCGGATGCGGTGCGGCATCTCATCCAGGGCCAGGCCCCAGAACCCGATCACCCGGCCGTAGTCGTCCCAGAACACCGCGGGCCAGGACCGCAGCAGCTGCCCGGCCGTTGATTCGGGTATCCCGGCTGCGGTGGCCGCGGCTGTGACGCTGACCGGCTCGCCAGCCGACAGGAGCCGGAGGACCGCGGCGGCCAGGTGCTGCCCGTCCTCCTGCATGCTGCCCGCGGCTGTGGCGAGCGCGTCATCGATCGCGTCCACGGAGATGGCGGTGGTCTCTGCAGTCATGAATGTGCGCTCCTTTTCACAGGCCGCCCGGCCCGGGTCACCGGGCCGCGTCTTTCTGGCGGGCCGATCCGCCTGCTACGCTAAACCTTCCAGCATGCGGGAATGTCAAGGGAGCATGACATGAAGATCAGCGAGATCGCCGGCCGGGCCGGGGTGCCGGCCAAGACGATCCGGTTCTGGGAGGACCGCCACCTGCTGCCGCCGCCTGCCCGCACCCCGGCCGGCTACCGCGACTACCACCCGGTGATCCTCGAACGGCTGGCCTTTATCCGGCACGCCCAGGCCGCCGGGCTCACCCTCGAGCACATCCGCCAGATCCTGGACATCCGCGACGGCGGCCAGCCGCCGTGCGTCCACGTCACCGGGCTGATCAGCCAGCGGCTTGCCGAGGTCGAGGCCCGGCTGGCAGAATTCTCCCGCGCCCGCGACCAGCTCGTCATGCTCGCCGGGCGGGCGGCGGCGCAGGACCCGGCGGACTGCCGGGGTTACTGCTCGATCATCGCGGGCTGCGGTAGCATCGCCGGCCCTTGACCTTCCAGCATAGGGGAAGGTCTAGGGTGGCGGATAGCCAGGACGAGGAGCTGATTTCGTGGAGCTGACCCTGCTCACCGTGCCGGCCTGCCCGAACGCCGTCGCATTCGACGAACGGCTGGCGGCCGCGCTGGCCGGCCATCCCGGCGCTGTGGTGCACCGCCGCGAGGTGGCCGATGAGCGGGAGGCGGCGGAGGCGGGAATGCACGGGTCGCCGACGCTGCTGATCGGCGGCGTGGACCCGTTCGCCCGGCCCGGCGAGCCACCCAGCCTGTCGTGCCGGCTGTACCGGGACGAAGCCGGGCGCCCCGGCGGGGCGCCATCGGTGGAAGCGCTCCGGCAGGCGCTGGCGGCGGCCGGTCATGACTGACCCCGACGCCAGGACGGGCGCGGGAACTCCCGGCTTCCTGACCCCGGCAGCGGCGGGAAACGCGCCGGCCTGGCAGCCGGCCCGCGCGCGGTATACGAGGCGGTGCTGCGGGGCTTCGCGAGCACCGGCCGCCCACCCGAGCCGGCGGAGCTGGAGGGCGCAGCCCGGCGTCACGGCATCACCGCCAGCCAGGCCCTGGCCGACCTATCCGCCGCCGACGTTCTCGGCCTCGACCGCCAGGTCCAGATCCGGATGGCCTACCCGTTCTCCGCCGCCCCGACCCCGCACGTGGTCGCGATCGCCGGCGGCCCCCGCGTCTACTCGATGTGCGCCATCGACGCCCTGGGAATCCCGGCCATGCTCGGCACCGACGCAGTGATCACCTCATCCGACCCGCTCACCGGCGAGCCCGTCACCGTGACCATCCGCGGCGCCCGCGCAAACTGGAAACCGCGCCGCGCGGCGCGGTAGTGTTCGACGGCAGCACCGGCTGCGACGGCCCGTCCGAGCAGGTCTGCTGCGGCTACCTGAACTTCTTCGCCAGAGCCGCCTCCGCCCGGCAATGGGCCAGCCAGCACCCCGAGGTCACCGGCAGCGTGCTGGACCAGGCCCGCCCAGGCGCTGGGCGCGCGCAGGCATTCGGATCGCTGCTCACCAACGGCACCTGACGGCAGCCACAGATCCCAGCGTCGTCTGCCCGGGGCTCGCCTGACCCGGCAGCCGCCGGCCGGCCGGGCTATTGTCCGGCGGCGGCAGTACAAACCCTGCAGCCCGCAGCACCCACCCCGATCCAGCGATCCTGGGCACCGACCGGTACCGGTCGCCGGCGCGACAGAATAAGAGTCCGGGTGCGGCACCGATGGCAGTCCAGCAGACCAGGACGTGCGAACAGGTCGGCGGCGATGCGCGCGATCGCCATCGGATGTCGATCACGTTCTGCGGCCAGCGGCGAGCATGCAGGCGCCATGCGGAGACCAGCAGCCGTCGGGACGCCGCAGGCCGTGACCATACGGGCCCCCGGGGCCGACAGCATCAACAGGACATTCGCACGTCACGACCCGGCACGCAGACGTCTTGCTATGCCGCAATGAGTCTCTTCAACCCCGATCACGCGCTGCTTGGCCAATTGGCCAAACCCATTACAGCTATCCAGGGACAGGCGGCGCGCGAGGCACCGGCCAAAGCTTCACGCAAACCGGCTCACGCTGATGTGCGCGCATTTCCCAGCGGGCAGTTACGCCCGCTGGTGCGCTGTCAGCGCGGATCAGGTGGGCGGGCGATAGATCCAGGACGCGAACACGACGTCACGCCCGTCTGGGTCTTGATAGGTGACGCCGCCGTTGGCCTGCCAGTAGCCGATCTGCGCAACCGGGTGGACACCCGCAGCGGCCAGCCGGGCGGTGATGCGCTCCTGGGCGGCAGCATCGGTCAGGTAGAACACCAGCTGATCAAGTCCCTGTGCCGGACGCCGCACGTCCGGCAAACGGACGATCTCCAGGTGAACCGGGCCGCCGGGCAGGCCAAGGATCGTCCCGTCCAGCCCATAGCTGTCGTGGAAAGTTTCCAGCACCGGCAACCCGATGATGTCCCGGTAAAAGACGACCGTCTGGTCATACCGCGCGCTCCACCGCACCACCCGCAGCGCACCCACGGGAAGATGCTCTGGCCAGCGCGCACGCCCTGGCTCTGGGCTGCTCACGCCGACAGTCTTCATCAGCCAGGCCAGGCTGCGCCAGCCATCAGGCCCACAACGGTGGCGGTCACCGGCAGTGCCCGAGGCCGATAACTGGCCCCTGCCCTGGCCAGGCGAGTACGCCCATCACCCACTCGCGGCAGATGTGCGCGTGTGCCAAGCCGAGATCGTTTGCCGGGCGGGCCGGGAGTCAATGGCCGCGAATCTTTATGGCGCGGGCCAGCCGGCCCAATGCCGGCTGGGTACCCGGCTGGAGACGGACGATGAGGCCGTCGATGCCGAGCCGTTCGTACGCGCCGATCGCGCGGGCCAGCTCGCCGGCGAGGCCGCCGAACGGCCCGCCGCCGGCCTGGCCGGGATCAGTCAACTCGCAGTCCATGCCCACGGCGCGGCGCAGCGTGGCCGGGTCGCGGCTTTCGGCCCGCGGCGCCGCGCGCATGCCGGCCAGCCGCTGGCCCAGCCGCTTGCCGGGCAGCCCGAACCAGGCGGTGTTGCAGGCATCGGCGTAGCGTGCGGTCAGCCGCACCATCCGCGGGCGGTTGCCGGCCACCAGGATCGGGATCGGCCGGTCCGGCGGCGGGAGCAGCGCCGCGTCGCGGATCTGGTGGTAGCGGCCGGCAAAGGTCAGCCGCTCGCCGCGCAGCAGCGGTCCGATGATCTGCAGCGCCTCTTCGAACCGGGCGACACGGTGGCCGGCCGGGAAGCCGAATGCCAGGTACTCCGGGTCGCACCAGCCAGCGCCCAGACCCAAGACGAGACGACCACCGCTGACGCCGTCGGCGGTGACCGCCATCTTCGCCAGCAGCGCCGGGCTGCGAAACGACACACACGTCACAAGCTGGCCCAGCTCGATCGTGCTGGTCGATGCAGCGAGCGCGGCCACGATGGTCCAGCCCTCGTGGATGGCCTCGGCAGGCCTGCCCGCGGGCCGGACAGGAAATGGTCGCAGACCCAAACCGAATCCAGCCCGACCGCCTCGGCGTGGGCCGCAAACGCGTGCATCTCCCGCCAGGTGGGCAGCCGACCCGGTCCATCCGACGCCCCGAACGGCAACGTCACGCCGATCCTCATCGACGCCAGAGCCTAGCGCTCAGACCACCGCACCGCGATCCGTCGTGAACCGGCGCTGCTCGTGACGAACAAGAATGCCACCGAGCCGACGTCCGCGACATGGACCACGCGTCGAACCGCTTCGCCGCCGGCGCCGGCCTCTCAGCGGCATTATGTGGGTGATCTTCGATCACCTCCATATCAACCATGGCCGGACGATGGCAGCGTGCCAGAACGGCCTCATCTGCGCGCCTCACCTGATGATCGCCAGGGAGCCACCATCCGTGCAGAACGGCGGCTACGGGCGCTCACCGAGCGGCTCTCCGCGGGCCACGGGCGCTGCGTTCAGTGACGGCCCCCGGCCGACATGACGTACCTCATCGTGGCATGACAGCGCGGTGAGAAGACCATGGGTTAGACGCGGACGGAACACTGCGCCGCGGTCAGCTGGCCGCTGATGATCTGGTGGTGTCGCGTCGGGTGCGGTGCTTCTGCCACCTCAGCCACGTCACGGCCGGTGGAGAGTCGCCACCGCTGGCTGGCGACCCGGCGACCCTTCGGTGGCCTCAATCGCCGCGGCGGCGGAAATGTTTATCAGTGACGCGGCGGCGGGCTCCTAAATTAATAGCCTCGCTGCTGGCCGATCGCGGCGTGAGGACCGCGGAACGTTCGCGCCGGGCGGCCAGCCTGGCGTGCTGACGCGGGGAGGGCGTCAAGGTATGTGGCGGGGGGTAACGATGGCGCCCTTGCGAAGAAGGGATGCCAGCGCGTTGTGGGTGGCCAAGGTGTCTGGGTGGGTGTCACCCAGGATCTGCGCCCGAGCGGTGAGTACCGTTTTGTATTCCGTGAGGGCTGCGCGGCGCTTTCCGGCCAGCGCCATCACCCAGGCCAGTTCATCCTGGGCGGTTAGGGTGCTGGGGTGCTGGTCGCCGAGGACGTCGCGGCGGGCGCGGACGACCTGCCTGTACGCTGCCTCCGCTGCGGGGAGACGTCCCTGCGTGGCCGCGGTCCAGGCGAGTTCGTGGCGGGTCATGATGGTACGCGGGTGCCGCTCACCTAACAGTCGTTGCCTGGCGAGGAGGACCCCCTCGAGGATGGGCTCGGCTTCTTGCCCGCGGCCTTGGTTCGCGATCACCCAGCCAAGCTCGTGGCGTGTGATTAGCGTCGCGGGATGGTCTTCGCCCAGCAGACGGCTGCGCCCGGCAAGCACGTTGCGGTAGCCCGCCTCAGCTTCGGCCCACCGTTGTTGGCATGCGGCGATCCAGGCGAGCTCGTTATAGGTGTTGAGCGTGTCGCTGTGGTCCTCACCCAAGGATCTTAGAGAACTGGCCAGCACCTCGCGGAATAGTGCCTCCGCTTTCGCGTGGTGACCTTGCATCGCAATCGACCAGGCGAACTCGTGACGCGCGCGCAGGATCACCGGGTCATCGGCGCCGAGCAGATTGGCGGCGTCGACATTGGCTCTGGCCAGGCGCTCGCCTGCCGGGATAGCTCCGCACAAGACATGAGCGCTGGACGCCATCGTGGTGATCGCGACCAGATCGCGGAGGTGCTGGTGATCCACGTGGCGCGCGGCCGTGGCGAAAAGGGCGTGCAAATGCGGTCCGAGCGCCAGGTAATCAGGCCAGTCAGATGCCCTGTCGTCGTCTAGGCGCCGCAGCGCCGCAGCCATGATCTCAATCGCGGCGCACCAGACCAGCGCTGTGTCGCCTTCCCCATCTCTGGCGTCGGCGAGGTGCGCAAGATTTGTGGCGGCGACCACCGGGTGCACGACTACCGCGCGCCCGTCCGCGCTTGTTCCGCCAAATGGCCGAATCTCGATGAGACTCAATGCTCTGAGTCCATGCAGGCCATCCTCCAGACGGTATTCCGCTTGCGCCTGAGTGAGGGAGCCCGCGCCTTCTCGGCCGACCGCAAGAAGGCGATCGAGGTGCCGCGCGGCCAGCACCCCCCGTGGAATCGGTGTCGCTGGGGCGAAACAGGACAGCACCCGCAGCAGCGGCCTCGCCTGCGGAAGGCCGCGCCTGGCGCAGTCGTCCAGGGACATCTCCCAGGTGCGCATGACAATTGACCGCGGGTCGGCCGCCACTCCGATTCCCGGCCTGCTGGTCAGCAGGCGGGGCCGATGACCTGGCTCGTCAAGCGCCCGCAGGTACTCACCAAATGACCGCCGCAGCGCCACATCCGAATCGAGGCTGGATCCAGCTAACCGCAACGGCAGAGGCAGACCGCCGAGCCGCCGCGCCAGCAGTCTCGCGTCCGCTTCGTCACCAGCGCGCGGCGCGCAATCCTGCAGAACCTGAGCCGCGTCGCTTTCAGCGAGCGGGTCAACCGCAAGAACCTGGGCGGCGCGGCCCCAGGTGGCCGGGTCTCTGTCACGAGTGGTGACCACAACCAGGCCCCCGCTCGACCGGCGCAGCCACCCCGTCCCGTCCGCCGGCACCCCGAGACGCCGGCCGACCACCGCGCCACCGCGAAGCGCCGCCGGTGGCGCGTTCGCCAGCACGGACGGGTCGTCAGCGTTGTCGAACACAAGCAGCCAGCGGCGGTCGCTGCCATCCAACAGCGCCCACAGCCGGTCCGGCCCATCGAGCCCGCCTGCCCGGATCACCTCCAGATCGGCGCGGGACGCGCCGAGCTGCCGAGCGACAGTGACCAGCCCGCCAGTCAGGCTGGACAGATCCGCAGCCGAAACCCACCACACATACCGGCGCCAACGGCCAAAACGTAACCGCGCACCGGCATCAGCGAACGCCGCCGCGACAGTCGACTTTCC
>WNGD01006879.1_pt1 | contig 10794 bp, 6 predicted proteins | sample 5400671 | NCBI WGS metagenome assembly WNGD01 (sample SAMN13153369, study PRJNA577476) | soil metagenome | isolation source: 40 cm soil or saprolite under grassland replicate 2 | place: USA:California | collected 2016-06-15
ATCATCGGGCACCAGGGGGCCGGATCCCACGACAGCGCGGTCGACAGCGGGGCCAGGGTGCCGGGCCGCAGCTCGGTGACCAGGCCGGCGGCCGCCATCGGGCCCAGCCGGGTACCCCCCAGGTAGGCGGCGCCCAGCGCCCGTACGGGCAGCGCGATGTCGGCCGGGTCACCGGTCCGCTCACAGGTCGCGCCGAGACCGGCCGCGCCAGCACCGTGAGCCGGCGTCCCAGCCGCCCTGGTGGTGAGCCGCCACCTGCCCTGATTCCAGGTGCAGCCGTCGTCGGTCACCTCGATGACAACGTCCACCGGGCAGGCGTAGCGGCGCTGGGTGAGCGCGCCGGCCACGTCCACCAGCCGGACCCACAGCCCGTCGGTGACGCGGGCACGGACCCGGCGCGGGTCGGCCAGCAGATGCAGCAGCGGATCGTCCACCGGCCTCATCGCGGCGTGGAACTCGGTGGTCAGGTCCCGGCTGAGCAGGTCGCCCCAGATCGCGGCGGCGGCGGCCGGATCGGCGGTGACGGCCTCGCGGACCTCGATGACGCCCTCCGGCAGGAACGCGTCCTCGTCCCATCGCTCGCGGCCGGAGAACAAGGCGTATCCGCGCGGGCTGGCGGCGTCCTCGGCAACGACGCAGCGCAACGGGCTAGCTCCGCCGCGCTCTTGCGGCTCGTCCGCCAGGATCCGGTCCCACCAGCTGTCGTTGCGGGCGAAGAAACCCGGGCGCTCGTCGAGCGCCATCTCGTAGACCTTGGCCAGGTCGGCGCGGGCGGCCTCCGGCTCGGCGATCCGCAGCCGCAGCGCATCGTCGGTGGGTGCGTCGCGGGCCAGCTCCCCCTCGCCCGCGCGCAGGCTGAAGCCGGCGTGCCAGGACGCCCGCCCATAGCCGAACCGCCCGTAGATCCCTGCCTCCGACGCGATGAGCGCGGCGACCGCCTCGCCCCGTTCGTGCACGTCATCAAGCTGCTGCCGCATGAGCGAGGAAAGGATGCCGCGCCGCCGGTACGAGGGCAGCACCCCCACCATGCTCACCCCGGCCACCGCCGCAAGCGCACCGGGAACGCGCATCCGGAAGCTGAACGCGCCGGCGGTGCCGACGATCAGGCCGGCATCGAAGGCCGCCACGGTGCGGTCATACTCCAACCGGGCGTGCAGGCGCGCGCGTGCCTGGTCGGACTGCGGCCCGCCGTGAAAGGCGTGTTCGCTTACCGCGTGGGCCGCGAGCACCTCGTCTTCGGTGATCGGACGGATCGGGTATGGGGTGGCCATGCCGCATTCCTACCCGCGCGGCTGAGCGGCCGCCAGTCGATTACCCGGCCGGGCCATCTCAGCAGCGCCACAGGTTTCCTGATCCCCCGGCGGGCCGATACAGTGCCGCCATCATGGTTGTGTCCGGCTGGTCCCGCTCCGTGCTCGCTGCCCGCGCCGCAGCGAGCAAGGCCGGCCATTTGATACGGCATCAGCTCATCACCCGCAACCGGCGGGTCGCGGTGGGCCTCGCGGTGGTGACCGTGGTCATCAGTGTGGCGGCCGTCCACGTCTCGCAGGCGTGGTTCTCCCCGGGCCTGCTCATCCTGCCGGTGCTGGCCGGAGGGCTGCTGCTGTGGCCGCGCGCGCTGCACATCCTGTTCGCCGTCATCGCCGCCGGGCTGGCCTATGACGTCGCGATGGGACTAGCGGGCCCAGGGCTCATCGCCACCATCGTGGTCACCGCGTTGCTTGCCGACGTCCTGGCGCGGACCAGGAAGAAGCTTGGCATGCAGGGGCTTCGCGGCAATCAGATGCTGATCGAGCTCCGGGACCGGATCCGGGCGCAGGGCACGTTGCCGGCCCTTCCCGAGGGCTGGGGCTCCGTTTCGGTGCTCAAGCCGGCGGGCGGCTCATCGTTTGGCGGCGACTTTCTGGTTTCCGCCTGCGACGGGAAGACCCTGGAGGTCGCGCTGGTCGACGTGGCGGGCAAGGGGGTGGACGCGGGAACCCGGGCGCTGCTGCTGTCCGGCGCGTTCGGCGGCCTGCTTGGCTCGGTCCCGCAGGAGGAGTTCCTGTCCTCGTGCAACGCCTACCTGCGCCGGGGCGAGATGATGGAGGGCTTCGTGACCGCCGTTCATCTCGCGCTCGACCTCACCACCGGTGAGTACGTGGTGACCTCCGCCGGGCATCCGCCGGCCGCGCATCTCGACGCCAGCAGCGGCACATGGCGTATCACTCAGGCCCGGGGCATCGTGCTGGGGGTCGTCGCCGACCTGCGCCTGGTACCCGAGCGGGGCATGCTGCGGCCGGGCGACGCGCTGATGCTCTACACCGACGGGCTGGTGGAGGCCCCCGGCCGGGATATCGACTACGGGACCGACCGGCTGCTCGGAGAGGCCGACCGGCTGGTTGTCTCCGGTTTCCAGCAAGGCGCCGCCAACCTGGTCGGGGCCATGCAGGGCGGCACTGGCGGCGACGACTGCGCGCTCGCACTCATCTGGCGCACCTGATCAGTGATTCTGACATAGGCGTCAGAGAAATGGCCGGCCTGAGCCCGAATATGACACTGACGTCAGCGACAGGTACGCGCGCAGCGTGATGTCGGCGCGGGCAGGACGGGTGACTGGTGATGCCGCCATCGTAGGTAAATAGAAGCCCGTCAACAGTGACAGTGGCCCAGCGGGTCCGCACGAACACGATTAGCGACCGCGTGCACGGCTATTCGAGCGCCCCGCTGTTATGGAATTGATACACGGCGCCGCGGCCAGCGCTGCGCCGGGCGATGACCACACCCTGGCCTGTCCCCCGGACCAGGCACGATGCGGCTTACGCCGCCCGTGCGCCCAGCCCGTCAACGCGGCATCGTTAATGCGCTTCACTGCGTTCATATTGATCGCACGATCTGCCCCGAAGGTGAGGGCCGAGGCCGGCCGCGGCGGTAATTGCTGGCTATGTATAATCGTCGGCTGGCTGAGGCTGTTGCTGGCAGCTCCGCTGCAGTTCTACGACACGCACGTCATGTGACGCTCATGTCATTATTTGCATTTGTCCGCGAACTATGCAGGGATGGGGATGTGACCCCGGACGCGACACGAACAGACGAATGCCGCGCCACGGGAGCCGCGAGCACCTCGGCCACGGCGATCAGCGGTCAGGCGGGCGCCAAGGCATCGGCCGAGAACTTCCCGGTCGCCTTGCGCTTCCTTCCGCGCAGGTACCGGGGGCACCTGGCCGCCGTCTACGGCTTCGCACGGTCCGCCGACGACATGGGCGACGAAGCGGCGGCGGGGGAGAGGCTGGACCTGCTCGACGAGCTCGAAGCCGACCTCGGGCGCCTGTACCGCATGATCTCGTGGGCAGGCGTGCCAGACGTGCCGGGTGGCGAGGGCTCCAGCGGCGGAGCCCTGGGCTCCGTGGACGGCGGCATCCCCTCCGGTGGCGACCCCGGGTCCCGGAACGCGGGTGGCTCATCCGGTGGGCACCCCGGAGCTGTGGACGCCGACGGCAGCCCGCCGCGGCTTGCCGTCGTGCGGGCGCTCGCCCCCGCGGTTGTCGCCTGCGCGATCCCCGCCCAGCCGTTCCACGACCTTATCGCGGCGAACCGCCAGGACCAGGTGGTGTCCCGTTACCCGACCTACCGCGACCTGCTGGATTACTGCCGGCTCTCGGCCAACCCGGTCGGCCGGATCGTGCTCCACATCTTCGGGGCCGCCACACCCGACCGCGAGGCACTCTCGGATCAGGTCTGCACGGCACTCCAGCTTGCCGAGCACTGGCAGGACGTGGCCGAGGACCTGCGGGCCGGCCGCATCTATCTTCCCCTGGAGGACATGGACCGGTTCGGCTGCACCGAGCGGGACCTCGCGGCGCCCGGCGCCGCGCCGAGGGTGCGGGCTCTGATCGCGTTCGAGGAACGGCGCGCCCGCGAACTGCTGGATGCGGGTGCCCCGATCGTCGGCACGCTGCGAGGAGCCGCGCGTGCGGCCGTGGCCGGCTATGTGGCCGGGGGCCGGGCCGCCCTGGCCGCGATCGCCGCCAGCGGCCACGACGTGCTGCGCGCCACCCCCCGGCCGGGCACGGCCCGGGTCGCTATGGAGCTGGTGAGGGCATATGCGACCGGGAGGTGAGGCCGTGGATGTCCACGCTGCCTACCGGCATTGCGAGCAGATCACCTGGACCCAGGCCAGGAACTTCTCCTACGGCATCCGGCTGCTGCCTCCAGCCAAGCGGCAAGCGCTTGCGGCGGTCTACGCCTTCGCGCGCCGGATCGACGACATCGGTGACGGCGATCTGCCCAAGCCGGCCAAGCTGGCCGCGCTGGCCGATGCCCGTGCCAGCGTGACCGCGCTTGGCGCACAACGTAACCTGCCGGGCCAGAACGGCAACCCCGCCGATGCGAACGGCAAGCCGTCCCGCAGTGACGGTGAGCCCTCCGGCGGCAACGGCGAGCCCTCCGGCGCCGCCACGGACGGCGACCTGGTGCTGGTGGCCCTGACGGACGCGGCGGGCAGGTTCGACATCCCGCTGCCCGCGTTCGGTGAGCTCATCGACGGCTGTGAGGCCGATGTCCGGGGCACGACCTACCGCACCTTCGACGACCTGCTGCACTACTGCCGCTGCGTCGCGGGCTCGATCGGCCGGCTATCGCTGGGCGTGTTCGGCACTGCCGACGTCGCCACCGCGGCCCCGCTCGCGGACGCCCTCGGCGTCGCCCTGCAGCTCACGAACATCCTGCGCGACATCCGCGAGGACTACCTGAGTGGGCGGATCTACCTGCCGGCTGAGGACTTCGAGCACTTCGGCTGCTCACTGGAGAACGGCGCGCTCCAGAAGAGGCCGGAAGGAAATGGGTCCCTACCGAGCGGGCACCTCGCGCGCGGGCCGGGCGATGGCGGCAACGAGGACAAGCTCGCCGCGCTGGTGGAATTCGAGGCACAGCGCGCAATCACGTGGTACGCGCGGGGCCTCACCCTGATTCCGTTGCTCGACCGGCGCAGCGCGGCCTCCGCCGGGGCGATGGCCGGCATCTACTTCCGGCTGCTTCAGCGCATCGCCGCCAGCCCCCGCGGCGTCCTTGAGCGCCGGATGTCGCTGTCGGCCAGGGAGAAGGCCATGGTCGCCGCCCGGTCACTGGCGGTCGCGCTGCGCCCGCGCGGGGCCGGATCCCCAGTCATGCCGGAGCCCCAGTCATGAAGGGAGCCGACCGGTGAGCGCGCCAGGCAAGGTGGTCGTGGTCGGTGGCGGCCTGGCCGGCATCACCACGGCGATCGCGCTCAGCGAGGCGGGCGCCGATGTCACGCTGGCCGAAGCCAAGCCTCGCCTGGGCGGTGCGACCAGCTCGTTCAGCCGCGGCGGGCTCATGGTCGACACCGGCCAGCACGTGTTCCTGCGCTGCTGTGTGGCCTACCGCGGCTTGCTGGCCCGGCTCGGCATGACTGGGGCGGTGACGCTGCAGGACCGGTTCGACGTCACGGTGCTGGCGCCCGAGCGGAGGGCACGGCTGCGCCGGACCGCGCTGCCCGGCCCGCTGCACCTGGGCAAGGCACTTCTGGGCTACGGCTTTCTTTCCCGCGCCCAACGATTGAGCGTGGCTCGTGCGGCCCTCGCCATGGCGGCCCTGAACCCAGCGCGGGAGGACCTTGACGGGCAGCGGCTGGGTGACTGGCTCGCCGCCCGCGGACAGGATGAGCAGACACGCCGGCTGCTGTGGGACCTATTCACGGTGTCCGCGCTCAACACCGCCGGTGATGACGCCAACCTGGCGCTGGCCGCCACCGTGGTGAAGACCGGGCTGCTGGGGGCGAGGGACGCCGCCGACATCGGGGTGCCGTCCATCCCGCTCGGGCAGCTGCACGGGCAGGCTGCGGGCGCGTTGCTGACGCGCCTGGGCGCGCAGGTGCGGCTGAGCACGAAGGTTGCCGGCGTGGAGGTGCTGTCCGGTGGTCCTGGTGGGCAGGACGCCCGGTTCCTGGTGCGGCTCGCCGGGAGCGGGGGCGGCGATGGCTCACGGCCGGACGGTGCCGGACCGGGCGGTGCGGAGCCGGATGGTGCGGAGCCGGATGGTGCGGAGCCGGATGGTGCGGAGCCGGGCGGTGCGGAGCCGGGCGGTGCGGAGCGGTATACCGCCGGGCGGCACAGCGCGGGGCAGGTCATCGAGGCGGACGGCGTGGTCTTGGCGGTGCCGCCGGCGGTCGCGGCCAGGCTGGCGCCCGCGGGCGCGGTGCCCGGAAGCACAGTGCCCGGAAGCCCGGTGCCTGGAAGCCCGGTGCCCGGAAGCCCGGACCCCGGAAACGCGGAGCCCGGCCCGGCGCAGTGGCGGGAGCTTTCCACCTCGCCCATCGTCAACGTGCATGTGATCTACGACCGGCGGGTTACCCGGCTGCCGTTCGCGGCGGCGGTGAATTCGCCGGTGCAGTGGGTGTTCGACCGGACCGGCCCGTCGGGGCTGCGGTCGGGGCAGTACCTCGCGGTGTCGCTGTCGGCGGCCGATGACTATGTGGACGTCCCGGCGTCAGCCCTTCGGAAGCAGTTCCTGCCCGCCATGGCAGACCTGTTCCCGGCCGTGCACGACGCGCGGGTCACTGACTTTTTCGTCACCAGGGAGCGCCGGGCCACGCTGCGCCAGGTACCGGGCTGTGAGCGGCTGCGGCCCAAGGCCGCCACCGCCCTGCCAGGGCTGGTACTGGCCGGCGCCTGGACCGACACCGGGTGGCCAGACACGATGGAGGGAGCCGTGCGAAGCGGTTTGAACGCGGCGCGAGCGCTGCGCCATGGGATGGCGCGAGGCGGCGTGAGGAGCCCGGCCCGGCCAGCCGTGTCGGCCGGCCCGGCACGCGATCGGAGCAGGACGCGGCGGCCGGGCCGGGTAAACGGATGGGCTCCGGTGAACGCGCGCGACGCGGTGAACGCACGGGATGCGGTGAACGCGCCGGACGCGGTGAAGGCGCCGGACGCGGTGAACGCACGGGATGTGGTGGACGCGCCGGACGCGGTGAACGGGCCGGCGGGCACGGGAGCCACGGCATGACGGCCGTGATGCCGGCGGGCGTGGAAACCGCCCGCGATCTGGTCGGCCCAGCGCTGGCTGCGGCCGTGGAGCGGCTCAGCCCCGACGTGCGGAGGGTGGCCGCCTACCACCTTGGCCTGGCCGGACCTGAGGGCGCGCCGTCGGGCGCCGCGGCCGGTGGCCCGGCTGCTGGCGGGACCCGAGCCGATGACATGGCCAGAGCCGACGACAGGGCCGGAGCTAACGACAGGGCCGGAGCTAACGACAGGGCCGGAGCCGACGACAGCGCCAGAGCTGGCAGCAGGACTGACGGCGCGGCCCATCCTGGCGCGGCGGGAGAGAGGGGCGCGACAGGCTGGGTCAGCGCGGCGGCGCCGGGCGGCACCCCCCGCTCCCTCGGCCGGCCATCGGGCGCAGGAAAGGCGCTGCGGCCCGCGCTGACCCTGCTGTCGGCCCGCGCCGCGAACGCCGCCCCGGAACGTGGCGTGCCCGCCGCCGTCGCCGTGGAGCTGGTGCACAACTTCTCGCTGCTGCACGACGACATCATGGACGGCGACACCGAGCGCAGGCACCGGCCGACCGCCTGGACCGTGTACGGGATCGGCGCGGCCATTCTGGCCGGTGACGCCATGCTCGCGCTTGCCCAGGACATCCTGCTGGAAGACACCGCGCCGCAAGCCGTATGGGCGGCGCGGGCCTTGTCCGCCGCGGTGCAGCGGCTGATCGCCGGCCAGGGTGCGGACCTGGCCTTCGAGCAGCGCGACGACGTCTCGCTGCCGGAGTGCCTGACGATGGCCGGGGACAAGACGGCAGCGCTAATGGCGTGCGCGTGCAGTATCGGCTCCATCCACGTGGGGGCCGCGCCCCAGCTGGCGATGGGCCTCGCCGCGTTCGGCGCGCACGCGGGCCTGGCCTTCCAGCTCACCGACGACCTGCTCGGCATCTGGGGCGCCCCCGAGGTGACCGGCAAACCGGTGCGGTCGGACCTGCGGGCCAGGAAGAAGTCGCTGCCGGTCGTGGCGGCCCTATCCGCCGGCACAGCCGAGGCGCGCGAGCTCGCCGGCCTGCTCGCCCGGGACGAGGCGCTGGGCGAGGACGACCTGGCGCTCGCCGCCCGGCTGGTCGAATCGGCCGGCGGCAAGGCCTGGACCGAGGCCGAGGCGGGCATGCAGCTCGCGGCCGCGCACAAGTGCCTGGCAGACACCGACATGCCCGGCGACGTGAGGGCGGAGTTCGCTGGGATCGCCGAGTTCATCACCGCCCGCCAATGGTGAGCGGTGCCGTGGTGAGATGCGGGAGGAGAGGATGACGGTCACGCATCCGCGGCCGCAGGGGCGGGCCGCCACCACCCCGGCGCAGGCGCTTGCCCGCGCCCGCGACCACCTGCTCAGCCTCCAGCACGATCAGGGCTGGTGGCAGGGCGAACTCGAGACGAACGTCACCATGGACGCCGAGGACCTGCTGCTGCGGGAGTTCCTCGGGATCCGCACCCGCGAGCAGACCGAGGCGGCGGCGCGGTGGATCGCGTCCAAGCAGCGCGAGGACGGCACCTGGGCCAACTTCTACGGCGGGCCCGGTGACCTGTCCACCACGGTCGAGGCCTACGTCGCGCTGCGGCTCGCCGGGCACCAGCCGGCCGAGCCGGACATGGCCACGGCCGCGCAGTGGATCCGGGCCGCCGGCGGTGTCCCGGCGACCCGGGTGTTCACCCGGCTCTGGCTGGCCCTGTTCGGCGAATGGTCCTGGGACGACCTGCCCGTCATGCCGCCGGAGCTGATCTACCTGCCCTCCTGGTTCCCGCTCAACGTCTACGACTGGGCGTGCTGGGCCCGGCAGACGATCGTGCCGCTGACCATCGTCGGCTCGCTGCGCCCGGTCCGGCCGCTTCCGTTCGGGCTCGGCGAGCTGACGCCGGATGACCCCGCTGATGAGGGAAGCCGGACAGGCCGGGCAACCGGATCCGGCTGGGCAACGGTGTTCGGCCGGCTCGACCAGGGGCTGCACGGCTACGAGCGCCACGCACACCGGGCGGCGCCGGTGCGGGCGGTGCGCCGTGCCGCGATGCGCCGGTGCGCGGAGTGGATCATCGCGAGGCAGGAAAGGGACGGCTGCTGGGGCGGGATCCAGCCGCCCTGGGTCTATTCGCTCATCGCGCTGCACCTGCTCGGCTACGGGCTCGACCATCCCGTGATGAAGCGCGGGCTCGCCGGGCTGGAGCGGTTCACGATCATCGAGGACACCCCGGAAGGTCTGGTGCGGCGGCTGGAAGCCTGCCAGTCGCCGGTGTGGGACACGGTGCTGGCCGTCATCGCGCTGGCCGACGCCGGCCTGCCGCCCGATCACACCGCGCTGACCGCCGCGGCCGACTGGCTGCTCGCCGAGGAGATCACCGGCCTGGGCGACTGGCAGGTGCGCCGGCCGGAGCTGGCGCCCGGCGGCTGGGCGTTCGAGTTCGACAACGACATCTATCCCGACATCGACGACACCGCGGAGGTCGTGCTGGCGCTGCGCCGGGCGCGCTGCACGCCGGGCGAGGACGCCTTGGCGTCTGCCATCCATCGGGGGGTGCGCTGGATGGCCGGCATGCAGTCCCGTGACGGGGGCTGGGGGGCGTTCGACGCCGACAACACCTCCACGCTGCCGCCCAAACTGCCGTTCTGCGACTTCGGCGCGGTCGTGGACCCACCCTCGGCCGACGTCACCGCGCATGTGGTCGAAGCCCTGGCGGCCGAGGGCCTGGCCGGCGGCCGGGCGGCGCGGCGCGGCGTGGTGTGGCTGCTGCGGGCGCAGGAGAGCGATGGCTCCTGGTTCGGCCGCTGGGGTGCGAACTACGTCTACGGCACGGGCGCCGTGGTTCCCGCGCTCATCGCGGCCGGGGTCCAGCCCGGCAAGCCCGCCATCCGGCGTGCGGTCGCCTGGCTGGAGGAGCACCAGAACCCGGACGGCGGCTGGGGGGAGGACATGAGGTCCTACAACGACCCTGGGCTCGCCGGGCGCGGCGAATCCACCGCGTCGCAGACGGCATGGGCGCTGCTCGCCTTGCTGGCCGCCGAGCAGGGTGCTGGCGCGGGTCAGGACAGTGGCGCCGTGGAACGCGGCATTCAGTGGCTCGTCGACCACCAGCGGGAAGACGGGACGTGGGATGAGCCGCAGTACACCGGTACTGGGTTCCCGCGTGACTTCTACCTCAACTACCACCTGTACCGGCTGGTGTTCCCGGTGATGGCGCTCGGCAGGTACGTGGCGGGGACGTCATGACGGCGCGCATGGCCGGGGCTGACGGCTGCCCCGAGATACCGCCCGGCGCGGAGCCGGAGGCGACTGTCGTGGCGTCCGGCGAGGGCTCGGATGTGGCTGGCGTGCCCACAGGCAGGGAGCGGGATGTGGCTGGCGGTGCACGGCTGGTGGTTTGTGCGCCGTTGTTGCCGGAGGCCCGGGCGGTGCGGCCGGGGATTGGTGAGGGTGGCGAGGTCCGGGTTAGTGGGTACGGGGCGGGGCGTGCGCGGAGGCAGGGGGAGCGGCTCCGGCAGGATACGTTTGGCGCGCTCGTGGTCGCGGGTACGGGCGGCGGGCTGACCGATGACCTCAGGCCCGGTGACCTGGTGGTGGCCTCGGAGGTCACGGACGGGACCACGACTACCGCGTGCCCGTCGGCGCCGCTGCTGGCGGGGGAGCTGCGCCGGGCCGGGCTGCCGGCCAGGACCGGGCCGGTGGTGAGCGTGGAGCGCCTCAGGCGCGGCCTGGAGCGGGCGCGGCTGGTGGACCCCGGTGCCCTGGCCGTCGACCTGGAGTCGGCATGGCTGGCCGCAGCCGCCG